>Ga0307302_10000019_pt1 | contig 62901 bp, 63 predicted proteins | sample ER_DNA_183_FD_194490 | JGI IMG/M metagenome (GOLD analysis project Ga0307302, IMG submission 194490) | Bulk soil microbial communities from the East River watershed near Crested Butte, Colorado, United States - ER_DNA_183 | ecosystem: Environmental > Terrestrial > Soil > Floodplain | place...
CCGTCGAGGGCGATCCTGTTCTTCTTACGGGGCGCGGTAGAAGAGCCACGCGTCCTGCATGCGCAGGGCCTGGCCGGCCGTGAACTCCGTGTAGCACTGGTCGTATGAGTAGTCCATGTAGTTGTGAATTGGGTCGAGGCCCGGAGCGGAGCAGGTGTCCTTGCCCGCCGGGCAGCCGGAGGTCGGCGTCGCCTCGGGAGGCGTGTCGTCGACGTGATCGCCCCACCGATTGCAGGCGCCCTCGAACGTGTGCTCGAGGTTGAGCCAGTGGCCTGCCTCGTGCGTCGCGGTCTCGCCCTGGTCGTAGCGGCCGGCATACGTCGTCGACGCTCCGAGCAGTGACTCCCAGTCGATGACGATGCCGTCCAGGTACGAGTTCCCGTGGTTGACGATGTTCGGCAAGTAGGCCCAGCCGAGATACGGGCCAGCCGTCGTCAACTACATGTTGAGCGCGTTGTCTCCGCCCTGGTGGAGGGCCCGCTTCATCGCCCGCTCGTCGTTGCCGAAGCTGGCGTAGTACCAGGTGGCGTTGACGGTGCGCGTAATGCCGGCGAGCGTGAAGTCTAAGCCTGTGGCGTAACCGCCCTCTAAGCCCCCGAACGTCGCGTTCAGGACGCTGATCTGGTCGCGGATGATCCGGTTCGAGACATTGCCGATGACGCCGTCGGGGCTGACGACGTGGACGTAGACAGGTACCGTCGCTCTGAAACCGCGACCGCGGCCCTGCTGGGCTCCGGGGTTCTCAACTGTCTGGTTGATGCCCGGCTCGCGTGCGGTGTCGCCACGCGTCGTCGAGGTGAAGGCGAGCCGGTCGAGGCTGCTGAACTGCGTCGAGACGCCGCAGGTCGAGGACCAGGCAGGCGTCCCCGCGGAAGCGGGTGATGCGATGAACGAAGCGGCCGCCGCCGCCAGGACGACGGTCGTCAGCAGGACGACGCGCCGCAACGAAACCACTCTCATCTCTCCCCCAATTGAGTTGCTTTCGAGCCGGTCAAAGCGTAGTTCAGATTCCGATATTTCGCGAAGGTAGGGTCTCGCCGTGAAGCTCACAGCCCGGATCGCGACGCTCGAGCTCGCCGAGACGTTCGTCATCGCCCGTAGCTCGCAGGACACTGCCGAGGTCGTGTACGTCGAGATCGAGCACGAGGGCCAGACCGGATACGGGGAGGCGACGCCGATCGAGCGCTACGACCAGACGGCTGAGTCGGCGCTCGCCTACATCGAGGAACATGGCGACAAGCTCGGCGACGATCCATGGGCGCTCGAGGAGATCGAGTCGCGGCTGCCGGCGGAGCAGCCTGCCGCGCGGGCCGCGATCGACGCCGCGCTCCACGATCTCCAGGGCAAGCTCGCCGGCATTCCGGTCTGGCGCTTGCTCGGCCTGCGCCGTGCCGGCCCCCCGACCTCCTGGACGATCTGGCTGGGCGGCCCGGACGACATGGCCCGCAGGGCCGAGGCTGTCGGTGATCGGTTCAGGCGCCTCAAGCTCAAGCTCGGCGGAGGCGACGGCCTCGACGTCGAGCGGGTGCGCGCCGTCCGCGGCGTGACGGAGCTTCCGCTGATGGTCGACGTCAACGAGTGGTGGTCGCTGGACGAGGCGTTCGAGGCTTTGCCCCGGCTCGCCGAGCTCGGCGTGGAGTACTGCGAGCAGCCGCTTCGCGCCGCGGACCCCGACGGCCCGACGCTGAAGGAGCGCTCGCCGCTTGCGATCTACGTCGACGAGGACTGCCACGTCGCCGCCGATGTTCCCGCCTGCGCCGAGCGGGCGCACGGCGTCAACATCAAGCTCGCGAAGTCGGGCGGGATCCGGGAGGCGATCCGCATCGCGCACGTCGCGCGCGCGCTCGGCCTTGGCGTCATGCTCGGGTGCATGAACGAGTCGGGGCTCGCGATCGCGGCCGGCGCGCAGGTCGCGAGCCTCTGCGATCACGTCGACCTCGACGGGAACCTGCTCTTGCGGCACGACCCGTGGCCGGGAGTCGAGCTCGTCGACGGCGTCCAGCTTCCCTCCGAGAGCCCCGGACTAGGTGTCAGAGAAGCGGTACCTGATCCTCGCTGAGGGCAAGTCGGGCGACCCTCACTACGGGAAGACGATGCGCGGCGTCGTTGCTTACAGCCTGCATCCGACTGTCGCGATCGTCGACTCGGAGCGCGCGGGAGAGGCCCACGAGGAGATCCCGATCGTGGCCACCGTGGAGGAGGCACTGCCATACGAGCCGACGACCGCGCTCGTCGGCGTCGCGACTCAGGGCGGGCGCTTTCCGCCCGCCTGGCGCAACCTCCTGAAGGCGTCGATCGACGCAGGGCTCGACGTCGAGAGCGGCCTGCACGAGTTCATCAGCGACGATCCCGAGCTGGTGGAGCTCGCCCAGCGGCACGGCGTCGAGCTGCGCGATCTCCGCAAGCCGCCCGCCGACCTCAGCGTCCCGACCGGCGAGAATCTCGAGGTGTCGGCGAAGATCGTGCTCACCGTCGGCTCGGACTGCGCGATCGGCAAGAAGACGGTGGCGATCGAGCTCGATCGCGAGGCGCAGAGGCGTGGGCTGAAGTCGGTCTTCGTCCCCACCGGTCAGACCGGGATCGCGATCGCAGGCTGGGGCATCGCAGTCGACGCCGTCGTCGCCGACTTCCTCGCGGGGGCCGCCGAGCGCCTCGTCGTCGAAGGAGCGGCCCGCGGCGGCGAGCTCCTCTTCGTCGAGGGGCAGGGCTCGCTCGTCCACCCGGCTTACTCGGGCGTCACACTCGGGCTCATGCACGGCGCCGCCCCGCACGCGTACGTGCTCTGTCACGTCGCCGGGGCGAGCAGCGTCGAGGGCTATCCGGATCATCCACTGCCGTCGCTCATGGAGCTCATAGAGCTCCATCAACGCGCGTCGTTGCCTCTGCGACCCGCCCGAGTGGCCGCGATCGCGCTCAACACCCGCGGGCTCGTCGACATCGCGGCACGCGCCGCGGCGGACGCCGTCGAAGCCGAGACGGGCCTCCCGACCGACGATCCAGTGCGCTTCGGCGGAGCAAGGGTCCTGGACGCCGTCCTCCAGGTCCTGCAATCCTGATGGGCGAGGGTCCAGTGAAAAACAGGTTTCGTACAGCTATGAAGCTGGCGCTCGCGTGTGCCCTGGCCACGCTCGCCGTCGCGCCGGCCGCCGCCGCCGATCTCGTCGTGGGCGCAGCCGACGACCGTCCGAAGGCCTCGCCCGAAGTGGCCGAGCGCTTCTACGACACGATGCAGGACGTGGGCCTCACGGAGGACCGGATCACGCTGCTCTGGGACGCCGCCAGACCGACGACGATTCAAGACCAGGACGCGACCGCGCAGGCGATCGAGATCGCCGCAGCGCACGGGGTGCGCGTGACGCTCGCTGTCTATCCCGTCCGGGCGCGGGCGATTACGGACTCCCCGCGGGCGGCCGGGCAGTTCGTCGAATTCGTGCAGCTCGTCGCCCGGACCTACCCGCAGGTGAAGGACTTCATCGTCGGCAACGAGCCGAACAAGGCACGCTTCTGGCAGCCGCAGTTCAACCCGAAGGGCAAGTCCGCGGCGTGCGCAGCGTACGAGCCGCTGCTGGCCGCCTCCTACGATGCCCTCAAGGCGGTCGACCCGAGCATCACGGTCATCGGCGTCGGGCTCGGGCCTCGTGGCACTGACAATCCGCGCGCCGTCGGCAACCTCTCGATCTCGCCGGTGCGTTGTATCCGCGACATCGGACGCGCCTATCGCGCCAGCCGGCGGAAGCGCCCGATCATGGATGAGCTCAGCCTCCATCCGCACCCGAACGAATCGATCGATCAACTCGAGACCGGCTACTCCTGGCCGAACGCCGGGATCCCGAACCTCGCGCGAATCAAGCAGGCCATGTGGGATGCCTTCCACGGGACTGCGCAGCCCACGTTCGAGGAGGCTGGAACGCGTGGCCCCGGTCGGACGCTGAAGCTACGACTGGAGGAGGTCGGCTGGCAGGTGTCGATCCCGCCTAGCTCCCGCGGGGCCTACTACGGTCGTGAGAGCGTCGTCACCACCGACGAGGGGACCCAGGCAGCGATCTACGGGAACCTGATCCCGCTCGTCGCCTGTGACCCCGCCGTGAAGTCGGTGCTCTTCTTCAACCTCGTCGACGAGCCCGATCTCGATCGCTGGCAGTCCGGCCTCCTGCGGGCGGACTGGACGCTGCGGCCCTCCTACGCGATCGTCAAGGGCTCGATCGCCGCGGGTCAGACGCGCTGCTCCGGCCGGCGCGTAGCCTGGCGCCACGCATACAGGCCGGTGGGCGTCCACCTCAGCTTCTCGGGCGGCACGAGAGCGCGCTCGGCGCGCAACAAGGTGTGGAGCTTCGTGGCCGGCTCGGAGGAGGGGGCCTTCTACAACGCGGCGCTGTTCCGGATCGCCCGCCCGCGCTCCGTCCCGCCCTCGCTGCGGGCGCGGATGAAGCGCGCGCTGCGCACGAGCCGCGTCCCAGGTGCGGCGCTGAAGTCGAGCGGCAAGCTCGTGGGCGGCTGGGACCGGGTGATCAACTTTCCCACGAAGCGGCTCAACTCCGGCTATTACGTCTACGCGGCGCGCATCGTCTCGGAGATCAACTCGGTCCGCCGTGCGACCTACGTCGGCCGCCCGTTCCGAGTCGGCAATCCGCGGTCGCCGTCGAAGACTTGACACGAACACCTGTTCGCTCTAGCATGGCGAACATATGTTCGTTCGGATCCTCGTCATCGCTGCGCTCGTCACGCTGTGCGGCTGGAGCCTGCTGACGCGGTCGTCGGACGGCGCCGGCAAGGCGCAGGCGTACGTCGTCCAACCGGGGGACACGCTCTGGTCGATCGCCGCGGCCCGCTACGGCGGCGACCCGAGAGCCGGGGTCTGGCGGCTGCAGCAGCGCAACGGCCTCGCCGGGACGACGATCACGCCCGGCGAGAAGCTCGTCGTCCCTTAGGAAGGCAGGTTCCCGGGTTGCTTAACTAGGCCCCGTGGACCTCGATCTCGTCTTCCTCGGCACCTCGGGCTCGATGCCGACTGCCCAGCGCGCTCCGGCGGCGATGCTCCTGCGCCGCGGCGGCGAGCGGCTGCTCTTCGACTGCGCCGAGGGCACGCAGCGGCAGCTTCTGCGCTCGAACGTCGGCCTGATCGAGTTGCGGGAGATCTTCCTCACGCACTACCACGCCGACCATTACCTCGGGCTCCCCGGGATGCTGAAGACGTTTGCTCTACGCGGCCGCGAGGTGCCGATCACGATCTACGGGCCACCCGGGCTCCGGGATCTCTTCGACGCCATGCGGCGGATCTTCGGCCGGCTCACCTACACCGTTGAGTTGAAGGAGCTGCGGCCAGGCGACGAACTGCTCCGAGAGGACTACCGCCTGGCGACCTTTGCCGTCGCGCACGGTGTCTCGGCGGTTGGCTACGCGCTCGTCGAGGACCAGCGGCCCGGGCGGTTCGACGTGCAGGCGGCCGATGCCCTCGGCATTCCGTCGGGGCCGGAGCGGGGCGCGCTCCAGCGCGGAGAGTCGGTCACGCTGCGGAACGGTCAGACGATCACCCCCGACAAGGTGCTCGGAGCGCCGCGACCGGGCCGGAAGGTCGTGATCGCGGGCGACGGGGGGCCCTCCGAGACGGTGATCGAGGCCGCGCGTGGGGCGGACGTCCTCGTCCACGAGGCGACCTTCTGTGAGGACGAGCGCGAGCGGGCGCGGGAGACCCAGCACTCGACCGCACTCGAGGCCGCGGGAGTCGCGCACGCCGCGGATGTGGAGCTGCTCGCGCTCACGCATCTGTCGAATCGCTACTTCGGCGGTGAGGTCGCGCGGGAGGCGCGGACGATCTTTCCGAACACGATCGTGCCGAAGGACTTCGATACGATCGACGTCCGCTTTCAGGAGCGGGGAGGGCCGGTGCTCGTCAAGGGCGGAGCTCTCCAGCAGCGGCCCGAGCGCGAGGCCGTCCCGACCGGCGAGGAGACCGCGGAATGAGTCGAATGGTGCAGGTGGCCGTGGCCGGAGATGTCACCGAGGCCGAGGAGCTGCAGACAATCCTGCGTTCGGCGGGTATCGAGTCGGAGGTCGAGGTCGCAGTCGACCACCATCCGCGGGAGACCGAGGACGCTCCGCAGAAGGTCCTCGTCCCCGAGAGCTCGCTCGAAGCGGCGAAGGATGCGATCGAGGCGCTCACGGAGCCAGACGAGCTCGTCGACTCCTGACTTCGGCCTCGTCGCGGCCACCTACGACGACCTGCGGCCCACCGACGAGAACTGGTGGGAGCTCTTCGAGCTCATAGTTCACGAGGGCGACCTCCTTGGCCGCCGAGTGCTCGACATCGGCTGTGGCACAGGACGCGTGGCCGCGGCACTTGCCGAGCGCGGCGCGCGAGTGTGGGGCGTCGAGCCCGAGCCTCGGATGGCAGAGCTGGCCCGCAAACGGCTGAGCACGGTCAAGCTCGCCCCGGCCGAGCAGTTGCCCTTCAAGGACGGGTGGTTCGATCGGGCCGTGATGGTGCTCGTCATTCACCTCGTCGATCGGCCGAGGGCTTTTGCCGAAGCGCGGCGAGTGCTCGCGCCGGACGGACGGCTCGTGATCGCCACCTTCGACCCCGCTCACTTCGAGCGCTACTGGCTGAACCGGTTCTACCCCTCGCTCGAGGGGATCGACCGCTCGCGTTTTCCCGAGCCGACGGCACTGCAGAGTGAGCTCGAGGAAGCGGGCTTCGGCGCGGTGCGACTCCTTCCGCTGAGTCAGCGGGCCGTCATCGGGCGCGAGGAAGCGCTCGCACGCGTGCGCGGGCGCTTCATCTCGCCACTTCAGCTCCTGGACGAGGAGGAATACCAACAAGGCCTGAAGCGGATGGAGGAGGAGCTGCCGGAAGAAAACGAGTACGCCCTCGAATGGGTCGTCGCCCTGGCCGACAGGTAGGCGCTACAGGTAACGCTCGAACCAGTCCACGATGCGCTCGATCCGGTCGACCCGCCGATCCGGGCGCCCGACGCTGAGCAGCAGGTGAAACTCGTCCGGGTAGCGAACCATCTCCACTGTTTGTCCGAGCCTGCGCAGCATCGTGAAAGCGAGCTCGGTCTGCCCCGCGGGGCAGCGCAGGTCGCCTTCGGCCTGGAGCAGGAGGAGCGGCGCTCTGTTGCGGTGGAGCTGAGAAGCGGGCGAGCGGTCGAGGAGCCGCGCGAAGTCTGTCCAGGGCTCGTCGACCCCTGCTGCATATTTTGCGATCAGGAAGCCGAAGTCCGACTCGCCGTAGAAGGAGAAGAGGTCGAGGACCGGGTTCTCGCTGACCGCGGCTGCGAACCGTCCGGGATGACGGCCGAGCAGCCAGTTCGTCATGTAGCCGCCGTACGAGAGCCCGAGCAGGCCGACATGGCGGCGATCGCCGATGCCCTGCCGCACGGCCCAGTCGATGAGCCTGAGGCAGTCGGACGCGTCGGTGTTGCCCCAGTCCCCGTCGATCGCCTTTGCGAACTGCTCGCCGTACCCGACCGAGCCCCGCGGGTTCCCGTAGAGCACGGTAAAGCCCGCGTCGGTGAGAGCGAGCATCTCGAGCCACGGGTTCGGACCGTGGGCCAGGTGCGGCCCGCCGTGGATCTGGAGTACGAGCCCGCGGCTGCGGCGTCCTCGCGGGCGCATGACCCAGGCCTCGAGGTCGTGGCCGTCACGGTGGCGTACGAAATGCCGCTCCGGCTCTTGGCGGGAGGGCGCGAGCCAGCGGCTGCCGTTTCGCGAGAGCTGTCGCAGATCGCCGTCCTCGACGACGTAGACCTCGCTCGCGGCACCGGCTACGTTGGCGACGACCGCAATTCGGTCCCCGCCGGCGGCGAGCCACGAACACACAGCGTCGTCGCGCTCGACGAGACGTTCGGCCGAACCGTCGAGGCCGAAGCGGTAGGGCACGCAGGTCCCCCCGTCGGTGACGAGCGCGAGCAGGTTTTCGTCGTCGAGCCAGATGAGCGGGGGCGGAAAGCGGGCGGAGAAGTCGTAGAGGTCGCTTGCGACGAGGAAGCAGAAGGTCCGGTCGAGCTCGGCGCCGAGCCGCCGGCTGGAGCGCCCCTGCTGAACCCAAAGCCCGATGTTCGCCCAGCCGGGCGCATGTTCCTCGTCGGTGCCGAGGAACGCGAGCCGGCCCGGGGAGGACCAGGCGGCTGCAGCGATCTCGCCGCGAAGTGACGCCAGCCTCGTCGAGCGGCCTCCGCCCGCCGACATCGCCCAGGCCTGGGGCAGCTCGAGGAGGGCCGCCTCCCGGCGTCGGTCGGCGAGGTAGCCGATGCGCTTCCCGTCCGGCGACCAGAAGGCCTGCATGACTTCGTAGCGAGGCTCGGTCAATCGCCTCGGCTTTCCGCCGCTCGCGGAAACGACCCAGAGACTCGTGAACTGATCGCGGTAGCCCACGAGGTCGAGCCGCCAGGTCAGATCGGGAATCCGGCGCGCTGTGGGGCGTTCGGTGTCGCCGACGCGATAGCGGTCGTCACCGCTCTCGGCGAGCGTGAGCACACGCTTCCCATCCGGCGACCATTCGGCCACCCCGACCTCAGTCGGGAAGTCGGCCAGTTGGCTCGGCTCGCCGCCGGCCAGCGGTAGCAGCCACGGCTGCGAGGCGCCTGAGCGGCTGGAGAGGAAGAGCAGCGTGGTCCCGTCGGGCGAGAACCTCGGCCTCACGTCGAGATCCCCGGTCGTGATCTGCTCGGCCCGCCCGCGTGTCAGCGGCACGCGCCACAGCCGAGTCCGGTACTCGCCGCCCTCGATCGTCCGCCGGGCGTAGACGGCAGCCGAGCCGTCGGGGGCAACCGCGAGCTGGCTGATCCGCGTCTCGCGGAGCACGTCTTTGCCGGTGAAACGCCGGGCCACATCGCAATCATTACTGAGAGCCGTTGCGGCTGAGTCCGGACGGGTCGACCGGTCAGTTCCGACGAACGACGGGCAAAAGCCCGTCGTCCTGAGGTCGGCACCGCAAGCGGCGCCTCCGCCGTCCGCTGGGACCGCTAGAGTCCTGCGCGATCCGAACCCCTTTAACTCGGTCCCGAGAGGCCGGAAAGGAGTCCGATGCACCTGCCTGCCCCCGTCCGCCCGCTGAGGCATCGCTTGCGATGCCGCTTGGAGGACATGCCGGCTTTGCCGGCGTGTCCATTGGAACTGCCGAGCCGTTGAGCCAGGCAGGCGTTTCCGCCGAGAAGATCCTGCTGGACGGTGAGGCGATCCAGCGCAGCCTGACGCGGATCGCACACGAGATCGTCGAGGGCAACCCCGAGCTCGACCGCGTCGCGCTGGTCGGCATTCACACCAGGGGCGTGCCGCTCGCCCAGCGCCTGCGGCGCCTGATCGCGGAGGTCAGCGGGCGCGAGGTGCGGCTCGGCTCGGTCGACATCACCTTCTACCGCGACGACGTCCAGGTGCGCGGGGGAGAGGCGCCGATTCATTCCCAGCCCGTCGTCCGTGCGACGAAGCTCGACTTCCCGCTCGAGGGCATGACCTGCGTCCTCGTCGACGACGTCCTCTATACGGGCCGGACGATCCGCGCTGCGATCGAGGCCCTCTTCGACTACGGCCGCCCCGAGCGCGTGCAGCTCGCCTGTCTCGCCGACCGGGGCCACCGGGAGCTGCCGATCCGTCCCGACTACATCGGCAAGAACCTGCCGACCGCCCGCGACGAGCGGGTCCAGGTTCAGCTCGTCGAGATCGACGAGGTCGACCAAGTCCTGCTCATTCCAGCTTCAGAGGAGTCCAATGGGTGATCTCCATGTCATGCGGGACGACCTCCGCCCGCCTGCGCCGCCGCCGAAACGGCACCTGATCTCGATCGCCGACCTCAGCCGCGACGACGTCGAGCGGCTGCTCGGGACGGCGCGCACATTCGAGCGCTCGATGGAGCGCGAGATGAAGAAGCTCCCGACGCTGCGCGGGCGGCTCGTGATCAACGTCTTCTACGAGTCGTCCACGCGCACGTCCTCGAGCTTCGAGCTCGCGGCCAAGCGGCTCTCGGCGGACACGATGTCGATCAAGGCCTCCGGCTCCGCGGTCGACAAGGGCGAGTCGCTGAAGGACACGGCGATCACGCTCGGCGCCTACGACCCAGACGTGATCGTCCTGCGCCACCCGCAGATCGGGGCGCCGCAGCTCGTCGCCCGGGTCACCGACGCACGGATCGTCAACGCCGGCGACGGGAAGCACCAGCATCCGACGCAGGCCCTCCTCGACCTGTACACGATCCAGGAACAGTTCGGTCGCATCGAAGGCCTGCACGTGGCGATCGTCGGCGACGTCCTGCACTCGCGCGTCGCGCGCTCGAACATCCAGGCGCTCACGCTCCTCGGTGCGAGGGTCACGCTCGTCGGCCCGCCGCCTCTGCTCCCGCGCGGGATCGAGGCCATGGGCTGCGAGACGACGACCGACATCGGCGCGATCGCCGCGGCCGACGTCGTGTACGTCCTGCGGATGCAGCAAGAGCGGATGCAGGAGGGCGCGAACTACGTGCCGAGCCTTCGTGAGTACACGGCGCGCTGGGGCGTGACTCCCGAGCGCCTGCGGCCGGGACAGAAGGTCATGCACCCGGGCCCGATGAACCGCGGCGTCGAGATCGACCCGCGCGTCGCCGACGCGGCCGATGCGCTGATCGAAACCCAGGTCCGCGCCGGCCTCGTCGTCCGCATGGCCGTTCTCTACGACCTGCTGACGACTGGGCCCAAGCCGGTCGTCGCCCAGGTTCCGATGGAGGTCGCGTGATGCTGTTCGTCAAGAACGGCCCGAAGGACAACCTCGTCGTTCGCGGAGCACGCGTGCTCGACCCGCTCGAGGGCGTCGACGTGCAGATCGACGTGAGAATCGACCAGGGCGTGATCGCCGAGCTCGGCTCGAGCCTGCCCGTCAACGGCCATCGCGCCCTCGATGGATCCGGCCTTGTGCTCGCGCCGGCCTTTGTCGATCCGCACGTGCACCTGCGCACCCCTGGACGGGAGGACGAGGAGACGATCGCCTCCGGCACTCAGGCCGCAGCGGCCGGCGGTTACTGCGCGATTCTCGCGATGCCGAACACCGATCCGGTCGTCGACTCGGCCGCGGTGCTCGGCGCGCTGATCGAGCAGGCGCACTCGCAGGCCGAGGTCGCAGTCGGGTTCCTCGCCGCGATCTCGAAGGGACAGCACGGCGCCGAGCTGACCGAGATGGGCGAGCTCGCGGAGGAAGGCGCTGTCGGGTTCACCGACGACGGCCGTCCGGTCGTCGCTCCTGCCTTGATGTGGCGCGCCTTGCAGTACGCCTCGGTCACCGATCGCCCCCTCGCCGTCCATTGCGAGGATCCGACGCTCTCCCGCGGCGGGCACATGCACGAGGGGCAGGTCTCGGCCGAGCTCGGGATCGGCGGCTGGCCGTCGATCGCCGAGAGCGTGATGGTCGAGCGGGACCTTGCGCTCGCCGAGTACGAGAACCGGTCGCTGCACCTCATGCATCTCTCGGCGCGGGAGTCCGTGGACGCGCTGCGCCGCGCTCAGGCTGCGGGCATTCGGGCGACGGCGGAGGTGACGCCGCATCACCTCGTGCTGACCGACGAGGCCGTCCGCTCGCTCGACCCGAACGTGAAGATGAATCCGCCGCTGGGCGCCGACGATGACCGCAAGGCGCTCGTCGAGGCTCTGCGCGACGGGACGATCTCGAGCGTCGCCACCGACCACGCGCCGCACGCGCGCCACGAGAAGGAGGTGCCGTTCGAGGCCGCGCCCTTCGGCGTCACCGGGCTCGAGACCGCGTTCTCGGCTCTCTACACTCACCTCGTCGAACCGGCACTTATCTCGCTCGAGACGCTGCTCGAGCGGATGTCGGCCGGCCCGTCGCGAGCCTACGGGCTCGAGGCTCCGCGGATCGCGGTCGGGGCGCCTGCGAATCTCGTCCTGCTCGACACCCAGGCGAGCTGGCAGGTGGCGGAGGACGGCTTCCGGTCGCGGTCGAAGAACTCGTGGCTGATCGGCGAGAAGCTGCGCGGGCGCGTGCGGGCGACGGTCGCCGCGGGCAGGCTGGTACACGAGTCGTGAGCGGGTTCCTCGCGCTCGAAGACGGCTCCGTATTCCGTGGCGAGTCCGTCGGCTCGGAGGGCTACGCGTTCGGGGAGGCGGTGTTCACGACCGCGATGACCGGTTACCAGGAGGTCGTCACCGACCCGAGCTACGCGGAGCAGATCGTCTGCTTCACGGCCGCGATGGTCGGCAACTACGGCGTCGCGGCCAAGCACTCGGAGTCGTCGCGGGCGCACGCGCGTGCCGTCGTCATGCGCGAGGCGCGGGGGCCGGCATGGACGGACTGGCTGCACGAGCACGGCCTCGTCGCCCTCTCGGGCATCGACACCCGTTCGCTCGTCCTCCATCTGCGCGAGGCGGGGGCGATGCGCGCGATCGCGCTCGCTGGCGACGCGTCGCTCGAAGAAGCGCTTGCGGGCGTGCGCGCACAGCCCTCGATGGCAGGCCGAGGACTGGCCGCCGGGGTCTCGACGCGCGAGCCGTACGTCTTCTCCGACGTGGGCCGCGCTCGGGTCGCGGTCGTGGACTACGGATGTAAGCGCTCGATCCTGAACCGGCTCGCGTGGGCGGGCGCAGCGGTCACCGTCTATCCGCACGACGTAGATGCCGACGAGCTCGCCGGTTACGACGGCGTCCTGCTCTCGAACGGCCCCGGGGACCCCGAGCCTCTCGAGGAGGAGATTGCAACAGTCCGTTCCTTGGCCGGGCGTGTCCCGATGCTCGGGATCTGCCTCGGGCACCAGCTGCTCGCGCTCGCCACGGGGCACACGACGTTCAAGCTTCCCTTCGGGCACCGGGGCGCGAACCACCCGGTCGTCGAGCGCGCCACGGGCGTGGTGCTCGTCACCTGCCAGAACCACGGCTTCGCGGTCGCAACCAGCGAGGCGCGAGAAGCGACCCACCTCTCGCTCTACGACGGAACGGTCGAGGGCCTCGACTATCCGGAGCTTCGCGCCCGCTCCGTCCAGTTCCATCCGGAAGCGGGGCCCGGGCCGCACGATGCCTGGGGCCTGATCGACGGCTGGGTCGAGGAGGTGAGCGGCCTTGCCAAGGCGGCGTGATCTCGAGTCGATCTGCCTGATCGGGTCGGGGCCGATCGTCATCGGCCAGGCCTGCGAGTTCGACTATGCGGGCTGTCAGGCGCTGAAGGTGCTCCGCGAGGACGGGTTCCGGACGATCGTCGTCAACTCGAACCCGGCGACGATCATGACCGACCCGGGTTTCGCGGATCGCACCTACCTGGAGCCGCTCGACCTCGAGGGCGTGGCCGGTGTGCTCGATCGCGAGCGGCCTGACGCCCTGCTTCCGACCATGGGCGGGCAGACGGCACTGAATCTCGCGGTCGCGCTGGCCGAGGAGGGCGTGCTCGCCGAGCTCGGCGTCGAGCTGATCGGTGCTCCGATCGAGGTCATCCGCCGTGCCGAGGATCGCGAGCTCTTCCGCGAGACCGTACGCGCTGCGGGGCTGCGCGTGCCAGAGTCGACAATCGTTACCGCTCCGGACGAGCTGCCGGCCGAGCTGTCCATGCCGGCCATCTTGCGTCCGGCCTTCACGCTCGGTGGGCACGGGGGTGGCACGGCGCGGACGCTCGAGGAGCTCGAGACGCTGCTCGAGCGCGCTCTGAACGAGAGCCCGGTCGGCCAGGTGCTCGTCGAGGAGTCGCTCCTCGGCTGGGACGAGTTCGAGCTCGAGTTGATGCGCGATCGGGCCGACAACGCCGTCGTCGTCTGCTCGATCGAGAACCTCGACCCGATGGGCATCCACACCGGGGATTCGGTCACCGTCGCCCCGCAGATGACGCTCTCGGACGACGCCTACCAGGAGCTCCGCGACGCGGCAATCGCGGTCATTCGTGCGGTCGGCGTCGAGACCGGCGGCGCCAACATCCAGTTTGCGCGCGAGCGGACGACCGGTGAGTTGCGCGTGATCGAGATGAACCCGCGCGTTTCCCGTTCGTCGGCGCTGGCGTCGAAGGCAACTGGGTATCCGATCGCGAAGGTCGCGGCGAAGCTGTCGGTCGGTTACACGCTCGACGAGATCCCCAATGACTTGACCGGAACGACGCCGGCCAGCTTCGAGCCGACGCTCGACTACGTCGTCGTCAAGTTCCCGCGCTTCGCGTTCGAGAAGTTCCCGGGCGCGGACTCGACGCTCGGCACCCAGATGAAGTCGGTCGGCGAGGCGATGGGCATCGGCCGCAGCTTCAGCGAGGCGTTCCTGAAGTCCCACCGCTCGCGAGAGCTCGACGCGGGTGTCGAAACGCCCTGGTCCGATCTCGACCTGCCCGGCGGCGTCCATCCCTGGTTCCGGGCGGAAATCCAGCGCCTCGAAGAGACTTTGTGTTGCATCACCCATACCGACGACCTCGTCGCCGACGACTGGGTCCGGCTCAAACGAGCGGGCATCTCGGACGCGGAGATCGCGGCGCGATGCAACACAAGGGAAGAGATCGTGCGCGCGAAGCGGCGGGGTTGGGGGGTGCGGCCGGCCTACCGACGCGTCGACTCCTGTGCTGCCGAGGTCGCTGCGAGCTCGAACTACTACTACTCGACCTGGGGCGAGGCTGACGAGGCCGCGCCTCGCGGCGACAAGCCCCGGGTCGTCATCCTCGGCTCGGGCCCGAACCGAATCGGCCAGGGCATCGAGTTCGACTACTGCTGCGTCCACGCGGCCCAGGCGTTCCGCGCGCTCGGCTACGAGGCCGTGATGGTGAACTGCAACCCCGAGACCGTTTCCACCGACTACGACACCTCCGACCGCCTCTACTTCGAGCCGCTCCGGGGCGAGGAGGTGCTCGAGATCTGCGGGCGCGAGCTCCCGGACGGTGTAGTCATCCAGTTCGGGGGTCAGACCCCGCTCAAGCTTGCGCGCGAGATCGAGGCAGAAGGCTGGCGGATCCTCGGTACGCCTTTCGACGCGGTCGACCTCGCCGAGGACCGCGAGCGCTTCGGAGCCCTCTGCGACGAGCTCGACATCACGGTGCCGTCCTGGGCGATGGCCGAGGGGTCGGAGCTGGCGGCCTACGTCGCCGAGGCCATCGGCTACCCGGTGCTCGTCCGCCCCTCGTACGTCCTCGGAGGTCGCAACATGCAGGTCTGCTACGACGATGAAGCGGTCGCTGCCGCGGCTCGGGGCGGCGAGCGAGTGCTCGTCGACAGGTTCCTCGAAGGCGCGATCGAGATCGATGTCGACGCCCTCTGCGATGGCCGCGAGACCTACGTCGCCGCCGTCATGGAGCACGTCGAAGAGGCCGGGATTCACTCCGGCGACTCCTCCTGCGTGCTGCCGGCGCCTTCGCTCAACGCGCCCACGGCTGCCGAGATCGAAGACATCGTCAGCCGGCTCGCGCCGGCGCTCGGCGTCGTCGGGCTCGTCAACGTGCAGCTCGCGATCGCCGACGGCGAGGTCTTCGTGCTGGAGGCGAATCCGCGCGCGTCGCGGACGGTCCCGTTCGCGAGCAAGGCGATCGGTGTCAACCTCGTCGATGCCGCCTGCCGACTCGCCGCGGGCGCCCGCCTGTCCGACCTGGCCCTGCCCAGTGGGCAGACCCCGAAACAATTCAGTGTCAAAGCGGCGGTTCTGCCGTTCGCGCGCTTCCCTGGCGCCGACCCGGTGCTCGGGCCCGAGATGCGCTCGACCGGCGAGGTGATGGCGAGCGCTGCCGACCTGCCGACCGCGCTGGCAAAAGCCGAGCGCGCGGCCGGCCGGCCCTTGCCGACGGAGGGAACGGCGTTCCTCTCGGTGCGCGACGCCGACAAGCCGGCCGCTGCCGAGGTCGCCGAGTCGCTCTCGAAGCTCGGCTTCAGGCTGGTCGCGACTGCCGGCACGGCCCGCGCGCTCGCCGGTACGGGGATCGCCGTCGAGCACGTCCGCAAGGTGACTGAGCAAGGCGAGGGGCCGACCGTCGTCGACCTGGTCCGCCGCGGCCACTGCGACCTGATCGTGAACACTCCCTTCGGCAACTCCGGGGCGCGTTCGGACGGCTATCAGATCCGCGAGGCCGCGCTCGCCGCCCGCGTACCGTGCATCACCACGATGGCGGGTGCGCGCGCCGCGGTCCATGCGATCGCCGATGCTCGAGGCGACCTTGCCGTCTCTCTCCAAGAGCGAATCAGTGCGCAGAAGCGAACGGCTTAGAGTCGTCGCCAACGAGGCGATTGGCCCTTACGCGCTCGTGCAAGTCGAGCGAGGCAGCCTGGATCCCGGCATCCCTGGCCAGTTCTTCATGCTCGAGGCCCCAGGGCGCCCGCTTCCGCGACCGATGAGCCTCTGCCAAGCGCCGCCCGGTGAGCTGGCGTTCTTGCTCGAAGCAGTTGGACCGGGAACGCGCGCGCTGGCTGCGACGGAACCGGGCGATGAGCTCAACGTCTACGGGCCGCTCGGGAACGGCTACCGGCTCGAGGTCGAGCGCCCGCTTCTCGTCGGCGGCGGGATCGGCGTCGCGCCTTTCCCATACCTCTCGGAGCAGCTCGGCGCCCCGCCCGCGCTCCTCGGCTTCTGCAGCGACTGGCACGCGGAGGCGGCGGTACTCGTGCCCAACGCAGAAGTCGTCGTCGAGCCCACGCTCGTCACCGAGCCCCTCACCGACCTCGCAACAGACTCTTACAAAGTCTTGGCCTGCGGCCCTGAGCCGATGCTGGAAGCTGTTCGCGCCATCACGCCCGACGCGCAGCTCGCCTGGGAGGCGCCGATGGCGTGCGGGTACGGAGCCTGCTACGGATGCTCCGTGGAGATCGACGGCGTTCTCCAGCGCCTGTGCGTCGCCGGCCCGGTCCTGGAGGCGGCGTGATCGTCAACGCCTCCGGCTGCCTGGACGCAATCGAAGCGCCCGAGGTGGCGCGTGCGCTCGATGCGTTCGTGACGAAGACGGTGACGCCGCACCCCCGCGAAGGGAACCGCCCGGTACGGATCGCAGAGACGGAGGCCGGGATGCTGAACTCGATCGGGCTCGAGAACCCGGGCATCGAGGGCTTGCTCGGCGACAAGCTCCCGCGCCTGGCCGAGCTCGGCGTGCCTCTCTGGGTCTCGGTCGGCGGCTTCTCCGCGCCGGACTACGCCGATCTCTGCGGCGTTCTCGACGAACGCGTCGAGGTGGCGACGATCGAGCTCAACCTCTCCTGCCCGAACGTGGAGGAGGCCCCCGAGAGCGCGGCCGAAATCGTCGCCGCGGCGCGCGCACGAACGACGAAGCCGCTCTACGCGAAGCTCTCCCCGGCCGCGCTCGACCTACCCGAGACGGCACGAGCGGTCCAGGCTGCGGGGGCCGACGGGCTCTCGCTCGTGAACACGATCCGCGGCCTAGCGCTCGACGAGCGCACCCTCCAGCCGCGGCTCGGCCACGAGCTCGGCGGGTACTCGGGCCCGGCCTTGAAGCCCATCGCCCTCGCCGCCGTTTACCAGTGCTATCGGGCGACCGCGCTGCCCATCGTCGGCATGGGGGGGATCGCGACCGGGCGCGACGCACTCGAGTTCATCGCAGCGGGCGCGAGAGCTGTGGCGCTGGGAACAGTCCTCTTCGCCGACCCGCAGGCTCCCGGTCGGATCCGGCGCGAACTCGCCGAAGAGCTAGCCGCGCGTAACCTCGCGGATCCCGAGGAAGCCTGCGGGCTTTCGCACCGTGCCGGGCCCGTGCCTGTTGCCTGACCAGAAAATACCCGGATTTGCACCCAAAAAGGTGGGTTTGCACGCCCGCTCTGAGCAGACTAGTATCACGCGCCGTGGCGGCAACGAAGACTCAGGCGAAGGCGCCCGCCCGGTCGCGTGACCAACGCATGGAGGCCCTGAAGCGCGCAAACGACATCAGGGTGAAGCGAGCCCAGCTCAAGAAGGATCTGAAAGTGGGGCGCGCGCGGATCGACAAGATCCTCAACAACCCACCCGAGTACGTCGCGACCGCGAAGGTCTTCGACATGCTGATGGCCGTGCCCAAGTTCGGTCGGGTGAAGGCGGCGCGTTTCCTGAACCAAGCTCGCATCAGCCAGTCGAAAACGGTGGGAGGTCTTTCCGACCGCCAGCGGACTGAGCTCATTGGGCTCTTCAACCGGTAGGGGCGGCATACCGGTCTTCGTGGTCACCGGCACCTCGGGTGCGGGCAAAGGCACCCTGGAGCAAGCGTTGCTCGCCCGGATGCCGGAGCTCGAGCTGGCAGTGTCGGCGACGACACGGGAGCGCAGGCACGGCGAACAGGACGGGCGGGAGTACTGGTTCATCTCCGACGGCGACTTCGACGACAAGCTCCGCGCCGGAGAGTTCCTCGAGCACGTCGTCTTCCCCTGGGGCCAGCGGTCCGGCACGTTGCGCTCGGAGATCGCCCGTATCACGGGCGCGGGGAAGATCCCGCTCCTCGACCTCGAGACCGAGGGTGCGCTCGAAGTGAAGCGCACGGTTCCGGGCGCGGTGACGATCTTCGTCGAGGCCCCGACCTTCGAGGAGAACGAACGGCGACTACGAGAGCGGGCGACCGAGAGTGAGGGCGAGATCGACGAGCGGCTCGACCTCGCGCGCCGGCAGCTCAGCCAGGCCGGCGAGTTCGACTACGTGATCGTCAACGACGACCTCGACCGAGCTCTCGCGGAGCTCGCGGAAATCGTCGACAAAGAGATCGCGGCCGCGGCAGGTACCATGTCGAGACCGTGATCAATCCACGCATCGATCAGCTGCTCGAAAACGTCAACGAGCGCTACGCGCTCGTGATCGTCGCCGCCAAGCGCGCGCGGCAGATCAACAACTACCACCATCAGCTCGGCGAGGGCACGTTCGACGACAACCCGCCGCCGCTCGTGGAGTCTCGCTCCAAGAATTACTTGACGATGGCCCTCGAAGAGATCGCCGAGGGCAAAATCAAATACACGTACCGCGCATAGCTTCGCTCGCTTTCACGGGTGAACCCCTGGTTCCCCCGTGGGCCCCCTCCTTCAGGGCCGAGGCGTAGTTCTGGCGTTTCAGGAGCCGGCGCCGGGTTCGATGGTTCCTGCGTTCTCCTCTCGTTTGTGAGCCTCCCGCCGGGCGTAGCCCGGCTCCGGCCGCGCTTGGGGTTGGTCTCCGAAAGCGTTTGAGTTCCAGGTTGCTCGAGCGGGCACAATGTCGGCATGGCTCGGGTACTCCTCGGCGTCACCGGTGGCATCGCTGCTTACAAGGCGTGCGAGCTGACGCGCCGCTTGGTGCTCGCAGGTCATGAGGTGATTCCTCTCGTGACGGCCGGTGCCGAGCGATTCGTCACGCGCGAGACCTTCGAGGCGCTCGCCAACCGGCCCCACGACGAGAGCCCGTATCCTCATTTGACACGTGCCGAGTTGCTCGTGATCGCCCCATTGACTGCGAACACGATGGGGAAGCTCGCGCACGGCCTCGCCGATGATCTCCTCACCGAGGCCGCGCTGGCTCACGATGGTCCCGTTCTCGTCGCCCCCGCGATGAACGATCGCATGTGGGCCCACCCGGCGACCCAGGCGAACGCTGACCTCTTGCGCGGCCGCGGTGTGCAGTTCGAGGGGCCGGTCGAGGGCGAGCTCGCCGAGGGCGGGCAGGGAATGGGGCGAATGGCGGAACCCGAGGAGATTTTCGCGCGCTGCGAGGAGATGCTGCGCGGATGAGGGGGAGCCTTGCCGGGAGACGCGTGCTGGTGAGCGCCGGCGGCACGCGCGAGCCAATCGATGCCGTGCGCTTCGTCGGGAACCGCTCCTCGGGGCGGATGGGCGTTGCGCTCGCCGAGGAGGCGCGACGGCGTGAGGCGAGGGTGACGCTGATCGCCTCGAACCTCGCTGTTCCGGCTCCGGAAGGAGTCGAGGTCGTGGAAGCGCCGACTGCCGCGGACGTCGAGCGCGAGGCAACCGCCCGCGGCGGTGCGGACGTCGTGATCATGGCCGCGGCCGTCGCGGACTACCGTCCTGCGGAAACCGAGGACGCGAAGCGGCCGAAGGACGAGAAGCGATGGCAGATCGAGCTCGAGCCGACCGTGGATGTCCTGCGCGCACTCGGTGAACGGCAACGGAACGGCCGGCTACTCGTCGGCTTCGCCGCCGAGACGGGAGAGAACGGCCTCGAACGGGCACGACAGAAGCTGGTGGCCAAGAAGCTCGACCTCATCGTCTACAACGATGTGTCGCGTGGAGACATCGGGTTCGACGCAGCCGAAAACGAGGTCGTGATCATGTCCGCGAACGGCGAGCGGCGCATCGAGAAGGCGCCAAAGGAAGAGATCGCCGTCGCGATCCTCGACGAGGTCGAACGGCTCATCTGATGCAGGAAGAGCGTGCGACCTCGACCACGGAGGCAGCGGACGTCATTCGCCGTCTTGCCGAGAACCTCGGCAAGGTCGTTCATGCGCCGGTGGACACGCTTCGCCTCTGCGTGCTCTGCCTCGTCAGCGAGGGCCACCTGATCATCGAGGACTTCCCCGGGGTTGGGAAGACGATGCTGGCGAAGGCGGTCGCACGCTCGCTCGACTGCTCGTTCTCGCGTCTCCAGTTCACCCCGGATCTCTTGCCCTCGGACGTGACGGGCGTCAACGTCTTCAACCAGCGCTCGAACGAGTTCGAGTTCCGGCCGGGGCCGATCTTCGCCAACCTCCTGCTCGTCGACGAGATCAACCGCGCCCCACCGAAGACCCAGGCCGCGCTGCTCGAGTGCATGCAGGAGAACCAGGTCACGATCGACGGGGTGAGCTATGCGCTCGGGCGCCCGTTTATGGTCATGGCGACGCAGAACCCGATCGAGTACGAGGGCACGTATCCGCTGCCCGAGGCGCAACTCGACCGCTTCACGATGCGGCTCGACATCGGGTACCCGCCGCTCGCCGAGGAGGCGAAGATGCTCGCCGAGCAGACGAGCGACCCGCCCCTGGACGAGCTCGAGCCAGTGACGAGCGCAACCGGGATCGTCGAGGTCATCGACGAGGCGACGCGTGTCTTCGTCGAGGAGAGCCTGCACCAGTACGTCGTGGAGATCGTCCGCCAGACGCGCGAGGACTCGCGGCTCTACCTGGGCGCAAGCCCGCGCGCCGGGATCGCGCTCCTGCGGGTGGCCAAGGCGCGGGCGCTCGCCGACGGGCGGGAATACGTGTTGCCGGACGACGTTCAGGCCGTTGCGACCGCGGTGCTCGGGCACCGGCTCATCCTCGGACCGGAAGCCCGGGCGGGTGGGACGAAGCCGGAGCAACTCGTGCGAGAGGCGGTCGAGCGAACCGCGGTCCCGGCGTAGTGCCGGTGATCGGGCTGACCGAACGCGGGCGGCTCGTACTGCTGCTGGCTGGAGGGATCTACCTCGTCGCCTGGGGCTTCGGCTCGCGCTCGCTCTACCCGGTGGCGACGGGGCTGGTGCTCGCTGCGCTCGGAGCAAGGCTCTGGGTGGGGATCGCCAGGCAGCCGGTCATCCTCAAGCGTTCGCTCGGCTCGGCCGAGCACCTGGAAGGGGGAGATGTCACCGTCGGCCTCGAGGCGATCCCCCAGCGCTACCCCGGCCCGCGCTCGCTCGAGGTCGTGGAGCTGGCCGGTCGCCTGGGAGAGCGTCGGGCTCGGCTGTCGCGGCACGGGCCGACGCTGCTCACCCGGTACATCCTGCGGGCCGTTCCGCGCGGTCGATATCACTTCCAGGCTGTGCGGGCGGTCTTCGAGGATCCATTCGCGCTCGCGCGGGCTGAGACCGAGCTCGGAGGCGAATCGACGCTGCTCGTGTATCCACGGCTCGTCGATCTCGCGCGCCTTTTCTCGGAGGCAGGCGGAGCGACCCAGATCGGCGGGCGGGTACTGCTGCGCCGCACCGCGGGCTTCGATCTCCACAGCGTGCGCGAGTACGAGCAGGGCGAGTCGCTGCGGAAGGTGCACTGGCCCACGACCGCAAGACGGGGAACCTTGATGGTGAAGGAGCTCGAGGACACGCCACACGATGAGGTCGGCGTCCTCCTGGACGCAGACGGCCGATCGGTCATCGGCGAGTCGTTCGACATGCAGGTGCGCGCGGCCGGGTCGATCCTGCGCGCTCAGGCGTTGCGCAACCGGCGCGCCGTGCTGACGATCAGCTCCTCGCCCCCCGAGAGCTGTCAGGTCGCTTCGTACGACGGCGAGTGGCGCCTTGCGCTCGAGTTGCTCGCCGCGGCCGAGCCGACCGGGACGCAACCCCTCAAGCGCTTCCTCGATCGAGACGGCTCGCCGGCGGCACGCGCCAACGAGCTCGTCGCCGTCACCGCTTCGCTGGGACTCGAGCTCACGGACGCGCTGCTCCAACGCGCTCTTGCTCGGCGACCGACCTCGCTGGTCCTGGTCGATGCGCCGAGTTTCCGGGCGGAGGGCGCGCCGCCGACACGCGAGCCGGCGCTGCTCAGGCTCCAGACGGCCGGGGTGCCGGTCACGGTTGTGCGCCGTGGAGATGACCTTGCCGCCAAGCTGAGCGGTCTCGAAGAGGCGCTGAGCGCGCATGGCTAGAACACTTGTCTTCTCCGTCGGGCTCGGCGCGCTCGTCGCCTGGAACTGGGGCCGGCTCGAGCAGCCGCGGCCGAGCCTCGGCCCGCTTCTGCTGATGATCGCCCTCGGCATCACACCGGCTCTGCTCCTGCCGTTGCGCTCGCGGTTCGTGCCGCGGGTCCTGCTCCTCTTCATTGCCGAGGCGGCCACCGTCATCACGGCGGCCGCGATCGCACTGCACGTTGACCGGCCGTACCACTTCGGCCGACTCGCCGGCCGCGCAGGCAGTGGATTCGTGGACTTCTACGACGTGCTCGTCCCCTTCAGCGGGACGGCACATCCTCTCATGCACGGCGTGCTTCTACTGGCCGTCTGCATCTTCACGCTGCTCTGCGCCCTGGCTGTGGCTGCCAGGCGACCACTCGCCGCCATTCTCGCCCTCGCGGCAGGGGCCGGCTGGCCGGCGACAATCCTGCCGGGGAGCGACGACCTCGCACGCGGCGCGTTCCTCCTCATTGCGGCCTTGGCCCTCGTGGCATGGTTGCGTCCGGAGGGCCTCCGCGTACCGCCGCAGATCCTCACCGGGACCGCGCTCATCGTCCTTGCGCTGATCGTCTCGAGCTCCGGCTCGGTCGCCAAGGGACAGTTCATCGGCTGGCAGAACTGGGATCTGTACACGAAGCCCGGTAAGCGCGTCAGCGTCGAGTACGTGTGGCGCTCGGACTACAACGGCGTTCGCTTCCCGAAGAAACGGACGCGAGTCTTCACCGTCCGCGCACCCGAGCGTTCGGTCTACTGGCGCGCCACGACGCTCGATGCGTTCACGAACGACCTCTGGGACGAGGACCTGATCTCGGTCTCCTCGAGTGTGCTTCCAAATCCGGTCGTGCTCACCGACGACCCACTGGTTCCTGCCGCCGCGCGCAACCCAACGCGCTGGACAGAGGCCGATGTGACGATCGACGCTCTCCGCGACGCGCACCTCGTAGGGCCGAGCCAGCCCATCTCCTACGACTCTCGCTCTGTCGAGAACGTCCAATACGAGCAGGGAGGCGTGGCGCTCGCTTTCGCGCCGCTTGCCCGAGGAGACGAGTACTCGGTGTGGGCGTACACCCCTCGGCCGACTCCCGGCGAGCTCGCGAAGTCACCGCCCGACTACCCGATCGCGACCTTCGTCGATCGCGGTGCGCTGACCGTCTCACACGGCGTCGTCGTCCCTGCGTTCGGCTCACCCGAGCACAAGGCCTGGGCGGACGAGTACTTCCGCTCGGATCCGGATGGGCAGCGGTACGGGCCGCTTTACAACGCGGCCGAGCGGGTCGCAGGGAACGCGCAAAACCCGTATGCGGCGGCGGTTGCACTCGAAGCCTGGCTTCGTTCGAGCGGTGGCTTCACCTACGACGAACAGCCCCCGACGAAGGCGCGTGGAATGCCCGCTCTCGTCCAGTTCGTGTCCCAGACCAAGCGTGGGTACTGTCAGCACTTCGCCGGGGCGATGGCGCTCATGCTCCGCTACCTGGGGATTCCCGCTCGCGTCGCAGCCGGCTTCACGAGCGGTAACTACGACTCGAAGCGGGGAACCTGGACGGTGTACGACCGCAACGCGCACACCTGGGTCGAGGTCTGGTTCAAGGGCTACGGCTGGCTCCCATTCGATCCAACCCCGGGTCGAGGGACCCTTGGTGGGTCGTATACGAGCTCGTCCGTGTCGTTCGATGCGACCGGAGCGAAGGCCGTGCTGGCCGCAAGCGCGCTCGAGGCCCAGAAGCTGCTCCACTTCGAGCTCGGCCCGCTCGGCCGGGAGCGCCGGGCGCGGTCCGCGGAACGCAGCGGCTCGACGTCGGATCGGGCCAGGGCTGGGCAGACCGAGCGTGGACGCGGTCTCGGCGTCGGCGGGATCGTGGCGCTCGCCGCGGCGGCCCTCGCCTTGCTCGTCGTGCTCGCGAAGCTCGTCCGGCGCCGATCGCGCTTCCTCACCCGTGATCCGCGTCGGATTGCAGGTGCTTGCCGCCTCGACCTCGTCGATTTCCTGCTTGACCAGCGAATCGACGTGCCGCGGAGCGCCTCGCTTCGCGAGCTCGACGGCCTGCTGCGAAGGCGCGTCGGCGTCGAGGCCGCCGATTTCGCGGAGGCGCTGGGGCTCGCCCGCTTCGGGCCCGCTTCCTCGGCCGCAACCGCCGCTCGGGAAGCTCGCCGAGAGCTGCGTGAGGTTCGCCGAAGCCTGCGGCGCACGTTCCCGCTCGGCCGCCGAGCCCGTGGGCTCTTCTCGCTTCGCTCCGTGCTTGCGCACCGGTAGCCGCGGGTATCTTGGAGTGCATGAGTGAGACCTATGACCTCTTCCAGCAGGGTCGAGCCCATCTGAAGAAGGGCATGGCCGCGCAAGCCTCGGTCTCGCTCGAGAAGGCGAAGAAGCGTGAGCCGGACAAAGCCTCGATCCGAGAGTCGCTCGGCATTGCGTACTTCCGCATGCAGCGGTACAAGGAAGCGGAGGCGGAGTTCCGGGCAATGCTCGAGCTCTCGCCGGCCGACGACTATGCGCACTACGGGCTGGCACGAGCGCTGGAGAAGCTCGGCCGCAGGAACGAGGCCCGCGGCCACCTCAAGCTTGCCAAGTCGCTCCGCCCGGGCAGCGAGCACTACGCCGAGCGCCTGCGCGCCCTCGAGTAACGACCCCGTCCTTGTGTTGCAGTGCACAAGCTCGTTCCTGTTTATTGCAGGCGAGCGAGTGAGCGAGTGATGCAACACAAAGTCCGATGAGAGCTGTTGTTCAGCGCGTCTCCGAGGCGCGGGTCGTGGTCGACGGCGAGGTTGTCGGCGCGATCGGCGCAGGGCTGTGCGTCCTGCTCGGCGTCGCGCGCGAGGACGAGGCTGCCGATGCGGCGCGGCTCGCCGGTCGAGTTGCGCGCCTGCGGATCTTCGAGAACGAGAATGGGAAGTTCGACCGCAGCCTCGTGGACACTGGCGGCGCCGCCCTTGTGGTCACCCAATTCACACTTCTCGCCGACACCGCGAAGGGCAACCGGCCGAGCTTCACCGAGGCTGCGGAGCCCGAGGTGGCGGAGCGGGTCTACGAAGCCTTCTGTGCGGCACTCGCAGCGCTCGGCGTCTCGGTCGAGACCGGCCTCTTCGGCGCCCGCATGCGCGTCGAGATCGCCAACGACGGCCCGGTCACGATCGTGCTCGGCTCCGCGTAATCGTCGTCGTCCCGGGCCGTCCAAGGGCGAGCGCCTTGCTATCCTGGATACCACCACATTTCAGGCTGTTTGAAATGGGCGCGCCGCGCCCGTTTTTTTTGAGGGGAGTTGGTTGACGAATCTCTACGACAAGGAGCGGAGCCTCTACCGCGAGGTCGCCTCGCGGGTCGAGCGCAGCCTGCCCGGAGTCGAGGTCCTCGCGCTCGAGCTCTCCGGGCCGGAACGCTTCACGATCTTCGTCGATCATCCGAAGGGAGTCGACCACGCCCTCTGCGAACGCGTGACCGAGGTCTTGCGCGACTACCTCGACCGGTATGCGATCGACGTCTCCTCGCCCGGCACCGAACCGCCGTTGCGCCGCCGCCCTCACTTCGAGCGCGTCGTCGGCAGCACGGTCGCACTGCGCACGGCCGGAGAGATCGCGGGCCGCAAGCGCTTTCGCGGCGAGCTCGTCGCGGTCGGCGAGCAGTCGCTCCAGGTCGCGGCGGGCAAGGACGAGCGAGTTGACATCCCGTACGAGGCGATCGTGCGCGGCAACGTGATCGAAGGGAGAAAGAGATGAGCCGGGAGATCATCGAGGCGGTCCGCGTGATCGAGAAGGAAAAGGGGATCGACGGCGATACGCTCATCGCCGCCCTCGAGGACGCGCTGCTGGCGGCCTACAAGAAGACCCCGGGCGCGACGCGCCACGCGACGGTCGAGCTCGACCGAGGCGAAGGCGACTTTCGGGTCTTCTCGATCGAGCTGCCGCCCGACATCGAGGAGCGTCTGATCGAAGAGGCGCGCGAGCGCGCGATCACCGAGCTCGAGGCACTCGAAGTCGAGAACGGCGAGCGCTCACACACCCTCGTCAACGACGACGATCTCGATGTCGACTGGTCGGAGCTGTCCGAAGACCAGGTCAAGCGCAAGGACGTCACGCCGCACGACTTCGGCCGCATCGCCGCGCAGACCGCGAAGCAGGTCATCCTGCAGCGAATCCGCGAGGCCGAGCGCGAGATGATGTACGAGGAGTACGTCGACCGTGTGACCGAGGTCGTCACCGGCATCGTCCAGCAGGCGGGCGACCGCAACAACGTCCTCGTCGATCTGGGCAAGGTCGAGGCACTGCTGCCGCGCTCGGAGCAGGTGGACGGCGAGCGCTACGAGCAGGGAAGCCGCATCAAGGCAGTCATCACCGAGGTGCGCTCCGGCACGAAGGGCCCGCAGGTGATCCTGTCGCGGCGCGATCCCGAGCTGATCCGCACGCTCTTCGAGCTCGAGGTGCCCGAGATCGCCGACGGCCTCGTCGAGATCCGCGGCGTCGCCCGTGAGCCGGGCTACCGCTCGAAGATTGCGGTCGAGTCGCACGCGCAGGGTGTCGATCCGGTCGGCGCCTGTGTCGGCCCGCGAGGGTCGCGCGTCCGCATGGTCGTCTCGGAGCTGCGCGGCGAGAAGATCGACATCATCCCGTGGAACACCGAGCCCGCCCGCTTCATCGCCAAGGCGCTCTCGCCGGCGCGCGTGCGTGAGGTGCTCGTGGACGACGAGACGAAGGAATCGACGGTCATCGTCCCCGAGGACCAGCTTGCGCTCGCAATCGGCAAGGAGGGCCTGAACGCCAGGCTCGCCGCCCGCCTGACCGGTTGGAAGGTGGACATCCAGTCCGACGCCGAGTTCGCGCAGGCCGAGGCCGAGGCCGCCTTCGCCGGCGGGGCCGAAGGCGAGGAGTTCTCAGGCCGCTGCTCGGCGATCCTCGCGAACGGCAAGCGCTGCCCCAACGCTGCGATCCCCGGCTCGCGCTTCTGCGGCATTCCCGCGCACCGCGAGCTCGCCGAGCGCGAAGCTGCCGGCGAGACGCTCGAGGCCTCGCAGGTCGTCGGCGGCGTCAGCGACGAAGAGGAGCTCCCCGCCGACGATCAGTCGGCCGAAGGCACGCCGGTCGCGGAAGCGGGACAGGATGTGACTCCGGCCGAGGCAGGTCTTGAGCCGCCTCAGCCCGAGGCGCCCGAGCAGGACGAGGAGCGACCGGTTGAAGAGCCGGTCCAGGAGCCCGAAGTCGCTGTCACCGAGATGCCCTCCGAGGAGGAAGGCGAATCAAGCGCGGCGTGAGCCCCGAGCGGACGTGTGCGGGGTGCGGGCGCAAAGCGCCGCAGTCCATGCTCTTTCGATTCGTGGCGCACGACGGAGTTCTCATGTCCGGAGCTAAGGCGCCGGGGCGCGGCGTCTACACCTGCCGGCGGCTCGCGTGCTTTGAGCGCGCGGCCTCCAACCGCGGCTTTGCGCGTACGCTGCGAACCCCTGTCCGCGTCGGTCAACTCCCAGAGCGGTTGTGGTTGGAGTTCGAACGGGTCGACCGGTCAGTTCAGACGGACACCCGGGCAGAGCCCGTGCGTCCTGATGGCGGCACCGCAAGCGGCGCCTAGGAGATATCTACACTTCACCGGAGAGAAATGGCTGAATCCAAAGGAAATAACCGTCCCAAGAGACCCGTCCGGCCGCGCCAGGCGCCGGGGGGTCGCAAGCGCCGCGTCGTCATCGACAGCGGCTCTCAGCGTGGCCGCCAGGACTCGCGGCAGGCCCGCGAGCGCGCCGAAGCGCGTCCCAAGGCGCCGCCCGGCCCGCAGCCGACCGGGCCGGTGACGGTCAGCTCCGGCGTCTCGGTCAAAGACCTCTCGCAGGCGCTCGGCGTCCCGGCGGTCCAGATCATCAAGATCCTGATGGGCCTCGGCGAGCTGGTCACGATCACGCAGACCCTCTCGGACGAGGCCGTGCAGCTGATCGCAACGGAGGTCAAGCGCGACGTCACGATCAAGCACGTAGCCGACGAGGACGAGCTGCCCGAGGTGTACGAGGACGCGGAGGAAGACCTCGTCGCCCGGCCGCCGGTGGTCACGATCATGGGCCACGTCGACCACGGGAAGACGACGCTGCTCGACGCCATCCGCCAGTCGTCGGTCGTCGAGACCGAGGCGGGCGGGATCACGCAGCACATCGGCGCCTACCAGGTGCAGCACAACGGACGCAAGATCACCTTCCTCGACACGCCGGGTCACGAGGCGTTCACGGCGATGCGCGCGCGCGGCGCGAAGGTGACCGACATCGCCGTGCTCGTCGTCGCGGCGGACGACGGCGTCAAGCCGCAGACCCAGGAATCGATCGCCCATGCGCGCGCGGCTGAGGTGCCGATCGTCGTTGCCGTGAACAAGGTCGACAAGCCCGACGCCGACCCACAGCGTGTGCGCCAGGAGCTCGTCAACGAGGAGCTCCAGCCCGAGGAGTGGGGTGGGTCGACCCAGTATTCGGACGTGTCGGCGAAGGAGAAGCAGAACCTCGACGACCTGCTCGAGAAGGTCCTGCTCGTCGCGGACGCGGAGCTCGAGCTGACGGCAAATCCCAAGGCCGAGGCCTCCGGACCGATCATCGAGTCCCGGCTCGACGTCGGCCGCGGGCCGGTGGCGACCATGCTCGTCCACCGCGGAACCCTCCGCGTCGGCGACGCGATCGTTGCCGGCGACGCCTGGGGAAAGGTGCGCGCGCTCCACAACTACCGCGGGGAGAAGGTGCGGGAGGCGGGCCCCGGCGATCCGGTCGAGATCATCGGCTTCGACAAGCCGCCTGCCGCCGGCGAGCACGCCCGCGTCGTCGAGCATGACCGCCAGGCGCGGCACCTCGCACAGTCGCGGGGTGAGCGCTTCCGGCGAGAACAGCTTGCGCAGCGCCGCCCGGCCGGCATCTCGCTGGACACGCTCTTCTCCGAGATGCAGGAGGGCGCGGTGCAGGACCTCAATCTCGTCATCAAGGCCGATGTCGACGGATCGGTCGAGGCGGCAGTCTCGGAGCTGCAGAAGATCCAGCATCCGGAGGTGCGCGTCAACGTCATCCACACAGGAGTCGGCGGCATCTCCGAGAACGACGTCATGCTTGCCGCCGCCTCGAACGCGATGATTGTCGGCTTCAATGTGCGACCGAACGCGGAGGCGCGGGCCTCGGCCGAGCGCGAGGGCGTCGAGATCCGCACCTACGACGTGATCTACCGCCTGACGGAGGAGATCGAGCAGGCGCTCGTCGGGATGCTGCGGCCCGTCACGAGCGAGGAGACTCTTGGAGAAGCCGAAGTGCGGCAGCTCTTCCGGGTCTCGCGGCTGGGGACGATCGCAGGCTCCCACGTCACGAACGGCGTCATCCGCCGCGGTGCGCGAGTCCGCGTCGTGCGCGAGGGCGCCGTCGTACAGGAGAGCACGATCTCCCAGCTCAAGCGCTTCAAGGACGACGTGCGCGAGGTCGAGGAGGGCTTCGAGTGCGGAATCCTCCTCGACGGCTTCAACGACGTGAAGGAAGGCGACGTCCTCGAGGCCTACGAGGTGCGCCAGATCGAGCGCACCGACCTTTCGTCGGCGGCGCCGGCGACACCCGCCGCAACCTAGGCGAGCCGACGCCATGGGCGCCGGTTACGTGGGCATCCTCTCCGTCGAGTTGCACTTTCCGGAAGCGGGCTCGCTCAAGGGCAAGCGCAAGCACGTGAAGTCGGCGAAGGCGCAGCTGCAGAACCGGTTCGGCGTCTCGGTGGCGGAGGTCGATCATCACGAGCTCTGGCAGCGGGCGAGGCTCACGGTCGCCTGCGTCGCGCGCGAGCACAATGAGGCCGAGCAGCTCCTCGAGCAGGCCGTTCGCTACCTGAACGGCCAGGAGTACGAGCTCGTGCGGGTCGATAGGGAAGTTGTGGTACCCGATGCCTGATCGGATGCGCCGTGTGAACGAAGCGATCCGTGAGACCTTGGCGGAGGCGCTCGTCGAGCTCAAGGACCCACGGATCGGGTTTGTGACTGTGACTGGGGTCAAGACCTCGCCCGACCTCCGAAGCGCAGTCGTGTACGTCAGCGTGCTCGGTTCCGAGCGCAAGCGGGAGAAGACACTGGCCGGCCTCGCCTCGGCCCACGGAGTCCTGCAGGCTCACCTGGCAACGGAGCTGAGGCTGAAGCGGACTCCTCAGCTCGCCTTCGAATACGATCCCTCGGTCGAACGCGGCGTGCGCATGTCGCAACTCATCGATGAGCTCGCCCCCGAAGACCGCAACTGACCTCGGACCGGTCGTCGACGCGATCCGCTCGCACGATCGCTTCCTCGTCACGACGCACGAGAATCCCGACGGCGACGCTCTCGGCTCGATCCTCGCCGCCAAGCTCGGGCTCGAGCAGCTCGGCAAGGACGTCGCCATGTACCTCTCGGGCGACACTCCGCTCCCGCGCGAGTACGCGTGGATGCCCTTCGGCAATCTGCGACGGCAGGTCCCGGCCGACGCCCATGAGCGCGTTCTGCTTGCGCTCGACTGCGCCAACGAGAGCCGCCTCGGCCCCGACCCCGAGGTTCTGGCGAGCGCCCCGCTCGTCGTCAACGTCGACCACCATCACGACAACACCCGCTTCGGCGCAGTCAACCTCGTGGTCGGGGAGGCCTCATCGACGGGCGAGATCGTGCGCGACCTCTTTTCAGCTCTCGACGTGGAGCTCACTCCGGAGATCGCGGAAGCGCTGTACATCGCCGTCGTCACCGACACGGGACGCTTCCAGTACACAAACACGACCCCGAAGGCGCTTCGTCTCGCCGCGGAGCTCGTCGAGGCGGGCGCGGACGTCCACAAGATCTTCCAGGACGTCTACGAGAGCGTCCAGTTCGCGAAGCTGAAGCTCCTGGCGCGCGCGCTGGAACGGGCGCAGATCTACGAAGGCGGCCGGCTCGTCGTCTCCTATCTGCTGCGCGACGACTTTGCCGAGGTCGGCGCGGCCGAGCCTTACTCCGAAGGGATCATCGATTACCTGCGGGCGGTCGAAGGCGCTGACATGGCGGCGCTCATCCGCGAGCCGCCGCGGGGCGACTCGCCGGCCCGCCGGGTCAGCCTGCGGGCCTCGACCGACGAGTTGGACGTCTCCGCGATCGCCCGCCGGTCGGGGGAGGGCGGCGGGCACCGGCAGGCGGCGGGCTTCTCCAGCGACGAGTCGATCGAGGAGATCACCGAGTTCATCCGCCGCGAGTTCGCGGCCGCGACAGACGGTGATGCTGCTTAGATCGTTGGCGCTGGCGGCGAATGGGTCGACCGGTCATTTCCGACGGATGCCGGGCGGCGCAGCCCGCCATCCTGAAAGCGGCATCGCAAGCGATGCCTAGGGCGCGGGCGCTTAGCCCGAGCGGGCTCGTGCTCTACGACAAGCCGGCGGGGCCGTCATCGTTCGCAATCGTCCGCGACCTCCGGGACCGGACGGGCGCCCGCGCCGGCCACGCGGGCACACTCGACCCGTTCGCGACCGGGCTCTTACTCGTCCTGCTCGGCGCCTTCACGAAGGAGGCGCAGCGCTTCGTCGGTCTGACCAAGCGCTACGAGACGGGCGTCGACCTTGCCGCCGTCACCTCTACTGGCGACCCCGAGGGCGAGGTCGTCGCCGAGCACGAGCCCCCGTCGGAGGGCGAGCTCCTCATGCGGCTCGATGCGCTCCGCGGCGAGGTCGATCTGAAGATCCCGGCCGCCTCCGCGGTCAAGATCGGCGGCGAGCGCGCCTATAAGCTCCATCGCCGCGGCGTCGCCGTCGACATGCCGATGCGGCGCACGACCGTGCACGAGCTCGAGCTCCTCGACTACGACGGGCGCCTGGCGAAGCTCGAGCTCGAGGTGAGCTCAGGCGGTTATGTCCGCGCCGTCGCCGAGGCGCTGGGGGGCCACTGCGTGTCTCTGCGGCGCACCCAGGTCGGCCCGTTCAGTCTCGACGACGCCGATCCCAAGCACATCATCCCGCCGGAAGACGCACTCGGCGTCCTCGAGCGATGAAGGTTGCGCGCGACCCCGGAGAGCTCGGTAGGGGCTCGCGGGCGGTCGCGCTCGGCACCTTCGACGGGGTGCACCTGGGGCACCGGCGGGTTATCGAGACCGCAATCGCGGCCGGGCCGGAGCCGACGGTGGTCACGTTCAACCCCCACCCGCGAACGGCGTTCGGTAATCGGGTGCAGCTGCTCTCCACGCTCGAGCGGCGGCTCGAACTGCTGGCCGCGCTAGGCGTCGAGGCAACGCTCGTGGTCGATTTCACGCTCGATCTGGCGCGCCTGGAGCCGGAGGAGTTCGCGGGGCAGGTGCTGCGGCCGATCGGCACGGAGGTCGTCGTCGCCGGGATCGACTTTCGCTTCGGCCACGGCCGCAAGGGCGATCTCGATCTCCTGGCCGGCCTCGGGTTCGACGTGCGGGCTGTGCCGCTGCTCGAGCACGTCTCGTCGAGCCGCATTCGCAAGCTCGTCGAGGCGGGCGACGTCGAGGCCGCGGCCCAGCTGCTTGGCCGGCCCGTCGAGGTCGAGGGCGTCGTCGTCACGGGCGAGGCTCGCGGCGGCACGCTCGGCTTTCCGACCGCGAACCTCGACGTCCGCCCGGAACTCGCTGTGCCGGGGAACGGGATCTACGCAGGCGAGGCGGCCGGCCATCGCGCCGCAGTGTCGATCGGCACGAATCCGCATTACGGCGGCCGTGAGCGGCGCGTCGAAGCGTTTCTGCTCGACTTCTCGGGCGATCTCTACGGACGGCGGCTGCTGGTCGAGCTCTGGCAGCGGCTCCGCGACGAGCGCGCCTTCGCGGACGAGGGTGAGCTCATCGCCCAGATCGGGCGCGACGTCGAGGCGGCCAGGGCAGCGAAGCCTCCCGTGAAGACTTCGTGAGGCTCTGTCACGTCAGCGCAAGTTTCCGCAAGATGCGGAATCTATGTCGGCGTGAGCGACTGGAGTCGAGGTGAGGGGCCGCGCGTCCTCGAAGTCGAGACCGTGCGGTGCCTCTCGTGTGGCGTTCCATACGCCAAGCCCTCCGGCGGTGGGACGGTGCGCGCGAATCCGGGCTGTCCGGAATGCGGGTATGTCGGCTGGGTCCTCGTCGAAAGCCTCACAGAGCTCGGGCTGCGCCACTTCGCCGAGGATCGCCCGCGGCCCCGTTCCGCGTGACCGCGCTCACGCCCCCGAAGTAGTGGTGGGTCCCGGGCCACTCGCGCACCTCGAAACCTGCCGCCTCGAGGGCTCCGATCGTCTCGGCGCCGAATCCGGGCTCGAGGTGGACGACCGACGCGACGGGATGGAGGCGAGGGCGATCGACCGCAGCCTGCGGCTCGAGCCCCTCGTCGAGGATTCCGGCGACGGCCTGCAGCAGCGCGCCCCGCAGTCTCGTGCCGCCGGCCGCGCCCGCCGCAAGGGCAACACCACCGGCGTCGAGCGCGATCGACGGCGCCATCATGCTCGCCATGCGCTCCCCCGGTTCCAGCGGCGCGACGAGGAGATCGGTCTCCCCGAGCATGCTGTTCAAGTGCAGATCGAGGCCGGGCAGGAAATCGCCCGAGCCGAGCCCGAGGCTCGTCGTCAGCACGCACGCGCTTCCCTCGTCGTCGATGACCGCGAAGTTGGTCGTCCCCGATTGCCCCGGGAGCTTCTCGATGAGGGTCGCGACAAGCGCCAGCGCCCGTTCGGGCTCACTGCGCTCCCGTAGCCTGGGCAGCGACGCAAGGGCGGCCTGGAAGTCCGAGAGGCCCGCCCGAGTTCGCACCTCGTAGCCTCGGAAGTCAATCCGGACCGGCTCCTCCCAGAGCGCCTCGTACGAGCGCAGGTCCTCTTCTGTGACGAGCCCGCCGCGCTCCTCCATGAGGTCGAGGAGCGCGCGACCGACCGTCCCCTCGTACGCGCAGCGCGGGCCCTCGGCGGCGACCGCTTCGAGCGCCGCGGCGAGCCCCGGCTGGCGGAGCGGATCGCCCTCTCGAAGCAGGGTGCCGCCGGGCGAATAGATGCGCGCTCCCTCGTTCATCGTCATCACCGGGGCGAGCATCGCCAGGCACGAGGCATGGGCGGCGGGCATTGGCACGTCTTCTTTCGCCAGGCGCAAGGCGGGCTCGACGAGGTGTGGCCAGGGGAGACGGCCGTGCTCGCTCCAGAGCGCGTCGAGCCCCGCCGAGACTCCCGGAACCGCGCAGGAGCCGATGCCGACGGCGTAGTGCACGAGCTCGGAGCCGAAGGGGACGTCGAGCTCGACGAGGGCGACCTCGCGACGCTCGCGCCCGAGGCCGGGCATGGCGACAAAGCAGTCCAGGTTCGCCGTTCGCCCGGTCGCGGCGTCGAAGTAGATCGCGTGCCCGCCTCCGAGCAGCCCGGTCATCACCGTCTCGGCGACGCACGAGGCGAGACACGCGGCGACGGCGGCGTCGGCGGCGCTACCACCAGCCTCGAGGATCTCCGCACCAGCGTCGGCGGTCGCGGGATGACCGGCGGCCACGGCGCCTTTCATGCCCAGAGGGTAGAGGCAGACCCTATCCTTGGGTGAATGCGCGGAATCTGGCAGCTCGCAATCGCCAGCGCGGTCATCGGTGCCGTGCTCGTCGTGAGCGGCTTCCTCCTGCTCGAGAGCGGCGGCAGCAGCAAGGGCTCGAAGAAATCCCCGTCGGTGCCTGGCGCAACCACCACTTCCTACGGCAACGCGAACATCAAGGCGACGACGCTTGGTGGCCCGTATCAGCGAACCGTGGTCGTCCGCGTGAAGAGCAAGCGCAGCGGCACCCCCCTCCATGACGCCAAGGTCACTATCCACGGCGAGATGACGAGTCCTCACGCGATGACGCTCTACAACAAGAAACTGGATGAGGCCGCTCGCGGCGAATACAAGGGGCCCTACACACTGATCATGCCCGGCGACTGGAAGGTCGTGATCGTCGTCACGAGCAAGAAAGGCGACACCTCGACCTCCGCGCTCCCGGTGCGAGTCACCGGCTGATTTCCGCTACCCTGACCGGCGACCGCAGTCTCGGCCGCACGCGGACGCTTCCCGCGGCGGACTTGGAGTGCGGATTGTCACGAAGGAGGATCGTTTGACCCTGACGAAGGAAGCGAAGCTGGAGATCATCGGCCGCCACGGGCGGTCGAATGAAGACACGGGCTCGCCCGAAGTGCAGATCGCGCTGCTCACCCAGCGGATCAACGAGCTGACCGAGCACCTGAGGACGCACCCGAAGGACCACTACTCGCGGCGCGGCCTGCTCAAGCTCGTCGGCCGGCGCCGGCGGTTCCTGAACTACCTCCAGCGAAAGAACGTCGAGGGCTACCGAGAATTGATCAAGGAGCTAGGCCTAAGGCGCTAGCTCGCAGTCGCAGGAGGGTGGAAGTTTGAGCGAGCCCTTTTCGAGTACGCCAGGACAGGATGAATCCTGTCCCTGGGAGAAAGAGAAGAGCTGACTCAAACCTCCACCTTCCACGGAAGATGGAGGACAGATGAGCACTATCACGCAAGAGACGATCGCCACGGTCTCAGTTGACGTCGGCGACCAGGAGATCACCTTCGAGACCGGCAAGCTGGCCAAGCAGGCCGACGGCGCCGTCGTCGTCAGCTCGGGCGACACGATGGTGTTGGCCACGGCCCAGGGCCGGATGGAGCCGCGCGAAGGCGCAGACTTCTTCCCCCTGACGGTCGACGTCGAAGAGCGCATGTACGCGGCCGGGAAGATCCCCGGCGGTTTCTTCAAGCGCGAGGGGCGACCGACTGAGCGGGCGATCCTGACCGCGCGCATGATCGATCGCCCGATCAGGCCGCTGTGGCCTTCGGGCTACCGCAACGAGACGCAGGTGATCTGCACCGTGCTCTCGGCCGACCTGATCACGGCGCACGACATCCTCTGCATCAACGGCGCCTCCGCGGCGCTGATGATCTCGCCGATGCCGTTCCTCGGCCCTGTCGGGGCGGTGCGCATCGGGGAGATCGAGGGACGCTTCGTCGTCAACCCGACGCTCCCCGCGGTGCAGGAGGAGGCCACCCTCGACCTCGTTGTCGTCGGCACGAAGGACGCGCTGACGATGATCGAGGCCGGAGCCGAGGAAATCCCCGAGGAGAGGCTCCTCGAGGCCTTCGAGCTCGCTCACGGTGAGATCGTGAAAATCTGCGAGGCACAGGAAGACCTCCAGCGTCAGGTCGGTAAGGCCAAGTGGCTCGATCCAGAGCTGACGGCAGAGCTCGAGTCACAGCACGGCGGCCGGATCCGCGAGCGGATCCAGGCGGAGGGTCTCCGCGAGGCCGGCGCAGTCCTCGAAGAGCTCCTGACCGAGCTCGCCGGCGAGATCGACATGAACTCGACCGAGGAGGACATCCTCAAGCAGATCCAGGTCCGGATGAGCGCGAACACCATCCTCGACAAGCAGCGCCTCGAAGCCGTCGAGGAGGCCGTGCGGCAGCAGTTCGAGAACGACCTCAAGGCACTTACCGACTCCGAGGAGGACTCGAAAGAGCTCCGCTCGGCGAAACGCCAGCTGCTCTTCGACCGGATCATCGAGGGCGTCCAGCTCCCGTTTCCCGCCGGCCCGGCGACGGTCGAAGGGGATGAGCCCGCAGTCAAGGACTCGCTGACGAAGCAGTACATCAAGCGGGCTGCCGAGGCGATCTACAAGAAGCTCGTCCGCCAGAAGATCGCGGTCGAGAAGATCCGCCCCGACGGTCGCGGAGCCGAGGACATCCGGCCGATCTGGTGCGAGGTCGGCGTTGCGCCACGCACCCACGGCTCGGGGCTGTTCACCCGCGGCCAGACCCAGATCCTGTCGCTGCTCACCCTCGGCACGGCCAAGGAGGGGCAGCGGATCGACGATCTCTCGCTGGAGACCGATCGCCGGTTCATGCACCACTACAACTTCCCGCCCTACTCAGTCGGCGAGACCGGGTTCATGCGCGGGCCGAAACGCCGCGACATCGGCCATGGGGCGCTCGCTCAGCGTGCGCTCGAGCCGATCATCCCGGGAGCCGAGGACTTCCCGTACACGATCCGGATCGTCTCCGAGACGCTCGAGTCGAACGGCTCCTCGTCGATGGGCTCGGTCTGCGGCTCGACCCTGGCGCTGATGGACGCGGGCGTGCCGATCAAGGCACCTGTCGGCGGTATCGCCATGGGCCTCGTCAAGGAGGGCGACGACTACGTCATCCTGACCGACATCCAGGGGGCCGAGGATCATCTCGGCGACATGGACTTCAAGGTGGCCGGCACCCGCGACGGCGTGACAGCCCTCCAGATGGACATCAAGATCACCGGCGTCACGCAGGAGATCATGCGGAATGCGCTCGAGCAGGCCAAGCAGGCGCGCAGCCTAATCCTCGACAAGATGGCGGAGGCTCTGCCTGCTTCGCGGGACGAGCTCGCAGCGCACGCACCTCGGATCTCGAGCGTCAAGATCGACCCGGAGCAGATCGGGCTCGTCATCGGCAAGGGGGGCGAGACGATTCGCTCGCTCGAAGCCGACTACGACGTTCAGATCGACATCGAGGAGGACGGGACGATCCTCATCTACGCGACCGAGGGCACGAAGGCCGAGGCCGCGATCGACGCGATCCAGTCGCTCACGAAGGAGCCTGAGGTGGGGGACACCTACACGGGTCGAGTCGTGAAGACGACCGACTTCGGCGCCTTCGTCGAGCTCAAGAAGGGCACGGACGGGCTGCTCCACGTCTCGAACGTGGGCCCTGGCCGGGTCGGTCACATCGAGGACGTGATCTCACGAGGCGACGTGCTCGACGTTGTCGTCCAGGAGGTCGACAAGGAGCGTGGCCGCATCGGCCTCAAGCTCGTCGCCAAGCACGAGAACGGCACCCTCGTGCAGCCCGACGAGCTGATCGAGCGGGCGAAGGATGCTCCGCCACGCGAGCGGTCGGAGCGCCCTCCGAGGCGCGACGGCGGCGGCGGACGCGGAGGTGACCGCGGCCGAGGCGGCGGCCGGGGCCGGGGGCCGCGGGGCGATCGCGAGTAAGCGCCTCGTCGAGGCGCGGGCCAATGCACTTCTGATCGTCCCGGTTCGGGGGGCGCTCGCACTCGCCGGGCTTGCCGGAGCGCGCGCGTTGGGCGTCGCTCCAGGCCCGGCGCTGGGGCTCTTCGCCTTCGGCACGGGGCTCGTGCTCTTCCCGTTGCTGACCAGTCGCCGGCGGCGGCTCTTCTGGGCCGCCGTGGCCGAGGCAACGCCGCTTGACGGGCCAGCCTCGGTCGAGAGCCGGCTGCGCACGACGATTCGAGCCGCCTACCCGAGCACAATCGGGCTCACCATCCTGATGGCGATTGCGCTCGCGGCGGATCCCGAGCTGGCGGCCTTCCTCGCGGGCACTCTTGCGGCGCTCGGTCTCGGCGCGGCCATCCACGGTGCGGAGGTCGTCCTCTGGGAGCGAAGCCGCGGCCGGCGCCTGCTGCTCGGGCCGGACGCCGTCTACCTGAAGTAGCGCCGATACGATCTGGCCGTGCAGAAGTACATTCTGAGCGAGCTCGATTCGGGCCAGCGCGTGATCACGGAGCGGATCCCAAGCGTTCGTTCCGTGGCGCTCGGCTTCTGGATCGGGGCGGGCTCGCGCGACGAGACGCCGTCAAAGGCGGGCGCCACGCACTTCATCGAGCACCTGCTCTTCAAGGGCACGCGCTCGTACACGGCGCAGGACATCGCCGAGATCTTCGACGGCCTCGGCGGGGAGCTGAACGCGGCCACGTCCCGTGAGCACACCGTCGTCTACGTCCGGGTCGCCGACCGCCACCTCGAGCAGGCCCTCGACGTCATGAGCGACATGGTCTACGCGCCGCTCTTCGCCGATCTCGACGCCGAGCGCGAGGTCGTGCTCGAGGAGATCGCGATGTACGAGGACACGCCACACGAGCTCGTGCACGACCTCATGAGCCAGGCGGTCTTCGGCGACCACCCGCTCGGGCGCCCGGTGATCGGCACGAGCGACGTCATTTCTTCAGTCGGGCGCCGCGCGTTGACGAGCTACCACCACACGATGTACCGGGCCGGCAACGTCGTCGTCGCGGCGGCCGGCAATCTCCAGCACGACGACCTCGTCGCCCAGCTCGACCGCGCGCAGTCGAAGCAGTCGAACCCGCCCGCGCGTGGCCCCCGCGTGCGCCCACCGCTCGTCCGGCCGCCTCGTCCCGGTGTGCGCTTTCAGCGCAAGAAGACCGAGCAGTACCACGTCTGCATCGGCGCGCCGGGCATCGCCCGCTCCGACCGTCGTCGATTCGCCGCTTCGCTGCTCGACGCGCTGCTCGGCGGGTCGGCCTCCTCGCGACTCTTCCAGGAAATCCGCGAGAAGCGCGGCATGGCCTACGCCGTCTACACCTTCGCCTCGCAGTACACCGACACGGGCCTCATCGGCTACTACGTTGGGACGCGCGCCGAGAACCTCGCGGAGTGCCTCGAGATCGCCAACGACGAGATCGCTGAAGTCGCCGAGGGCAGGCTCCGCAAGGGCGAGCTCGAGCGCGCGAAGGAGAATCTCAAGGGTCGGATCATGCTCTCGCTGGAGTCGACGTCGAACCAGATGAGCCGGCTCGGCAAGTCTCTAATCAGCGACACCGAGCTGCTCTCGCTCGACCGGATCATCGCCGAGATCGACGCCGTCACCCCCGACGCGGTCGCCGAGCTGGCCGAAGTCCTGCTCGCGCCCGAGAAGCTCTCGGCGGCTGGAATCGGCCCCAGCGAGGAGCGCTTTCGCGACGCCGTGCGGCGGGTGAAGCCGGAGCTCGCCGCGCGGGCCGCCGCGTGAGGCTCGCCCTCCTCGGTCACCGCGGAAAGGTCGGGCAAGTGCTCGGGCCCGCGCTCGAGGCGGCCGGGCACGAGGTGAAAGGGATCGGCCGCGACGACCTGATCGAGGTCGAGGGACTCGATGCGGCGATTCACTTCACGCGCCCCGACGTCGCCTACGTCATGGTCCGGCGCTGCCTGGAACAGGGAGTCGCGAACGTCGTCGGCACGACCGGGCTCGGGGAGGAGGAGCTGGGCGCCCTGGGCGAGCTCGCCCGTGACCAGTCGGTGCAACTCTTCGTGGCGCCGAACTTCGCGATCGGCGCTGTGCTGATGATGCGCTTCGCGTCCGAGGCGGCCCGCTTCCTGCCGCGCGCCGAGATCGTCGAGCTGCACGCCGAGACGAAGCTCGACGCTCCTTCCGGCACGGCGAAGGCAACCGCCGAGGGCATGGGCGGAGACGTGCCGATCCATTCCGTCCGCCTGCCCGGCCTCGTCGCCCACCAGGAGGTGCTGCTCTCGCAGACCGGGGAAGTGCTGACGATTCGCCACGACGCGCTCTCGCGGGAGGCGTACGTGCCGGGGGTGCTGCTCGCGCTCGAGCGGCTGCTGAGCCTGCCGCCGGGCCTGACCCTTGGCCTCGAGAGCCTCCTGAAGGGTTGAGCGCGCTTGGGCTCGCGCAGGGCACTCGACTCGGCCCTGGAATAGGATTGACACGGTGCTCGGCGAGGTCCTGACCGCAATGGTGACGCCGTTCAAGGCCGACGGCTCCCTCGACGAGGACCGCTTTCGGGGCCTCGCCCGCCATCTGGTCGAGAACGGATGCGACGGCGTCGTCGTCACCGCCACCACCGGCGAGTCGCCGACGCTCAGCGACCAGGAGAAGATCGGGCTCTGGGAGGCGGCGGTCGAGGAGGTCGGCGACCGAGCGACTGTGATCGCAAGCACCGGGACTTACGACACTCATCACTCTGTCGAGTTGACGAAGGCGGCGCACGGCGCGGGCGTCGACGGTTTCCTCGTCGTCACGCCGTACTACAACAAGCCGCCGCCGCCGGGGATCGTCGAGCACTTCAAGGCGATCGCGGCCGTGAGCGACAAACCGATCGTCGTCTACAACATCCCACAGCGGGTCGTCGTCAACATCGAGCCGGAGACGATGATCGAGCTCGCGAAGATCCCGTCCGTACATGCGGTCAAGCAGGCGACGGAGGATCTCGACCAGGCACGGCGGATCGTGGCCGAGACCGATCTCGCGCTCTACGCGGGCAGCGACCATCTCCTGTACCCGTTTCTCGAGCTCGGCGGCATCGGCGGCGTCCTCGTCTACACGCACCTCGTCGGGCCGCGTGTGAAGGAGATGATCCGGCTCTACCGCGAGGGCGACGCGGAAGGGGCACGAGCGATTGACGAGGAGCTGAAGCCCGTCGTCGACGCGCTCGGGGTGACCATCAATCCGATCCCGGTCAAGGCCGCGCTCAACCTGCTCGGGCACGAGGTGGGCGGCCTCCGGCTCCCGCTCGTCGAAGCGAACGACGACGAGCTGGCCCAGATCCGCTCAGGCCTCGAGCGTGCGGGCCTGACGGCGCCGGCCAGCGTCTAACGCCCCGGCCGAGAGGCGCCAAAAGAAAACCGCATGGCACACTCGGAATCGGCGTGCCATGCGGCGGTCTTTCTCGGGGGTTAGCCCCGGCCTACGGCCACTTGATGCTGCAAGGGAGAATCTGGATGGCCAACGCGAAGAGGCCGAGCTTGTAGAGCCAGTCATACCGCAGCATTGTGCTCCTTTGAAGATTTGAGTCTCGCTCAGCGGCGAGCCTCATCACAGTAAGGAGCCGGAACGGTGCCCGACCTCCCCCCGACGGGTGAAACTCCTCCCTCTGAAGGGTGAACTTCGCGTCACGGCCGTCGGCGTAGCCAGCAATACTCTCGGCCGTATGGATGCACTGCGAATCATCCCCCTCGGAGGGCTCGGCGAGGTCGGTAAGAATCTGACCGTCTACGAGCTGGGGGACGAGATCGTCGTCGTGGACGCCGGTCTCGCCTTTCCCCGCGACGAGCATCTCGGGGTCGACCTCGTCCTCCCCGACTACACGTACCTGCGGGAACGCGCCGACCGCGTGCGCGCCGTTCTGCTCACGCACGCCCACGAGGACCACGTGGGCGGACTGCCGTATCTGATGCGCGAGGTGTCGGTGCCGGAGGTCTGGGGAACGCGCCTGACCCTCGGCCTCGTCCAGCCCAAGCTCGACGAGCACGGATTGCTGCACGCGACCGAACTGAAGGAGGCGCGACCCGAGGACGGTTCCTTCCAGGTCGGCTCCTTCAAGTTCGAGTACGTCCGCATGGCGCACTCGGTTCCGGACACGGCGGCGATCCTCATCGAGACGCCGGACGTCCGAGTCCTACATACCGGCGACTACAAGCTCGACCACACGCCGGTCGACGGACTCCGGACCGACGTCGGCAAGCTCGCGGAGATCGGAAACCGCGGCGTCGACCTGCTCCTGGGCGACTCGACGAATGCGGAGCGTCCGGGCGTCACGGGCTCGGAACGCCTCGTCGGCGAGGCGTTCCGCCAGATCATCCCGGTGCGCGAGGGTCGCATCCTCGTCGCCTGCTTCGCCTCGAACGTCCACCGGATGCAGCAGGCGGTCGACGTGGCCATCGAGACCGGGCGCAAGGTGTGCGTCGTCGGGCGCTCGATGCGCAAGAACCTGAACATCGCTCGGAATCTCGGGTATCTCGAGGCTCCCGACGACACCTTCATCCGGCCGCCCGAGCTGGCGGAGCTTGCACCGCGCGAGGCTCTCGTCCTCTGCACGGGCAGTCAGGGCGAGCCGCTCTCGGCGCTGACGCGCATCGCATACAACGACCACCCGGCCGTGAGCGTCGACCGAGGCGACACCGTGATCCTCTCTGCGAAACCGGTACCCGGGAACGAGCTCCGCGTCCACGACACGATCAACCACCTCGCGAAGTCAGGCGCAGAGGTTCTCCACCAGGAGATCGCGAACGTGCACGTCTCGGGCCACGGCAACGCCGAGGAGCTGCGGACGGTGCTCGGCCTCGTCCGGCCGAAGGGGGTCATGCCCGTCCACGGCGAGTTCCGCATGCTCGCCGCCCACGCGCAGCTCGCGCGGGAGAGCGGCGTGCCGGCAGGCTCGATCGTCCTGGCGGAGAACGGCTCGGTCGTCGAGCTCGACGAGCGCGGCGCCCGGATCGTCGACCGGGTCGAGACAGGGGTCACCTTCGTGGACGGTCTCGGGGTCGGTGACGTTCGCGACGTCGCCCTGCGAGACCGGCGGCATCTTTCGGAGCACGGTGTCGTCATCGTCGTCGCCACAGTCGGCATGAACGGTGCCCGCGCGACCGGAGCGCCCGAGCTGATCGCCCGTGGATTCGGAGAGACAGAGCCGCTCCTCGACGAGATGAGGGGGGAAGCGACGCGGGTGCTCGCCGACTGCCTGGAGCAGGACGTCAGTGAGATCAAGCTCCTCCAGGAGCACCTACACGATGCGCTCGCGCAGCTCGTTTACGACAGAACGGGGAGGCGGCCCATGATTCTTCCCGTCATAGTGGAAGTATGAGTACGCTTCGCGCCGAGCCCGGTTGGCCGGATCTTCTGGTCGACTACGCCCCTGACGGGATGACGGCGCAGCGACTCGTCGCGCAGCTGCGCGCCTGCCAGGTGGCGGCGCTCGCATTCTGCCGTCTGCTCGAACGCTGGGCGAGGGGAGAGGCCGAGCCGTCGACGCCGGGGGGCCGGGAGGCCGCGCTGGCGCGCGCCGCCGAGCGGGCCGAGACGGCGCTCGCCGGCCTCGAGGGCCCGCTGGGTCGCTATCTCCTCGAACTCGAGGCCGACCGCGCCGAGGGGCGCTCCTGGTACGGCGAGCCCGGGCGCGCGGAGCTGGTCGAGTGGCAGCCGGTGCTGAAGCGGGCGGGTGTCCAGGCTTCGCCGGTTCGAGTCGCGCAGGCCTATCTGGAGCTCGCGGTGCTGGTCCGCGCCCTCGAAGGGCTGGCCACGGCGGCCCGCATGCGTTCCGCACCGGAGCCGTCCGACCTCTGGGCCGGCCTCTTCGATCTGCGCGAGAACCTCCTCGGCCGCGCGGTCGAGGATCTCAAAGCACTCGCCGCCTAACGCCGCAAAGTCACACTTTGTGTTGCATCACTCGCGCCACCCGCGCGAGTTTCTTCTTCATCGTCGAGCGACCGTGCCGCGATGGGAACCGCTCCACGTCGACTACGTGATCGCCATGCGAGTCCTCGACTCCTTCGGAATGCCGTATGCCGAGCTGTGGCGCCAGTTGCGGCCTGTTTCCGCGCGTCTAGGGATTCCCCGACCGAGCTACTGGCGCGTCCGCAGATTCGTGATCGCGGATCGCAGAAGGAAAGGCGAGAACACCGAGGCCCTCAACCGGGTCATGTGCGATCTCTTCGTCGGGCTCTCGCCGCTTCCACGGTTGTGATGCAACACAAACGCTCTTCGGAGGGGTCGCGCTGCTCGCGTCGAACCTCGCGGCCATGGCGCGACGACGCAAGAAGCGCGCGGTCAGGCCTCGCGCGCCCGCGCGCGTGAGGAAGACAAAGCGCGCCAAGAAGGCGCGCGGCCACCAGCACCCCGAGCTGGTCGGCCTCGTGCTGGCCGCGCTTGGGCTGTTCCTGGCCACCGTCGTCTACCTCGGCTGGAGCGGAGGCCGTGTCGGCGGCTGGCTGGCCGACGGCCTGGAGGCAATCATCGGGGGCGCCGTGTACGCGCTGCCGCTCGGGCTGATCGTCGTCGGCTCCCTGATGCTGGCGCGGAGCGACCTCGTCGACGTGCGTCCCTTCCGCACCGGCGTCGCCGTCTCGACGTTCGGGCTCATGCTCACCCTCGGCGAGCACGGGGGTTATCTCGGCAGCGGCCTCAACGCCGTCTTCGGCACGCTCCTCGGGAGCACGGGCGCGGCCATCGCCGGTGGGACGGCACTCACGGCCGGAGCGCTCCTTCTGACCGGAGCCTCCGCCGGCGCGCTCCTACGGCGTGGTGCCACGGCAGCGCGCCGCTCGCTCGACCGGGCCATCCCTGAGGTCGCGGAGGAGCCTCCGGAGCTGATCTCGACGGCGAATGCCCGGCCGCCCCTCGTCGACGCCGCATCCGAGTACCCGGACGTCGTCGGCATGGCCGAGCCCGCGCCACTGATCCCGTTCCCCGAGCCGGACACGGAGGAATCCGCCGACCAGGAGAGCCTCTTCAACGCCTCCCCGGCCGTCCAGGACTACCGGTTGCCAGACCGCAGCCTCCTTCGTTCCTCCGGGACAAAGGGCAACGCCACCCCCGAGGCGAGTGGGCAAATCGCGCACGCGCTCGTGCAAGCGCTCGCGGACTTCGGCGTCCAGGCCTCGGTCGTGGGCGAGATCACAGGCCCGCGCGTGACGCGCTACGAGCTCCAGCTCGCGGCCGGCACGAAGATGTCGAAGGTCGCGGCGCTCAAGGACGATCTCTCGTACGCCCTCGCGACGACGGAGATTCGGATCCTGGCGCCGATCCCGGGCAAGCAGGCGGTCGGCGTCGAGGTGCCCAACCTCTCGCCGAACCTCGTCACCCTCGGCGACATCTACGACGACCTGCCGCAAACGGCCAGCCCGCTTGCCGTCTGGCTGGGCAAGGACATCTCCGGCAACGCCGTCTGGACCGATCTCGCCCGTATGCCGCACATCCTCATCGCCGGTACGACCGGCTCCGGCAAGTCCGGCTGCATCAACACGATCCTCACCTCGGTGCTGCTACGCGCGAACCCGGACGAGGTCCGCATGATCCTCATCGACCCCAAGCGGATCGAGCTCAGCTATTACGAGTCGATCCCGCACCTGCTCGCGCCGGTCGTCTCCAACCCGAAAGAGGCGACGGCGGTGCTCGCCAACGTCATCGCCGAGATGGAGCGCCGCTACGAGCGCCTGAGCCAGGTCCGCGCGCGGAGCCTGCCCGAGGCGAACCGGGCCTTCCGCGAGCGCGGCGAGCCGCAGCTGCCGTACCTCCTCGTCGTCATCGACGAGCTCGCCGACCTGATGATGATCTCGCCACAGGCGGTCGAGGATGCGGTCATCCGCCTGGCCCAGAAATCGCGCGCAGTGGGCATCCACCTCGTGCTCGCCACGCAGCGGCCATCCGTCGACGTGATCACGGGCATGATCAAGGCGAACGTCCCCTCCAGGATCGCCTTCGCGGTCTCGAGTCAGACGGACTCGCGCGTGATCATCGACCAGGGTGGGGCGGAGAGCCTCCTGGGTCAGGGCGACATGCTGTTCAAGCCGCTCGGCACCTCGCGGCTCCAGCGCGTGCAGGGCGCCTACGTGAGCGAGGAGGAGATCGCGCTCGTCGTCGAGCAATGTCGCGGGCAGCGCGAGCAGGAGCTCGACTCGTCGCTCCTCGAGGCGCCGGAGCCCCCACCGGGCGAAGAGGACGCCGGCGACGACGAGTTCGATCCCGACGAGGACCCCTTGCTCGACCGGGCGATCGAGGTCGTCGTCCAGGCCCAGACCGCTTCCACATCGCTCCTCCAGCGGCGCCTGCGGGTCGGCTACACGCGGGCTGGACGGCTGATCGACATGCTCGAGCGCCGCGGGATCATCTCCGGCTACGAGGGCTCCAAGCCGCGGCGGGTGCTCGTCGACGAGGCACAGCTCGACCGAGTCCTGAGCTAGAGGGGCGCCTGGTCGTTTAGCATCGGCTCGCTGACATCAAGAGCGGGTCTAGAGGAGGCTGTAGTGACAAGAACGAAGTGGACGTGGCTCTCAGTCACGCTGACAGCAGTTTTCCTTGCAGTGGCCGCCACCGCCTGCGGCGGCGACAGCGGCGGAGGCGGCGGCGATCAGAAGAAAGTCGCTCTCGTGACGGACACGGGTGGTGTCGACGATCGCGGCTTCAACCAGTTCTCGATCGCGGGCCTGAAGGGCGCCGAGGACGACTTCGACTTGAAGACGCGCGTCTACGTCTCGAACTCGGCCGACGACTACAAGCCGAACCTGACGGCCGCTGCCGAGGACGGGAACGAGCTGATCGTCGCAGTCGGCTTCCTGCTCGGCCCCTCGGTGATCGAGGTCGCCAAGGAGTTTCCCGATACCAACTTCGCCGGCGTCGACCAGTTCTACGGCGGCGAGGGCTGCAAGGCGGGTGGGACGTGCGAGGAGCCGAACGCAGTCGGCATGGTCTACCCGACCGAGGAGTCCGGTTATGAGGCCGGCGTCGTCGCGGCATTGATGACGAAGAGCGGCACCGTGTCGACGGTCGGGGGAAAGAAGATCCCGCCGGTCGACAACTGGATCGCCGGTTTCCAGCAGGCCGTCCACGACACGAAGCCCGGCGTGAAGACGCTGAACGCCTACTCGCAGGACTTCGAGGACCTGGCGAAGTGCAAGGAGATCGCGCTCGACCAGATCAGTCGCGGCTCCGATGTCGTCTTCCAGGTCGCCGGAAAGTGCGGGCTCGGCGCCCTCGACGCGGCCTGTGAGAAGGGCAAGATCGCGATCGGCGTCGACGTCGACCAGTCGTCGCAAGGCGACTGTGTGATCACCAGCGCGCTGAAGCCGCTGGAGAGCTCGGTTTACGAGATCATCAAGGCCTTCGACGAAGGCACCTTCAAGGGCGGCACAAACAATTTCTACGGCGTGGAGCAGCTACCCGACGCGAAGCTGCTGACGGAGTTCCACGGAAAGGTGCCGCAGAGCGTGAAGGATGCGGTCGCCAAGGCGGACAAGGACCTGAAGAGCGGGGCGATTGACCCGCCGGCTACGCTCGACAAGGTCAAGTAAGGAAGCGATCGGTACGGGGGGCGGACGCTTCGTCTGCCCCCGTACGATCTGGACCGCATGAGCGAGGCGTCTCTCCTCGAGCTGAAGGGGATCGTCAAACGCTTCCCCGGCATCGTGGCCAACGACCATGTCGATTTCGACTTGCGTCGCGGCGAGGTGCACGCGCTCCTCGGTGAGAACGGGGCCGGCAAATCGACGCTCATGAACGTCCTGTACGGCCTCTACCACCCCGACGAAGGCGAAATCCGGGTCAAGGGGAAAGCCGTCTCGATCCATTCGCCGAGGGACGCGATCGATCTCGGGATCGGGATGGTGCACCAGCACTTCATGCTCATCCCGGTCATGACCGTCGCCGAGAACATCGTTCTCGCGACGGAGCCGACACGAGCCGGCATCCTCCTCGACTACGACGCCGCCGTCGCGCGCGTGGAGCAGATCGCGCGCACATTCAAGTTCGTCGTCGATCCCCGGGCGCGTGTCGAGAACATCGGCGTCGGCCAGCAGCAGCGCGTGGAGATCCTGAAGGCCCTCTACCGCGGCGCCGATGTGCTCATCCTCGACGAGCCGACCGCGGTGCTGACCCCGCAGGAGGCGAAGGAGCTCTTTGCAATCCTGCGCACCCTGACCCGAGAGGGCATGTCCGTCGTCTTCATCAGTCACAAGTTGAACGAGGTGCTCGGGATCGCCGACCGCATCACCGTCCTGAGACGAGGCAAGAAGATCGACACACTGCCCCGCGAGGGCGCGACCTCCGAGACGCTCGCTCGGTTGATGGTCGGCCGCGAGGTGCTCCTCAGGGTCGAGAAGAAGCCAGCTGAGCCGGGCGAGCCGCTCCTGCGCGTCGCAGGCCTCACAGTCCGGGACAACCGGGGCCTGGAGGCCGTCCGCGACGTTTCCTTCGAGGTGCGTACCGGCGAGATCGTGGGGCTGGCAGGGGTCGACGGGAACGGCCAGACAGAGTTGATCGACGCGCTCACCGGCCTCCGCAAGCCGGCTGCAGGGCGTATCCGTGTAGGAGACGAGGACATCGCGGGCGCAAACGCGCGCCACGCGCTCGATGCCGGCGAGGGCCACATTCCAGAGGACCGGCAGCTCCGCGGGCTCGTGCTCGAGTTCAGCCTCGCAGAAAACCTCGCGCTGCACGACTACCGGCACCAGCCGGATTCGCGATTCGGCTGGCTCTTCCCGCGACGGCTCTTCAACAGCGCGCGCAGCCTCCTGCGCGAGTTCGACGTGCGCGGCGGACAGCCGCAAACGCCGGCCTCGGCGCTGTCGGGCGGGAACCAGCAGAAGCTCGTCGTCGCACGCGAGGTGAGCCGCGACCCGCGGGTGCTCGTCGCCGCACAGCCGACCCGGGGGCTCGACGTAGGCGCCATCGAGTTCGTCCACCAGCGCCTCGTCGAGGAGCGCGATGAGGGGCGGGCTGTCCTCCTGGTCTCGCTGGAGCTCGACGAGATTCTCTCGCTCTCCGACCGCATCCTCGTCATCTACGAGGGGCGAATCGTTGGCGAGTACGGGCCAGACGTGTCGGATGAGGAGCTGGGGATCGCGATGACCGGCGGTGCGCGGAAGGACGCGGCATGACCGAGCCTGTCGCTCCACAGGAGCAGGGAGGATTCTCGGGGCTCGGCGGGTTCTACGAGCGGGCCGGAGGCGTGATCGTTCCGATCGCTGCGGCGGCGGTCGCGTTCCTGATCGGAGGCCTCGTCGTTCTCATCACCGGCCACAACCCGCTGACCGCCTACCAGGCGATCTTCGAAGGCACTGGATTCAACTGGCCCTACCGGCTCTTGACCGGGCAGGACCGCTCGGAGGCCGCGCGCGATCTGCAGCAGACGCTCGTCGTGGCGACGCCGCTGATCTTGACCGCGCTTGCGGTCGCCTTCGCCTTCCGCTGCGGCCTCTTCAACATCGGCGGCCAGGGTCAGTACTGGCTTGGGTTCATCGGGGCGCTCTTGATCGGCACGCATCTGCACGGCCTCAACCGGCCCATGCACGTCGCCGTCGGCATCCTCGCAGGCATTGTCTTCGGAGCGTTCTGGGGCGGAATCGCGGGCCTACTGCGGGCGACGGTCGGAGCCCACGAGGTGATCACGACGATCATGCTCAACTGGATCGCGATCTTCGGCGGCCAGTATCTCTTCGAGCTCAACGGGCCGCTCCAGGGGCCGATCGCTTCACTGCCACGCTCCGAGATAATCGACGACTCGGCGAAGCTGTGGAGCGTCTGGGGCGACTTCCAGCCGCTCCATGCCGGCATCTTCATCGCGCTCGCCGCGCTCGTCATCTACTACGTCGTGCTGAACCGGACGACGCTGGGCTTCGAGGTCCGCGCGGTCGGCTTCAACCCGGAGGCCGCTCGGTACGGCGGGATGCCTGTGCGCCGCAGCTACTTCCTTGCCCTCGCCATCTCCGGCGGCTTCGCCGGGCTTGCCGGTGCGGTCAACGTGCTCGGCTTCAAGTACTCGGTCGACACGAGCGACTTCGGGAGCCAGGTCGGGTTCACGGGCATCGCCGTCGCGCTCCTCGGCCGGAACAAGGCGATCGGGATCTTCTTCGCCTCGCTGCTCTTCGCCGGCCTCCAGACGGGCACCTCGACGCGTCAGCTCGACCCCGATGTCTTCGATCCGGCGCTCGCCACCGACCTCGCGACGATGATCCAGGCGCTCGTCATCTTCTTCGTCGGCGCAGAGCTCCTGATCTTGTACGTCTGGCGCGCACGCCGCTATGTGGGGATTCGGCCCCGTGCACGCGAGGAGCCCGCCCTGTGATCGACGCGGCCCTCGAACGGCTCTCCGACGTGGGCGGCCGGCTCGCAGACGCGCGTAGGCTCGGCACGCTCGGCGTCCTGCTCGGGCTGCTGGCGCTCTGGCTGACGCTGCCACCGTGGACGGTCCGCGACCTCGCCGTCCCGATCGCGGTCGGCTTCCTCGCGGCGGTGTGCGCGGTGGCCGCCTTCGCCCGAGGAGAGCGCAGCGCAGGAGCATGGGCGCTCGCCGCCGCCGTCCTCGGGACCGGCGCAGCGCTCTGGGCCCAGGGAGTCGAGCGAGAAACGCTCGAAGGCATCTTCACGGCGGGACTCCTCGCCTCGACTCTGCGGTTCGCGACCCCGCTGGCCTTCGCCGCGTGCGGCGGGATCTTCAGCGAGCGCTCGGGCATCGTAAACATCGGTCTCGAAGGGATGATGCTGATGGGCGCCTTCTTCGCCGTCTGGGGCTCGATCTGGAGCGGATCCTGGGTGGTCGGCCTCCTGATGGCCATGCTCTTCGGCGGTCTCCTGGCGCTCGTGCACGCGTTCTTCTCGATTCACCTCCGGGCCGACCAGATCGTCAGCGGCTTCGCCGTCAACTTCCTTGCCCTCGGGCTCACGGGCTACCTGTTCAGCTCGATCTATCCGGATGGAATTCCCAGCGACCAGGTCACGCGGGTGCCGAAGGTCGACCTCGGCTTCCTCGACGGCATCCCGGTAGTGGGCGATTTCCTCGCCGGGGTCTTCGGCGAGCTGAACCTGCTCGTCTGGCTCATGTTCGTCGTCGTCATCCTCTCCTCCCTCGTCCTCTTCAAGACCCCGATCGGGCTCCGCATCCGCTCTGTCGGCGAGCATCCGCGAGCGGCAGACACCGTCGGGATCTCCGTCTACCGAGTCCGGTACTTCGCCGTCGTCACCTCCGGGGTGCTCGCGGCACTGGGCGGAGCGTTCCTCTCGATCGGGTTCACCGGCACGTTCTCCGAGAACATGACGAGCGGGCGCGGCTTCATCGCGCTCGCGGCGGTCATCTTCGGCAAGTGGCGGCCCGGCTGGGCCTTCGTCGCGACGCTGCTCTTCGGCTTCGGGTTCGCGATCTCGATCCCGCTCCAGCGCGAGGCGGACATCTCTGCGAACATCATCTCGACCCTGCCGTATGTCCTGACCTTGGTCGCGGTCGCCGGCCTGATCGGCCGCTCAATCCCTCCAGCCGCCGTTGGCCGTCCCTACGTCAAGCAGTAACGGAGGCCGGCCGCGCAATCGCGCGGCTCCGGGCTCGGTCTTCCTTGCGCTGCTCGCGCTGGCGGCGATCCCGGTCGCGGCCGCGATCACCGGCGCGCGGGAGGATCTCCGGCTCGTGCACGCGGGCTTTGCCGTCCCCGTAGCGGCGGTGCTGGCGATTTGCGCCATCCTCCTGTCCCGCCGGGCGCGGCGGCGGCTGGAGCGCACACTCGGTCGCGCAGGCGGAGCGAAGACCGCGCGCGCCGGACAGATCCTCGGCTGGCTCGCGTTCTATGTCGCCCTCATCGCGAGCATCTCCCTGGGGGTCTACGCGCTCGAGTACTTCGTCTTCGACTGATCCGCCGCGCAACTCCGACTAAACTCCCAAACCTCCCGTGTTCGAGATCGGCAATAGTCTCCGCGAGGCTCGTCTGCGGCAGGAGCTCGATTTTCCGGAGATCGAGCAAGCGACGAAGATTCGCGGCAAGTACCTGCGCTCGCTCGAAGAAGAGCAGTTCGAGGTGCTCCCCGCCCAGACGTACGTCAAGGGCTTCCTCCGCTCGTACGCGGACTACCTTGGGCTCGACGGGCAGCTCTATGTCGACGAGTTCAATTCGCGCTACGTGCGCGGAGAGCTCGAAGAGGAGGAACAGCCCTTCCGGCCGACGGGCGGAAGCCTGGGCGGACGCTCGAGCTCGTTCCAGGGGAAGGCGGTCATGTTGACAGTGGCCGTGATCGCGGGCCTGACGGTCTTCGTCTTCGCGGCCTTCGAGAGGGGCGCCCATCCCACGTCTGACATCGTCCTGAACAACAATCCGCCCCCGCCTGCGAAGAGCCGTCACAAGCCGATGGCGCGGCTTGCCGTCTCCGGCGTAGGCGGAGGGGCGTACGTGGCGATCTACCGGGGATCGCGCACCAGCAAGCCGATCTACCAGGGCACGCTCGAGGGCGGGCGCCGGCATACGTTCCTCGGCAGGCATCTCTGGATCTATGTGTTCGCGCCGGCGAACCTGCGACTTCGGCTCAACGGGAAGGCCAGGGTGGTCCCCGGGCGCGGCCAGGGCTCTCGCCGCTGGCTCGAGGTGACGCCGAGGCGCATCTCGCTCGCTCCTCCTCTAGCTTGAGCCCAAAGCGGGCTGGGTTGGAGTTGGATGTGGGTCGACCGGTCGTTTCAGACGCATGCACGCGGAAGCAGGCAGGCCCGCGGGCAGAGCGCGCGGGGCCTCGAAGCGGCAGCGCAAGCGCAGCCGCGGCCCGAGCATGCTGAGGGCGGCGCCGCAAGCGTCGCCTCGGGCAGCGGTCGTCGTCACCGGCAGCGAGCTGATTCGAGGCGGGCGCCGTGACGAGAACGGCCCTTTTCTTGCCCACGAGCTGACCGTGCGCGGTCTCGAGCCACTGCGGATCACGGTCGTCGGCGACGAGGCCGGAGCGCTGGAGGAAGCGCTCAGAGAAGGGCTCGAGGCCGATCTGCTCGTCGTCTCGGGCGGGCTCGGCCCGACGCACGACGACCGCACCGTCGAGGTGCTGGCGCGCGCGGCGGGCCTCGAGGCGAACGTCGATCCCGAGCTCGAGCGTGAGATCGAGGCGGTCTCACGACGTATCGCCGAGCGGCTCGGTCGGCCGTACGCGGACTTCAAGGACGGGGTCAGAAAGCAGGCGACGATCCCGGACGGCGGCCGCGCGATCGGGATCGCCGGAACGGCGCCGGGCCTCGTCGTCGAGACGGGCAGCGCGGTTGCCATCGTCCTGCCGGGCCCGCCTCCCGAGCTGCGGCGCCTCTGGCGAGCCGCCCTCGAGGCTGGCCCGGTGCAGCGGGTGCTCGCGCGCGCAGAGCCGCAGCCACACCACATCCTGCGGTTCTACGGTGTCAATGAGTCGGCGGTTGCGAGCAAGCTGGCCGAAGCCGGAGGAGAGCCCGAAGGCGCACAGGTCACCGTGTGCGCGCACGACGGCGAGATCTGGGTCGAGCTCTTCGGCGACGCGGAGGCACTGGCGGGACGGCTCCGCCGGGAGCTCGTCGAGTACCTGTTCGCCGAGGGAGACCGGGGGGTGGAGGAGCTCGTGCTCGAGGCCTGCCGTGCGCAGGGCCTCTCCCTGGCCGTTGCGGAGTCCTGCACGGGCGGGCTCGTCGCCGCGCGCCTGACGTCGATCGCGGGCGCCAGCGATGTCTTTCGCGGAGGGCTCGTCGCCTACGACAACGACGTCAAGCTCGCTCAGCTCGGCGTCCCGGAAGCGACGCTCGCGGCCCACGGCGCTGTCTCGGCGGAGACTGCCGCCGCAATGACGGAGGGCATCCGTGAGTCGCTGGGCGCTGAGGTCGCGATCGCCACGACTGGTGTCGCCGGCCCTGGAGGGGGGACGCCGGAGAAGCCCGTGGGACTCGTCTTTCTGCACGCGGGCGGCCCTCGTGGAGAGCTGGCGCGGGAGTTGCAGCTCCCCGGCGATCGCGAGGCTGTTCGCCGCCGAGCGACGGCGGCCGCACTTCATCTCTTGCGCGAGCTTCTGGCACAAAGCCGTCACAACTCCGGGTGACCTCCTCCGGTAGCGTCGAGGGCTATGAGCGGCTTCGGCTCTTTCTCGGCTTTGCTCTGCCTGCGACCACGGTGCGCGATGTCGCCCGCTGGCAGGACCAGTCGCTCGGAGCGCCTCCAGGGGCGCGAATCGTCCCCGACGCGAACATGCATGTCACGATCGCCTTCCTCGGCTCTCGCTCGAGCGACGAGCTGGAGTCGATTGCCGCGGTCCTGCGCGCCGCCGTCGAAGGAGTCGCCCCGCCTGTACTCACTCCTGTTCGATACCGGGAAACGCGGTCGGTGGGCATGCTCGTGTTCGACGACGAGGACGGGCGGGCGGCCCGGATCGCGCAGGCTGCTCATGGGGGGTTGGAGGGGCTCGGGGTCTACGAGCCGGAGCGGCGGCCGTGGCTTCCGCACCTCACGGTCGTCCGCTTTCGTGAGCGACCCCGCCTCCGGCCCCCGATCCCGGAGCTCGGAGCGGTGACGTTGTCCGATGCGGCTGTTTACATATCGCGGCTGCGCCCCACAGGAGCGCAGTACGAAGTCGTGGAATCGGTTCCACTAGGAGGTGGATGAGGTTGGATCGCGAGCAGTCACTCGACGTCGCCCTCGGCCAGATCGAGCGCCAATTCGGCAAGGGCTCGGTCATGCGCATGAACGACCACGCGCAGGTCGCCACGGGCGCGGTCTCGACGGGATCGCTGACACTCGACCTCGCCCTCGGAGTGGGGGGCCTGCCGCGCGGTCGGATCGTCGAGGTCTTCGGGCCGGAGTCGTCGGGGAAGACGACTCTCGTCTACCACGTCATCGCCGAGGCTCAGCGCCGGGGCGGCATCTGTGCATTCATCGACGCCGAGCATTCCATGGACCCGCAGTACTCACGGCGCATCGGCGTCAACATCGACGAGCTGCTTGTCTCGCAGCCCGACAACGGCGAGCAGGCGCTCGAGATTGCCGAGCTCCTGATCCGTTCGGGGGCGCTCGACGTCGTCGCGGTCGACTCGGTGGCCGCGCTGACGCCGAAGGCCGAGATCGAGGGCGAGATGGGCGACAGCCACGTCGGCCTCCAGGCGCGCCTGATGAGCCAGGCTCTCCGCAAGCTCGCAGGGACGCTGAACCGCACCGACACGATCTGCCTCTTCACGAACCAGCTGCGCGAGAAGATCGGCGTCATGTTCGGCTCGCCGGAAACCACACCCGGCGGGCGGGCGCTGAAGTTCTATTCCTCGGTCCGGCTCGACATCCGGCGGATCGAGACGCTCAAGGAAGGGGTCGAGGCGATCGGCAACCGGGTTCGGGTGAAGGTCGTGAAGAACAAGGTCGCGCCGCCGTTCAAGCAGGCCGAGTTCGACATCATCTACGGCTCAGGCGTCTCTTGGGAAGGAACCGTGCTGGAGGCCGGGATCGAGCGAAAGGTCGTCCAGAAGTCGGGCTCGTACTTCAGCTTCGACGAGGAGCGACTAGGACAGGGCCGGCAGAACGCCGCTGCCTTCCTGCGTGAGCATCCGGATGTCTCGGAGAAGATCCTTCAGCGCATCCAGGCCGAGCTCGGAGAAGGAGGCGTTGCCTCCGCCCGGCTGCTCCCGGTCGCAGCAGACATGGAGCCCAAGGCGGCGCCCGAAGAAGTTGCCGAGAAGGTCGCTGCGGCGACGAAGAGTTAGCGCGGCCACGCCGACGGTCACGGCACTACGGGCGCGTCCTCACGAGCGGGTCGAGGTCGAACTCGAGGGCGAGCGCTGGCGCACGTTGCCGGCGGAAGTGATCCTGGCGTCAGGCCTGGGCGTGGGGGTGGAGCTCGACCGCGAACGCGCCCGCCTGCTCAATCGAGAGCTGCGCCGGCACGAGGCGATGAGCAGATCCGCACGGGCCCTGGCGCGCCGGGACTTGTCCGAGCGGGAGCTGGCTGACCGGTTGGAGCGCGCCCGAGTCGCTCCGGCCGCACGTGACGAGGCCGTCGCGCGACTCGCCGGCGCCGGGGTCGTCGACGACGAGCGGGTGGCCCGTCGCCGCGCCGAGCTGCTCGCGGAGCGCGGGTGCGGAGACGCGCTCATCCGGCACGACCTCGCGGGCCGCGGCATCGGCGAAGAGCTCGTCGAGGCCGCAGTGGCCGCCCTCGAGCCCGAGCACGTCCGAGTGGCCACGATCCTACGCGAGCGCGGGTCGAGCCCCAAGACCGCGCGCTACCTGGCCCGGAAAGGCTTCTCGGAGGACTCGATCGGAGACCCCGTTGCGGAGGATGCCCCTCCCGCTGTACGATGAGAAGGCATCACACGACACTTTTGCCTGCACAAGCGCAGTTTCCGACTCGGTTTCACCAACTGAAGCGACTGAAGAACGACATGGCGACAAAGAGACACGCTCGACGAAGAGGCTCGACCGCAACGGTCTAGCCTGCGCTCGTGGCGGTCCGGAGTGGGCTGCCGCCGATTCGGAACTGACGCCGCGCCGGCATGGGTGCCGGGTGAGCCCGCCTCCAGGGGCGGACAAGTGACCCCAGCCGGGGCAGCCCGGCGTCATCCGAGGAGCGCGAATGCTCGTCATTCCGGCAGTCCTGATCAGCATCGTGGTCACGGGCGTGATCGTCGTCATCGGACTGAAGCTGCTCGGGGGGTCGAGCATGGCCGAAGCGCGGCGCGAGGCGGAGACGATCCGGCGGGAAGCTGCGATCGAGGCGCGCGAGGAAGCGGTTCGCCTCCGTGGCGAGGTTGAGCGGGAGCTCGCCGAGCAGCGGGCGCGGGTGACGAAGATCGAAGAGCGGGCCCTCGGCCGTGAGGACGAGCTCGAACGGCGCCAGAAGGAGCTCGACCGGCGCGATCAAGGGCTAGCCGACCGCGAGGAGCACGTGAAGGAGCTCCAGGAAGACTTAAAGACGGCGAAGCAACGCGAGCTCGACGAGCTCGAGCGGGTCGCCGGCATGACCGTCACCGAGGCGAAGGCGCGCCTGCTTGCGCAGTCTGAGGAGCTGATCCGGCACGACCTGGCGCGCCGCGTGCGGTTGCTCGACGAGGAAGCTCAGACCGAGGCGAAACGGCGTGCACGAAATCTCGTCGCCGATGCTCTCCAGCGGGTCGCCGCCAGCCACGCTGCGGAAACCACCTCGTCGCTGATCGAGCTTCCGTCCGACGACATGAAGGGGCGCATTATCGGGCGGGAGGGGCGGAACATCCGCACACTCGAGCACCTAACGGGGGTGGACGTGATCGTCGACGACACGCCTCAGGCCGTCGTTCTCTCCTCGTTCGACCCGATCCGGCGCGAGATCGCGAAGATGACCCTGCTGAAGCTCGTCGAGGACGGTCGCATCCAGCCCGCCCGGATCGAGGAGATGTACTACCAGTCGAAGACGGAGATCGACGAGCACATCCAGCAGGCGGGCGAGCAGGCGGTCTTCGAGGCCAACTGCGGCGAGTTCAGCGAAGAGGTCGTCAAGCTCCTCGGCCGCCTCAATTACCGGACGAGTTACGGGCAGAACGTGCTCAAGCACACGCTCGAGGTCGCTCATCTCGCAGGGCTGATGGCGACCGAGCTCGAAGCGCACGTCAAGACCACCAAACGTGCGGCGATGCTGCATGACGTGGGTAAGGCGCTCACGCACGAGATCGAGGGCTCGCACGCGCAGATCTCGACCCAGTACGCCAAGCGGTACGGCGAATCACCGGGTGTCGTGCATGCAGTCGAGGCGCACCACTACGAGGTGCAGCCGCAGACGGTCGAGGCAGTGCTGCTGATTGCCGCCGACGCGATCTCAGGCGCTCGACCGGGAGCCCGGGGCGACAGCCTCGAGAATTACATCAAGCGGCTGGCGGCGCTCGAGGAGCTGGCGGCGAACAAGCCGGGGGTGGAGAAGGTCTACGCCCTGCAGGCGGGCCGCGAGATCCGCGTGATCGTCAAACCGACAGAGATCGACGATGACCAGGCAGCATTGCTCTCGCACGAGATCGCGCGCGACATCGAGCAGGAGCTCGAGTACCCGGGCCAGATCAAGGTCACGGTCATCCGCGAGAGCCGCGCCACCGAATTCGCGAAGTAGCTTCGCTCTTTTAATGAAGCTCAGCGAGGCGCTCTGCGACTACATCCACGTCCGGCAAGTCCGCTTCGGCACCCTCGTTGAGGAGGGCGAGGGCAGAGACGGCGAGTGCTCTGCGTAGTGCGTCGGGCTCGACCGATCCGATGTGAGTACGGCTGAAGCCCGCGAGAGTCTCAGGCGGAAGCTGGTCGTAGCCACGCGCCTGCACGGGCGGTAGCCCGCGATGGAGGCACGCGAGCGAGAGGGCATGATCGCGCACCGCGCCGACGTAATGTTCCGCCTGCCACACGCGGCCACGCTCGATGCACGCCCGTGCGTGCAGCGCATAGATGACGCCCCATCCGAAGATGTCCCCTACGACGGGGGGCGTGGGAATGAAGAGGCCCCCCTGCGGCCGGCGGCGAACCTCGGACTCGTCCGCAGCCGTCTCGCCAAAGAGAAGCTGGAATCGCGGCCCTGCGGGGCGGAACTCCCTCGCCGATGTCATGGAGAGGTCGAACTGCAGTGCGTCTGGCAGCAGGAATACGCGGTAGATGGTCGGCCCCGCTATGAGGTCGGCGAGCTGTACCGCGTCTAGCTCCTCGGTGAGCGTGCGCGTCCAGCCGTCGAGAACGTGCCCAACCGGCACACCGTCAGCGATCCCGAAAGTGAGGTCCAAGTCGGAGAAGCGGTCGCCGCTTCCGACAGCGAGCGAGCCCACAACGGCTCCGGCGACGACGCGCTCGTCTTCCTCCGCGAGCCGGAGCATTCGCGCACGCAGCGCGTTTCGCTCTTCGACGGTGAACACAGCTCGGCGATCCTAGCTCCGCCGTACTCGCGGGCCAGGGCCCGTTCCAGGTCAGCATCTATGGACCACTACGACCTCAGCGACCTTCAGCGAGCGATGGAGGCTCTGAGTAGCGCTACGCTCAAGTGGTCGATGGAGGTAGGTGCGCCGCGACCGTCTCCTTCCGCAGTTAGCTTCCTGCCGGGCATAGCCCGGCTCCGGGGGTGGTTCGCACTCGCTCCCGAACCGACGGCCAAGGCGTTGGGTAGTTCCACCTACCTAGGATCGTGGCGTGAATTTGCGGCGGATGATTGGGCCGCTGGAGGAGCGGCAGTTCCGGCTCCTCTTCTTTGCTCGCGGGTTCTCGATGCTTGGGGACGGGCTCGTCCCGGTGGCGCTCGCGTTTGCCGTTCTGACGATCGAGCGCTCCGTGTCGGCGCTCGGGCTCGTGCTTGCTGCCGGCACTGTGCCGCGGGTTCTGCTTCTGCTTGCCGCAGGCGTCTGGGCAGACCGATTACCGCGTCATCAGGTGATGGTTGGCGCCGATCTGCTCCGGTTCGGTTCCCAGGGAATTGCCGCAGTCCTCCTCATCGGCGGCGATGCCCAGGTCTGGCAGCTCGCTCTCCTGACCTTCGTCCATGGAACTGGAGCGGCCTTCTTTCTTCCGGCTTCCACGGGACTGATTCCGCAGACCGTGTCGCCTGGACGGCTGCAGCAGGCAAACGGACTGCTCAGCCTCACTGAAAGCGGGTTTGCGATTCTCGGACCGGTCGTCGCCGGTGTGCTCGTGGCCACGGTCGGCTCGGGCTGGGCCTTGGCAACTGATGCGGCGACGTTTCTCATCAGTGCGCTCTTTCTCTCGCAGCTGCGCGTGGCGCGAATCGCGGAGCGTCTTCCGGCGAGCTTTCTCAGCGAGCTGCGCGCGGGGTGGCGCGAGTTCACGTCTCGGACTTGGTTGTGGGTGGACGGCCTCTTTTCCGCGTTCGGAAACCTCGCTGTGCTCGCCCCAATCTGGGCACTTGGCCCCCTCGTTGCCGAAGAATCCCTGGGCGGAGCGCCGGCCTGGGCAGCGATCGTCACGGCGTTCGGGGTCGGCTCGGTGGTTGCGGGCGCGGCCGCGCTTCGCTTCAAACCCCAGCGACCCCTGCTCGTCGGAGTCAGCGCTCTCGTCTTGCTAGCGCTTCCCCCGGCCCTTCTCGCCGTGCCCGCGCCGACGCCGCTGATCGCCGCGGGTGCCTTTGCCGCGGGGTTCGGCCTGATCCTCTTCAACACGCTCTTCGAAACGACCGTTCAGCAGCACGTGCCTGCCGCAGCGCTCTCGCGCGTCTCTTCGATCGACTGGATGTTGAGCCTCGGCCTGTACCCGATCGGCCTCGCCCTGGCAGGCTGGGTCGCCGAGGTGATCGGCGTGGGAGCGACTCTCACAGTGGCCGCCGCTTGGGCGCTGTTCTCGACTCCGTGTGTCCTCGCCGTGCCAAGCGTCCGCAACCTCCGCCGGCGAGATGTTGCACCGGAAGTCGACCCGGCTACGATTCAACCGCTTTGAAGCGGTACCACGTCACGACGTTCGGGTGTCAGATGAACGCTCACGATTCGGAGCGGATCAAGGGCATGCTCGAGGAGCTCGGGCTCGGGGAGGCCGTGTCCCAGGAAGAGGCAGACGTGATCGTCTTCAACACCTGCACGATCCGCGAGAAGCCGGATCAGCGGTTCGCCGCTCACCTCGGCAACGCCAAGATGCTGAAGCTGGCCGATCCCGAGAAAGTGATCGCCGTCGGGGGCTGCTACGCGGAGGCGCAGCGCGAGCGCCTCTTCGACCTCTATCCGTTCGTCGACGTGGCCTTCGGCCCGGGCTCGATCCCGCACCTCGCCGAGTGGGTCGGCGCCGGGGGTCAGGCGCCGCGCAGCCGTTTCGGCACGGGTGAGACGCGCAGGTTCGCGGGCACGCTGCCGATGCACCGCGAGCGGCGCTTCCAGGCCTGGGTCCAGGTGTCGATGGGCTGCAACTCGGTCTGCTCGTACTGCATCGTGCCCGCGGTGCGCGGCCGCGAGGTCAGCCGGCGACCGGGGGAGATCCTCGCCGAGGTGACGCGGCTCGCAGCAGACGGCGTGCGCGAGATCACGCTTCTCGGCCAAAACGTCAACTCCTGGGGCCGCGACCTTCTGCCCGACGTGAAGACGGAGTTCGGCGAGCTCCTCCGCGCCTGCGACGCGGTCGAAGGCGTCGAGCGGATCCGCTTCACGAGCCCGCATCCGAAGGACTTCCGGCGCCAGGTGATCGCGGCGATGGCCGAGTGCGACGCCGTCTGCGAGCATGCGCACCTGCCGCTCCAATCGGGCTCGACCCGGATCCTGAAGGCGATGCGGCGCACGTACGGCCGCGACCGCTACTTGCGACTCGTCGACGACCTGCGCGCGGCGATCCCCGACCTCGCCCTGACGACCGACATCATCGTCGGTTTCCCCGGTGAAACCGATCGCGACTTCGAGGAGACGATCGAGGTCGTCGAGGAGGTCGGCTACGACGCCGCCTTCACATTCGTCTTCTCGCCGCGCCAGGGGACGGAGGCCGCGACAATGCCGGACCAGGTTCCCGAGGAGGCCAAGCGAGAGCGGATCGAACACCTGGTCGAGGTCGTCCAGCGCAACGCGCACGAGCGGAACCAGCAGCGGGTCGGCCAGGTCGAGGAGGTCCTCGTCGAAGGGTCGAGCCGCACCGACTCCACGCTCCTTCGGGGCCGCACGCGCCGCAACATCACGGTCAACTTCGCGGGGACGACCGCTCCAGGCGAACTGGTCGAGGTGAGGATCGAGGGCGCGACCTCGTCGACGCTCCGCGGCACCGAACTGGCCGTCGTTGCAGCGTAGTCGCGATCTGCACTGGGACGGCTGTCTCAACGTCCGCGACCTCGGAGGTCACCGCACGGAAGACGGCGCCGAGACGCGCTTCGGCGCGGTCGTCCGCGCCGACAGCATGAGCCAGTTGACCGAGGAGGGGTGGAGGGCAGCCGTCGACTACGGCATCAGCACGGTCATTGACCTGCGAGGAGATCACGAGCGTCAGGACGACCCGCCGGCCGAGCTGCCGGTCGAGGTGCAGCACGTCCCCTTCATGGAAGCGGATCAGAGTGGGTGGGACGAGATCATCGGGGAAGTCGAGGCGGCGGCAAACGCTGCGCCCGATATCGCAACCTCAACGCGGGACGTGTACCTGATCTTCCTCGAGCACTTCAAGCGGAACGCGGCCGCGGGGGTCCGAGCCGTCGCGCATGCGCCGGCAGGCGGCGTCGCCGTGCATTGCGTCGGCGGCAAGGATCGCACCGGCCTGCTCACTGCGTTCCTCCTCTACCTGGCCGGCGTCGACGTCGAGCAGATCGCCGCTGACTATGCGGTGAGCGAGGAGCGCCTCCGCCCGCGGCACGATGCGTGGTTCGCGGAAGCGGAAACGGACGCGGAGCGGGAGCGGCTGCAGCGCATCTCGCAAACCCCGGCCGAATCGATCGTCGGTGTGTTCGACGAGCTGGAACGACGCTACGGCAGCGTCGAGGGCTATCTGCGCTCCGCCGGTCTGAACGACGAAGATCTTGAGCTCGCAAGAGCTCGTCTCCGTGCTTAGAGGCTCCAACACAATGAGCCTTGTGCCGCCGGGCCGCGCTGCTCGCCCCGAGGCGGCGTCCTCCGTCGCACCCAGGCTGACTAGCCTGGGTGCTCCCTGCGTCCTTGCCTCGGAACGACCATCGCACCCCGG
>Ga0307302_10000020_pt1 | contig 59985 bp, 55 predicted proteins | sample ER_DNA_183_FD_194490 | JGI IMG/M metagenome (GOLD analysis project Ga0307302, IMG submission 194490) | Bulk soil microbial communities from the East River watershed near Crested Butte, Colorado, United States - ER_DNA_183 | ecosystem: Environmental > Terrestrial > Soil > Floodplain | place...
CGTCATGCTTCCGGGCATGGACGGGATCTCGCTCACGCGGACGCTGCGGGATCGCGATGTGGCGATCCCCATCTTGATGCTCACCGCGCGCGACGGGATCGACGACCGGGTCGACGGCTTGCGGAGCGGAGCCGACGACTATCTCATCAAGCCCTTCGCCTTCGATGAGCTGCTGGCCCGGGTCGATGCCCTCGCGCGGCGCTCCCGTGGCGCCCCCGCGGGAGCGATCCTCCGACACGGAGCCGTGACGCTCAACCCTCGCTCGCGTCGCGTCCACGTCGAGGGCGAGGAGGTGGAGCTGACCTCGAAGGAGTTCGATCTGTTGACGTGCCTGCTCGAGCATCGAGGGCAGGTGCTCACGCGCGCCGAGCTCAAGGAGCTCGTGTGGGACTTCCCGTTCGACGCGCAGACGAAGGTGGTCGATCTCTACGTCCACTACCTCCGGCGGAAACTCGGCGCGGGCGGCGACATCATCCGGACGGTTCGCGGAGTGGGGTATTCGGTGGGACGGTAGATGTTCCGGTCGCTCCGCGTGCGGCTCGCGATCTCCCACGCGTTCGTGATGCTCGTAATCCTGAGCATCTTCGCGGGGTTGGTGTTGGTCCTCCTCGCCCGGATCTTGGACCGGAGCGCGACCGACCAGCTCGCGGCAGAAGCGGGCGCACAGGTCGAGCGGATCCAAGAGGGCGGCGGGCTCGCGCCCACGACCGACCTGGACGTTCCGTCGGCATCGGCCGTTCAGATCGCCGTGTATCGCGGCGGTGTGGACCTCCCGGTCGGCGAGCCGCAGGAGATACCTTCGTGGCTCCGGCCATACCCCGATCGCGTCACCGATCTGGAGGTCGCCGGCGAGAAGGTCCGCGTCGTCACACTACCCGCCATGATCGAGGGCACGACGGTTGCGTGGGTCGCTGCGGGACGGTCGTTGGAACCCGAAGAGGCGTTGGTTCACCGGGTGCGATCGTTGTTCGTATGGGGCGCCGTCGCGGCGCTCGCCGCCGCCCTCGCGGCGGGTTGGTGGTGGGCCGGCCGTGCCGTCAGGCCGGTGGAAGCGTCCTACGAGGCCCAGGCCGGGTTCGCGGCCGACGCCTCCCATGAGCTGAGGACGCCGCTCGCATTCATCCGCGCGGGGGTCGAGACCCTCAGTCAGCAGGATCCGCCGTTGGCCGCCGACGTGCTCTCCGAGGTCGATTACCTCACGGGCCTTTCCCAGCGGCTCCTCCAGCTGGCTCGGGCGGACCGCGGCCACCTCCAACTGGAGCGGAGCCCGATCGACCTCGCCGCGACCTGCCGATCGGCCGTCCATCGGAGCGAAATGGCGCACGGCAGCCACCTGAGCGCAAACGGCCCCGAGTCCCTGCCCGTGCCCGCTGACCGCATCGCGCTCGAGGCGGCCCTGGATGCGGTACTCGAGAACGTCGCCCTGCACGGTGGCGGGGCGGCTGAGGTCGGGTGGGGCGTCGACGGTGCGCGCGAAGCCGTCATCACGATCGAAGATCACGGGAAGGGGATGCCGGCCGAGGCGCATCGCCGCGCGTTCGAACGCTTCTTCCGGGCCGACCCCTCCCGGACGAGGGACACGGGGGGCGCCGGCCTCGGCCTCGCGCTCGCGCGCGCCCTGGTCGAAGCGCAGCGCGGCCGGATGTGGCTGGAGCCAACGCCCGGGGGTGGCCTCACCGCCTCGATCGCTCTTCCGCTTTCGTGAAGGTCGTCTCGGCGGCTCGCGTCATCGCCAGGGCAGCGCGGCGCGGTCTGCCCAATAGCGCGCGGGAGGCTGCGCGAGCTCGTTCATCGCCGCGAGCGCATCGTCGGGGAGCATCACGTCTACCGCCGACGCATTGCTCCGGACCTGCTCGACGGTCACCGCGCCCGAAAGAACGACATCGGCCCACGGTTGCGCGTGGACGGCCGCGAGGGCGACCCGATCGGGCGTCGTCCCGAGCCGGCCGGCCACACCGCCGAGCGGCCCATCGGTCGCCCCGAGCCGACCGTTCGCCATCGCCTCTTTGATCAGGACGCCGCGCCCGTCCGCGTGAGCCTCCGCCAACGCGGGACCGGCCGAGGGCTCCAGCACGTTCCAGGTCGACTGCACGGTCGAGAAGAGCGGTTCGCCGTCGACCCGCTCCCGGAGGCCGCGGACGATCGCCTCGGCCTGCTGCGGACCGCTCGTGGAGAACCCGAGGACGAGGCCCGACTCCCGGACCGAGCGGAGCTCATCCAGCAGCTCGCGATCGTCGAACACACCGCTCTCGATGGTGGCGGAATGGATCTGGTAGAGCGAGAGGTGATCGCCGAGGAGCCGCCGCGACTCCGCGATCTGCCGTCGGAACGCGGCGACCGAGAGATCCTTCACCTCTTGGACGTCGGCGTCGAGCCGCCATCCGCCCAGGTAGGTGTATCCCCACTTCGATCCGACCACGACCTCCGAACCATCCCCGGCGTCGAGCCAAGCACCGAGGAACGCCTCGGCATCGCCGTAGGATCGCGCGACGTCCACGTACCGGATGCCCGCGGCGTACGCCGCATCGAGGACCTCCCGACACCGAGCCTCCATCGCCGCTCGGGTGCGTTCGCTCCCGAGGTCGCGATCTCGGCCAACATCGATGTAGACGGGGCGCCCGAGCGCGGCCAGGCCGAGTCCGATCCGCGAGGCCATGAGCCCGGTCTCTCCGAGGGGACGGATCTCCACATCGGAAAGCTTGCCCCATCGGAGCAGGGGTGGTCAGCGCCGCCGACCGGTTCCACGACCGATGGGTGCGATGCGGTCTACGCGTTCTCCTTCGCGTAGTTGCTCGCGCCGAACCAATCCACGACGACGACCGGCTCGTCGCCGAGGACCCATGCGTCGTGTCCGCTCGGCAGCGACGTCACATCGCCCGGCTCGGCGACGAACTCCGTGCCGTCGTCCATCCGGATCGCGAGCTTCCCCGCGACGTGGTACTGGAAATGGGGTGCCTCGCAGCTTGCCGTCTGCGCGATCGGCTTCACATCGTTCGACCAGCGCCACCCCGGCTCGAACACGAGCCGTCCGATCTCGGAGTCGCCCACCTTCAGGATCTCCGCGTGCCCGTTCGGGAACTCTCGGAGCTCGTCCGGCTCACCGAAGTCCCTGTGCTCGGTCTGCTGCATCTCGACCACTCCTCCCGATCCTCGACGGGGTGTATCCTTACTTACTAGTAGGTCAGAAGTCAACCGTCTCGAAGAGGGAAACTGCGCGAGCGATGGGAGCGACCGAGGTGGATACCGCGACCCAGATCCTCGATGTGGCCGAGCGTCTGGTGCAGGAACGCGGCTTCAACGGATTCAGTTACGCCGACGTCGCCAAAGAGCTCGACATCTCGAAGGCAGCGCTCCACTACCACTACCCCGGCAAGGCGGAGCTCGGCGAAGCACTGATCGAACGGTACGCGATGCGGTTCGCGGATGCGCTCGTGGCCGTCGACGCTCGCGGGATCGACGCGGCCGAGAAGCTCCGCGCGTACGCCCAGCTGTACGCGGAGGTGTTCCGAGACGATCGGATGTGCCTGTGCGGCATGCTCGCCGCCGACTACGCGACCCTGCCCGAGCCGATGCGCGAGCGGGTCGTGCGGTTCTTCGACGACAACGAGGTCTGGCTGACCCACGTGCTCGAAGACGGCCGCGCAGCGCGGACCTTGCGCTTCCAGGGATCCGCTCGGAGCGTCGCGCGAACGCTGGTCGGCGGACTCGAGGGCGCGATGCTGGTCGCGCGGCCCTACAAGGACATCAAACGCTTCCGGTCAGCAGCATCGCTGCTGATCGATGGTCTGGCGGTCGAGCGGTAGGCGCGGGCGGCGCTACGCGCCGCCCGCCACCGCGGGGAGGATCGAGACGACGTCGCCCTCCGCGACGGCGGTCTCGAGCGAGCCCAGGTAGCGCACGTCCTCGTCGTTCACGTAGACGTTGATGAAGCGGTGCAAACCGCCCCCCTCGGCCAGGACGTTCTTCGTGGCGCCTGGATACCGTGACTCGAGGTCCTTCAGGACCTCCTCGAGCGTGGCGCCTTCGACGGTCACCCTCGCCTCGTCACCGGTGAACTTGCGGAGGATCGTTGGGAGTTTGACGGTCACGGGCATCGGTTCAGCAACTCCTCATCCGGCTCGGGCGGGGACGCCGCAGAACTGCTCGTAATCGATCAACTCGGTGATCGTCGGATCCTTGCCGCATACCGGGCAATCGGCGTCCCAGCGGATCTTCATCTCTTGGAAGTCCATGGCGAGGGCGTCGTACAGGAGCAGCCGGCCCTCGAGCGTGTCGCCCTCACCCGTGATGATCTTGATCGCCTCGGTCGCTTGGATCGACCCGATCACGCCCGGCAAAACACCGAACACGCCACCCTCGGCGCAGCTCGGGACGGTGCCGGGTGGCGGCGGAGCCGGGAACAGGCACCGGTAGCACGGCGTCTCTTGACCGGGCGTGAACACCGTTGCCTGGCCTTCGAACTGGTAGATCGAACCGTACACGAGGGGCTTGCCCGTGAACTGCGTCGCATCGTTGACGAGGTAGCGGACCGGGAAGTTGTCGGTGCCGTCCACGATCACGTCGTAGCCCTCGAAGATCTCGAACACGTTCGTCGAGAACAGCAACGTCTCGTGGCCTACGACCTCGATCGTGGGGTTGATCGCACGGAGGTGTTCGACCGCCGAGGCCACCTTCGAGCGGCCGACGTCGGCCGTGGTGTGCAGGATCTGGCGCTGAAGGTTGGTGACATCCACCTGGTCGAAGTCCACGATGCCGAGTTTCCCGATGCCGGCGGCGGCCAGGTACATCGCGACGGGGGAGCCGAGTCCGCCGGCGCCGATCACCAAGACCGAACTGTCGAGGAGCTTCCGCTGACCCTTGCCGCCGATGTTCGGCAAGATGATGTGGCGGGAGTAGCGTTGCACCTGCTCTTCGGTGAACATCGGCGACGTTGAGGCGCTCATGCGATCGAGAGCTCCTCTTCCGTGATCGCACCGTCCCGGATCCAGAACGAGCGGGCGATCGGATCGGTCCTGTCGGCGAGCGACACCACGATGTATCGAGCATCTGGGTAGAACGCGAGCCGCGTGTCCGTCTCGCTCGGGTACGCCTCCGAATGCGTGTGGGAGTGGTAGATCGACCAGAGGTCCCAGCCGCGCTCATCCAGCTCATCGAAGACCTTGAGCTGCTCCTTGCCGTCGAGGCGGTACGTTGCCGGGCTCGCGTCGGCGTTCGTCATCGGGAAGACCTTCACCGGGACGCCCGCCTCCGCTGCGATCAGACCGCAGCATTCGTTCGGGAATTCGCGGAGCGCCTGCTCCACGATCTCTTTGAAGAAGACGCCGTCAAGCTCGGTCACGCTTCGTCTCCGGGAGGTCGGCCGGACAGGCGCAGCCGCCTGTTGCAGGTGCAAATGCTACCAGCGGGGTGGGTTATTCCCGGACCCGTCCGGTCACGGTGATCGACCCGGCTGGACCCGGCACGACCTCGCCGATCTCGGTGAACAGCTCCGTGGACGGGCTCCGATCCGAAGCCACCAGGAGTCCTCCACTCGTCTGCGCGTCGGCCAACACGATCTGTTCGGGCGGTGTGAGCTGGCCCCACTCGGTGACCTCCTGCAGCCACACGTGGTTGCGCTTGGTCCCGCCGGCGACGATGTCTCGTCTGGCCAGGTCGAGCACCGTCGGGAGGAGCGGCACCGAACCCGCGTTCACGATCGCAGTGCACCCGCTCGCTTCCAGCATCTTCCTGAGGTGCCCGAGGAGACCGAACCCGGTGACGTCCGTCCCCGCTCCCACGCCGGCCGAGACCATCGCGGCGGAAGCGTCCGCGTTGAGGGCAGTCATCGTGTTCACCGCGAGCCGGGCGACGTCTTCGTCCATCTGCCCGCGCTTGATCGCCGTCGTGATGAGCCCGGTCCCGATCGGCTTCGAGAGGTACAGATGCATCCCCGGCCGTGCCGTGGAGTTGCGGACGATCGCGTCCGCCTCGACGAAGCCGATGGCCACCATCCCGAACAGCGGCTCCCGCTCGGTGGTGATCGTGTGCCCGCCGACCACCGCCGCGCCGGCCTCGAGGACGATCTGGCGAGCACCCGCCAAGACGTCGGCGAGCAGCTCGAGCGGGAGCTCGTCGACGGGCCATCCCGCCACGTTCAGCGCGAGCCGCGGTGTACCGCCCATCGCATACACATCGCTCAGCGCGTTCGCAGCCGCGATCCTCCCCCAGTCGCCGGGATCGTCGACCAGGGGCGTGAAGAAGTCGAGGGTGAGCACCAGCCCGGTCCCGTCCGCGAGCCGGTACACGGCCGCGTCATCGCCGGTCTCCTCCGAGACGAGCACGTCGTCGGGCTTCCTGGTCGGGCCGAGCAGTTCGAGCACCCGCGTGAGCTCACGAGGGCCGAGCTTGCACGCACATCCCGCCCCGTGGCTGAACGACGTGAGCCGAAGCGCTTGCACCATGGCTCAGACCAGATCCGTCCCCATCGCGTGGAACCCGCCGTCGACGTGCACGAGCTCACCGGTGATGCCCGCGGACAGATCTGAGAGGAGGAACGCGACCGTGTTCCCGACGGGGGTCGGATCCTCCACGTCCCAACCGAGTGGCGCGCGACGAGCCCACGAGCCACTGATCTGATCGAACCCGGGGATGCCCTTGCCCGCCATCGTCTTGATCGGGCCGGCGCTCACCGCGTTCACGCGGATCCCCTTCGGACCCAGATCGCGGGCGAGGTACCGCGTGACCGCTTCGAGACCGGCCTTGGCGACGCCCATCCAGTCATAGATGGGCCATGCCACCGTCGCATCGAAGTCGAGCGACACGATCGCGCCGCCGTCGCCCATCGACGGCAGCAGCCCAACCGCGAGCGCTTTCAGCGAGAACGCGCTGGTCTGCACGGCTATCGCGACGCTGTCCCAAGGCGTATTGAGAAAATTGCCTCCCAGCGCATCTTGGGGGGCGAAGGCGATCGCGTGGAGGAATCCATCGAGCCGTCCCCATCGCTGTTGCAGCTCCTCACACACAGCGGCGATCTGCTCGTCGGAGTTCGCGTCCATCTCCAGGACGTCCGGCGTCGTGGGGAGCCGCTTGGCCGTCTTCTGGGTGAGGCTGACGGTGCGTCCGAAGTTCGTCAGGACGATCTCTGCACCCTGCTCCTGAGCGGTCTTCGCGGCCGCGAACGCGATCGACTGCGGCGTGAGCACGCCGGTGATGAGCAGCTTCTTTCCCTCCAGCAGCATCGGTCGCTCCTATCCGGCGACGCCAACGACCTTATAGGTCACGTTGCCCTTGTCGTCGGTCTGGGTGACTTCGATCGCCACCGTCGTACCTTCCGGGTTCCTGGCGTTGCATCCGAACGTCCGTCCCGCTTCCGCCGGCACGTCGTCGGGGCACGAGACCGTGAAGCCGTGCATGTCGAGGTTGTCCTTCATGTCGATCGCGATCTTCTGGTCGAGCTGCTGGGCGTCCAACGTCTTCGTGCGGATGCACCCGCCCACCAGCGCGAGCGACGCGAGGAGAACCACCACGCTGCGCTTGTGCACGCGCCATGCCCTTTCCGGTCGAGGCTCGGTCGACGGCGGGCCCGAGCGTAGCCCCCACGGGTAGCATCGGCCACCATGGACCTCGGGATCGACGGCAAGGTTGCGCTCGTCACCGCCGCGTCGAAAGGTCTCGGGCGCGGGGCAGCGGCCGCGCTCGCGGCCGAGGGATGCCGTGTCGCGATCTGTGCGCGCGACCCCGAACGGCTCGCCGCGACCGCGAACGATCTCCCGGGCGAAATCCTCGCGCTGCCCGCCGACGTCACCGAGCCCGCCACGCCGCGGCTGCTCGTCGATGCGACCGTGGAGCGGTTCGGACGCCTCGACATCATCGTCGCCAACGCCGGCGGGCCGCCTCGCGCTCGCGCGCTGGAGGTCACCGACGACGGCATGATCGACGCCGTGAACGCGAACATGCTCGCGTCGATCAGGCTCGTCCAGGCCTCGCTCCCCCATCTCCGCTCGGCAGGCTGGGGCCGGATCGTGCTCATCGCGTCGCAAGCGATCAAGCAGCCGATCCCCGACCTCGCATACTCGAACGCCGCGCGGACGGGCCTGTGGGCGTGGGCGAAGACCGCGGCGCAGGATCTGATCGACGATGGGATCACGCTGAACGTTCTGTGTCCGGGCCTCCATGCCACCGATCGTGTCGCGGAGATCGGGCACGAGGGACGTCTCGGCGATCCCGCGGACTTCGGGCGGGTGGCCGCGTTCCTGTGCTCAGGCTACGTCGGCTTCCTCTCGGGCGCCGCCATCCAGGTCGACGGCGCGGGTACCCTGGGCCTCTTGTGAAGCGCGAGAGGGGACGTCCGTGATGGCCAGCGAACAGGTCCGAGACCTCGTGGATCGCTATTGGGAAGGGCTCCTCGAACGGGACCCGCTGATGGGGACCTTCATCGGGGACGAGCGCTACGACGACCGACTGCCTGACATCGGAGCGGTCGGCCGCGCTGAAGAGGAGGAGGCCTCTCGCGAGGCGCTCGCGGCACTCGCGGCCTTCGACCTGGAGACGCTCGACGACGCGGACCGTGCCGACGTCGACGTGATGCGCGCGATCTGCGAGCGCTCGCTCGCTCGGATCGAGCAGCGGATCGACCGCTTCGAGGTCGTGAACCACATGCACGGGGCCGGCACGCTGCTCGCCCAGGTCGCCTCCCTCCAGCGCGCCGACACGCCCGAGCGCGTCGATCGCTACGAGGCTCGGCTCCGGGCGTTCCCCGAGATGCTGGACACCGCGATCGAGATCGCGCGGGAGGCGGTGGCCACGGGCGTCGTCACGCCCCGGATCGTCGCCGAGCGCGCGCTCGCACAGCTCGATCGGATCCTCGCCCTGGCACCGGACGATTCGCCGGCGATGCTCCCCCTGGGCGACGACGCAGCGGTCAAGGAGCGGATCGCGGCCACCGTGCGCGACGTCCTGTACCCGGCCCACGCGCGGTTCCGCGACGTCGTCCGCGACGAGTACCTCCCCGCGTCCACCCGAACGATCGGTATGTCCGCGCTCCCGGGCGGTGAGGGGATGTACAAGGCCGAGGTCCTCGGCTGGACCAGCCTCGATCTCGATCCGAAGACCGTGCATGAGCTCGGGGTGGAGCGGTTCGAGCAGATCCAGACGGAGCGGGACGTCGTGGCCGCGGAGCTCGGGTTCGCCACGCCGGCCGAGGCGATCGCCGACCGAACCGCGCGGGGGGAGAACACGCTCCCAAGCCCCGAGGCCCTGGTCGCGATGGCGGAGGATCAGGTCCGGCGCAGCTGGGAGATCGCTCCCTCCTTCTTCGGACGGCTCCCGAGCGCCAACTGCCAGGTCCGTCGGGTCGAGGAGTTCCGCGAGGCCGACGAGCCGTTCGCGTTCTACAATCCGCCGACGGAAGACCGCTCTCGTCCCGGGATCTACTACATCAACGCGTACGACCTCTCGGACCGCGCGATGCACCACGTCGCGTCGGTCACCTACCACGAGGCGAATCCCGGCCACCATTTCCAGATCGCGCTCGAACAGGAGACGCCCGGACGCTCGGCGCTCCGCCGGTTCGGCGGCGCGTTCGCCGGGAGCGCGTACTGCGAGGGCTGGGGCCTCTATTCCGAGCGGCTCGCCGACGAGATGGGGCTCTATCTGGACGGATGGGAGCGGCTCGGCATGCTCGACAACCAGGCGCATCGCGCGGCCCGGTTGATCACGGACACGGGGATCCACATGTTGGGGTGGACCCGCGAAGCATCCATCGCGAAGCTCGAGGAGGCCGGCCAGACCCACACCGATGCCGTGATCGAGGTCGACCGCTACATCGGCATGCCGGGGCAAGCGCTCTGCTACATGGTCGGGATGATCGAGATCGAGAAGGCGCGCGACGCCACGCGGGAGCGCGAGGGTGCCGCCTTCTCGTTGCGAGACTTCCACGATCGTGTGCTGGCGGTCGGTCAGCTGCCGTTGCCCTCGTTCCGCCGCGCCTTCGGCACCTCCTGATCACTCGGCCGAACGCCAGGCTTCCCGGATCCGCACACGCCCGCGGGTCCGCAGGACCGCCCCCGAGTACAGGCGCGCAGCGAACGGCACCAGGAGGACCGTCGAGCCGACGAGGACGATCAGCGACAACACGATCTGCCATCCGGGAGCCGCGCCCAAGACGATCCGCACCGGCATCGCGAGCGCGGAGGAGGTCGGCAGGATCGACGCGATCACCTGTAAACGCCCGTTCGGATCCTGCAGCGCCCCGATCGAGATGAAGAACGAGACGAGGATCGTCAGGTTGATCGGGACGATCACGTTCTGCAGCTCCTCCATCCGTGTCACGAGCGATCCGGCCGCCGCGAACAACGTCGCGTAGAACGCGAATCCGAGGATGAACCATCCGATCACGAGCCCGGCCGCTCCGAACGCGCTCGGCGACACGTCGATCGCGTTCGTCGCGAACGCGAGTCCGATCGCGAACGATGAGATCACGATCAGCTGCGCCAGGCCGAGCGTGCCGATGCCGACGATCTTCCCGAGCAGGAGCTGTTTCGGGCGGATCGCGGAGAGCAGCATCTCGACCACCCGCGAGGCCTTCTCCTCGATCACGCCGCTCGCGACCCAGATCCCGTAACCGAACAGCTGCCCGTAGAGCAGGAGTACACCGACGAAGGCGACGGCGGCGTTCTCGCTGCGGTGGGGCGGAGCCGGCTGCAAGACGGCGAGCACCAGGGGCGTCGGGTCGTTCGCCGCATCGCGTTCGGTCTGCGGGACCTGGTGCTCGTCCAGCAGCGCCGTCACCGCGGCGTTCCTCGCGGATGCCTCCACCAGGCTCGAGAGCACGTCGGGGATGCCGGTCAAGCCGATCAGCTCGTTGCCGGTGACGACGACATCGACCGCGCCGTCCCGCAGGGCTGCGTCGGCGGTCGCCCGGTCGGCGAAGGCATGGACTTCGATCGGGATCGATGGCTGTGCGTCGTGGCCGAGCTGCGCCGCGCCCGTTGCGATGGATGAGGGGCCCACGTACCCGAGGGCGTACGACGGCCCCGCGCCGACCGCGCTGGACGCGCGCGCGAGGACCAGGATCGAGATCACGGCGATGTTGATCAACGTGGAGATCAAGAAGCTCCGCTCGCGTATCCTCACCCAGAAGTCGCGACGCGCCACGAGTCGCCAGGTGCCGCGGTCCGTCAGCTCCGAGCTCACTCCGCGACCACCTCGCGGAAGAGCTCCGCCAGCGAGGGACGAACGGGGCCGAACGACACGACGTCGCCCTCGGCCCGGGCAAGATCCAGGACGCGCTGCGGATCCGCCTCCACGCTCAGTTCGAGCACGACGGCCCCATCGCCCAGACCCGCGAGCGAGACACCGGGCACGACCCCCCACCATCCCTGCGTCGCCGCGGGAACCTCGACCCGCCAGAGGTTGCGCGCCCGCATCGCGCGGAGCTCGTGGATCGACCCCTGCGCGACGATGCGCCCGCGGTCGATCAACACGACCTCATCGCAGAGCCGTTCGACCAGCTCGAGCTGATGGCTCGAAAAGACGACCGGGACCCCCCGGTCGCGCGCTTGTCCGCGGAGCACGTCCGCGAGCACGTCCACGCCGACCGGATCCAGCCCCGAGAACGGCTCATCGAGGACCAGGACGTCGGGTTCGTGGACGAGCGCGGCTGCCAGCTGGACGCGTTGCTGGTTCCCCAACGACAGCGTCTCCATGCGATCGTTCGGGTCACCGACGACCTCGAGGAGCTCGAGGAGCTCCGTGGCGCGCGTGCGCGCCACGGCCTTGGGCGTGCCGCGCAGGCGCGCCAGGTACACCAGCTGTTCGCGCACCCGCATCTTCGGATACAGCCCGCGTTCCTCGGGCATGTAGCCGAAGCGTCGTCGGGTCACGGCGTCGACGGGCCGTCCTCGCCATTCGACCAGGCCGGCGTCGGCGTGGAGCACCCCGAGCGCGATCCGCATCGTCGTCGTCTTGCCCGACCCGTTGCGCCCGACGAACCCCACGATCCGTCCCTCGGGGACCTCGAACGACACGCCATCGAGCGCGACGACGTCGTCGAACCGACGGCGGAGATCGATCAGCTCGAGCACGGGCGAAGGTCAGGATAGGCCACGCCGAACGCGGCACCGGTACCCGGCTTTCGAGGAGCCGGTACCGGCGCCGCGTTCGATCGTTAGGCCGCGGTGACCGACGAGGCCGTCGGCTCGCCGAGCGCGACGCCCAAGACGTCCCGGACGTCGTCCGCGAGATGGAACCGCATCTCGGCGCGCACCTGCTCCGGGACGTCGTCCAGATCGCCTTCGTTCCGTTTCGGCAGGATGACCTCCGTCAGCCCGGCCCGGTGCGCCGCGAGCACCTTCTGCTTCACACCGCCGATCGGCAGGACCCTACCCTGGAGGGTGACCTCGCCGGTCATCCCGACGGCCGGCCTGACCGTCTCGCCAGTGAGCAGCGAGACCAGCGCGGTCGTCATCGTGACCCCCGCGCTCGGTCCGTCCTTCGGAACCGCACCCGCGGGCACGTGGACGTGGAACCGGCCGGTGAGCCGACCGGGTTCGATCCCGAGCTCCGTCGCATGCGAGCGGACGAACGACAGGGCGATCTGCGCCGATTCCTTCATCACGTCGCCGAGCTGCCCGGTCAGGGTCAGCCCCTCGCCCTCGTCCTCACGCGTGGCTTCGATGAACAAGACGTCCCCACCCGTTCCGGTCACGGCGAGGCCCGTCGCGACGCCCGGGACCGAGGTCCGTTCGGCCATCTCTTCGAAGGAGAAGCGCTGGCGGCCCAGATAGCCGCGCACGTCGTCGCGGTCGACGACGACCGGAGCCACCGCGTCGCCCGCGGCGAGCTTCGTCGCCACCTTGCGGAAGGTCTTGCCGAGCTCCCGCTCGAGGTTACGAACGCCCGCTTCCCGCGTGTACGACGCCACGATCTCGCGGAGGGCATCGTCCGTGACACTCACTTCGTCCTCTCGGAGCCCGTTGCGCTCGATCTGCCGCGGCATCAAGTGATGCCGGGCGATCGCGACCTTTTCGTCCTCCGTGTACCCGTCGAGCCGGAGCACCTCCATCCGGTCGAGCAACGGTCCCGGGATCGTCTCGGCGACGTTGCCCGTCGCGACGAACAGCACCTCAGAGAGGTCGAGATCGACGTCGAGGTAGTGGTCGCGGAAGGTGTGGTTCTGCGCCGGGTCGAGCACCTCGAGGAGCGCCGAGGAGGGGTCGCCGCGCCAGTCGGCTCCGACCTTGTCGATCTCGTCGAGCATCATCACGGGGTTCTTCGTCCCCGCGTCCTTCAGCGCGCGCACGATCCGTCCCGGCAGCGCACCCACGTACGTCCGCCGGTGGCCGCGGATCTCGGCCTCGTCGTGCACGCCACCCAGGGAGACGCGGACGAACTTCCGTCCGAGCGCCCGCGCCACCGACTCGCCGAGCGAGGTCTTGCCGACGCCGGGAGGTCCGATCAGGGTGAGGATCGCGCCGGATCCTCGTCCGCCCTCTTCCGAGAGCCCACGCTCCGCCCGGAGCTTGCGGACCGCCAGGTATTCGACGATCCGGTCCTTCACGTCACCGAGGCCCTCATGATCCTCGTCGAGGATGCGGCGCGCGTCGGTGATGTCCAGGTTGTCCTCGGTGCGCACGTTCCATGGAAGCTCGGTCATCCAATCGAGGTACGTGCGGATCCACCCGTACTCGGGCGACTGCTCGGAGGTTCGCTCGAGCCGGCTGAGCTCCCGCTCGGCTTGCTCGCGGACGCCGTCGGGCATCCCGGACTCCGCGATCTTGACGCGGAGCGTCTCGATCACGTCCTCCGAACCGTCCTCGCCGAGCTCCTTGCGGATCGCAGCCATCTGCTCGCGGAGGATCGCCTCGCGCTGACGCTGCTCGAGGCTGTCCGACACCTCGTCGCGGATCTTCTCCTTCACCTGCACCTCGGCGAGGGTGTCCTTGGCCCACTCGAGGACGAGCTCGAGCCTGCGCTCGACGTCGATCGTCTCGAGGACCTCGACCTTCCGCTCGAAGGAGAGATCCGGTGAGTACCCCGCGATGTCCGCGATCTGTCCGGGATCGGACAGGCCCCGAAGGAACTCGGCGACGGCGGGGACGCCTCGGGCCTCCACGATGCTCTCGATCGTCGCGCGGTACTCGCGGGCGAGCGTTTCCGCCCGTTCGGAGGTGGGCTCATCCGCGACGGGCTCGAGCTGCACCCACGTCGCTTCACCGGTGCCGGCCACGCCGACACCGATCGACGCCCTGCCGAGGCCGCGGATCACCAAGGCCTCCGTTCCACCTCGGATCCGTCCGAGATCCTCGATCTTGGCGATCGTCCCGACACGTGCGTACCGCCCCTCCAGTCGGGGGACCAGGACGAGCAGCCGGTCGTCGTCCGAAGCGGCGGCATCGACGGCCGCGCGGGCCTCCGGCGACTCGAGGGTGAGTGTCACCACCATCCCCGGGAGGACGACCCCGGTCGTGAGCGGCAGGAGCGGGAGGGTGAGCGTATCGAGATCCGACATCGGGATTGTTCCTTTCCGATCGAAGGTTTGCACCTGCGAAACGTCACCGGGGGGCTCAGCATTCCCGGCGAGAAGCATGATTACGCCGTTACAGGCCTCTGATGATCGTTCACCTTCCCTTCGCTTGCACCCCTTCGATCTCGGCTGTCGTTGTCGGCGCGACCCCGTATGGTGTCCGGATGGCTGGAGCCATCGTCGTCGAGGGGCTCGTCAAGAGCTTCGGTTCCGTAGAAGCATTGCGCGGCATCGATCTTGATGTTGCGCCGGGTACCGTCTTCGGGCTGCTTGGGCCAAATGGGGCAGGCAAGACCACTGCGATCCGGATCCTTACGACCCTGCTGCTGCCGGATGGGGGGCGAGCCGAGGTCGTGGGGCTTGACGTCGTTCGGGACGCAGAGGTCCTTCGCAGCCGTTTCGGGCTGGCCGGGCAGTCGGCGGCCGTCGACGAGAACCTGACCGGTCTCGAGAACATCGAGATGGTGGGGCGGCTGTACCATCTCCCGTCCGCGGAAGCCCGACGACGCGGCGTCGAGATCCTGGAGCGGTTCGGGCTCGCCGACGCCGCCGGCCGTCAGGCCAAGACGTATTCGGGCGGGATGCGTCGTCGGCTCGACGTGGCAGCCAGCCTCGTCGCCCGCCCCGACGTGCTGTTCCTCGACGAGCCGACCACCGGGCTCGACCCGCGGAGCCGGATGGACCTCTGGGCGATGATCCGTGAGCTGGTCAATGAGGGCAAGACGATCCTCCTCACGACGCAATACCTCGAGGAGGCCGACAACCTCGCCGACCGGATCGCCGTGATCGACCTGGGCACGGTGATCGCGGAGGGCACGTCGGACGAGCTCAAGGACCAGATCGGCGGCGAGGTTCTGGAGATCCACGTCCAGGATCGGACGGACCTCGCGAAGATCGTCGAGATCCTCGCTGGGATCGGCACTGGCGAGCCGACGCTGGACCACGAGGCCGGCAGGATCCGTATCCCCGTGGGGAGCGCGGGTCCCTCGGCCTTGCTCGACAGCGTGCGCCGGGTCGACGACGGCAGCATCGCGATCGCCGACATCGCCCTGCATCGCCCGACCCTCGACGACGTGTTCCTGTCGCTCACCGGCCACGCCGCGGAACAGGAAGAGGATCAGGATGCGGCGGCTACGAAGCGTCGCGGAAGAGCGCGCGGGGAGGACCGACGATGAGTGTCGCGACCCAGCCGTCCTCCGGGGTCGACCTCTCGACCCGGGTCCGGTACGGCTTCGCCGACGGCATGGTCGTCATGCGCCGGAACCTGCTGCAGATCCTGCGCATCCCGACGGCCCTCGTCTTCGAGTTGGCGCAGCCGATCATGTTCGTGCTGCTGTTCACGATCGTGTTCGCCGGAAACATCGCGAACCTGCCACCGGGCTTCACGTACGTGATGTTCCTGATGCCGGGGATCTTCGTGCAGAACGCGATCTTCGGGTCGACGACCACCGCGATCGGTCTCGCGGAGGACATGAAGAAGGGCCTCGTCGACCGGTTCCGGTCGCTCCCGATGGCCCGTTCCGCTGTCCTCGTCGGTCGCACCACCTCCGATGTGGCGAAGAACCTGATCCTGCTGCTCCTCGTGATCATCGTCGCCTACCTTGTCGGGTTCAGGTTCCAGAACGGTCTCGTGGGGGCGATCGGGATGATCGCGCTGGTCCTCTCGGTCGGGTTCGTCTTCTCATGGATCTCCGCCGTGGTCGCACTCGCGATCAAGCAGGTCGAGGGCGTCCAGGCAGCGATGTTCACCGGCATCTTCCCCATCGTGTTCGTGAGCGCGGCGCTCGTGCCGGTCATCGGGATGGCCTCGTGGATCCAGCCGATCGCCGAACACAACCCGGTCACGGTCTGGGCCAACACCGCGCGCGTACTCGCGCTCGGCGACGTGGCGATCCCGCCGAACTACGGACCCCAGACCCTGCAGGCTCTGATCGTCACATCGATCATATGGATCGCGGCCCTGCTCTTGGTCTTCGTGCCGATCGCGATCAGGATGTATCGGAAGCTCACGTGAGGGAACATCCCCGGGCAGAACCCGGTTTTACCCGCTAACCGGTCGCCCGCAGATCAGACACGAACAGGGGGTCAGATGTTCGGCTTCGAAGGTGACAACGCTCGCGAGAAGGTCATCGTGCTTCTGACGATGTGCTTCGCGCTCGCGATGGCGATGCTTGACAACACGGTTGTCAATGTGGCGCTTCCCAGCATCAAGAACGATCTGGGTGCCGGGTTCAGCCAGCTCCAATGGATCGTCGACGGCTATGTCTTGGCGTTCGCGTCGCTGCTGCTCACGGGCGGGATCCTCGGGGACCGATACGGGCGCAAGAAGATGTTCCTCACCGGCGTCGCGGTGTTCACGATCTTCTCGTTCCTCTGCGGCGTGTCGCAGACGCCGGGCCAGCTGATCGCCTTCCGTGCCCTCCAGGGCGTGGGCGGCGCCCTTCTGCTGCCGGGGACGCTCTCCATCCTCACCGTGACGTTCCCGGTGCACGAGCGGGCCAAGGCGCTCGGGATCTGGGCCGGTGTGTCCGGGATCGCCCTCGCGCTCGGCCCCACGCTAGGCGGGTACATGGTCGAGCACCTCGGCTGGGAGTCGGTCTTCTTCCTGAACGTCCCGATCGGGATCATCGCGTTGATCGTCGCCACCCGGACGGTCACCGAGTCGGTCTCGGAGGTCGAGCGCCAGCTCGACGTCACCGGGCTCGTGCTCGGGACGCTGGCACTGTTCTTCGTGACCTACGCGTTGATCGAGGCCAACCAGCTCGGTTGGGGCAGCGCCAGGATAGTGGGCTCCTTCGTCCTGTTCGCCGGTTTCCTGGTCGCGTTCCTCTGGTGGGAGCTGCGGAACCCGCACGCGATGATGCCCCTCGGCTACTACAAGATCCCGTCGTTCTCGGCCGGGAACGCCGTGGCCTTCAGCGTCGGGATGGGGATGTTCGCCACGTTCTTCTTCCTGACGATCTACATGCAGAGCATCCACGGATACTCCCCGTTCAAGTCCGGGGCGGGATTCCTCCCCATGACGCTCGCGATCATCGCGACCGCGCCGAACGCGGGCAAGTACGCGTCCACCCACGGGTCGCGAGCCCCCATGACGCTCGGCTTGCTCCTCACGGGCATCGGGCTCGTCTTGCTGGGCGTGCTCCTGACCCCGACGAGTTCCTACTGGGTGGTCCTATTCCCGATCTACCTGGCCATGGGGATCGGGCTGGGGGCCACGATGGCGCCCATGACCGCGGCCGTCATGAACTCGGTCGGTCCGCAACGCGCGGGGCTCGGCTCGGCGATGACCAACACGAGCCGCGAGGTCGGCGGCGTGCTCGGCATCGCGCTGCTCGGGGCCATCCTCACGACCGAGCTCAAGAGCGCGTTCGCCCCCGCCGTGACAGGACTCGGCCTCAACCCGCAGCAGCTCGCGGCGGTCAGCGAGGGGGCGCAGCACGGGAGCCTGGTGACCACAGGGATCGGGCTGACCCCGACGCAGGCCGTCGGGTTGCAGCAGGCGTTCAACGACGCGTTCATGAAGGGTTTCCAGCCGGCACTCGTGTTCGCCGGCGTGATCCTGCTGATCGCGTGCGTGATCGCGAACCGGCTCATCCCGGGCCGCGAGACGGTCGCCGCGGCGCACGCCGCGGCTGCGGCGGACCACACGGAGCCTGTTCCGGTCGAGATGTGAGCCGAGTGAGCCTCCGGCTCGCACATCCCCTACCCCGGGCAAGCGTCTACGGCGCCGGGTGGCGCGCGTCGTACCGCCAGAACCCGGGTGCGAACCAACGAAGCACGCCGATCCCGACGATCGTGACGAGCCCGCCCGACACGATCGAGATCGCGGGGGTCGTGAGGGTCGCGACCACGCCGGACTCGACGTCGCCGAGTGAAGGCCCGGTGGCCCACACCGCCATGCCGATCCCCTCCAAACGGCCCCGGTACCGGTCCTCGACCGCGGCCTGGATGATCGAGATCCGGAAGATGCCGCTCACCATGTCGCCGGCGCCGGCGATCGCCAGCATGAGCAGCGACAGCCAGAGCGCGTGGGAGAGCCCGAACACGACGATCGCGGCGCCCCACACGACGATCGAGAGCATGATCGCCCTTCCCTGGCGACGAACATCTTTCGCTCTGCCGGAGAGCAAGGTAGCGATGAACGCTCCCGCGGCCGGCGCCGCGTAGAGGAACCCGAGGTAGTGCGCTTGCGCCTCCTCGACGCCACCGGCGAGATGCAGCGCCACCGCCGGCAAGAGCGCCATCGGGAACCCGAAGATCATCGCGTTCAGATCCGCGAGGAACACCGACTGGACGTTCCGCTTGCCCTTCAAGAAGCGGAACCCATCCTTGACCGCCGCCCAACTGACCTCGTTCTCCTCGTCCGCAGGCGGCGACGGACGCATCAAGCGGAACGCCCCGATCGCAACGAGGAACGTCGCGACGTCGAACAGGTAGACGCCGGCCGGCGCGATCGCGACCAGCAAGAAGCCGGCCGCGACCGGTCCGAGCATCCCCGCGAAGGTTCCGAACCCGGCATCGAGCGCGTTCGAGGACGGCAGCAGTGCCTTGTCGAGGAGCCGGGCAGGCCAGGTGTCCAAGGCGGGGCGGTTGAACGTGTACAGGCCGGCCGCGACGAACGTGAAGACGTACATCGGCCACAGGAGCGGCTGCGGGAGGAGCGCGTTGATCGCCATCAACCCCGACAGGGCGGCGAGCAGCACATGGGTCACCGTGACCAACCGTCGTCGCTCGACCGCGTCGGCAACGGTTCCGCCGATGATCGGGAACACGAAGACCGGGATCAGCGCCGCCAGCCCCAGCAACCCGACCGCCAGCGTGGATCCGGTGATCTTGAAGACCTGGTACGGGATCGCGACCGCGACGATCTCGTCCCCGAAGTTGGACACGCTGTGCCCGAAGAAGAGCAGCCGGAAGTCGCGCGAAACCTTGAGCGGCGTCAGATCCATCAGGTGCCCACGTGCGCGTTGGAGGGCGCCGAGACGCGGTGGCGGATCGGGCCGCGGGGTCACGGGGAGCTGGTCCACGGTCGAGGACCGTAGCACCGAGCCCAAGGCGTTCAGCGCAGCAGACGCGAGAGTCGCCGATCCGCCAGGATCTTGCCGCCCGTCTGGCAGGTCGGGCAGTACGTGACCTCGTAGTCCTCGTACGAGACGCGCCGGAGGTCGGCGCCGCAGCGGGGGCAGGGCTCCCCCGAGCGTCCGTGCACGGTGAAGTGATCGCCGAGCTTGGTGGGGAGTCCTCCGCTGCGGCGCCGTTCGGCCTCGAGCGCGTCGCCGAGGATCCGATGGATCGACGTGACGAGTGTCGCCCGCTGGTCGGCATCGAGCTTCGCGAGCTGCGACGTCGGCGAGAGCTTCGCGTCGTGCAGCACGTCGTCCGTGTAGCCGCGACCCATGCCCGCGATCGTCCGCTGGTCGCGCAGGATCGTGTGCACCCGCCGCGTGTCGGTCGAGCTCATCACGAGCTCATCGGCCTCCGGACTCAACGCCTCGGGTCCGAGCTTCGCGAGCGGACCGTCGTCGTCGGCGGCGAGGATCCACCAGCCCGACTTCCGTTGGGTCCCGAACTCCTTCACCAGCAGGGAGGGCCGTTCTTCGAACCGAAGCCGGACCACGCTCCCGCGAGGCTTCGTGCTTTTCGGCGGCGCCTCGACATCGATGCGACCTCCTTGCGAGAGATGCACCAGCAGCCGGCGCTCGTCGTCGAAGGCGAAGATCACGTACTTCCCCCGGCTGCCGACCGACCCGACCGTCGCTCCCCGGAGCTCCTCCGGGCGAGGCGCGTACGTCTTCAGCGATGAGAACTGCAGGATGTCGGCGCGATCGAACCGCGCGCCCTGCACGATCTCATCGATGCGCTCGGAGAGTCCGTGGACCTCAGGGAACTCGGGCATCGGTCCGGGTCACCCCGCCAGCCCGGCGGCCGCCGCCCGAACGATCGCCGCACACTCGTCCACACGATCGGCGTGCGTGCGGTGCGACACGATGCAGGCACGGACCCAGTACTCGTCCCGGATCATCGTGCTCGACAGGAACACGCGCTTGGACGCGTTGATCCGCGCCAGCAGTTCACGGTTCGAACCGTCGTCGCCCACTCGGAGGCGAAACGGGACGACGGTGAGCTGCGGATCCCACCCGATCTCCAGGTTGGGATCGGCGACGAGGGCTCGATGGAGCCGATCGGTCAGGTCGAGCTTCTCGTCGAGCGCCTCGCGGAACGCGGCCACGCCATGCAAGGCAAGCGGGAACCACACCCGGAACCCTCGGTTGTCCCGCGAGAGCTCGGGCGAGTACTCGTTGTAGTTCGGCAGCGTGCCCGTCGACGGCAAGTCCTGGAGATAGGCGGCGCCCTCGTAGTGCGCGTCGCGGAGCGCGGCCCCGTCCCGCACGACCAGACCGCCCGTCCCGTAGGGCAGGAAGAGCCCCTTGTGCGGATCCAGCGTGACGCTGTCGGCCCGCTCGATCCCTCGGAACCGCTCCCGGCCCCGATCGGTGAGCTGGAAGAAGCCGCCGTAGGCGCCGTCGACGTGCATCCACAACGCCTCGTCCTCCGCGACCCCGACGATGTCGCCGAGGGGATCGACCGCACCGGTGTTCGTCGTGCCGACGGCCGGGATCACCAGGAACGGACGGCGGCCCGCCGCTCGGTCTTCGCGGACCAGCGAGCGGAGGGCGTTGGGATCCATCCGAAGTTCCCGGTCGGTCGGGACGAGGCGGAGGTTCCGCCGCGAGAACCCGGCGATCGTCGCCGCTTTCGTGTTGCTCGCATGCGTCTGGTCGGTGCAGTAGTACGTGCCGTCCAGGAAGTCCTCGCCGAGCTTCGCGTGTCGCGCCGTCACGAACGCGGAGAGGTTGGCGAGCGAACCACCCGTCGTGAGGAGGCCCTGCGACGTCTCGGCCGGGAAGTCGAAGAGCGAGCACATCCAGCGGGTCACGTTCTCTTCGATCTGGACGACCGCCGGGCTCGGCTGCCACAAGCCGTCGAACCGATTGAGCGCTTGCGCCAGGAACTCCGCGAGCGCGGCCGTGAACAGACCGCCGCCGGGGATATAGGCGAGGTACCCGGGCCCGCTGAACTCGTACGTGTTGCGGGCGGCCTCGATCGCGTCCTCGAGGAGCCCGTCGAAGTCCCCGTCGGCGTGCTCGGGTGGTGCCGCCTCGAGCTTGGCCGCGACCTGCAGCGCGTCCGCGGTGTTCTCGGCGGGAGCGTCCTCCAGCCCGCCGATCCACCCGATCACGGCGTCCAGGACGCTCCGGCCCATCGCCCGCATCTCCCCGGGCGCCGGGTCGAACGCGAAACCGCTCGGATTCACGCGAGTTCCCGCGCGACCGCATCGAGCAGGGCTTGTGATGCTTCCGCGACCTCGTCGACCGCCCTGTCGAACGCGTCGCGGTGCCGGGCCGACGGCTGCCGGAACCCACTCACCTTGCGGACGAACTGGAGCGCAGCCTCGCGGACCTCGTCGGGCGGCGCGACCTCGGAACCCTCGCGGAGACGCTTGATGCTTCTGCACATGCAGCCACGCTACCGCGACGGCCGGCTCAACGACGGGTGAGCTCGCGGACCCGGGCCGCTGCCGTGTGGGCGCGATCGACGGCGGCCTCGTCCGGCCGTCGTCCGGGTTCGCCGAACCGCGCCAGCTCGAACGTCCGCACGACGATCCCCGCCTCGCCCAGGACCTCGGGCGGGAGGTCAGGGTCGGCCGGGAGCGACGCCAGGAGCTCGCTCGGGGTTTGGCTGGGCGGGCGCGGGTGACCCGCGGCCGCGAGCGCATCGACGAGCGCTTCGAACGCCCGACCGGCGGCGTCGGGGGGCCGCGGCGCTCGCGATCGCCGGCGGTGGCGCCGTCCGTAGCCGATCGCGAGCGCCGCGCCCCCGAACCCGAGCACGGCGACCGGCCACCATCGTCGGACGACCGGCGCCGCGGCGAGGAACGCGTGCGCGCCCCGGCCCACCGCGTCCTTGAGCGGCGCCGGCACGTGCTCGCGGATCAACCGCTGGATCGAGGCGATGACCTCGGCGCCGATCAGGCTTCCGGCGACCGGTTCGGCGGGAGGGACACCGAACGTCGGGTCGTACGGCAGCCAGCCGACGCGCGGGTAGTAGACCTCTACCCACGCGTGCGCGTCGGCCTGGCGCACCTCGAAGTACCCGGTCAGCGGGTTGCGATCGCCGGGTCCGTACCCGGTCACGATCCTCGTCGGGATGCCGGCCGCGCGAAGCAGCACGGCCATCGCGCTCGCGATGTGCTCGCAGAAGCCCCGTCGGGTCTCGAACAGGAAATGATCGACCGCGTCGACGCCCGCGGGCTCGCGCGGGACCGAGAGGTCGTAGCGCGTGTGGCCCTGGATCCATGCCTGGACGCGGACGACCGCCTCCTCCTCGCTGTCGGCGTTGCCGACGATCCGCGCGGCGAGGTCGCGGTCGCGCTGCGGCAGCTCGGCCGGGAGCTGCAGGTACCGGGCGAGCGATGGCGCGTTCGTGTTCGGCCGGGGCAGCAGCCGCAGGAGCGGTGTCGGCACGACGGGCACCTGCGACACGACCGAGTACACCATCCCCTCGTCCAGCAGGAAGGACGAGCGGATCGAGCCGTACCGGTCCATCTGCAGACCGCTGCCCGGGAAGTAGACCTTCTCCGCGCGCGCGGCAGCGAACAGGACGTTCGGCTGCGCTTGCGACACGTAGAACGTCTGCACGACTTCGTTGGAGAACGGCGGTGGGAGCGGGGCCTCGATCGGCGGATACCCGGGTTCGAAGGACTGCGTGTCCACATCGAGGCTGAGTGCGGACGAGCTGGTGTCCGAGGCCGTCCAGAGCGAGCCATCGTAGGTGTCGAAGGCCTCCGCACGCCAGAGCTCGGGCTGGTCCGCCCGGACGCGGAACACGATCTGGTCCGACAACGCCCCACGCGCCCGGAGGTCCATCGAGGAGCTGAACCCCGGATACCCGAGCGGGGCGAAATCCACGACACCGTCTCCGCCGGCGCTCGGGAGCCCCGGGTTCGTCACGGCGCCGGTCGAAGACGAGGTCGGCGTTCGGTGACCCAGCGTGAACGGAGGCGTCCGCACGAGGGACGCGGGGAGCCTCGGCATCGCGAGGAAGACCGCGCTCCCCAAGCACAGGGCGGCGAGCCCGGCCACGGCCGCCGAACGGACGGCCGCGAAGCGCGGCCGCGGGCCCTCGACCGTCGTTCGGATCGCGAGCGGGGCGGCGTACCGGTCTGGCCGGGGCGCGGCCGACAGCCAGAGCCACGCGGCGGCGAGCGCCGCCCAGAGACCCAAGACCCACACGAACGAGGTGGTGAGCGCCAAGGCCCCGGCGGCCGCGATCAGGGTCGTGGACGACGTCATCGAGAACGCCAGGTCGCGCCGGCGCGGAACGTCGAATGCGTGGAGGACCTGGACCCACAGGAACAGGCCGGCGAGCGGGACGCGCGCGGCATCCACCGTCGTGATCGAGCGTACGGACTGGAGGAACCCCATCGTTGCGACGACGAGCCCCGCCGCCAGCAACACCTTCAGCACGACGCTCGGTCGAGCTCGACGGACGTACGAGAAGGCATACCCGGCCGGCGCGAGGACGAGCGCCGTCACGGCGACGACGCCAGTCACCGCGCCCTGCAACGCCAAGGCGATGATGCCCACCTCCACCGCGAGCGCGACGACCACGCGCATCGCGACCGATCCTTCGGGCGCGGCCGGTGACCGTCTCGTCGGCCTCACGCCCGGACCTCCCGACGCGACATCGCCTCCGCGAGATCGCCCGCCGGGCCCCACCGGCGAACATCGGCGCCGGCCGCGCTCAGCGCTTCGGCCACGCGGCCTGCCTCGCCCGCGCCCGGCTCGGCGAGGACGCACACCACCCGGGGGACGAGGCGCACCAGCCGGCGGACGTCGCCCTGCAACCGAGGGCGCTCCCCGGGACCCCAGATCGGGAAAGCGATGACGAGCGTCTGGATCCCACGAAGGTCCTCCGGCCCCAGACCTGCCAACAGCTCCTCGAGCGGAACACCGCTCGGCTCGAGCTTCGCGAGCCACCGGAACATCTCCGACCGATCGGCTCGCGGGAGAACGTCGATGCCCAGGCCGGGGCGCGCGGCGATCAGCCGCGCGCCCTGGCCGTGCGCCGTCGCCGCGTCCAGCACGGACGCGGCGACGGAGCAACAACGATCGAGCGGCGTCCATGCGTCCCCCTCGTCCCGCTCCGTGTCCACCACGACCACGAGGCGCCGCGTCCGCTCCTCCTCGAACTCCCGCACCATCAACCGACCGTGGCGCGCCGTCAGCGCCCAGTGGACATGGCGCATGGGGTCGCCCGCCCGGTACTCCCGAACGCTGAGGTAGTCCGGTCCCTGGCCGCGACGCGGCGCCTCGTGCACGGCCCGGGCGTTCGTCGTGATCGGCTCGACGAACGACAGGGTCCCGAGCGGGAAGACGCGCGGCAGGACGAAGGTCCGGGCCTCGAGCTTCGCTCGGATGCGCCGTTCGGCCACGCCGAACGGCGCATCCGAGCGAAGCTCCGCGCCGAACGTGAGGATCTCGCCACGCCGGCGAGGCGTCCGCAACGTGGTCACCTCGACCCGTTCGCGTCGCCGGATCGGCGGCAGGAGCGTTCGGACGGGCTCGAGATGCGTGTCACGGACGGTCACGTTGCGTCGGACGCCGCGCGCAGGTCCCCGCACCCGCAGCTCCACGATCGTCGGTATGCCCTGCTCCGCCTCCTCGGGTGCGGCGAGCTCGATCGAGAGCCCGCGGAGGGCGGCGAACGGAAGCACGAGACCGGCGGCGAGCACGCCGAGGAGCAACGCCGCGATCACGTAGAGCCATCCGGCCTGGACGTTGGTCCCGATCAGGAACAGCACCGCGGCGCCGAGCAGCAGACCGGCGGCGCGCTTGCGCAGGCGCATGAGGCTCAGGTGCCCCGCGTCGCGTGCAGCGGGATCGGAACCTCCTCGAGCAATCGCGCGATGACGCGCCGGCAGGTCGGCCCGCTCGCCCGCGCGTCCTTCGTCAACACGCGGTGCGCGAGCGCTGGGATCGCGAGGGCCTTCACGTCGTCCGGCAGCACGTAGTCGCGCGCCATCGCGACGGCGCGCGCCTGCGCGGTGCGCACGAGCCACACGGAAGCGCGCGGCGACGCGCCGAGGGCAAGCTCCGGAGCGGCCCTCGTCGCCGTCACGAGCTCGACCGCGTACCGGAGCACGGCCTCATCGACGTGAACGGTCCGGACCACGTCCTGCGCCGTCCGCACCTCCTGGGGCGTGAGCACCTGCTCGAGATCGTTCAGGGGGTGCCGCTCCAATTGGCGACGGACCAATTCGGTCGCGCCGCCTTCATCCGGATAACCGACGCCCACCGCGAGCGCGAAACGGTCCAGCTGCCCCTCGGGCAAGGGGTACGTCCCATGCTGCTCGACGGGGTTCTGGGTCGCGATCACTAGGTACGGCTCCGGCAGGGCATGCGTGACCCCCTCCACCGTCACCTGGCGCTCCTCCATCGGTTCGAGCAGCGCCGATTGCGTGCGGGGCGTCGACCGGTTGATCTCGTCCACCAGCACCACGTTCGCGAACACGGGGCCCGGCACGAAGCGGAACGAACCGGTGACCTGGTCGAACACGCTGACACCCGTGAGGTCCGAGGGGAGCAGATCAGGGGTCGCCTGAATACGCGTGAAGCCGCCGCCGATCGAGGCGGCAAGCGCGCGAGCGAGCGTGGTCTTCCCCACTCCCGGGACGCCTTCCAGGAGCAGGTTGCCATCCGCGAACATGCAGATCGCGGCCGTACGGACGGCATCGTCGTTCCCGGCGATGACCTTGGCGACGTTCTCCGTGAGCCGCTGGAGGGCCGCCGAGGCCTCGCCGAAGGCGGGGCTCGGCTCGATCACCGTTCAGGCTTCGACGCACCCGAGGAAGCGCTTGAGCGAGCGGCTCTTCAGGCCCGCTTGGCCGCGAGGGCCGCGATCGCTTCCATCACGACCCGGTGCGCGAGGATCGCCGTGATCTCGGATGTGTCGTACGGGGGGGACACCTCGACGACGTCCATCCCCGCCAGCTCGACCGCCCCCACGATCTGACGGACCGCTCGGAGCAGCTCGCGCGCGAGGAGCCCGCCGGACTCCGGGGTCCCGGTGCCCGGCGCCATCCCCGGATCGACGACGTCGATGTCCACCGAGAGGTAGATCCGGTCGGGCCCGTCCAGGGCCTCGGCGATCGCGTCGGCGACCACGGTCTCGGCTCCGCGGTCCTCGATCTCGACCATCGGGTGCCACCGGAACCCGTGCTCCCGCATCCACCCGAACGTCTCGCGGTCCGGCCAGTAACCGCGAAGCCCGACTTGCACGAAGTTCCGGCCGGCGACCCAACCCTCCTCGATCAGCCGTCGCATCGGCTGGCCGTGCGCGTAGAGGTTCCCCCACTGGTCGGCGCCCGTGTCGGCGTGCGCATCGAAATGGATGACGCCGACGGAGCCGGGCCACGCGTGACGCGACACCGCGGCTGCGCTCGGATACGTGATGGAGTGATCTCCGCCGAGCACGATCGGGATCGCTCCGTGGGACGCGACCTGCCGGACCTTCTGATGGATCACGCGGAGCGCGCGTTCCGGGCGGGTGGGAACGATGGGTGCGTCGCCGGCGTCGACGACCGCGAGGTGCGCGTACGGCTCGATGTCGAGCTGGATCGACCATGCGGAATCGTTCGCCCAGGTGGTCGGGGCCATCCGGATCGCGCGCGGGCCGAACCGCGCGCCGGGTCGCGACGAGACTCCCTCATCGAACGGCGCCCCGACGATCGCGACATCGGCTTGCGCCGCCGCGAGGGACCCGTCGTCGGTCGCCCACGCGAGCTTCTCGAACGAGCCGCGCCAGTCCGAGTAGTACGGGAGATCGACGTTCGAGAATTCGGCGAACTCGTCGTCCCCGCGGAGCTCGCTGTGCTCCAGCCGGAAGTCGGGCGGGTCGCTCATGGCGGGTCAGCTTCCCACATGCCCGGCTGAGGGAGGCCGCGGATCTCCTCTCCGGACCCGAACACGTTGCGGTGCGCACGCGTGATCAGCGACACGGAGCCTGCGCCTTCGACCCGCCAGCGCCCGTCGACGAACATCGCGGCGGTTCGCTCGTCGAGGCCGAGTAGGATCACGTCATCGCGCGGCGCTGCCTCGAGCGACGCATCGACCCAACGGGTGCCGAACGTGTCGAAGTGGGGCACCACGGCGATCCCCGTGATGAGCCCGAGCGCCTGTTGGTACCGGCGGCGGTCGTCGCCCGGCATCCGATCGCGGATCAACGTCCACTCTCCGAACGCCATCGCACCGGCCGATGATCCCGCGAGCGCGGCACCGTTCCTCCACGCAGCGACGATCGCCTCCCACGAGGGGGTTCCGGCGAGCACCTTGGGGACGAGGCCCGGGTCGCCGCCCACGAGGTAGAAGAACCGCCCGGCTCGGGCACGAGCCGCGAGCTCCGGGGAGCGAGCCCGGGATCGGGTGGTGAGCGGCAGTTCCTCGAGCTCGAGACCGAGCGCGCCGAACCATCGCCGGGCGTTCTCGGCCGCCCGTTCGGGATCCTGACGCGCCGCCGCGGTCGTCACGACGAACGCGGGGCCGCCTCGAGCGGCATCGACGAGGAGACGGTCCTGCGGTTCGTTCCCCGGGTGCAGCTCGTCGCCACCCACGAGCGCGAGCGGTCCGATGCTCATCCCCTGCGCTCCGCCGGTAGCGACTAGAGATCCTTCAGGATCTTCCGGACGGCGTTCGTCCCCGGACCGCCCGTGATGCCGCCGCCGGGGTGCGCGCCCGAGCCCGCGAGGTAGAGCCCGTCGAACAGGAACCGGTAACGAGCCTCGCCGAGCAGCGGACGCCAGGCGAAGAATTGATCGAGCCCGGGCTCGGCATGCTGGATGTGGCCGCCCGTGAGTGCGTACCCCTCTTCCATGTCGAGCGGCGTCACGACCTCGAACGCCTCGACGAGCTCCCCGAACCCCGGCGCGAACCGCTCGAGGGTCTTGATCGCGATCTCGCCGACGTGCTCGCGTTCGCCGGCCCAGGTGCTCTCACGGAGCTGATAGGGGGCGGCCTGGAACAGCACGCTCATCAGGTGCTTGCCCTCGGGAGCGAGCGATGGGTCCGTCAGGGACGGGATCGTGGCTTCCAAGATGGGGTCTTCGCTGACGCGACCGTATTTCACGGCATCCATCGCGCGCTCGACGTCGTCGATGGAGGGCCCGATCACGATCCGACCGGCAAGGCGCTCGGGATCACCGCCGTGGAACGCCGGGAGGCCGCCCAGGGCGAAGTTCACGCGTGCCGTCGCTCCGGGCTGACGGATGTTCTCGCCCCGCCAGTGCATCGTCGGGCCGACGGCGACCGGGTCGAGCAACCGCACGGTCCGTTTGGGATCCGCGGTCGAGACCACGAGGGGGACGTCGACCTCGCTGCCGTCAGCGAGGGTCACGCCGGCGACGCGTTCCGCCCGCGTGCGGATCGCGACGACGTCGTGCTCCGTCCGCATCTGGACGCCGCGCGCCTTCGCGGCCGCCTCGAGCGCGTCCGCGAGCGCGTCGGTCCCGCCGCGCGCGAAGACGGCCGTACCCGCCGCGCCGCCATCGGTGCCGGCCGAGTCGTTCAGCAGGACCTGCGAGGTACCCGTCGCCCATGCGCCCATCGCCGTGTACAGGACCCCTCGCGTGCAGAGCGGCCCCCTGACCGATTCGAGCTCGAAGACCTCCTGGACCAGGTCCGCCACGGCCATGGGCAGCGCCCGAACCGCCTCGCGGCCGGTCTTCGCACCCAGGTCGCGGAACGCCTTGCCGAGCTTCAGTCCCATGATCGCGTCGGCGAGCGACGGAGACTTCGGGTCCGGGGGGAGCGCCACCTGCACGTACGCGAGGAAGCTGGCGATCGCCCGCACCTTCTGGTCGAACCCGACGAACGCATCGGCGTCGTGAGCGCTGTGGGGTCGGAGTTCCTCGGCGGTCCTCGCCGCGTCGTCCCAGAAGGTGATGGCGGAGCCGTCGGGCATCGGCGCATGCATCCGCACCGCGGGGGCGATCGTCGAGTAGCCGAAGCGTTCGAGACGGAGGTCCTTCACGACGGATGGGCGCAGACGCCCGACCGTGTGGACCAATCCCGGCGCACGGACCCCAGGGGCGGGTTGGCTGCCCCGCAGGATCCCTCCCGGGCGTTCGGCGCGCTCGAGCACGACGACCGCCCGACCCGCCTTGGCGAGGGCCGCGGCAGCGATCATCCCGTTGTGGCCGGCGCCGATCACGACGGTGTCGATCGTCTTCGCGGCCATCAGGCCGCCCTCGGACACGTGGGCTTCACCTTGGTCATCAGGCCGCCCTCCGGCCCTTGCGCTTCTCCTTCAGGTATTCGAGCGCGGAGATCCGTCCCGGCGCGCCCATGATGCCGCCACCCGGGTGCGTCGCGGACCCGCACATCCAGAGATCCCGAACCGGCGTCCGGTATCGGGACCACCCCGGGACCGGTCGATTGAAGAACAGCTGCTCCAACGAGAGCTCCCCCTGGAAGATGTTGCCCTCGGAGAGGCCCGTGATGTCCTCGATGTCCTTCGGCGTGATGAACTGATGCCCGACGATGTGGCGGCGGATGTCGGGGAAGCGCTCCTCGATCGTGTCGATCACGTTCTGCCCGAACGCCTCGCGCTTGGCGTCGTCCCAGACCTCGCCTTCGGCCAGGTGATACGGGGCGTATTGGACGAAACAGCTCATGACGTGGTTGCCGGGCGGCGCCATCGAGGGGTCGACGAGGGTGGGGATGATCATGTCGATGTACGGGCGCGCAGACGGCCGGCCGTACTTCGCGTCGTCGTACGCGTGCTCGATGTAGTCGATGCTCGGCGAGAAAGAGATCGCGCCGCGGAGCCACTCACCCTTACCCGGCTTGCACGCCAGCTCGGGCAGACCGTTGAGCGCGAGGTTCACCTTGCCGGATGAGCCACGGTACTTGTAGCGGAGCACCTCGCGCTTGAACGCCGGATCGAGCACGGAGTCGTCCAGGAGCTTGATGAACGTCCAGCGCGAGTCGAGCGAGGACATCACCACGCTCGCCTCGATCTCCTCGCCCGACTCCAGCACGACGCCCGTCGCGCGCCCTCCCTGCGTTCGGATGCGCGCGACGGGAGCTTCCGTGCGGATCTCCGCGCCGGCGGCCAGCGCGGCGCCGGCGATCGCGTACGCGATCGCGCCGGTGCCACCCCGCGGGATCCCCCAGGCGCGGAAGGCGCCATCGATCTCCCCCATGTAGTGGTGCAAGAGCACGTAGGCGGTGCCGGGCGAGCGCGGACCTTGGAACGTCCCGATGATCCCGCTCGCGCTCATCGTCGCCTTCAACGGCTCGGTCTCGAACCACTGATCGAGGAAGTCGGCCGCCGACATCGTCATCAGCTGGATGAACGTGGTCTGCAGTCTTCGGGGAAGGTCGCGGAACTGCTTCGCGAGCGGCGTCAGCGGCAACCACTCCCCGGGTGAGAGCTTGGCCGGATCGGGCGGCGGGACGGACAGGATCGGCTTGATGAACCGGCCCATCTCAGCCATCAGCGGTCCGTACTCCTCGTACGCCTCCGCGTCGCTGAGCGACCAGCGTCGCAGCTCGCGGATCGTCTTGCCGTGATCATTCACCCGCCACAGGTAGTCGTCGTCGAGCGGGGTGATCGTGCCGTCCAGCGGCAGGATCTCCAGGCCGTGTTTGGGGAGCTGGAGCTCGCGGATGATCTCCGGCCGCAGCAACGACACGACGTAGGAGAAGACCGAGAAGCGGAAACCCGGAACGATCTCCTCGGTGAGCGTGGCACCGCCGAGGATGTGGCGCCGCTCGAGCACCAGGACCTTGAGCCCCGACCTGGCCAGGTACGCCGCGTTCACGAGGCCGTTGTGGCCGCCACCGATCACGACCGCGTCGTACCGCTTCGCCATCGAACCCCCCACCGGTGACCGGAGGCGAACGGCCACCGGCGTGGGGCGGCGCTCGCGCTTGCGCGCCCATGCTAGCCGTGACCCCGTGGCCACACCAACGAGCCCTTGACTGCAAGTCAAGCCGACCGAACGACTCCCACCGTGGCTGGCGTAGGCTCTCGCGCGGAACGTCCGAGGAGGATCTCAGGGTGTCGGTCGGAACCGCCTTCTACCCGCGGCAGCGGGAGCTGAACCGCAACGAGGTCTGGGGTGAATGGGCCGGGTACTTCGCCGCCCAGGTGTACGCCGACTTCCACGACATCGAGTACAGCGCGATCCGTGAGGCCGCCGCGGTGATCGACACGAGCCCCCTCTACAAGTACGTCGTCTCGGGCGCCGACGCGGGCAGGCTGTTGGATCGGGTCGTCACGCGAGACATCTCGAAGCTCCAGGTCGACCAGGTCTTCTACACACCCTGGTGCGACGAGGACGGGAAGGTCCTTGACGACGGCACCGTGACGCGACTGGGGGCGGACGAGTACCGCGTGACCTCCGCGGATCCGTGCTACCGCTGGTTCCTGCTGAACGCGACCGCACTGGACGTGGACATCGCCGACGTCACCGAGGATCTGGGAGCGCTCGCGCTGCAGGGAAAGCTCAGCAGGGACGTGCTCGACGCCGCGACCGATGAGGACTGGACCGACGTGCGCTACTTCCGTCACCGCCGGACCTCGATCGCTGGTGTCGATGTCAGCGTCACCCGCACCGGCTATACCGGCGACCGCGGATACGAGCTGTGGATCCCGGTCGCGGGAGCGCTCACCGTCTGGGACCGCCTGTTCGACGCGGGCGAGGCGTACGGGATCTTCCCCGCCGGGATCCGGGCGCTCGATGTGGCCCGGGTGGAGGCCGGATTGATCCTGATCGACGCCGAGTACACGAGCGCCCGCCACGCGATCAGCCCGGAACAGAACTACTCTCCGTTCGAGATCGGTCTGGGACGTCTCGTGGAGTTCGGGAAGGAAGCGGCGTTCACCGGGAAACGAGCGCTCGTGGCCGAGCGCGCGGCGGGTGGTCCGGCGCGGCGCCTTGTCGGGTTGGAGCTGGACTGGGCCGGTATCGAGGCGATGTTCGCTAAGCACGGCCTCGCGGCGATGATCTCGCCGTTCGTCGACCGGGCGCCGGTCCCGGTCTACCGGGAAGGACGGCAGGTCGGTCGGGCGACCTCGATCACCTGGGGGACGACGATCAAGAAGATGGTCGGGTTCGGTTCGCTGGACACAGCGCACGAGAAGCTCGGCTCGCGGGTCTCGGTCGAGTACAGCGTGGAGGGCGAACGCGGCAAAATCGCCGCGACCGTCGTTCCGCTGCCGTTCCTCGACCTCCCGCGTAAGCGGACCTGAGGGTCGACACGGGAATGCAACGCCGCACAATCGTCCCTCGCCTCGTCTTCTGACACGATAGTCGTTCGTGGCCTCGCCTCGGTTCCCTCGTTCCCTCGTCGCCTTCGCCCTCCTCGGCGGAGCCGTGGCCGCAGTCGTCGTCGCGCTCGGGAGCCTCGTCACGGGCATCGCCGCTGGGGTCGCCGTGTGGCTCGTTGGGCTGCTGCTGATCCGGTGGGCCGCCGGGCGAGGCTACCTGGGCGACGATCATGATCCGTCGCGCCGTCGGTTCCTGGTCTGGACCGGGCTCGGCGGGCTCGCGTGGGTCGCCGGCGGCGCTGCGCTGGGGCGCGCTGCGGCGACGCTGACCCGTCCCGATGCGCAAGCGATCCAAGAGGCGGCCGCGCGGGATCTGGGCGCCGAGTACATGGAGCTCGTTCGGCGGGCCTACCACCCGGGGCGCTCCGGGGACCTCCAGCTCCTGATCTCGCCGTTCAACAGCGCGAACTACGCCTCGGAGTCGCTCTCGCTCGTTCCGCTGGACCCCCGGACGAGTCACGCCTCGGTCTGGATGTACCTGGAGCGGATCCCGCTCGTCGTCTACGGCCCCGGCATCGTGCAGCGGTCCGACTCCGCCGAGCGGGTCTCGCTGGCCGATCTCGCGCCGACGACCGCCCACCTCATCGGGTTCGACGGGTGGCCGGCCGATCGCGACGGCAGGGTGCTTCCCCGTCTCGCATCGACCGGACGTCCACCGAAGATCGTCGTCACCTACGTCTTCGACGGCGGCGGATGGAACGTCCTGCGGCATTGGCCCAACGATTGGCCGAACCTCAAGAAGCTGATGGGCCAGGGCGCCAACTACCGGAACGCGCTGACCGGCTCGTTCCCCGCGATCACGGCCTGCGCGCACGCGACGATCGGCACGGGAACGTTCCCCAGCACGCATGGGATCACCGGTCACAACATCCGGGCCGATGCCGGCGGCTCCCGCAAGGCGTACGGGGAACCGGGCGCCGCCGATCCGTCCGACATCCTCGAGCCCACGCTCGCCGACCTGTATTCCGACGCGACCGGGAACCGGGCGTGGGTCGGGCAGGTCGGCTATCAGATCTGGCACATGGGCATGATCGGCTTCGGCGGTCCCAACCGAGGCGCCGACCAGAAGCCCGTCGGCGTGTACTGGGACGAGACGCCGGGGAGGTGGGCCCCGCACAACCCAGAGCTCTTCCGGCTCCCCGCGACGAGCCCCGGACTCGATGTTTTCGAAACCCATCAGACGGACTTCGCTGCGAAGGAGGCGTACCTCACCTCACCCGGATGGGACCGGCAGTTCGACCCGAAGGGCGGGCAGTCGCCCTGCTGCAGCCCTCCGGTGGTGGAGTACCAGCACGACCTGCTCGTCGCGACGCTCGACTCCGAGCCGATCGGGGCCGGCGGTCCGTCGCTCCTCTACACCACGTACAAGTCCCCGGACTACACCGGGCACATCTACAACATGTACTCCGAGTGGGAAGGCCTGATGCTGCGAACGGTCGACGAACAGCTCGGGCGGTTGGTGGAGGACCTCGAGGCCCGCTATCCCGGCGAGTACGTCCTGATCGTCACCGCGGATCACGGCCAATGCCCACTGCCCGACGCGGTGAACGGCGTCCGCCTCGACCCGATCCAGCTGACGCGCTCGATCGAAGAGGCGTTCGGCGCCGGGCCCGCCTCGGTCGTCCAGAACGTGTGGCCGAGCGAGGTCTACATGAACGTCCCGGGGCTGCGTGACGCCGGCGCATCGCTCGACGACGTGGCGGCGCACCTGCGGCACCTCACGTACCGGCAGAACCTCGGACCGTACGTTCCACGCAGCGCGATCGAACAGGATCTGCTGGACGATCCCGAATTCTCCGGCGTCTTCGCATCCACGTGGCTCGATCGGCTCGGAGACGTGTCCCGCTTCGGGGACACGATCTACACGGGTCGGGATGTCGATCCCGGCGTCCCGCCCTCGTCACTCACCCTCTGACATCGGGTCACCGGCACGCGTTGACCCTCTCCACGCGGGTCGCGTACCGTGCCGCGCGTCCGTGCCTGGGTCCTTCGGACGACCGATCGCATGAGCGAGAGCCGCTACGACGCCATCGTGGTCGGCGGTGGCCACAACGGCCTGACCGCCTCGTTCTACCTGGCTCGAGCGGGGATGAAGACCCTCGTGCTGGAACGGCGCGATCTCCTCGGGGGCGCCTGCGTCACCGAGGAGATCGCGCCGGGCTGCCGGGCGTCGACCGCGTCCTACATCGCCTCGATGCTGCGGCCCGAGGTGATCCGAGACCTCGATCTGGAGCGGCACGGGTTGCGGATGGTCCCCTGCGAGCCGGGGCTCCAAGCGGCGTTCGAGGACGGCACGGTGTTGCCGTGGTGGACCGACCACGAGCGGACCGTCGCGGAATGGGCGCTCGTGAACGCCGCCGACGCGCGCACGTTCGACCGCATCGACCGTCGGCTGAAGGAACTGGCTCGCTACCTCCAGCCCTTCTTCCTCGAAGCGCCACCGGACGTTCATGCGCGCGGATGGGCGAGGATCAAGGAGGGGCGGCGGGTCTACGGACGCGTCAAGAAGATCCGGGGGGACGAGATCACCGACCTGGTCGAGTTCCTGACGGGTTCGCTCGGTGACTTCCTGGATCGTCATTTCGGATCCGAGACGATCAAGCGGATGTTCCTCGCGAACAACGTCTACGGCATGCACGCCCCTCCCTACCGGCCCGGCACGGCGATCGGGCTCCTGTTCCACCTCCTCACGGGCGGGGACGACGATGTCCAGGGCTGGTTCGGCCACGTGATCGGGGGCATGGGCTCGATCACCCAAGCGATGGCGGCGGCGGCGCGGGAGGCGGGCGCGGAGCTCCGGGTCGAGGCGCCGGTCGCGAAGATCATCACGACGGATGACCGCGCGCGTGGCGTCGTCCTGGAAGACGGGACCGAGCTGACCGCAGAGACCGTCGTGTCCAACGCCGATCCCAAACGAACCTTCTTGACCCTCATGGAGCCGACCGATCTGCCCGACGCGTTCCGAGGATCGGTCGAGGCGATCAAGATGGACGGGCCGTGCGCGAAGGTGAACGTGGTCCTCACCGAAGCGCCGCGCTGGAACGGGATGCCCGCCGACGCCGACCTCAACCGCCGGTCGTTCGCGACGCTCGTGCCGACGCTCGAGGCGGCGGAGCGCATGTACGACATCGCGAAATGGGGCGACATCCCCGACGAGCTCTGGGTGGATTGCGTGGTCGCGTCGAACGTGGACCCGACGCTCGCCCCCGCGGGGAAGCACATCATGACCTGCTTCGTGCAGTACGTCCCGTACCGGTTGCGCGCCGGAACCTGGGACGACCATCGCGAGCTCCTCGGGAAGCGCGTGATCGACATCGTCGGCCGGTACGCCCCGAACGTTCCCGGATCGATCGAAGCGATCCAGGTGCTGACGCCTCTGGACCTCGAACGCACCTTCGGCCTCACCGAGGGCAACATCTTCCACGGTGACCTCAACATCCAGCAGCTCTTCTTCATGCGGCCGGTCCCCGGCTGGTCTGACTACCGAACCCCGGTCGAGCGGCTCTACCTCTGCGGGGCCGGGGTCCACCCGGGTGGCGGCGTGACCGGAGCTCCCGGCTACAACGCGGCGCATCAGATCCTTCGCGACCGCAAGCGGGCGCGCCGATGAGCCTGATGGTCCCCTGCCCCCGGTGCGGTCCCCGTCCCCAGGAGGAGTTCACGTTCGGCGGAGAGCTCCGCGCGCTCCCCGCGGAGGATGTCGATGACTTCGCGCGGGTCTACCTCCGTCGGAACGCGCCCGGACCGCAGCGCGAGCGGTGGTTCCACGCCTTCGGGTGCCGGCGGTGGGTGAGCCTCACGCGCGACACCGTGACGAACCGGATCGATCCGGACGTGATCCCGTCCGGTGAGTGAGGCCCTTCGGTTCGAGGGACGACGGGTCGCCGTCGAGCCGGGCGACACCGTCGCCTCCGCGCTGTACCGCGCAGGCGTCCGCACCTTCACGCGCTCGCTGAAGTACCACCGGCGGCGCGGCCTTTTCTGCATGACGGGCGATTGCCCGAACTGTTCGCTGAACGTCGACGGCGACCCGGGGGTGCGCGCCTGCACCACGGACGCGCGGGACGGGCAGGTCGTCCTCCGCGAGTCGGGCTGGCCCTCGGCCGAGCACGACCTGCTGCACGTGACGGACCGGCTGCACCGCTTCCTGCCCGTCGGCTTCTACTCGAAGACCTTCATCCGGCCTCGGTTCGTGTGGGGACTCGCGGAGCGGGTGATCCGCCGCGCGACCGGGGTCGGGCGCCTGCCGGCCGGCAGGCCGGCAGGCGCGAAGCCGGCGCGCGCCGTGCACGTCGATCTGTTGGTCGTCGGAGGTGGGGTCGCGGGGTTGGCGGCCGCGGCGGAAGCCGCGGCCGCCGGATCCCGGGTCGTGCTCGTCGAGGAACGCCGGCTCGGGGCGACGGTCTGGGACCCGCGTGCGCTCGCACGCATCCAGGCCCTCGCGCAGGAGGCGACGGCGGCGGGCGTGCGGATCCTCGAACGACACACCGCCGTCGGCGTGTACGAGGGGCCGTTCGTCCCCGTGGTCGGTCCCGACGAGGTTCTGCACATCGAAGCCGCTCACGTGATCGCAGCGACCGGTGCCGTCGAAGCACACGCGGTCTTCCCGGGGAACGACCTGCCGGGCGTCTTCCTCTCGCGGGGCGCCGCACTGCTTGGTGTTCGCCATGGCATTGGGCCCGGCCGCCGCGCGGTCGTCGTCACCGTCACGGACGAGGGGCGCGCCTCGGCGGAGGCGCTCCGGACCACCGGCGTGGAGGTGCTGATCCATGACGGACCCGTCATCGCAGCGGAGGGAAGCGGCCGGGTCCGCGCGGTGATCATCGAGACCCCGAGCTGCCGCGAGCGGATCACGTGCGACACGCTGGTGCTCTCGCTCGGGTGGGCGCCGCGCGACGCACTGCTCCGGATGGGCGCGGATCAGGAGGTCGCCGGCGCCGGCGAAGTCGTGATCCCGGGCTGCTCACTCGAGGAGGCCGAGGCGAGCGGCAGACGGGCGGCGAACGGTCAGGACGAAGCGCCGAGCGACGTGCCGACGGTCCCGGTGGCGGACGACGGCTACGTCTGCCTGTGCGAGGACGTGAGCCTCCACGACCTCGAACAGGCGTGGGACGAAGGCTGGCGCTCGTCGGAGATCCTCAAGCGCTACACGACGGCGACGATGGGCCCGTGCCAGGGGGCCGTGTGCGGGCGGCTCCTGGCTGCGTTCGCGGGCGCGCGGGCGGACGCGGTCGCCACCGCTGGCGCGCGCACCACGGCGCGTCCGCCCGCGCGCCCGCTCCCGCTGGAGGATCTGGCCTCCGGGGTCGACGAGTCGATCGAGCGGCGGACCTCGCTCCACGATCGCCATCTCGAGCTGGGGGCGCGCATGGAGCGGAGCGGTTCGTGGTCGCGACCGACGAGCTTCGGCGACATCGAGCAGGAGATCGGCTCGGTCCGCCACCGGGCCGGGCTGCTCGATGTCGGCACCCTGGGGAAGTTCCTGGTCGCCGGGCGCGATGCCGCGGAGCTGATGGATCGAGTGTTCCCCGTCCGCGTTCGCGATCTGACCCCCGGCCGCTCGCGCTACCTCGTCGCGCTCGACGAGGCCGGCTACGTGATCGATGACGGTCTCCTCGCCGCCCTCGACCACGGCCGCTTCTACCTCTGCTCGACCTCCGGAGGCGCACCGGCGATGGAAGCGTGGCTCCGCGATTGGATCGACCGCTGGGACCTCCACGTCCATCTGCTCGATCAGACCGCCCAGGTCGGGGCGATCCTCCTCGCAGGCCCGGACGCGCGGAGGATCCTCGAACGACTGACCGACGATGACGTGAGCGCGGAGGCCCTCCCCCATATGCGGCACGCCGAGATCATCGTCGCCGACGTGCCCTGCCGCGCGCTCCGGGTGGGCTTCGTCGGCGAGGTCGGGTTCGAGCTCCACCACGACCGCTCGCGTGGTCCCGAGCTCTACGACGCGTTGCTCGAGGCCGGCCGCCCCGAGGGCTCCCAGCCCTTCGGGCTGGGCGCCCTCGACGTCCTCCGCCTGGAGAAGGCTCACCTCTATCTCGGGCAGGACACACTTCCCGACGACCATCCGGCGAAGCTCGGCCTGGACTGGGCCGTCGCGATGGAAAAGCCGGACTTCATCGGAAAGCCCGCCCTCGAGCGGATGGGGGCGCTGCCGCTCGAGCGCACCCTGGTGGGACTCCGCATCGAGGGCGAGCCCCGACGCGGGGTCCCGCTCCTCGCCGGCGATCGTGTCGTCGGGCGGACGACGTCGTGCGCGCGCTCCGAGGCCGCCCGAGGGACGATCGCGCTCGGCTGGGTGCGAACGGTGGACGGATCGTTCCCGACCGAGCTCGTCGCGGGCGACGCCCGCGCCGTCGTCGTTCCGACCCCTTTCTACGACCCGGAGGGGGCACGGCTCCGTGCTTGAGATCACCCGCACCCTGGTCGGAGTTGTCGCTGCATCGGCAGCCGCGAGGGCGCTGGATGGGCTGGTCGTACCGGGACGCGCCTTCGCGTGCCGCGCCGCCGACGACGAGCTCCTGCTGCTCTGCGCCCCACCGGTCACCGACGAGGTCGCTCGAGAGGTCGCGACACGTCTCGCTGCGCTCGATCCCGACGCCCTCGTGATCGACACCACCGACGGATGGGCGGCGATCTCGGTGGTGGGGAGCGATGCGCGGGGGAGCTTCGGTCTCCTGTCCCCGCTCGAGCTCCCCGACGCCGGTTTCCTGCAGGGCGAGGTCGTGCACGTCCCGGCCAAGGTCGTCGCGGGTGACGACCGGGTGCTCATCCTCGTCCCGTCGATCTGGGAGGCTCATCTGCACGATCGAGCGGCGAAGGCCTTGGGGCACACCGGACCGCTCGAGGCGCACCCGTGGGCGGTACCCACCTCATGACCGGGATCTTCCGCCGGCGCGTGTTCCTCCGGCAGGTCGAGCCGAACCGTCGGTACGACGTCGTGATCATCGGGGGCGGAGTGAACGGTCTGTCGCTCGCCTACAACCTCGCGTCGCGTCACGGGATCCACGACGTCGCGGTCTTTGAGGCCGGCTACATCGGCGCCGGCGCGTCGGGACGGAACACGCAGGTCGTCCGCGCGAACTACAACACACCCGAGAACGTGCCCCTGTACAAGGCCAGCTTGGGGGTCTGGCGCACGCTCAGCGAGGAGCTCGACTTCAACGTCCAGTACTCGACGCAGGGCGAGCTGGATCTCTGCCACACCACCGATTCGCTCGAGGTCGAACGGGACAAGTCCCTGCTGAACCACGCCTACGGTGTGGAAACGGACATCGTCACGCCAGAGGAGATCGCACGCATCAACCCCCTCGTCGACCTCACGGCAGGGGGCGCGCTGCCGGTGCTCGGGGCGTCCTACCACCCCCCTGGATCCATCGCGCGCCACGATTCGGTCGTGTGGGGCTACGCGTCGGCGGCGACGCGCCTCGGTGTCCACATCCACGAGGGCACGCCCGTCACGGCGATCACGATGGATGACGACGGCTGCACCGGGATCGAGACCTCCCGCGGTCTTGTGTCGGCCGGCGCCACTGTCTCCGCGGTCGCCGGGTGGACCTCGATCGTCGCCGACATGGCCGGCTTGAAGCTCCCGCTCAGCACGCACCCGCTCCAAGCCTTCGTGACGGAGCCCTATCGTCATGTGCTCGACGGGTTGGTCTCATCGATGGATCTGTACGTCTACATCTCGCAGACCGCACGTGGCGAGCTGCTGGTCGGGGCGGAGATCCTCCCGTACAACACGTACTCGACCCGCTCGACGTTCGATTTCCTCTCCGAAGCGGCCAAGCGCTCGATCCAGATCCTGCCGTTCATGGCCCGGGCCCGCGCGATGCGGCAATGGGCGGGCCTGTGCGACATGACGCCAGATTCGTCGCCGATCCTCGGGGAGACACCGGTCCGTCACTTCTTCCTGATGGCAGGGATGGGAACCTGGGGCTTCAAAGGCTCACCGATCTTCGGCCGCACGATGGCGGAGCTCGTGGCCACCGGCCGGACACCCGAGCTGATCGCGCCGTTCGCACCGGACCGGTTCGAGCGGGACCGGATGGTGCCGGACGCGGCGAGCGCCGGCACCCACTAGACTCCGCGCGTCATGGGCACCTTCACGGTGACGGTCCGTGGTCGCGCAGCAACGCGCGCCACGCCCGAGCGGCCGCCAGCCTGACGGGCAGCATTTCCTCCGCAGCCCTCGCTTAGCGACCGAGCTCGTCGAGCAAGCGCGGATCTCCGCGCGCGATCTGGTGATGGAGATCGGCGCGGGTTCCGGCCGGCTGACCCGGCCGTTGGCGGACCGGGCCGGCCGTCTGATCGCCGTCGAACGCGATCCGGTGTGGGCGGATCGCCTTCGGTCGTCGTTCTCCAACGACCCCGACGTCGCGATCGTTCGAGCGAACGCCTTGCACGTGCCGCTCCCGCACGAGCCATATCGAGTCTTCGGGAACCTCCCCTTCACGTTCGGGTCGCGGATCCTCGCCCGGTTCCTCGACGACGTTGGATCTCCGCTCCAGCGCCTGGATGCTTTGCTGCAGTACGAGATGGCGCGAAAACGGGCGCAAACGCATCCGAACACACTGGTGAGCTTGGGCTGGCAGCCATGGTGGGAGTTCCGGCTGGTCCGCCATGTGCCGCGAACCGCGTTCGAGCCGCTCCCGAGCGTCGACGCCGGGATGTTGAGCGTCACACGTCGCGGTCCTCATCTCCTGCCGATCTCCGCGAGGCCTCGATACGTGCGTCTGATCGCGAAGGGCTTCTCGGCATCCGCGAAGCCACTTCGGCTCACGCTCCGGAGCAGCGTGTCGCCTCGAAACTGGGCCGGGTTCGTTCGGGAACGCGGTATCGCCGCCGACGTCGTTCCGACCGAGCTCGACGTCTCCGATTGGGTCGCGTTGTTCGAGCGCGTGTCGCGTTCGTTCGACCGACGCTGACACCTGTGGTCGCGCACTCCTGCTACCGCCACACTGGCGGGAAGGTCGGCCAGGCGATGTCCGTGGCCGTCAGCCAAGCGGCGAGCTCCTCGATGGCGTGCCGAGCTGCCGCCCCGTCGGCCGGCCTCGCATGCGATTCCGCGTACAGCGCGTTCACGCGAAGCACGCCCGCCTTCCGGTTGTAGAGCGGGTCGATCCGCCCGATCAGTCGGTTGCCGCGGAGGATCGGAAGGACGAAGTACCCGAACTCGCGCTTCGCCTTCGGCACGTAGATCTCCAAGCGGAACCGGAAGTCGAACAGGCGCTCGGTGCGCTCCCGATCCGAGATCAGATCGTCGAAGGGCGACAAGAGCGTCGTGCGGCCACGGAACGTCGTGTCCAACAGATCGCGGTGCGCGACCCATCGACCCGGGAGGCCCTCGACCTCGACCGGCACGATCAGCCCGTCGCGCAGATGCCGGCGGATCGCGGCATCCCGCATCGGGACCGGGCCGTCGAAGAGCGTGCCGATCCGTTCCAGTCGTTCCAGACCGCGGGCCCGCAGCTGGCGGTCGACGAGGTTGGCGGCGATCGTGGACGCCGGACGGGCGGGAACGCTTGGGAGCGACCGTGACGCCAGGTCCCAGATCCGTTGCTGACCATCGCGGCCGACGATCATCACCCGGCCCTGCAGCCACAGGATGTCGAGGAGCATCGGCACGTTCTGCCCTTCATCGTTCCAACCGCCGGTCTGCCAGCCCTCGGCAGCCCGGTTCTCCAGGTCCCGCGCCCGGAGCGGACCGCGTCGTCGCAGCTCGCCGATCACGTACCGGACGAAGGCGTCGTTCGCCTCGAGCCACCCTCGTACGTATTCGCGACGCTTCCAGGTCCCGTGCGGGTAGCGCCGCATCGAGATGCGGTGGATCGGGAGGTCGGCCGTCGGCACGATGTGCGCCCAGTACTCGAACAGCGTGCGCTCGCCCCAGAGCAGCCGTTCGAGCTCGGCGACGCGGAACCGCCGGCCGAGCCGGCTGAACAGGACGAGCTGCTCCGTCCGGGCGACCGCCGAGGTGGGATCGATCTGCACCTCGCCCAGGCGTCGCACGACCTCCTCGATCGACCCGGGTCGAGGAGCGTCGAGGAGCTGACCCGTCACGGCGAGCTGCCGCGCCTGCCGTCGCGAGACGTGGACCGGTTCGGGCATCGAGGTCATCGGGTCAAGGAGGCCATCGAGGCCCGGAGGCTACCGCCCGACGGCGACCGCATCCGCCTCCGGGAGAACCGTTCTACCTCCTCGTCCGTACACCCACGGAGTACCGTGCTGAGAGTGAAGATCGATGACCCGGGATCCGATGCAGCGCTCATGGCGGAGTTCGCCGCCCGCGAGGAGCGCGCTGCCGGCACGCTCTTCGACCGGTTCGCGTCGAGGATCTACGGGCTCGGCGTGGTGATGCTGGGCAACCCCCAGGCGGCCCAGGATCTGGTGCAGGACACCTTCGTGAAGCTCTGGCGGACCGCCGAACGATACGACCCGCAACGTGGGCGGCTCGAGACGTGGGTCCTGCTCACTGCCCGGTCGCTCGCTATCGACAGCCTGCGGCGTCGCGTGCTGGAATCCCGTTCTCTGCAGGCGATCGGGATCCAGCCCGAAGATGACCCCGAGCCGCTCCCTGACGAGCGCGCGGCGCTCACGGACCTGTCCGCCCGCGCCCGGCGGGCGATGGCGTCGCTGTCCCCCGAACAGCGCTCCGCCCTCGAGCTCGCCTACTTCGGCGGCCGAACGACCGCCGAAGTGGCCGCGCTCGAGGGCATCCCCCAGGGCACCGTGAAGACGCGGATCCGCGCCGCGCTGCTCCGCCTACGCGACGAGATGGCCAAGGACGCCGACCATGACGTGTGACGAGGTCCGTGAGCTGCTCCCCGAGCACCTGCTCGGCACCCTCGAGGGTCCGGAGGACCTCGAGGTCCGTCGGCACCTTCGGGGGTGCAGCACCTGTCGCGAGGAGCGGATGAAGCTCGAGGACGGGGTCGCCGCGCTCTCCCGCGCGGTGCACGATCAGGAGCCGCCCGCCGACCTTCGGGACCGCGTCCTGCGCACGCTCGACGAGGAGTGGAACGAGGCCCGACCGCTCGCCGCGACGGCCCGGCGGCGCCGCGAACGCTCACCGTGGCGAGCGGTCGCGGCCGCAGCCGTGGTCGTGCTCATCGCCGGTTCGCTCGCGTACGGCGCGACCCAGGCCCGTCGGGCCTCGGTCGCGACCGCCGACGCCACGAGCTACACGAGCCTGCTCACGACGTTGGGCGGCAAGGAGTTCAGCGTCGGCGAGCTCCATCCGACCGGCGGCTCGTCCTTCGACGGACGGGTGCTCGTGTACGAGGGAGACGCATCCAAGGGGTGGACCTCCTGGGCCATCGTGTTCGTGAAGGCGCCGGGATACACCGGCGATGCCACCGCCACGCTGATCGGCACCGACGGCCAGGCGCTGGCGTTGCCGCCGCTGCGGATCAGCGACGGCGAGGCGCACACCTGGCTCGTCACGGGCGACGATCTGAGCGGGTACGATCGTGTGACGATCACGACGCCGGATGGCAACGTCGCGGCGACAGGGGCCATCCACCCAGCGTGAACCGGGCGCCTTCCCCGCCCGTAGAACCTCGAACCGGCTAGCGGAGGGAGCGATCATGCACACACGGACCTTCGTCTTGTTCAGCGTCGCCGCGGTGGCGCTCATCACGCTTGCGGCGTGCTCGTCGAGCAGCTCGACCGCGGCTCCGGCGAGCGGCTCGAGCTCCGGCTCGGGCAAGATCACCATCGGCTCGGACCAAGCGAACGACCACGGTACGGAAGACGCGACCGGCAAGACCACGTTCGAGATCGAAGCCACCAACGACAGCAGTGGCTACTTCTTCAAGCCGACGATCCTGCAGGGCTCCGGTGGGCAATCCATCACGTTGGAGATCAAGAACGACGGGTCCGTGCTGCACAACTTCTCGATCACCTCGATGAACGTGAACATCAACATCCAGCCGGGCGCGTCCCAAGAGGTGAAGGTCACGTTCCCGCAGACGGGGACCGTCGAGTACTTCTGCAGCATCCACCACGCGCTCGGCATGGCAGGCGAGCTGTCGGTGGCCTGATCCTCCTAGGCGAGCGACGACCGGCAGCGGCTCCAGAGCGACGACAGCTCGTCGGCGGCCAGATCCGCGTGGAGGCCGTCGATCAGCTCGGCGATCTCCGGGCTCATGACCGCGAGGACGTGAGCGCCGCTTCGCGAGGCGAAGGTGTGTGGAGAGCCGCGCGGCACGGCGATGAACCCTCCTGGAGCGACGCGCTCCCGTGAGCCGTCCACGAAGACCTCGAGCTCGCCGTCGAGGCAGATGAAGGCTTCCTCGCCCGCGTGATGGATATGGAGCGGCGCCTGATCCCCGTCGTACGGGTCCAGGTGCCAGTCTCGGATCAGGAGATCCGCCATATATAGACCACATATAGACGCTAACCGCCAGGAAGACCGAAGTCCTTGCACCGCTGAGGAAGGTCGTTCGACCGTGACAGAGGCCACAGACATGGCCTTGGAATGGGCGCGATCATCCTTCGCATGCGAACGTGCAGAACGTGCGGTCGCGGGTTTCGTCCGTCCAGTCGGCACCACGACTGCCCCGCCTGCCGATCTCGAGACCACTGCGCTTGCGGGGATCCGAAGCAGGTCAAAGCGAGCTCGTGCTGGGCTTGCTGGTTGCGTGGAGGCCAAGTCGGGTCAGCGAACCACAATTGGAAGGGCGGCCGGACCAAGCACCACGCCGGGTACCTCATGGTTCGGATGCCAGATCATCCGAGAGCACGAACCCAGGGATACGTCTTCGAACACATCCTCGTGATGGAGGCGAGGCTCGGTCGAATGCTGTTCGCGGACGAGAGCGTTCACCACAAGAACGGGATCCGCGATGACAACTCGCCCGAGAATCTGACTTTGGGTCCGACCCCAGCCGTCCGGCATCAGAGCTGTGGACGCGCTCGCGTGGGCGAGGGAAATCATCGACCGCTATAGGGAACTCAACTAGGCACCTCCAACAACGTTGCATCCACACTCCGTGCCCTGCAACGCTCTTGGAGGTGGCGGGATTCGAACCCGCGTCCTCGGGCGACCATCTGGGGCTTCTCCGGGCGCAGCCGGCGTATGGATCTCACCTCGGGGTCTCCACCGGCGGAAGGCCCCTCGGCCAGCCCGGGTGCGATGTCCCGCGGTGGCCCCCAGGCGGAGCCCTCGCGGTGAGCCTGCTCAGTGACGCCCGTACCCCGACCGCAGGCACACGGGGCGGGCGGCTACCTAGAGACTAGGCAGCGAGCGCGAACTCGTCGTTGGCGCTTGTGTTGGTCCGGCGTTTTACGTGACATCCGGGATCACGGCCCGCTTCACCCAGACGGTTATCCGTCCGAGTCGAAACCAGTACACCCCCATATGCAGTTGTCGTTCGGAGTATACGGGCGACCGTGTCGGCGGGGCCGCGTAGAGTCGCGCGATGACCTTCGAAGGGTTCGGCACGACGACGACGTTCCTCAAGGATCTCGGGCGCCACAACTCGAAGGAGTGGTTCCACGACCACTACGACGACTATCAGGAGCAACTGCTCGAGCCCGCCATGGCCTTCGTCGAGGCGATCGGGCCACTCCTTCGCCGGTTCGCCCCCGATACACAGGCGGTGCCGAAGATCGGGGCATCCGTGATGCGGATCAACCGCGACATCCGCTTCGCCAAGGACAAGCGCCCCTACAAGGACCACCTGGACCTGTGGTTCTGGCGCGGCGGGGAGAAGAAGGGTCCGAATGGCTACTGGTTCCGGCTGACCCCCCAAACCCTCGTCTTGGGAGGGGGGATGCACATGCTGGACAAGCCCGACCTCAAGCGATACCGGGAGGCGGTGGACGACGCCGGCACGGGGACGGACCTGGCCCGCGTCGTGACCAAGCTGGAGCGAGCCGGATACGACATCGGCGGGGAACGTTACAAGCGCGTGCCCAGCGGCTACCCGTCGGATCATCCTCGGGCCGCGCTGCTCCGCCGCGACGGTGTCTACGCGGGTCGCGATCTGCCCCTGCCGCCGGAGGCGACGACTTCGAAGTTCCCCTCGTTCTGCGCGGGGCAGTTCCGGAAGGTCACGCCGCTCGTCGACTGGCTCGCCGACGTGTTCGGTTGACGGGCTAGCGTCGCCGTCCGGCCGCGCGCTCCATCTCGCGCTGCGCCTCGCGCTTCGCGATCGACTGGCGCTTCTCGTACTTCCGCTTCCCGCGAGCCACCGCAACCTCGACCTTCGCGATCCCGTGCGTGAAGTAGATACGGAGCGGGACGAGGGAAAGGCCCTTCTCGTTGACCTCGCGAGCGATCCGATCGATCTCCCGCCGGTGCAGGAGCAGCTTGCGCGGCCGAAGCGGCAGATGCGTGCGCTTGTCTCCCTGCTCGTACGCCGGGATGTGCAGGCCCTCGAGCCACACCTCGCTCCCTCGCACGCGGCCGTAACAGTCGACCAGGGAGGCACGTCCCTCACGGAGCGACTTCACCTCGTCGCCCGTGAGCTGGATGCCACACTCGAAGTGCTCGAGCAGCTCGTAATCGTGTCGCGCACGCCGGTTGCTGGCGACGATCTTCTCACCCTCGTCCTGCCGGCCCATGGCCGGGAGGCTACACGTCGAGGAAGCGGCGGATCCCGATCGTGCCCGCGACGATCGCGACGCCGGCGGCGGCGATCAGGATCCACGGCGTGATCGCCAGCACGTCGCCGTTGCGGATCAGGGGGAGCCACACGATCCTTCCTCGCAGCTGGTCGACGACGAACACCTTCACCAGGAACAGCGTGATGATCGCGAGGGCGGCGCCAACGAGCGCCTCCACCAACCCTTCGATCAGGAAGGGCACGCGGATCCGCCAGTTCGTGGCGCCGACGAGCCGCATGATCCCGATCTCCTTGCGACGCGCGAACATCCCCATGCGGAGCGTGTTGGCAACGAGGACGGTCGCGCTGACCAGCATGATCACGGCGATGAACAGGACGCCGTTGCGGAGCACACGGGTGATCGCCGAGAGCCGGTCCAGGATGTCGCGGAAGTCCAGGACCTTGAGCACGCCGGGTTCCGTGCAGACGATGTCGTGCGTCGTCGGATCGGGCTCGCACGACAGCGCCGCGGTGATCTGCGCGTACTGCGCGGTATCGGCCAGCGTCACTCGGAACGAGGCGGGATAGACATCGCACGGGACGTTCTCCGTGATCGCAGGGTTGCTCTCGAAGAGCTGTTTCGCTCGCGCACACGCCTCGTCCTTGTTCTCGTACTCGACCGACGCGACCGCGGGGAGCTGCTGCAGCTCGGACTGGATGCGCGTCACGGTGTCGGTTTTCACGGGGTCGCTCAGGTAGACGGCGACCTGGACGTTCCCGGTCACGGCCTCGATCACCAGGTTGATCTCGCGCGCGATGATGAGCGCCAACCCGAACAGGAACAGGGCGATGAACGCCGTCGACATGGCCGCGAACGCCATGATCCCGTTCCGGCGTATCCCGGCTGCGGTCTCGCGGAAGTAGAACTCGATCCGTCGCACAGCCTTAGGAGTACACCCCTCGTGACTGATCCCGGACGACCTTGCCCTTGTCGAGCTCGATCACGCGCTTACGCATGGCGTCCACGATCGCCTGATCGTGGGTGGCCATGACGACCGTCGTCCCGATCTTGTTGACCTTGTCCAGGAGCCGCATGATGTCGACGCTCGTGTTCGGATCGAGGTTGCCCGTCGGCTCGTCGGCCAGGAGCACCAGCGGGCGATTGACGCAGGCTCGCGCGATGGAGACGCGCTGCTGCTCGCCACCCGAGAGCTCATCGGGATAGTTGTTGAGCTTCTCCCCGAGGCCCACGTAGTCCAAGATCTCCGGCACCCGGGTGTCGATCACGTGCTTGGGCTTCCCGATCACCTCCAAGGCGAACGACACATTCTCGAAGACCGTCTTGTCCTGGAGCAGCTTGAAGTCCTGGAAGACGCAGCCGATGTTCCGCCGGAGCTTGGGGATCCCCCCGAGGGACGACAGCCGCACGACGTTCTTCCCGGCCACGAACACCTCGCCGGTCGAAGGCTCCTCTTCCCTGAGGAGCAGACGGAGCGTCGTGGACTTGCCCGAGCCGGACGGACCCACGACGAAGACGAACTCGCCCTTCTCGATCTCGATCGAGACCGCTTCGAGGGCAGTGACGCCGTTCTTGTACGTCTTGGTGACGTTCTGGAGGCTGATCATGTTGTTGCGCAGCTGGGGAAGGGTGCGGGGTCGACCCACCCTATCAGAGGGTCGTCGCGCTTCTGTGGAGGTACGGGATCTATCCGCGTCACCCCGAGGCACGCCGCCGGAGCTCGGCTTCGATGAATCGGTCGAGATCCCCTGCAAGCACCCGCTGAGGATCCCCCACCTCGACATCGGTGCGGTGGTCCTTGACCATCTGATACGGAGCAAGCACGTACGACCGGATCTGCGACCCGAAATCGACGGCCTTCCGTTCGCCTCGGATCTCGTTCATATGCTCCTCGCGCTTGCGGCGCTCGAGGTCGGCCAGCCGAGCCTTCAGGATGCCCATCGCGGTGGCCTTGTTCTGGAGCTGGGAGCGTTCGTTCTGGCACGCAACCACGATGCCGGTCGGTAGGTGGGTGATCCGCACGGCCGAGTCGGTCGTGTTGACCCCCTGTCCGCCCGGGCCGCTGGAGCGATACACGTCGATGCGAAGGTCCTGCTCGTCGATCTCGAACTCCTCGGCCTCCGACTCGTCCAACGCGGGGATCACGTCGAGCGACGCGAACGACGTGTGGCGCCGCTTCTGTGCATCGAACGGACTGATCCGGACGAGCCGGTGGACCCCGCGCTCAGCCGAGAGCAGCCCGTACGCGTTCGGCCCGTGCACGGTGAAGGTGGCCGACTTGATCCCGGCCTCGTCCCCGTAATGCACCTCGTCGACCTCGACCTTGAAGCTCTCCTGCTCCGCCCACCGTGTGTACATCCGAAGGAGCATGTCGGCCCAATCCATCGACTCCGTCCCGCCGGCGCCCGCCTGGACGGTGGCGATCGCGTCGTGCGCGTCGTACGGACCGGACAGGAGCGCCGCGAGCTCCACCTTCTCGAGGTCGACCTCGAGCGCGGCCATCGTCTGCTCGAGCTCGTGCTGAAGATCGGGGTCGGCCGACCCGCTCAAGAGCTCGTCGATCGCGGTGGCGTCACCGAGTCGGCGTTGCAAGGCATCGTAGCGGTCGACCTCGGCGGTCAGCCGCGCCAGCTTGGACGTGACTTGCTGGCCGTGCGCAGGATCGTCCCAGAGCGACGGATCGGAAGCCTGCTGTTGCAGCTCGACCAACTGGGCACGTTTGCCGTCGACGTCAAAGGAACCCCCTTGCCGCCTCGACACGCTCGGAGATGGCCCGCAGCCGCTCGGTGTGCTCGCTCATGTCGTGCGAGTCTACGGGCCGTACGCTTCCCCGCCATGCACGAGGCCGTCCGCGAACTCGAACCGCGGGATGCTGCGGCGTGCGACGCGATCGTCGCCGGCTTGCCCGAGTGGTTCGGGAACGAGCAGGGCATCCGTGAGTGTGCGCTCGCGGTACGCTCGCACGCCGGCATCGTCGCGACCGACGAGACCGGCGTCACCGGCTTCCTCACCTGGACGCATGACCGCGACCGCGGCGTCGCGGAGATAACATGGATGGCGGTCCGGGCGGATCTCCGTCGCCATGGCATCGGCCGCTCGCTCTTGGGCGCGCTCATCGACCGTCTGCAGGAGGAGCACGTCCATCGGTTGGACGTGAAGACGCTCTCCGAGCGCGCCACGTACGCGCCCTACGCGGAGACGCGAGGCTTCTATCTGGCCAACGGGTTCGAGTGGGTTGCCGAACTAGACATCTGGGACGAGGACAACCCCGCCGTCCTGCTGAGCCGCTCGCTGTGACGGCGGCTACGCCGCCGCGCCGTGGCACTTCTTGTACTTCTTGCCGCTGCCGCACGGGCAGGGCGCGTTGCGCGGGACCTTGTCGCTGAACGCCTGTTGAGGGTTGCCCGCTTGCCCACCCTCGCGGGGAGCCTCTCCCGCGCCGCCGGCGCCGGAGGCGACCTCGTCGCGGTTCTCCTGCATGCGCTGGACCCGGGTCGCCGCCGGCGCCGGCGGCTGATCCTGCCGCACCAGCTCGACCCGATAGATGTACTTCACGAAATCCTCCTGGATCGACCCCGTGAGCTCGTCGAACATCATGAACGCCTCACGCTGGTACTCGGTGAGGGGGTCCCGCTGGGCGTACGAACGCAGGTGGATCCCTTCTTGGAGGTAGTCCATCTCGTACAGGTGCTCGCGCCATTTCGTGTCCGTGATGTTGAGCAGCACCACCCGCTCGAGCTCCCGCATGATCTCGGGCGTGATCGTCACCTCCTTGGCCTGGTACGCGTCCTCGGCCTCCTGCACGAAGCGGGCCTGGAGCTCGGTCACATCGCGGGCGTCCTCGATGTCCGTCACCGTGCTCTGGACGGGGAAGTACTCCCCGAGCGCGACCACCAGCGCCTCGCGGTCCCAGTCCTCCGGGTAGGTGTCGGGCGGGCACCAGGAGACAACGACATCGGCGATCACGTCCTCGACGAAGCCGAGTGCCTGTTCCTTCAGGTCGTGGCCTTCGAGGATCTTGCGTCGCTCGCCGTAGATCACCGCACGCTGGCCGTTCATCACCTCGTCGTACTTGAGGACGTTCTTCCGTCGTTCGTAGTTCAGTTCCTCGATCTGCTTCTGGGCGTTCTCGACGGCGCGGCTCACCATCTTCGCCTCGATCGGCTCGCCCTCCGGCCACTTGAACCGGTTCATGATCGCCGCGACGCGGTCGGATGCGAACATCCGCATCAGGTCGTCCTCGAGCGACAGGTAGAAGAGCGATTCGCCCGGGTCGCCCTGGCGGCCCGACCGGCCACGCAGCTGGTTGTCGATCCGGCGGGACTCGTGGCGCTCGGTCCCCTGGACGTAGAGCCCGCCCAGTCCCACGACCTCGTCGTGCTCCGCGTCGGTCTGTGCTCGGAACTTGGCCAGGATCGGTTCGTATTCCGTCTCGTAGGCGGCCCGCTCTTCCTCGTCCATCTCGAACAGGAGGTAGCGGTCGTTGTCCCACTCCCGAGCTGCCATCTCCTGGCGCGCCAGGTACTCCGGGTTCCCGCCCAGCAGGATGTCGACACCGCGGCCGGCCATGTTCGTGGCGACCGTGACCGAGCCCTTCCGGCCCGCCTGCGCGACGATCACCGCTTCCTTCTCGTGGTTCTTGGCGTTCAAGACGTTGTGCTGGATCCCCCGGCGGTTCAGCACGCCGGAGAGCCGCTCGGACTTCTCGATCGACACCGTGCCGACGAGGATCGGCTGGCCGCGCTCGTTCCGCTGGATGATGTCGTCAGCGACCGCGTCCCACTTCTCGTCCTCGGACTTGTAGATCAGATCCTGTTTGTCATCCCGGATGTTCGGGGCGTTGGTCGGGATCTCGACGACGCCGATCTTGTAGGTCTCCTCGAACTCGGTGAGCTGGGTCTTGGCCGTTCCGGTCATGCCGGCGAGCTTGTCGTACATCTTGAAGTAGTTCTGGATCGTGATGGTTGCGAGGGTCTGGTTCTCCTCCTTGATCCGAACCCCTTCCTTCGCCTCGATCGCCTGGTGGAGCCCCTCCGAGTACCGGCGACCTTCCAACACGCGACCGGTGAACTCGTCGACGATCTTGACCTCGCCGTTCTGGACCACGTAGGCAACGTCCCGCTTGTAGAGCTCCTTCGCGCGGAGCGCGTTGTGCAGGTGATGCACGAGCATCGTGTTGGAGCTGTCATAGAGGTTCTCGATGTTGAGCAGTTCCTCGACCTTCGCGACGCCTTGCTCGGTCACGGCCACCTGGTACTTGGCTTCTTCGACCTCGTAGTCCTCGTCGATCGAGAGCCGGGGCGCGATCCTGGCGAAGGTCTGGTACCACTTGGCGGACTCCGCCACCATCCCGCTGATGATCAGCGGTGTGCGCGCTTCGTCGATCAGGATCGAGTCGACCTCGTCGACGATCGCGTAGCGGTACCCGCGCTGGACGCACTCATCCAATCGCATCGCCATGTTGTCGCGCAGGTAGTCGAACCCGAACTCGTTGTTCGTGCCGTAGGTGATATCGGCCCCGTACGCCGGCCGGCGCTGCTGTGGCGTCATCGAGGCCTGGATCAGCCCAACGTTGAGCCCGAGGAAGCGGTAGATCCCGCCCATCCACTCGGAGTCGCGTTTGGCGAGGTAATCGTTGACCGTCACGATGTGGACGCCCTTGCCCTCGAGAGCGTTCAGGTACCCGGGGAGGGTCGACACGAGGGTCTTGCCCTCGCCGGTCTTCATCTCGGCGATGTTGCCCTGGTGCAGGGCCGCCCCACCCATCAGCTGCACGTCGAAATGACGCTGCCCGATCGTCCGCCGTGCGGCCTCTCGGACGGCCGCGAACGCTTCGGGCAAGAGGTCGTCGAGCGCCTCACCGTTCGCGACGCGTTCCTTGAAGACGACCGTGTTCTCCCTGAGCTCGTCGTCGCTCATGTCCTCGACCTCGGGCTCGTAGGTATTCACGAGCTTCGCGAGGTCGGTCAGGTTCTTCAGCTTTCGGCCTTCGCCGATGTTGGCGATCTTGTCGAGTACCGGCACGGTGGATCCTTCGGTCTTCTGAGGGCGTCTTCCTATGGTACCGGCGGAGCCGTGGAGCGCCGTCAGATCGGCTCTTCGAGTGCTCCCAGCCGCTCCACGAGCCGCGCATTCTCCCGGTAGTCCACCGGACAGGCGATCACGGAGACCGCATCGTCATCCAGCGCCTTCCGGAGCGTCGGCAGGAGCTCCCCGGCCGCCCGGATGGCGTAGCCCCGAGCGCCGAAGCTCTCCGCGAAGCGCACGAAGTCCGGGTTGTCGAACGAGACCGCGGCCCGCCTCCCGAAATGGATGTCCTGCTTCCAGCCGATCAGGCCGTACCCCCCGTCCACCCACACGAGGATCACGATGGGAACGTGTTCGCGCACCGCGGTCTCGATCTCCGCGGCACTCATCAGGAAGGCTCCGTCCCCTACGGCCGCGAGCACCTTCCGGTCGGGGAACGCCAGCTTGGCCGCGAAGGCGCCGGGAAGCGCGAACGCCATCGTCGCGAGCCCGTTCGAGATCAGACACGTGTTCGGCGCGTACGTCGGGTAGAGCCGCGCCATCCACATCTTCGCCGCGCCCGTGTCGCAGAGCACGATGTCCGGGCGCCCCATCGCCTCGCGGATGTCGGCCACGATCCGGGCCGGCGAGAGTGGGAAGGCGTCGTCCGCCGCCCCGCGATCGAGTTCTTCCCGCACGAGCTTCTTGACCGGCGGGACCCCGCCGCCGAGCGGGTGCAGGTCGCGCTCTGCGGCGATCTCGTCGAGGGTCTCGCCGATCGAACCCTGGAGCCCGACGGCGAGGGTGTAGTTCGCGTCCACCTCGGCCACCGTCCGGTGCACGTGCACGATCTGCTTGTCGCGGGCCGGGTTCCACCGCGAGGGCGCGTATTCGACCAGGTCGTATCCCACCGCGACGACGACGTCGGCCCGATCGAACCCGAAGTTCGCGTAGTCCTTCACCATGAACCCGATGGTCCCGAGCGCGTTCGGGTGGTCGTCCGGGAACACACCCTTGCCGAGGAAGGTCGTGGCGACGGGCACCTGGAGGCGCTCGCTGAATCGCAGCAGCGACGCCATCGCCTGATCGCGCGCCACCCCCGCGCCCGCGAGCACGACCGGATCCTTCGCGTGCGCGAGGACGTTGGCCGCCCGGTGCACCTGGTCGACCGAGGGCGACGGATCGCGCGGGACGTTCACCGGCAGCGGCTCCCCCTCGGCGGGGCGCTCCGCCACATCCTCGGGGAGGATCACGAACGTCGCGCCCGGGCGCTCGGTCTGGGCCTGTTTGAACGCCTTCCGGATCAGCTCCGGCGCGCTCGCGGGGAGCGTCACCAGGTCACCCCATTTCGTCACCGGTCGGAACAGGGACACCAGGTCCACCACCTGATGGGACTCCTTGTACAGCCGGTCGAGCCCGGCTTGCGCCGTCAGCGCGACCAAGGGGTGCGAGTCGAGCTGGGCGTTGGCAACGCCCAGCAGGAGGTTGATCGCACCGGGTCCGAGGGTCGAAAGGCACACGCCGGCCTTACCGGTCAATGCGCCGTAGGTGTCCGCCATGAACGCCGCCCCACGCTCATCACGGGTGGTGATGAACCGGATGGACGAAGAGGTGATCGCATCGATCACCTGGAGGTTCTCCTCGCCCGGAAGACCGAAGACGTACTCGACACCTTCGTTCTCGAGACAGGAGACTAGGAGCTGCGCCACGTTCCGCTCGTTCGGCGCCGTCATGGCGGCAGCCTAGCGGAGGGACACAGGACGTTTGTGCGGCCCTAGGGTGGGCGCTACGGTCAGCCGCGGTGGACCGCCCTCCCGAGATACCGGACGCCCCATCCGCGCCGCAGCGGCCTTGGGCCATCCTGCTCGCCGCGGGGGCGGTCGGTGGCGCCGCGCTCCTGCTCTTGCTCTGGCTCGCGAAAGACGACCCGACCGACGTCCCGCCGGGGTGGTTGTTCGCCGCGTCGGGCATCGTCGTTGCCGGTGTCGGGGGCTTCGCGGTCTGGCTCGCGGCGCTGCAGAGCCGCCTCGTCCCGCGATCGGCCGTCGCCCTCGGTGGCGGCTTCGCATGCATCGCAGTCGCGAAGTTCGCGCTCGCTCCGTTCGGTTTCTTCCGAACGGTCAGCGGGAGGGAGATCCAAACCCTGGGTGATCAAGGCTCGCTCATCTGGGTCACCGCGTTCGGCGTCCTGGTGCTCTACCTCATCGCGATCAGGCTGATCGCCCGGGTCACTCGGAACCGCCTGCACGACGCGCCGCGGGCTCGACCGGTGGTGACCGTTGGGCTCGTGCTCTCGCTCGCGGCGATCGGTCTCGCGTTTCCCTTCCTCGCCGCCGTGGCGACGGGGCTGGGGCCGTTGTTCTACCTCGACATCGTCTTCACGTCCGTGACCGGGGTCGGGACCACGATCGTCTTGCTGGCGGCGGCGGCGCTCGTCAGCCGTGCGTTCGTCACGGCGGAGGACCGCGCACAGATCCTGGCCCGCGCTTCGATCCTGACCACGATCACCTGGCTGGCGATCGCGTTCGTGATCCTGTTCCAGGCGCTCTGGGTGGTCTTCATGCTCACGATCGTCGGGGTCTGGCCGTTGCGGACGGTGACGCCGAAATGATCGAGCAGCTCTCTCTCTTCGTCAGGATGATGCGCTTGAAGGTCGTCGTGACGCTCTGGACGTTCATGCTGCTCGGGCTCGCACGCCACACCGCGCACCTCACGTCGCCCCGTCTCGGAGCTGCCCTGCTGGCGCTCGGCGCAGGCTATGCCGCAGCGACGACCGCGAACGACATCGCCGACGTCGGGATCGACCGCGTGAACCGTCCGCGGGATGCGGGCAGGCCGCTCGTCACCGGAGACGCGACGATCGCCGATCTCTGGCGAACCAACGCCATCGCGGCCGGGGTGGCGGTGGCAGCGGCCATCCCGCTCGGCGCGGCCGGGATGGCGATCGTGGGAACGTCGCTCCTCGTGAGTTACGCCTACTCGGTCGGACCGATCCGGCTCTCGCATCGGTGGACCCTCGCCCCCATCGCGCTCGCCATCGCTTACGTCGCCCTGCCGTATGCGATGGGAACGACGATCGCCGGCGGCCGATGGGAACGAGCCGACGCTCCGCTCGTCGGTGGTCTCTTCGTCCTGTTCTTCGCGAGGATCATCCTGAAGGATCTCCGGGATCGTCTCGGCGACACGCGCTTCGGCAAACCGACGCTCCTGCTCAGGATCGGCAAGCGAGCCACCTGCGCGGTCAGCATGGCGGGCGCGGCCCTGGGAACGGCCGTGTTGATCGCCGGCCTCGAGCTCCCTGCCACGATCGCCCTGCTGCTCGGGTCCTGCGGGCTGGGGATCGAGTGGATGCTCCTGCGGCTCGCGCGCACCGACGACGAACGAGCAGAGCAGGTCGCGATCGGCATCGCCGCGCGCGCCGGGAACGGACTCCTCCTTGCGATCATGGCCTTGCTCATCCTCCGGGCGCAAGGAGCGGACGAACGTACGATCGTCACCGTGGTCGGCTGTGTCGTGGCGGTCTTCGCCGCGTCCTTCCTGGACGCGGCGATCCATCCGGACCGGGTACGGATCGGCTACAAGGCATGACGCGAGGGCGGTGTCAGGTGATCTCGATCATCTTCTCGCGCACGGCATAGACCACCGCTTCCATGCGCGAATGCAGATGCAGCTTCTCGAGGATGTTGCGGATGTGGTTCTTGACCGTGTTCTCCGAGATGTAGAGCTTCTTCGCGATATCCCGGTTGTTCAGGCCCTGAGCGACGAGCTTGAGGACCTCCATCTCGCGCTCGGTCAACCGCGGCGCGGGCATCTGCGGTCGCTCCTCGGTCGCCTTCGAGATCGCCGCGAACTCGGTGAGGAGCTTCGACGCCATGGACGGCGAGATCCGCGATTGTCCGGCCCAAACGCTCCTGATCGCGTCGGAGACCTCCTCGATCGGAATCTCCTTGAGCAGGTAGCCGCTGGCGCCGGCCTTGATCGCGTCGTAGAGATCGGCCTCCTCGTCGCTGATCGTCAGCATCAGGATCTTGACGTGCGGGAGCAGCTCCTTGATCTGGGCCGTCGCCTCGATCCCCGAACGCTTGGGCATCCGGACGTCCATCAGGACGACGTCGGGCATCGTCTCCTGCGCCTTCTCGATCGCTTCCTGTCCGTCGGACGCCTCACCGACGAGCTCGAGGTCGGGTTCATTGCCGAGGACCATCTCGAGACCTCTGCGGAACAATGCATGGTCATCGACCACCATCACCCGCAGCCGTTCGTCGGCGCCGCGATCCTTGGACACGCTCACTCCTCCTGCTCAGCCGACGGTTCGGCTTCGGGATGGGTCAGCGCGGATTCTAGACCACGCTTCTGCTTCCACAGACGCTTCCTGCCGTGATGGTCACGGAGCTGTCGCTCGAGCTTGTCCTTGACCCGGTCGATCGCCGTGGGAACGTCTTCCGCTTCGGCCTCGGCCCGGAAGGTCTTCCGCGGGATCCGGAGGGCCGCCTCAACCCGCTTCAGCCCGTCGACCCGCGGATGGTGCTCGTTGATGAGCTCGACCTCGATCCGCATCGTGCGCGGCTCGAGGCGCTCCAGCGGAGCCAGCTTCCGCTCGGCCGTTATGCGGATGTCCTCGGTGACCCGCACGCCGCGGCCGGTGAAGCTCAGATCCATCCGCTCGGCACCCCTCGCCCGTCGGGTGGGCTCACGTCCGGCTGACCTGGTCTTTGTCCCCACACTCGCCTGCCGGGGCTTCGCCCGATCGCCCGGACGTCCTCGGCGATCGAACTTCCGCCCTCTCCCGGTCTCCCGAGGCAGGTCTTACCTCTAAACCGCGCCATGCTCAGCGACCAACGGTCGCCTTACGTGGGTCGTTTCGCCCGCGGCTGGCATCGACTACCGGGGAGGTTCCCCGGGCAACCACAGACCCGGACGTGGGCCCTTCGCAGGATAAGCACGACCGCCCGGAACGCGCAACGTCGGGACGGGATCGTGGAACGAGCGAGCCGCGGTCACGAGGTGGATCCGGCGGGCGCCGGCCGTGGCGAGAGCTTGGGCGCACGCCGCGGCCGTGGCCCCCGTCGTGAGGACGTCATCGACGAGCAGGATCCGCTCCGGCGCTGCGCGCGTCGCATCGAAGGTCCCCCGCATCGCCGCCCGGCGCTCCGCGCCGCCCCGCCGGGCTTGGGGACCCGTTGATCGCGCGCGGCGGAGCAAGCGCACGACCGGGATCCCCGTTCGCCGTCCGAGCCCCGCGGCAAGCGCTCGGGCTTGGTCGTATCCCCGCTCGGCGAGCCGTCGACGCGCTAGGGGCACCCACGTGATGACATCGACGGGTGGCAGATCGTCACACGCCGTGATCGCCGCGGAGAGGGCCCCGGCCACGTCGCGCCATCCGGAGAACTTGAGGCGGTGCACGGCGCGTCGCGCCGGACCGTCGAAGAGGAACGGCGCACGAGCGGACGTCACCGGGTCCGGAGGGCAGTCACGGCAGGAAGGAACCGGCACGCGGGACGGGCGGCCGCATCGGTCGCACCAGGGACGCCCGAGCGCCACGAGCGCCGCACTGCAACCGGAACAGAACGGCCACGGCCCGTTCCCGCATCCGGCGCACCGGCGGGGGAACACGACGTCGAGCGCCCGCGCGAGCACGCGGCGACCGTACCGGCCACCGCCGACATCGTTAGGGCAGGGCGACCTCGACCCGTTCCGTTCCCTTGATCTCGATCGTCAGGTGGTGCTGCGATCGGAGCGCGGGGTACGCCACGACGCGACCCTGCCCCGAGGCGTCGTCGAACTCGATCTCGAGCACAGGGTGGGAGGCGCCGTCCATCTGGAGCTTGAGCGCGGGAACCGCATCCGCAGCGAACGAGACGCGCAGGCTGTCTCCGACGCATTCGAGCGTCTCCAAGGCGACCCCTCCGGCCTTCTTCCCGATCGTGACGGTTCCCCGACGAACCGCCGAGCGCGGCCACGCGATCGCGAACGGACGGCCCGGGTGCAAGACGACCGGGATCCCGTCGACGACCAACGCGCACTCGAGGCGGTACCACCCGGCCGCGAGATCCATCGTGGAGACCTCGAACGGCACGAAGGTGTCGAGCGTCGGTGCGACCTCCAACACCATCGCCTCGAGACCGATCGCCCTGCCGCCCCGCCCGGAGCACTCCGTCGCGCGCGCGGACTCGATCCGCACCTGATGCGGGAGCCCGTCGGCTCCGCGCAGCAGGAACGCGCCCTTCACCGAGACCGGGAACCGCTCGTACGCGGCTCGGACGGAGACGGCGTCGCTCTCCACGCCGCGCTAGGTCCCCTGCTGCCAGGAATGGAGGTACTCGTCTTGCTCGGCCGTGAGCTGGTCGATCTCCACGTTCATCGCCCGCAGCTTGAGTCGCGCGACCTCGCGATCGATCTCGACCGGGACCGGGTAGACCTTCTTCTCGAGCGTCGCGTGGTTCTTCACCATCCACTCCACCGCGAGCGCCTGGTTCGCGAACGACATGTCCATCACGGCG
>Ga0307302_10000021_pt1 | contig 59466 bp, 62 predicted proteins | sample ER_DNA_183_FD_194490 | JGI IMG/M metagenome (GOLD analysis project Ga0307302, IMG submission 194490) | Bulk soil microbial communities from the East River watershed near Crested Butte, Colorado, United States - ER_DNA_183 | ecosystem: Environmental > Terrestrial > Soil > Floodplain | place...
AAGCCCAAACACGCGCGTCAGGCAGCCCAGTGGCACCTCGTGCCAAAGTAGTCCCGTGGCGTCTACACCCAGTCCTCACCTGGCTTCGCTCGCACAGGTGAAGTAGACCGCCCATTCGCCACCTTGTCATTAGGAGTTTCGTCAGTGGAGCTTGCCGGGGAGCGCTTCAACTACTTGCTCGGACTCATCAAGGAAGCCGTGCCTGAGATGATCATCCAGGTCGGGGGTCGATTTCGTTCGCGCCCAAGGGCGAGGGCGAGAAGGCCGAGTGGCTGGACTATGGCACGCGTCACATGCTCGCGGAACTGACGCCAACACCCGAGAGCGTCACGGTCGCGATTGGCACCTGCATGATGGACATCACGCAGATGTGGAGTCCGGATGACGTGAAGGGCCGGAGACCGTGGCCGAGGGCGTTGAAGACGAGCGCGAGGTGCTTCAGTATCGGTGCTTGGATGTCCTGCATCAGTTCCGACCAGTGACTATCGAGGGTGAGCGGACCGGCGGGGATGAAGACCGCGAGCAGCACCACGATGGTTAGCAGCACCGCGGCTTCGACGAGCGCGCGTCCGGGGTGTCTGAGGAACTCCTCGCTGCGCTGCGTCGCCGGTCTCTTCAGCCGGATGCCGATCAGGATGCCTTCGCGACTTGTTCAGCGGGCACCAAGCGAGCATAGAGCGGTCGCGCAATGACGCGTTCGCGCTCGCGGCGGGTCTGGGCCTGGATCGCGCTGGCGGCAGCAGCGGGGGTGCTCGCGACGCTCGTGGTTCTGCTCTTCAGGAACCTGGGTGCGCTCGTGTTTGCGGTGCTGGCGCTCGGGCTCGCGGGTGCGGCTGCTTGGGTCGCGCTTACGCGGCGGGGGATCGTCCGCGTGCTCGGCATTGCGGTCGCGATCGTCGCCCTGGCGGGCGGCGCGGTCGCGCTCGTTCGGCGTGACGCAGTTGATGAGCTGGTCGCCTTCGCCGTGGCGATCGTCGCCTTCGCAGTAGCGAGCCGGCTCGCGCTCCGGCAAACGCACACCGTTCGGGAAGCCGAGCCCGTTCCGCCGACCCCGAGGTCATCCCCGCCGAAGCGGGCGGTCCTGCTGATCAACCCCAAGTCGGGCGGCGGCAAAGCCGAGCGCTTCGACCTACCAGGGGAGGCACGCAAGCGCGGAGTCGAGCCGGTGGTGCTCGGGCCTGGTGACGACCTGCTCGAGCTGGCAGAGCGCGTGCTCGGCGACGGGGCGGAGGTGATCGGGATGGCCGGAGGCGACGGCTCGCAGGCGCTGGTCGCGACCATCGCAATGCAGCACGACGTGCCGCACGTGTGTATCCCGGCGGGCACGCGCAACCACTTCGCACTCGACCTCGGGCTGGACCGAGACGACGTCGTCGGCGCGCTCGACGCGTTCACCGACGCGGTGGAGCGGCGGATCGATCTTGCTCGGGTCAACGAGCGCGTCTTCGTCAACAACGCCTCGCTCGGCGTCTATGCGCAAGTCGTACAGTCGGACGCCTACCGCGACGCCAAGCTCGAGACATGGACGCAGATGCTGCCGGACCTCCTCGGCCCGGACGCGCCGCCGATCGACCTCGAATTCAACGGGCCCGACACAACCGAGTACACCGACGCGCCGCTCGTCCTGGTCTCCAACAACCCATACCAGCTGACCCACTTGGCGGGCGCCGGCACCCGTGCGCGCCTCGACACCGGCCGGCTCGGCATCGTCGCCGCCCGCATCCGAAGCGCGGGCGACGTCGCTGAACTGGTCACGCTGGAGACGATCGGCCAGCCGAACCGCTTTCGTGGCCTGCTGGAGTGGTCTCAGCCCGAGTTCGAGATCCGCTCTAGCTCATCGGTGGCGGTCGGCCTCGACGGTGAGGCGCTCATGCTCGAACCACCACTACGGTTTGCCTCTCTCCCCGGCGCGCTCCGCGTCCTGCTGCCGCGGAACGCCCCCGGCACCTCTCCCGCGGCGGCCACAGTCTCGCTAACCCGAAATGACCTCACGGTGCTGCTTCGGATTGCGGCCGGGAGACCCGATCCGTAGCGCTCTAAGCGAGCCCCGCTCACGCGCGCCGTCTCGGCCGTTCGCTGAGGATCAGGCGTTCAGCCAGCGATCGATCGAACGGGAGCCGACTCGCTCGCGCTCCCCGGTTTGCGGTGCTTTACTCTTTGCGGCGACGATCCGGCAGGCGCTTCGTCCGACACCGGGGAAGTCAGTCACCCCGCGAGCTGGCGCCGAAAGGCTGTTGAGTAACCGGCACTTGCAGGCGCTGGCACTTCCAGCAAGCCCGGTACTGGTCGATGATCGGCGGCGCGAACTGCAGGACTTCGCCTAGGGCTGATGACGATCTTCATCCCATTCGGGTGATTACGGGACACTGCGTCCTTGAGATGGTCGAGGTCTGCTCTCAAGAGGAGGCAAACCTGCGGGCACGGATCAGGCTGGCGGTGGTGTTCGAACGACGATCTCAGCGGACGAGGCCTGCTCTCTCGCCATCGAGGCGTTCATGTTGGGTTACCCACTCGTTTTGATGGACATCATCTGAGCAAGAAACGCGGATTCCTTGTGTGGGGCCTCTTCGCCGTAGCGACGATCCTGCTGCTCGTTTCCTCGCTCACGGTCTGGTCGAAGCGTCAGCTGCTCGACGACCAGGCGTGGGCAAACTCGTCGACGCAGCTGCTGGCAAATGACGAGGTTCGCGGTGCGATCGCGCAGAAGCTCAGCGACGGACTTTTCGCGCAAGTCGATGTGGAAGCCCAGCTGCGTGAGCGGCTGCCGCAGCGGTCGCAGGGAGCCGCCGCCGCGCTAGCGGCGGCGCTTCAGAACACCGTCGGACCCGCCGCCGCCGACAGGCTCCTGCAGCGACCGAGGGTGCAGACGCTCTGGCAGAACGCCAACAAGCGCGCCCACGCGGCTGTTGTGAGGGTGCTGGAGGGCAAAGACCTAGGCAAGAACGGAAACATCTCGACCGCGAACGGTGTGGTCACGCTTGACCTGAGACCGGCGATCACGAGGCTGGCGACGCGGCTTGGTGTGGAGGACAAGTTGAAGGCGAACGCCGATCCGACCGCCGGCCAACTCGTGATCATGAAGTCGGACCAGCTCGGGGCTGCGCAGACGGCGGTGAAGATACTCAAAGCGCTGAGCTCGCTGCTCGTGATCGCAGTCCTCGCCCTCTTCGCACTTGCGATCTACCTCGCGCAGGGGCGTCGCAGGGTGCTGCTGGGCGCGACCGGGGCGAGTCTCGTGTTCGTTGGTCTAGTGATCGCCTCCCTCAGGCGCTTCCTGGGCGGGGTGATCGTCGACTCGCTCGTCAAGACGGAGGCGAACAAGCATCCCGTTAGCGTGATTTGGGGAATCGAGACAAGCGTGCTGCGAGACATCGCCGTCATCCTCGTCGTTTACGGCGTGCTCGTCCTCCTCTTTACGGTCTTCTCGGGACCGAATCGACCTGCAGTCGCTGTCAGGCGGTGGCTGGCACCCTCGTTCAGACATCATCCGGTCGTCGTTTGGGCCACAGGCATCGGTGTGTTCCTGATCCTTCTCGCAGTGGGACCGACGGCCGGCAATCGCCAGCTGCTCGGCGTCGCAATCCTCGCCGTCTTGACAGCCATCGCCATCGAGGCGCTGCGCCGGCAAACGTTGCGGGAGTTCCCGGAGGATCGGCCCCCGGTGATCGGCAAGGCGCCTGGGGCGACCTAGCGCTACGCCGGTAACAACGCGCTGCGCTGTTAGCACGTCGCGTAGTCGAGCTCGAGGAAGGCGGTCACCTCGGCCAGCCAACGCTCTTGAACGAAGCGCACGTGGTCAGCGTGCTCGTTGTAGCCGTCGTAGGCGGCCCGGTCGGCGAACTCCATCGAGATCGCGAAGCGGTAACCGTTCTTTGGGCTGACCTCGGCGAGGAGCTCGAACGCCTCCACCCCCGGAACCGCTGCGAGCCGTTCGGCCGCCTCGAGGAAGTCCCGCTCTTCCGCCGATCCCTCCGGATGGGCGAGCGTGAACGCGACGGTGTGCCGGATGCGTCCTGCGATCATCTGCTGAGCCTACGCGGAACCGGCTTCGGCGCGGATCTGCGAAAGCGTCTGACGCGGCGTGATCGCCTCGCGGTCGACCCGGAGCTCGAGGAGGGCCGGCCGCTGCTCCGCGAGTGCGCGCTCGAACGCGTCTGGGAAGTCCTCCGAACGAAGCACGACCTCGCCGTATGCCCCGAAGGCGTTCGCCCAGGCTGCGAAGTCGGGGTTCACGAGGTCCGTGCCGACTACCCGGCCGGGGAAGAGACGCTCCTGATGCATCCTGATCGTCCCGTACATCCCGTTGTTGACGACGAGCACGACGACCGGCACCTCTTCCTGTACCGCGGCCGCGAGCTCGTGGCCGCTCATGAGGAAATCACCGTCGCCGGAGACGCAGACGACCGTGCGATCGGGGTGAACGACCTTGGCGGCGATCGCCGCCGGGATGCCGTAGCCCATCGCGCCCGAGCACGGTGCAAGCTGCGTCCGATAGCGGCTGAACGAATAGAAGCGATGGCACCAGACCGTGTAGTTGCCGGCGCCGTTCGTCAGGATTGCGTCGTCCGGGAGACGCTCGCGCAGGTGCTGCATCACGTCGCCGACGTCGAGATCGCCCGGTCCGCGCTCATGGCGCAGACTCGCGACGAACTCTGCGTGAGCCGACTCCACCCAGGCAGCTCGGTGGGAGCCGTCGACCGGCTCGAGCCCACGCGCCGCGGCGAGGAACTCCGCTGAGCCGGCCACGATCGGCAGGTCGGGCTGAAATACACGCCCCAGCTCCTCGGGATCGGCATGGACGTGGACGAGCGTCTGCGGCGTCCGCGGCGGCTCCAGCGTCGTGTAGCCGCGCGTCGCGATGTCACCCAGCCGAGAGCCGATGACGAGCAGCAGGTCGGCTTCGCGGAGCCTCCGCGCGAGCGATGCGTCGTGCCCGATCGTGAGCACGCCGGCGTAGGAAGGCGACGTGTTGTCGATGTAGTCCTGACGGCGGAACGAGGCCGCCACGGGTAGCACCGACGCTTCGGCGAACGCCCGCAGATCCGCGGCGGCTGCGGCGCTCCAGCCGCCGCCGCCGACCACGACCAGCGGTCGTTCGGCAGCCAAAAGTAACTCCCGCGCGCGCGCGAGATCCTCAACCGACGGGGCGGACCGCGCGCGCGAGAACTGTGCCGCGTCCTCCACATCCGCCGTGTCCGAGAGGACGTCCTCGGGCAGTGCGACCACGACCGGGCCTGGCCGTCCCGAAACCGCCGTCTGGAAGGCGCGCGCTGCGACCTCCGGGAACTGCTCGGCCTCCTCGACCTCGATCGCCAGCTTCGTCAGCGCGCCGAACGCCTCGCCGTAGTCGAGCTCCTGGAACGCCTCTCGTCCACGATGTTCGAGCGGCACCTGACCGACGAAGAGGATCAGCGGGGTCGAGTCCTGGTACGCGGTGTACACGCCGGTGGCGGCGTGTGTCGCTCCCGGCGCCCGCGTGACGAAACAGATGCCCGGCCGTCCGGTCAACTTGCCGTAGGCCTCGGCCATGTTCGCCGCCCCGGCCTCGTGCCGGGCGACGACGAGACGGATGGGCGCGTCCCGCAGGGCATCGAGGACGGCGATGTAGCTCTCTCCCGGAACGCAGAAGGCGGTGTCGACGCCGTGAACAACGAGCTGGTCGACGAGGATCCTCGCGCCGCTACGACTCACAGCTGGATCGGCTCGTCGAAGAAGACGGTGGCGCGTTGAAGCTTCGGCTTGTCCTCGTCAGCTGGGTCGACGTAGCGGATCGTCCGCCGGCCCGCCCACTCGCCCGGGACGAGCATCGCGCGGACGAAGGCTGTCTCCTCGCCCTCAGAGGCGACTGCCAGCACCGGCTCGGGCCCCGCCTCGAACCACGGGTCGAACTGGTGGTACACGTGCGACTCGCCGCCGCTCTCGATACGGATCGACCCGTGCAGCAGAAAGCGGATCCCCGGTCCTGGGTGCGTGTGCCGATAGGCGATGCCTCCCGGTGGAAAGTCGACACGATCACAACGGAGCAGCCACTCGACATCGGGGTCGAGATCTACCGGCGCCGCGAGCTTCTCGCCCACTCCGCCCCGCTCCTCGAGCTTCCAGACGAGGGCCCGGCCGGCGACCGAAGCCGCGCCGAAGTACGCCGTATTCCGGCCGAAGTCGTAGACCGCGACGTTGCCGCCGCTGGTCTCGACACCTCCCCGGTGCTCGTAGAGCGCCAGGATCAATGAAAGTACTGGCCGCCGTCGATGACGATCGTCTGCCCGGTCACGAACGTGGCTCCGGGACCGCAGAGGTAGACGACTGCGCCGACCACGTCCTCGGGCTCCTGATCCCGCTGCAGCGTGCGCGAGGAGACGGAGACGTCGCGCAGCGCCTCGATCACTTCCGGATGCTCGCGGACGCCGTCACTCATGGTGAAGCCCGGGGCAACGCAGTTGACGAGAACCTCGTCGCGTCCGAGCTCCTTCGCGAGCGCACGCGTCAGCGCGACGATCGCCCCTTTGCTCGTCACGTAATGCAGCAGAAACGGGACGCCGCGGAAGGGCGTGCCCGACGAGATGTTCACGATCCGACCGCCGCCCTGCTCGCGCATGCGTGGCACGACCGCCCGCGCCGTCAGGAACATGCTCAGGACGTTGACGTCCATGACCTGTCGCCACTCCTCGACCGGGATCTCCGTGAACGGACGCATCTGAAGTGACGCATACAGGCCGGCGTTGTTCACGAGAATGTCGATGCGCCCGCACCGCTCGACCACCTCTCGAGCCATTCGCTCCACCTGTGCTTCGTCGGCGACGTCGACCGCGAGCCCGACCCCGTCCTCGAACTCCTCGGCCGCTTGCTCCGCACGGTTCAGGTCGGCGACCACGATTCGGGCGCCCTCGGCGGCGAGGCCCCTGGCGATCGCGTTGCCGATTCCCTGCGCGGCGCCGGTGACGACCGCGACCTTCCCTTCCAGCGACCCGCTCATCGGATCGGCGAGAAGGACGTCGGGACGAGAATCCGGTTCTGCTGGGTGTGGATCAGCGGCTGGATGCGTGCGAGGAAGTCGCGCCACCGCTCGTCCGCCTGCAGTCTCGCGCGCCGTTCCTCCCGCTCGGCGAAGTTGTCGTATCCCCACAGGCTGGTGTACGTCGACAGCGCGCCGATGTCCGTCGTGAAGACGCCGATCAAGCCGCCGAGGAACTCCTGCTGGAGAGCGATCCCCTCCTCCTCGTAGAGCCGGACGAGCTCGACGAGCTTGCCGGTGAACACGTGGTAGTCACGCTGCTCGACTATCACCGGGCTACACACCGCCCATGGCGAGGTACTTCAGCTCCAGCCACTCGTCGATGCCGTACTTCGAGCCCTCGCGGCCGATGCCGGATTCCTTCATTCCGCCGAAGGGAGCGACCTCCGTCGAGATGAAACCGGTGTTTATGCCGACGATGCCGTACTCGAGCGCCTCGGACACGCGCCAGATGCGTCCGACGTCACGGCTGTAGAAATACGCGGCGAGGCCGTAGGGAGTCGCGTTGGCCACCACGATCGCTTCCTGCTCCGTGGCAAAACGTCCGACTCCCGCGACCGGGCCGAACGTCTCCTCCGAGGTCATCGCCATCGATGTCGTGACACCCGACAACACCGTCGGCTGGAAGAACGTGTGGCCGTGCTCGTGCCGCTCGCCGCCGGTCACGAGCTCGGCGCCGCCGTTCAGCGCGTCTGCGACGTGGCGCTCGACCTTGGCGAGAGCCTGGTCGTCGATCAGCGGGCCGACGAGGACATCCGGCTCCGTGCCTGCACCGACCTTGAGCGCGGTGACCGCTTCGGTCAAGCGGCGGAGGAACTCGTCGTGCACCGAGTCCTGGACGAGGATGCGGTTCGCCGAGATGCAGGTCTGCCCCGAGTTGCGGTATTTGCAGAGCACCGCGCCCACGACGGCCGCGTCGAGATCGGCGTCGTCGAAGACAAGAAACGGAGCGTTGCCGCCGAGCTCGAGCGACACCTTCTTCACCTGGCGCGCGCACTGCTCCATCAAGAGCTTTCCGACCTCGGTCGAGCCCGTGAAGCCGAGCTTGCGAACGATTGGATTCGATGTCAGCTCGGCGCCGATCACGGGTGCGTCGTCAGCGTCGCCCGTGACGACGTTGAACACGCCGGCCGGCAAGCCCGCTTCTTCTGCCAGTTTCGCGACCGCGAGCGCCGACAGCGGCGTCTGCTCTGCAGGCTTGAGCACCATGGTGCAGCCCGCAGCGATTGCGGGCGCCGCCTTGCGCGTGATCATCGCGGCGGGAAAGTTCCACGGCGTGATGCCGGCGGTGACGCCGACCGGCTCCTTGATCACGACGACGCGGCGGTCCTGCATGTGGGTCGGAATCGTGTCCCCGTAGACCCGCTTGGCTTCCTCCCCGAACCACTCGAGGAAGGAGGCGGCGTATTCGATCTCCAGGCGCGATTCCGCCAGCGGCTTGCCCTGCTCCGTGGTCAAGAGCAGCGCCAGGTCGTCACGGTGCTCGAGCATCAGATCGGCCCAGCGGCGCAGGATCCGTGCACGTTCCTTTGCGAGAGTCGCGCGCCAGGGTGGATACGCATCCTGTGCGGCCACGATCGCCCGTCGCGTCTCGTCTGCGCCCATCCGAGGAACCTGCGTCAATTCTTCGCCCGTGGCCGGGTTGATGACCGGGAAGGTCGCACCCGAGTCGGCCTCGACCCACTCTCCGCGGATGTAGCCGCGGTCGAGCAAGAGGGTGCGCTCTCTCACGATCTGCGCCATTCCGGCGCGATTCTACGCAGCTGATCGCGCGATCACGCCACGCTCCTCGAGCGAGGCGAGCCGCTCGTCATCGACGCCGAGCTCTCTGAGCACCTCGGCCGTGTGCTGCCCGAGCAGCGGTGGTGGCGTCCATGCTCCGAGGTTTGCGCTCTTGAGCTCGAAGGGAGGCCCGACCAGCTCGACGGTCCCACCCGTCGGGTGATCCACACGTCGAGTTCTTGCTTGCCCTGTGCGCAGCGCCTCGCCGACGCCCCGAATCTTTCCCGCGGGCACGCCGGCGGCGAGCAGCAGACGCTCCCACTCGTCGGCGGAGCGGCCCACGAAGACAGCTTCGAGCTCCGCGATCAGCGGTTCCCGATTCAGAACGCGCGCCTCGTTGGTTGCGTAGCGCTCGTCAGCGGCGAGGTCGGGGCGCTCGATCGCCGTGCAGAGTCTTGCGTAGAGGCCGTCGTTGGCCGCAGCGACGGCGATCCAGCCGTCGACGGCACGGAAGGGCTGATACGGGACGATGCTCGGGTGCGCATTCCCGTACCGCTGCGGCTCTTCTCCCGTGAGCAGTGCATTCGCGCCGACATTGACGAGTGCGGCGAAGGCGCTGTCGAGCAGTGAGACCTCGACGAGGTCCCCTTCTCCAGTGAGGTCGCGCCGATGGAGCGCGGCGAGAATCGCCGTGACCGCGTTGAGGCCGGTGAGAATGTCGACGATCGCTACGCCGAACTTCATGGGTTCGCCGTCGAGCTCACCCGTGATGGCCATCAGGCCGCTCTCGGCCTGCACGGTGAAGTCGTAACCGGCCCGGTCGGTCGGCTCGCGCAAGCCGAAGCCGCTGATCGTGCAGTACACGACGTCCGGCCGCAGCTGTCGCACGGCCTCGTAGTCGAGCCCCAGCCGCGCTGCGCTGCCTGGTCGGAAATTCTCGATCACAACCTCGGCGCGTGCGCACAACTCGAGCGCGAGCTCACGACCCTCCGGATCCTTCAGATCGAGAGCGACGCTGCGCTTGCTCCGGTTGACAGAGAGGAAGTAGGCGGACTCGCCGCCCGCGAACGGAGGACCCCACGCGCGAGTCTCGTCGCCACCGGCCGGATGCTCGATCTTGACGACGTCGGCTCCCAGGTCGGCGAGCGTCATCGTCGCGTAGGGGCCGGCGAGCACGCGCGAGAGATCGACGACCCGCACCCCTGCAAGCGGCGGCGCATTTGCCGGCTGGAACACCGTTCGAGTCTAGGCCGCGCTCATTGGCCCGAGCGCTGCATCGCGGCGTCGAAGGCGATCGCCGAGGGAGCGAAGTCCGTGCGCCGGACGTATGCGAGCGCGTCCGGTGCGCCCCAGTCGCGGTCCATGCCCGAGTCCTCCCACTCGATCGAGAGCGGGCCGGCATAGCCGATCCGGTTCAGCGCCCGGAAGAGAGACTCGAAGTCGACGTCGCCGTGACCGGGCGAGACGAAGTCCCAGCCGCGCTCGGCCTCGCCGAAGTTGAGATGGCTCGCGAGGATGCTCTTGCGTCCGTCCAGCGTCTTGCGCGAGTCCTTGACGTGCACGTGGTAGATCCGGTCGGCGAATTCGCCGACGAATGCCGCGGAATCGAGGAACTGGTGCGCGAAGTGGCTCGGGTCGAAGTTGATGCCGAACTCGGGCCGGCGGTCGATCGCGGCGAGAGTCTTGCGCATCGTGACGAAGTCGTAGGCGATCTCCGTCGGGTGCACCTCGAGGCCGAACCGGACGCCCTCGGCTTCGAAGACGTCCATGATCGGCCCCCAACGCTCCGCGAAGTCCTGATAGCCCCGCTCGATCTCGTCGAAGTCGTTCGGTGGGAACGAGTACAACATGTGCCAGACGCTCGAGCCGGTGAAGCCGTTGACCTGCTCGACACCGAACAGAGTGGCCGCGCGAGCCGTGTCCTTCATCCGCTCAGCTGCACGCCGGCGCACGCCTTCGGGCTCGCCGTCGCCCCACACTTCGGGGGGCAGAATGGCCTGATGCCGCTGATCGATTGCATCGCAGACGCACTGGCCGACGAGGTGCGCACCGATCGCGTAGGCCTGCAACCCGTTTCGGTTGAGCACGTCACGCCGCGAATCGACATAGCCCGGATCGGCGAGCGCCTTTTCCACCTCGAAGTGATCTCCCCAGCACGCGAGCTCGAGGCCGTCGAAGCCCCACTTACCGGCCTTCGTAGCGAGCTCCTCGACCGGGAGATCGGCCCACTGGCCGGTGAAGAGCGTGACCGGTCGCGCCATCAGGCCGCTGCCAACACCGGGACGGCAAGGCCGGCGGCGCCGAGCTCAGACGTGTTCGGCTCGTAGCCGGAGCGACCGAGCAGCTCGAGACCGAGCCGCGCACGCCGGACGCGCTCGCGTGACAGGGCCACCGTCGTCGCTTCGATGTGGGTCCCGGCGGGATAGACATCGGGCGCATTGCGAAGACCGAACTTGACGTACACCGGCGCAGCGATCCGGATGAGCTCGGGGATCTCGTGCAGCCGCACGAAGCCGCCGATGTTGTCCGGCGCCTCGACGTAGAGATCGAGCGGGAGGTCGACAGCAGCACGAATCGCGGCGATCTGGGCCAGCGTCAGGTCGGTTGGCAGGTTGAGCGTGCTTGCGCCCAGCTCGGCGAGCACGCGTGCGGCCGCGGGGTTCGCAGCCGGCAGCATCACGGAGATCTTCGCCTGCATGTCGCCTGGAAGCTCACCTGCCGCACGCATCGCGCCGAAGACGGAGAGCAGGCCGAGGTCCGCGATCAGCACGCTGCGAATTCCATGGGCGGCGGCACGCTTCGCGTCTTCGATGCCCTGCACGACCTGCTCCTGGCCGCGCGAGGTCGGCGCCACGACTCCGCCGGCAGGCGAGCGCGCCATTGCGGACGTGTCCCACGCGGCGTTCGGGCGGGCGAAGAGGCTGATCTCGACGGGCGCGTCGGCTCCCATGCGTGCCATCGAGTCGAGCTCGTCGTCCGTCTGAAGGAACACCCCGCTTCCCTGCGAGACCCGGTGCACGGGGACGTCGAGTCGCGCCGCCTCCTCCAGGACGGCCTCGAGGCAGGCGGGTCCTTCGACGCTCGGGATCTCGATGCGGTACTGGGCACCGTCGGGGAAACGCAGTTGCGAGTCCGGAAGCTCGTGCAGGTCGCCGGGCGGAAGTCCGATCGACGCGAGGAACGCGCGAGTTTCGCCCATGACCAACCGAGTCTAATGCGGCAAAACCGGCCGCCACGCGGGGGTCGAATCGTTCCCTGCCGACGTGATCTTGCGCTCGTGCCCGGCGCGGTCGACCGTCCAGATCGCGCCGTCGCGCGAAAAGGCGATTTCTTTGCCGTTCGGTGACCAGGCGGGGTCGATGGTGTCGATCGCCGACCGTGTCTCGCGCCGTAGGCCGCGGCCGTCACGGCCGATCGAGTAGATCTCGAAGTGCCCTTCGTGGAGGTTGCTCTGGAAGGCGATGCGGCGGCCGTCGGGAGACCAGGAAGGCAACGTGCTGACCGCCGGGAGCCTCGTGACGAGCCGCGCATGGCTGCCGTCGGCGCGGACGACCCAGATCTCGCGAGAACTGAAGCCGGGCCTGCGGTAGTCATACGCGATCAGCTTCCCGTCCGGTGACCACGCCGGATTGCCGGCCTCGCCGCCGAGGCCGCGGGTGAGCCTGCGCACGGGGCCGCCGGCCGACCCCACGGTGAACAGCTCTCGGTCACGCGAAAACGCGATCCGACGTTGGTCAGGGGCCCAAGCCGGGCCGTCGTCGTCCGACTTCCCGTGCGTGAGCTGACGAACTTGCGTGCCGTCGGCACGCATGACGTAGATGTGGGAAGGGCCGTCGCGTCTGCTTGCAAACGCGACCAGCCTGCCGTTCGGAGACCAGGCCGGCTCGACGGCGAAGAACAGGCCCTCGGGGGTCGACGGATCGCCACGCCCCTTCGTCAGCCGGACCTCGCGTCCGCCGGACGCGCCGACGCCGTAGATCGCATAGTCACCGTCACGGCTCGAGGCAAAGAGGAGGTCGACTCGCGGCGGCGCAGACGTGCCGCAGCCTGCGACCGCGAGCAGCAGGGGCAGAAGTACGACAACAGGGCGGATGCGGGACGTTGGGGGTTCCTATTCGTGCTCGACCGGCTCGACGCCGAGATAGCGGCGCTGGAGCTCAGGGCTCGCCGCCAGCTCGCCCGCTGTCGTCTCGGCTGCGATCTCGCCCGCGATCATGATCAGCTGGCGCTCCGCGAGCGATGTCGCGACGGCGAGGTTCTGCTCGATCAGGAGAATGCGCAGGCCCTCCTCCGCGAGCTTCCGGAACGTCTCGATCAGGGCCTCGATGACCGTCGGGGCAAGTCCTTCGGACGGCTCGTCCATGATCAGTAGCTCCGGATTCGTCAGCAGGGCGCGACCGATTGCGAGCATCTGCTGCTCCCCGCCCGAGAGCTCCGCGCCGCCGTTCCGCTTCCGCTCGGCAAGGCGAGGGAAGAGCTCGTAGACGCCCTTTGGAGTCCACCTCCGCGCACCGTTCTGACTTCCCTCGACCATACGCAGGTGCTCGTCCACTGTCAGAGATGGGAACAGCCGCCGGCCCTGCGGAACGTAGCCGACTCCGAGCCTGGCGACCTTGTACGACGGCTTGCCCACGAGCTCCGACCCGCGGATGCGGATCGAGCCGGACGCACGGGGCGGCGTCATCCCCATGATCGCGGCACACAGCGTCGTCTTCCCCATGCCGTTGCGACCGACGATCGAAACCGGCTCGTTGCCGACCGTGAACGACACGCCGTGCAGCACGTGCGACGGGCCGTAAAACGCGTGGAGGTCCTCGACCGCGAGTAGGGGCTCACTCATTGCGAAAGCCGGTGCCGAGATAGAGGCTGTGGACGAGCTCATTCGCCCGGATCTCGTCAGGAGTTCCTTCGACGACAACGCGGCCTTCGTGCATCATGGTGACGCGCTCGGCGACCCGCAAAGCCACGTCCATGTCGTGCTCGATGAGAATCAGCGTGATCTCGCGGTCGAGCGCAAGCAGCAGATCCGTCAACAGCGTGCGCTCGCCCCGGGAGAGACCGGACGCGGGCTCGTCGAGCATCAAGATCTTCGGCTCGGCAGCGAGGGCCATCGCAAGTGCCACCTGCCGCTGCTCGCCGTGTGAGAGCGACCCGACGAGCTCGTCGAGCTTGTGCGAGATTGCGACACGCCTCGCGGCCGCGGCCGCACGCTTCCGGAGCTCGGCGTCGCGCTGCGGGAGGATCACCGGCCGCAGATGTCCCTTCCGGACGCCGAGGACCGCGAGGTAGATGCTCTCCTCCACCGTCAGCCCGAGGAACACGCGGGACTGCTGGTACGTGCGCGCGAGGCCGAGCCGGGCGCGCGCGCGCGCCGGTCGCATCGTGACATCGGCCCCGAGCAGCTCGACCGATCCCGTCGAGGCCGGGATGTCGCCTGCGATCACGTTGAAGAGCGTCGTCTTTCCGGCACCGTTCGGACCGAGGATCGCACGACGCTCACCGGGTTCGACGTTGAGGTCCACGTCGCTCACTGCATGCAGACCGCCGAAACGCCGGCCGACCCCCCGCAAGCGAAGGGTCGGCTCGACGTGTTCGGCTGGTGCTGCTTCGGTCAAACGATCTACTTGATGACCTGCTGCGTGATCACGCCGTTTTTGACGACGCGGATCTTGCCCTGCCACGGCAGCTTCGCCTTCTTGCATGCCGGCTGCGTGCGACCGGGCGGCTTGCTCGTGCTCTTGAAGAGACCGTGGAACCCCTGGTCGACGTTCGGCACGAAGCCAACGACCGTCGCAGCGACCGACCCGTCCTTCTGCTTCACGAGCTGGAGCGGGTACTGATCCTGGATTCCCTGGCGATTCTTGTCGAGATGCAGGACACCGCCGTTCGACACCTGGAACGCGGCCTTGAGGGTCCGCGGCATCGATGCCTGGAGCTTCGAGCCGAGTTGGCCGCCCGACTTCTGCAGGCCTTGGACCAGCGCCCACGCCGCGTTGTAGTAGTTGTAGACGAAGCCGTCGTCAGCAGGCAGCTTCGGATAGTACTTCTTCATGATCGCCCGGTAGGCGTTTGCCGCCTTCGTCTTCAGGCCTGCTGCCGTCCCGAAGCCGCCGACGTAGGCTCCGCTGACCTTCGGCGCGACGACCTTGTCGGCACCGAGGAAAGCGAAGAAGAGATTGCCGTAGAGCTTCTTCGGATCGAGCTTTCCATACGCCTGCTCGAACGCCTTCAGAGACGGCGACGTACCGGAGCCGCCGACGACCCAGAAGTACCCGTCGACCTGGTTGGGGGCCGGGAGCTGACGCGCGAACGGAGCGTAATCGGTCGTGTTGAGGGGCGGGAACACCCGCTTCGTGATCTGGCCGCCGACTGCGCAGAAGTCGGCGATGAAGCCGGCTGCCGACGTCCAGCCGAAGCTGTAGTCGTCGATGATGATCGCCGCCTTGCGCCAACCGAGCTTCTTGTAGGCGATCTCCCCGGCGCCGGCGTTCCACATCGCGCCGTCCCCGTGATAGCGGAACAGGTTCTTCGGCGCGATTTGAAGCGTCGGGTCCTGCGAGCCCGCCGTCCCGATGATGAACGTCTTGTTCGGGTGTGCCTTTGCGTAGTTGGCGACATACACGGCCTCGTCGCCTGACAGCGGACCGATCATCACGTCGGCGTTCAGCTGCTCCATCAGGCGCTTCGTCTCTGTGACCGCCAGAGGAACGGTGTCGTTCCCACAGCCGTACCCGACGATCTTGATCTGCTTGCCGGCGACGTTGATACCCGTCATGCCGGCGGACGGCTTGTTCTTGTTCTTCACTTTCCCGTGCGCGTATTGCGCGAAGGCAGCTTGTGCGCCGCCGATGTCGTAGTCATAACCGAAACTGAAGGCGCCCTTACAGTCGGTCATGATCGCAACCCGGACTACGCCCGCCTTGCTGCTCGCGAACGACGCCGAGGCGGCAACGGTCAGCCCGACCACGACCGCGAGTAGCGGCACCGCAATCTTCCAGCTTCGCAAGCTGGCTTTGCTCATAGCCTCGATCTCCTCCTTCTCGTCCTTCTGACCCGGCCGTTCTTGTCCAAGACGGCGATTCTCGCCGTTTCGCGCGCCTACCTCAAGTTCGTGCGCCCACGTCCCTCCTTTCACATGGTTTCGATGCTCATCGCGGGCTCATCGGGAGGCCGCGTCCCGCGGCGACTGTGGCGCCGCACGAAGGCGCGATCCCAGATGCCCAAAAGGCCTCCCGGGGAGACCAGCACGATGACGAGGAAGATGATCCCGACGACGGTGTTGAAGGTCCCGCCGAAGAGCGTGCCGCCAAAGCTCAATCCCGGCACGTGGAAGTCACGCACGTAGTTCTGGATCACGATGAAGGCGAAGGCGCCCAGCCAGGCGCCTTCGATCCGCAGGAGGCCGCCGATCACCGCCATTACGAGCAGGTTGATCGTCTCGGGAAGGTCGACGTTCCCCGGCGCGATCTGACCGCTCCACCAGACGTAGAGGATGCCGCTGAGTGACGCAATGAAGGCTGCGAAGCCGAACGCAAGAGTGCGGTGGAGGGCGACGTTGTACCCCAGCGAGGCCATTCGAACCGGCTCGTCGCGGACGCCTTGGAACGCGACGCCGAATGGAGTGCGAACGATGTACCTGATCAGGACGTACACGACGATCGCGACGCCGAACGCGAGGTAGTAAAGACGGTTTGGATGCGCCTGCACGTCACCGATCCAGCCCGGCGTGTACCCGCTGATGCCGCCGATTCCCGAGAAACCGGAGATCTTCGTCACCTGTCCCAGTGTGTAGGTCGCGATCACCGAGAAGGTCAGAGTGATCATCAGGAAGTAGATCCCTGCACTGCGCGCGGCGACCGCGCCCAACATCAGGCCGATCGCCGTCGTCATCACGACAGCGATCACGAGGGCGAGCGTCGGATCCCAACCGAGGTGCAGACCTTTCGAAGTCCCGCCCGGTCCTCCTTTCGTGGCGAGGTTGCCGATGATCACCCCCGCGATGCCGAACATCGCCGTCTGCGCAAGCGAGACCATGCCCCCGTAGGCCGAGAGGAAGATGAGACTCGCCGCTGCGATTCCGAACAGGAACGTTTGGATGAGGATCTGATGCGACCAGTACGTGCTCAGCCCGACCGCGGGCCAGACGGCGGCGAGAACGAGCGCACCCACAGCGATGCTGCGCTCGAGTTGCTGCTTCGAGCTCCAGGCGAGTGGGTTCAACCTCCGCCCCTTCCGAACAGGCCTTGTGGCCTGAATGCGAGCACCAGCGCGATCAGGATAAAGCTGAAGATCGGCGAGTACTGCGTACAGCAGTCCGCTCCCGCGATCGGGAGATACGAGCCGCTGAAGTCGAGAACGAAGGCGTAGAGAAGCGCGCCCGCCGCAGCACCGAAGATCGAGCCCATCCCGCCCACGATCACGACGACGAGCGAGTTCAGAAGCCACTGCCCGTCCTGGCCCGATGCGATGTTCGACTGCGACGCCCAGACGACCGCGCCCACCGCCGCGAGCGCAGATCCGACGACGAAGGCGATGGCGAACGTTTTTTGAATGTTGATCCCGAGCGCCGAAGTCATCCGCTGGTCGTCGACGCCGGCGCGGATCACCATTCCGGTCTTGGTCCGGTAGAGCCAGAGCCACAGCCCGACGCCCACCGCCACGCCAAACGCGAGCATCACCAGACGTGCGAGCGAGTACTGCACACCCGCGATATGCAGGCTGACGAGGCGATCGGTCCAACCCGGCCACGTCAGGTCGACCGCGTTGCCGCCGAACCGCTGCGCCCCGGCCGAGACGTTGCGCGGGAAATGGGCGATGATCTGGTCCGCGATGATCACCGAGATCGCAATCGTGATCAGCGCCTGGCGCAGCTCCTGGCCCGCATTCCAGCGAAGAAACGCCTGTTGGGTGACGAGACCGAGGAAGGCGATGCAGGGGGCAGCAACAAGCATCGGCACGATCCACTCCCAGGTGTTGACCTCGGAGCTTGCGATCGAGAAGCCCTGCCCCGTCATACCCTGCTGGACCTCGTACGCGATATAGCCGCCGAGGAGGTAGAACGAGCCGTGGGCCATATTGACGGTGCGCATCAGCCCGAAGATCAGCGCAAAGCCGCTTGCGACGATGAAGAGCGCCCCGGCGAACGTGAGCGAGTCCAGCACGACTCGCAAGAACGATCCCGGATCGTCGATCGCCGAGCCGAACGTCGTCGTCCGCCAGTTCCCGGCGCCTGAAACGGGGACTTGGCGCACGATGACCACGACGTAGAGGACCGCGAACACCACCGCGGCCGCCACAACGGCCGTGGGGAGCCGCCGGATCAGCGGCGCAGATCCGCGGTGGCCTCTGACGCGGGACGCCAAGACGACGAGTCTAAAACGGGTTTGGGACTTCTCCAAACCGCGACGCGACCGCTCCACGTCGGCTGACGGGCATCAACACGATGTCGTCTCGCCGCTTTGGCCGGTTAGCGCAGGATCTCGCCGGCCGCGTGATAGAGCGTGGCGAAGGCCGCCTCACCCGATTGGGAACGCTCGTCGGCGATGCGGGAGATCGTGGTGATGACCGACCGATCGAGCGTGGTGACGTCGGGCCAGTTGAGCTCGACGAGGTTTCCAGCCGGATCGCGGATGTACATCTGTACGGCCCCGTCCGGCAGTTCCCGCACGGCCGCGCCGAAGGTCTCGTCGTCGAGCAAGTCGAGCTCTTTCGCCTTCAAGTACGCCGCCTCGAAGTCGTCGACGTCCAGGGCGAAGTGATGCGACCGGGGTGCGGGATTCTCGCTCTTGAAGAGGTGCAGCTGTTGCTCGCCGACGCGCAGCCATTCCACGTGTCCCGAGAAATTCGGGCTGGGCAGCCGCTCCATCCCGAACACGTCCATGTAGAAGCGGAGTGATTCCTCCATGTCGAAGGCCTGGACACTGACGTGGTTGAATCGGGTTGCTCGCACCGAGGATCTCCCGGCGTTACGGTAACGAGATTGGCGAGCTGACGGGAGGGCCGATGGCCGACACGTACCGTGCACGCATTCCGTTCGAGTCGCTCGATCCGCTGACGATCGGGGCCTCGGACGACGAGAGCAAGATCTACCGCGAGGAGCTCGAGCTCGAGATCCCGGAGCAGAACCTGCTCGCGGCGATTTATCCGGAGGAACCGGAGCCCGTTCCGAACGCGACGGGGGCGGCAGGGCAGGCCCTCGCCTCGCCGACGAGCGGCCCGTCGTTCGACGAGCTTCTGAACGGCGCCGGCAGCGTGGCGGTGATCATCGACAACCAGTTCCGCCCCACCCCCGCCTCGAAGCTTCTGCCGCCCGTGCTAGACGCGATCGAAGCCGCCAAGGTCGACGCCTGTGTCGTCACCGCGAACGGCAAGGTGTTCCCGCTGTCGGAGTCGGACATCGAGCAGAAGGTCGGGCGAGAGAACCTCGACCGGATGGAAAAGCTCGGCATCCCGCTCTTCCAGAATGAGCCCCGCAACGCGGACGCGTATACCTACATCGGGGTCACGTCCCGAGGAACGCCCGTCTGGATCCACAACGAGGTCGCGCGCCGAGACGTCAAGATCGCGATCGGACAGGCCCAGGCGAACCACTGGGGCTACGGGGGCGGCGGCAAGCTGATCATGCCCGGCGTCGCCTCTGACGAGACGATCGAGTCGAACCATTGCAACTTCGTCCCTTCGCCGCAGACGCATTACGGCGCGCTCGCCGGTCCGATGCGTTCCGACATCGACGAAGTCGCGACGATGAGCGGCCTCGACGCCACCATGAACGTCCTGCTCGACACCCGCGGCCGGGTGATCGAGTTGAACTTCGGCCCGCACCCCTCGTCTCATCGGCTCGCGATCGAGCGATTCAACGAGATCTATGCGTACGAGAATCCCGTTCCAGAGAAGGGTCAGGCCGACATCGCCGTCTGCGGTGTCTTCGCACCGACCGATCACCTCTTCTTCCACACTGGATGGGGCTGCATGTCGGCGGACTTCGTGCTCAAGGACGGGGGAACGCTCATCTACTGCAGTCCGTCTCCCGGCGTGCACACGGACGTCGGCGACTTCCCGGGTCTCGCCCTGATGGATCTCATGAAGCCGTACATGCCGGCGACGCCCGAGAACTATCAGCGCATCCTCCGTGACATCCACGCGCGCACGATCCAGATGTGGGCCGGGTGCATCTGGGTGCCGATCTACGAGGTGATGACCCGGAAGCACCTGCGGCTCGTAACGCTCGAGGAGAACCTCGAGATGGCGGCCGACATCGGGATCGACGCCACCACCTCGCTCGACACGGCGTTCGCGGACGCGATGAAGCAGCACGGCCCAGACGCCAAGGTGATCGTCCTGCCCTTCGCGCGCTACCAACTACCTCGGAATATGGTGCGCCTGGACGCGGAGCCCGTTCGCTTCCCGCAGGAGGCCCACGCTTAAGGCAGCCATGGACGCGGAGATTCGCGGGTCGACGACCATCGTCGAAGTGCTTCGGCGCTACCCCGGCGGGGAGGCCGCGAAGCTCATGTCCTCCCTCAACTGGGCGTGCGCGCACTGCGGCGGAGCGTTCCACGAGCCACTGACGATGGCGGCCAAGCGACACGCGTGCGATCCGCGCGCCGTGCTCGACGCGTTTCGTGCGCTCGACGAACCGGGTGGCCCCGCTGCGGAGCTCGTCGCGCGCGCAGCCACGAGGCACGGCTGAACGTGTCGGACACGAGTTTCGTCGCCGTTGGTGACGTGATGATCGACGTCACCGCGTCCGGAGTGGGTCACGCTGCACGAATTTCGCTCGCACCCGGCGGCTCTGCAGTCAATGCGGCCATCTGGGCAGCGGTCGCCGGCGCCAACGCAACGGTGGTCGGCCGCGTCGGTGACGACCTCGGCGGCCGCGCTCTCCGCGCGGCGCTCCAGGAGCGCAGCGTCCGGAGCGATTTCTCGGTCGATCCCGAGGCGGCGACAGGGACCTTTCTCGTCGTCGACGGCGAGATTCGCGCCGATCGCGGCGCGAATGCAAGCTTCTCGCCGGACGATCTGCCCGGCCGGCTCGAGGCGGACGTCGTGCTCGTCGCCGGCTACCTCCCCGGCCCGACGGTCGAAAAGGCGCTCGAGCGAGCCGAGGGAACGTGGCTCGCGCTTGCGCCCGCCGTTCTCGATCCTCTCCCGCCCGGAGCGAACGCGATCCTCGTCGACGACGTCGAGGCACGCCGGCTCACCGGCTCAGCGCCCGAAGAGGCGGCGCGGCTACTCGGCGAGCGTTTCCGGCTGGCGTGCGTGACCTGCGGCGCCGACGGGGCGGTGGCCGTGCTCGACGGTCGCGTAGAGACGAGCAGGCCGGAGCCGGTCGACAGCGCGAGCCCGATCGGCGCCGGCGACGCCTTCGCCGCAGGCCTGCTCGTCGCGCTGGCCCGCGGGGCCGGCCTGCGCGATGCGCTCGAAGCCGGCTGCGGCCTGGGCGCGACGGTTGCGGCAGGCGTGTCATCGTGAGCGTCAGCACGGAGGCCTCGAGCTGGGTCGGGCAGGCGCTCCCCCGGTTCGAGGACGAGGCGCTGCTACGGGGCGAAGGACGGTTCATCGACGATCTCGATCCTCTGCCCAACGTGCGTCAGGCGGCGATTCTCAGATCCTTCGTCCCGCACGCGCGCATCGCGGCACTTGACGCGAGCGCCGCGCTGGAGCTGCCCGGCGTGATCGGAGTCCTGACCGGCGCCGACGTTGCCGCGATGTCGCGCCCCTTCCCCGCCGGCATCGACAGCGGCGTTCCCTATTGGGCCGCCGCCCACGAGGTGACGCGCTATGCCGGCGAGCCGCTGGCCGTCGTGGTCGCCCGCGACCGTTACGTCGCCGAGGACGCAGTCGAGCTGATCCAGGTCGAGTACGAGCCGCTCGACGCAGTGCTCGACGCCGAGGCCGCGGTCGAGACCGAGGCGTGCGTCCACGACCGCTCGTTCCAGTACGGCGACGTCGACGGCGCGCTGGCAGGAGCGGAGATCGTCGTCCGCGAGCGCTTCCGGTTTCCGCGCTGGAGCTGCACGCCTGTGGAGTGCTACGGCGTCGTCTGCGACTGGGACACGCCGACGGGGACGCTGACCGCCTGGGCGAACTTCCAGGGGCCCTTCACCCTCCACTCCGTCGCGGCGGCGGCGCTGCGGCTACCCGGGTCGAAGCTGCGGCTGATCACGCCGCGGGACTCCGGCGGCTCGTTCGGGATCAAGTCTGCGGTCTACGCCTACGTCGTCCTCATCGGCCTCGCGGCCCGCCGCTTTGGCGTGCCCGTGCGCTGGACCGAAGACCGCCTGGAGCATCTCGCGGCGAGCTCAGCGTCGACCGCCCGCGTGACGGAGCTCGAGGCGGGCTTCTCGGCCGAGGGCGAGCTGGTGGCGCTTCGCTACGACGCGATCGAGGACGTCGGCGCGTACGTGCGCGCGCCGGAGCCGGCGACGCTGTACCGGATGCACGGCTCCCTCAGCGGTGCGTACCGCGTACGGAACGTCGCGGCCCGGAATCGCGTCGTGCTGACGAATCGCTGTCCGACCGGCCTCAACCGCGGCTTTGGCGGACCGCAGGTGTACTTCGCGCTCGAGCGCGCCATGGCGATCGCGGGACGGAGACTCGGGCTCGATCCTGCCGACCTCGCTCGACGAAATCTCGTCCGGGAAGACGAGTTTCCGTATCGCACACCCTCGGGCGGTCTCTACGACTCCGGCGACTACGCCGCCTGTCTCGAGCGATCGCTCGAGCTCGCCGGCTACGACGAGCGGCGCGCTGAGCAGGAGGCGGCGCGCGAAGCCGGCAGGCTCATGGGCATCGGGATCGCGTGCGTGGTCGAGCCTTCGATTTCGAACATGGGCTACATCACGCTTGCGCAGACCGCAGCGGAAAGGGCGGAGACGCTGCCGAAGTCAGGCAATGCGGAGGGTGCCACCGTCAGCATCAATCCGCTCGGCGGGATCACGGTCCGCATGGCGACGACGCCGCAGGGTCAGGGACACGGGACGGTGGCCGCGCAGGTTGTCGGCGACGTCCTGGGCGTGGATCCGGCCGACGTCGATGTTCTCTCCGAGCTGGACACAGGCACGGATGCGTGGACGGTTGCCTCGGGCAACTACTCGTCTCGATTCTCGGGCGTCGGGACCGGCGCAGTGCTCCGCGCGGCCCAGAAAGTGGAAGCGAAGCTGAAGGCGATCGCTGCGGCCGAGCTCGGCTGCCAGCGCGAAGACGTTCACCTGCGCGACGGGAAGGCCTGGGACGGCGAGAGCAGCGTCTCGCTCCGGCGCCTCGCCGGCATTGCGCACTGGCATCCGGCCGGGCTGCCGGACGGGATCGAGCCCGGATTGCACGAGACAGCGTTCTACTCGGTGCCGATCCTCGAGCCTCCCGACGAGGAGGACCGCGTGGCGTCGTCCGCTGCGCACGGATTCCTCGTCGACGTCGCCATCGTGGAAGTCGACCGCGAAACGGCCGCGGTGCGCGTGCTCGACTACGTCAGCGTCCACGACGCCGGGCGGCTGCTCAACCCCCTGATCGTGGAGGGCCAGGTCCGGGGCGGCTTCGCGCACGGAGTCGGCGCTGCGCTCTTCGAGCGCCTCGTCTACGACGAGGACGGCAATCCGGTCACGGGCACCTTCATGGACTACCTGTGCCCGACCGCGGCCGACATGCCGTCGGTGAGGATGGAGCATCTCGAGACCCCGTCGCCGTTCACCGCCCTCGGGGCGAAGGGACTGGGCGAAGGAACGACGATGAGTGCGCCGGTCGCAATCGCGAACGCTGTCGCGGACGCACTCGGCGTCGACGCCGTCGAGCTGCCGTTGACGCCGGCCCGGGTCTGGGAGCTGCTGGCGTGAAGCCGGTGCCGTTCACGTATATCCGCGCAGAGTCGGCCGAGCACGTGGTGGAGACGCTCCGCGCACATGGTGACGAGGCGAAAATCCTCGCCGGTGGGCAGAGCCTCCTCCCCGCGCTCAACATGCGGCTGGTGCGTCCTGGCGTCCTCGTGGACCTGAACTTCGCGACAGGCCTCGACGGCATCACAGAAGAAAACGGCTCGCTTCGAATCGGCGCGCTCGTCCGGCAGGCCACGGCCCAGCGATCCGAGCTCGTACGCACTGGCTGTCCGCTGCTGGCGGAGTCCCTGCCGCTCGTCGGCCACGTCGTGACCAGGAACCGCGGCACCGTCTGCGGCTCCATCGCGCATGCGGACTCCGCCGCCGAGCTCCCGCTCGCTTTGGTCGCGCTCGGCGGCGAGGTCGTCACTTCGCGCCGAGCGGTTCCCGCAGCCGAGTTCTTCCTCACGCACTTCACGACGACGCTCGAACCAGACGAGCTCGTCGTCGCCACCAGCTGGCCCCGCCTGGGACCGGGCTGGGCCGGTGCGCTCGAAGAATTCGCCGTTCGGCACGGCGACTTCGCGCTGGCGTCCGCCGCGTGCGTGCTGCACGTCGAGGACGCTCGCGTCGCGGACGCTCGACTCGCCGTCGGGTCCGTCACAGCCCGGCCGGAGCTCGTCGAGGCGAGCCCGCTTGTGGGCCATGCAGTCGACGTCGAGTCTGCGCGCGGCGTCGCGGCGACCGTAGCGAGGTCGATCGATCCATCGCCGAATCTGCACGGCTCCCCGGAATATCGGCGGCGTCTCATCGAGGTCCTGGTGGAACGCGTGATTGCTCGAGCATGGGCGGCGGCGTCGTGAACGCGATCGACGTGACCGTCAACGGCCGGAGTTACAGCGAGCTCGTCGAGCCACGGCTGCTGCTGTCGGATTTCCTCCGTCACACCCTGGGACTGACAGGCACGCACGTCGGCTGCGAGCACGGCGTGTGCGGCGCCTGCACCGTCCGCCTCGACGGCACTGCGGTCCGATCCTGCCTCCTGCTCGCGGTCCAGGCCGACGGCACGTCGATCGAGACGATCGAAGGTCTCGCAGCGAACGGCGACCTGCACCCGCTGCAGGAGGCCTTCCGCAGGCATCACGCGTTGCAGTGCGGCTTCTGTACGTCCGGAATCCTCATGGCCGCCGCCGACCTTCTCGAAAGCCGAGACACAGTGCCGACCCGGGGGGAGATCGTCGACATGCTCGCCGGGCATCTCTGCCGCTGCACGGGTTATGAGCCGATCGTCGACGCGATTGCGGACGTAGCGGGCAGCTCGTGAACCTCGCCCGCAGCCTCGAGTACGCGGCCGAGCGGCACCCGGAACGCGAGGCGGTCGTCGACGACGGAGTGCGCCTCAGCTTCGTCGAGCTGCGCGGGCGGGCCGCGCGACTCGCCGGCGGCCTCGCGGATCTGGGTCTCGACCGCGGCGAGCGCCTCGCGGCCGTGCTGCGGAACCGACACGAGACCGTGGCGCTCTACTGGGCCGCGCAGTGGCTGGGCGCGACATTCGTTCCCCTGTCCTGGCGGGCGTCACCAGCGGAGCTCGACTACTGCATCGAGGACAGCGAGGCTCGCCTGGTCGCAACCGAAGAGGACGGCATCGTTCGCGTGGGCGAAACGGCGTTCCCGCTCCTGCACGAGGGCGACGAGCATTCTGGAGCGCTCGACCTGGACGAGCAGGCGCCTTCGCTGATGCTCTACACGTCCGGCACGACCGGGAAGCCCAAGGGTGTGCCCCGTTCGCATCGCGCCGATCGGGCCGCCGGCCTCTCTCAGGTCATCCAGCACGGCCTGGACGACGGCGACCGCACACTCGGAGCGATGCCGCTGTACCACACGATGGGTATGCACTCGCTGCTCGCGATGTCACTCGCCGGCGGCTGCTTCGTCGTTCAGGAACGGTGGGATGCCGACCAGGCCCTCGACCTGATCGAACGTGAACGCCTGACGGCGCTCTACCTCGCGCCGACCCTCTACCACGACCTCGTCACTCACCCCGATGTTCGGCGGCACGACCTCTCCTCCGTGCGCGCGCTCGCCTACGCCGGCGCCGCGATGCCGAGCAGCCTCGTCGAGCGCCTCTGTGAGGTCTTCCAGCCGCAGATCTTCGTCAACCACTACGGCTCGACCGAGATCTACACGTTCTCCGTCCATCGCGACCAGAAGGCCAAGCCGGGCTGCGCGGGCCGGCCTGCGTTGAACGCACGACTGCGACTCGGCGAAGACGACGAAATCGAGTGCCACCTCGGCTCGGACGAGGCTTTCGCGGGCTACTGGCGGCGGCCGGACGCAAACGAGAAGGCGATTCGCAACGGCTGGTACCGGACCGGCGACATCGGGCGGATCGACGAGGAGGGCGACCTCTGGGTGATCGGCCGCGTCGACGACATGATCGTGTCCGGAGGCGAGAACATCCACCCGCTCGAAGTCGAAGAGGTGCTCGCTCGGCACCCCGGCGTCGCGGAGGTGGCCGTGGTCGGCGCGCCCGACGACCGGCTCGGACACCGTGTGGTCGCCGTGGTCGTCGGGACGGCGACGGAGCAGGAGCTCGACGCGCACTGCCTCGCCTCGGAGTCGCTTGCGCGCTTCAAGCGGCCGCGCGAGTACCGCTTCGTGCCTGCTCTCCCGAAGAGCCCGTCTGGGAAGATCCTTCGCCGGGTCCTACGTGAGGAGGGTGTGACCGCATGACCGAGCTCGACGGCCTGCGACTCGAGCGCGACGCTGACGTGGCGACGATCACGCTCGACGTTCCCGAGAAGCTGAACCGCCTGTCGATGCCGGCGCGCGATCAGCTCGCGCAGCTGTTTGAAGAGCTCGGCAGCGACGCGGGCATACGCGCAATCGTCCTGACCGGAGCAGGCGAGAAGGCCTTCACCGCAGGCGGCGACATCGCCGGCTTCCTCGAGCGTGAGCCCGAGGAGCTCTCCCGCCTGGCCTGGAACGTGGCCGCTCCGGAGCGGTGCCCGAAGCCGGTCATCGCAAAGCTGCGCGGCTTTGCCTTCGGCGTCGGGCTCGAGCTGGCGCTGGCGTGTGACTTCCGCATCGCCGCCGACGACGTCGAGCTGGGCCTCCCAGAGGTGAAGATCGGGATGATCCCGGGGAGCGGAGGGACGCAGCGGCTCGCGCGGATGGTCGGCCTGGGCCGCGCGAAGGACCTGGTCATGCGGGGACGACGGATCGGGGCCTCCGAAGGGCTGGCGATCGGGCTCCTCACGGAGGTCGTGGCGCCGGCCGAGCTCGATGCCGCGGTCGCCCGGCTCGTCGACGAGCTGCGCGCCTTGTCGCCGTTGGCGCTGGCGATGGCGAAGCGCGTGCTGAACCACGCCTACGACGGCCCGCTCGGGCTCGGGCTCGAGGTCGAAGGGCTGGCCTACGGGTTGTTGCGGTCGACGCACGACTTCCGCGAGGGAGTGGAGGCGTTCGGCGAGAAGCGCCCGCCGAAGTTCGAAGGCCGCTAGCCGCGCTCCCAGGCGAGCCCGGCGGCGAGGACCGTCTCGCCGTTGGGCGCGACGAACTGCAGATCGCCGATCGCGAGACCGGCCCAGCCGAGCAGGTTGAACGGCCTCGCAAACGCCGTAAACGGGATCCGAATGTCGAGCTCGTTGCAGTCCTCCGCGGATAGCTCGATGCCGAGAACCGGCGCGACGTAGAGGTCGAAATCCGGCTCGTACCGCCGCCACGACTCGATCGCTTGGTAGGCGGCGTCGACCTCGTCGGGTTCGACCGACTCGGCGAGCTCGAGCTTGCGTCGGACGTTGTCGCCGTATTCGTCGGCACGTGCGGGGAAGGTCGCGCTGTGAGACTCCCGCGCCTCGTGGAAGAAGACGGGCCAGGTGTTCGCCTCGGGCTCGGGTATCTCGGCAGCGACGCAGCGGGCTCCGAGTTCCTCCAGTCGCTCGACGTACCCCTCCGCGGCAAGATTCCGCTCCGGTCGGCGCCCGTCGCCGACCGAGGGCGGGCGCGTGAGAACACCCACGGTCTGGCCGGCGAGCCGCGGTTCCGGCGCAGGCTTTCCCGTGAGCACCGACCACATCAGAGCGACGTCCTCGACCGTGCGCGCCATCGGGCCGACGGTGTCCAGCGTCGGGCAGAGCGGGAAGACGCCCTCCATAGAGATCTCACCCCAGCGCGGCTTGAGCCCAACCGTTCCGCAGCAGGCCGAGGGCAGGCGGATCGAGCACCCGGTGTCCGTGCCGATGCCGAGGTCGCAGAGGCCCGCGGCGAGTGCCGCAGCGTTCCCCCCGCTCGAGCCGCCGGTCGTTCGCCCAGGGTTCAGCGGGTTCTTGACCGTGCCGTACCACGGGTTCTGGCTCGTTACGCCCCATGCGAACTCGTGCAGGTTCGCCTTGCCGACGACGACTGCACCTGCGTCGACAAGTCGCTGCACGGCGAGAGCCGTTCGTTCCGGGACGTGGTCTGCGTAGATCTTCGAGCCGTACGTCGTGCGGATCCCGGCGGTGTCGATCAGATCCTTGACGAGGAGCGTCTTCCCCGACAGTGGGCCCGGTTTTGCCTCTGCCGGGTCGTCGACCCAGGTGATGACCGCGTTGAACGGATCAATCGCGAACGACGGCAACCGCTTCGACCTCGATCTTCGCGCCCGGTATCGCCAGCCTGCTCACCTCGACGAGCGTGCTCGCGGGACGTGACTCGCCGAACACTTCCTGGCGCACGGGATTGATACTTGCCCGGTCGTCGACGTCGGTAAGGAAGACGGTGACCTTCGCTACGTCTGCAAACGAGGACCCGGCCGCTTCGAGCACGGCGCCCACGTTCGCGAACGTCTGTCGCGCCTGCTCGACGACGTCGTCGCCGCCGACGAGTCGGCCCTCTGCGTCGACCGGCACGCAACCGGAGACGAACAGTAGGTGGCCGACGCGGACCGCATCCGTGTAATGGCTGATCGGCTCGGGCTGCCCCGCCACCCGGATCTCCTCGCGCGCCGGCACGCTGCCGAGGATAATCAGTCGGTGGCGGAGCCGCAGTTCGTGCACTTCGACGATGTCCGCGCATTCGAGCTCGCGGCAGGCGTCAGCGGGCGACCTCTGTTCGGCGAGGGCGCGATGCTGAACCTGATCGAGTTCGAGCCCGGCGCGACCGTGCCCCTGCACAGCCACGAGCACGAGCAGCTCGGAATCATCCTGCGGGGTATGCAGGCCCTCGTCGTCGACGGCGTCCCACACGAGCTCGGACCGCTCGAGGGCTATGTGCTTCCGGGAGGAGTGGAGCACTCCGCCTACTGCGGCCCGGAAGGCGCACTGGTGCTCGACGTCTTCCGCCCCGTGCGGGAGGACTACCGCGAGCGGTGGCAGTCCCTCAGCTGAGAGCGGCCCGAACGGCTTCGGGCAACTCGGAGGCCAGACCTTCATCGTCCACATGGACGACGGTATGCCTTCCCTGCACGAAGACCTCACCGGCCTTGGCGATGTCCCATGCGTACGTGATCGACGTCCGGCCGACCCGTTCGACCCGTAAGCGCACCTCGACGTCGTCCTCGAAGACGAGCACCTTCAGATAGTCCGCCTCGACGTGCCGGCGAGGGTAGCTCCCCCAGCCTTCGGTCAGCCCGAGCCGGCGCATCAGCGCGGTCTCCGCGGCCTCGACCCAGCGAAACACCGCAGTGAAATGGATCCGCCCGCCGGCGTCCGTGTCGATCCAGGCGACACGTGCCCGTTCGACCTGCTCGATCATGGCTGCACGACCACGCGGCCGGCCGAGCCCGCGAGGCTCGCCTCGATCGCGTCGTTGACGCGCTCGAGCGGGAAGGTGGGCCCGAGCAGCGGACGGAGTGCCAACCGTCCCGCGCGTACGTGCTCCAGCAGGACCGGCAGCGCGACCGCAGGATCCTCCGAGCCGTACATCGTCCCCGTCAGCCACTTCTCGCGGCGATTGAACTCGCCGGGATCGAGGTCGAGCCTGGCGCCGGCCGCCGGGAGGCCGACGACGACACAGCTGCCGCCGCTGCGAGTCCAGCGCAGCGCGAGCCCGGTCGTCTCCGGAGCGCCGACGGCGTCGAACGCGTAGTCGGCACCCTCGGGAAGCAGCTCTCGCATCGTGCTCTTCAGGCCCTCGGGCGTCACGGCCGCGGTTGCGCCCAGCTCGAGTGCCTGTTCTCGCCGGGCCTCGACCGGGTCGACGGACACAACGGTCCCCGCGCCCGCCAGCCGCGCACCCTGGAGCACGAACTGGCCGACACCCCCTGCGCCGACCACGACGACCGAAGAGTTTGGCTGCACCCGCGCCGCGAACAGCACCGCGCCGATTCCGGTGAGCGCAGCGCAGCCGAGCAGCGCCGCCTCCTCGAGCGGCACGTCATCGCCGAGCGGGAGGGCGACCCGTTCGGCAACGACCACCCGCTCAGCGAGAGCCCCGGTGGCCGTGCCGCGGTACACGGTTTCCCCGTCGAGTGACATCCCTGTTCTTCCGTCCACCAGAGTCCCGGCACCGATCGCTCGGTGCAGCGGGACGCACGCGGCCGGCCGGCCACGCGCACAATCTGCGCACTCTCCGCATGAGGGCGCCCAGGACAAGACGACCCGGTCGCCCGGCCGGACGGACGAGACGGCGCTCCCGACCTCCTCGATGACCCCGGCACCCTCGTGGCCGAGGACCATCGGCGTCGGCCGCTCCCACTCACCCTTGACGCTGTGCAGGTCGGTCCCGCAAATCCCGACAGACACCATCCGAACGACGACCTCGTCGTCTCGCGGCTCTTCGAGCTCGATCTCCCGCACCTCGAGCGGCCGTCCAGGGCCGTGAAACACGGCGGCGCGGGTTTTCATGTCTTTCCGGCTACGCGGGCGCGGCGGCGCCGATCGCCTCGAGCACGGCTGCACACGTCGTCACCGTCGAAACGTTCTGGAGCGCGAAGTTGATCGACGCGTTGTGCCACTCGGCGCTCATCGTCGAGCAGCCGTCCTCCGGAACGATCATGAAGAAGCCCTTGTCGGCACCGGTTCGAGCCGTGTGCTCGACGGACATGTTCGTCCACGCTCCGGTGACGATCACGGTGTCGCGACCCAGGCCTCCGAGCAGCAACTCGAGCTTTGTCCCTTCCCACCCGCACATCCGCATCTTCTCGACGACGAAGTCACCGTCCTGCGGCTCGACCCCGTCCACCGCCGCTGCACCCCACGTCCCACGCACGAGGGCATTGGCTTCCTTCACGCCCTGGAAGAGCGGCGCGTTCACCTTCAGCCCCGGCGAGCCGTCCTCGACGATGTAGTGCACATGGATCACCGGGATGCCCGCGGCGCGGCACGCTTCCGCCAGCTGCTTCACGTTCTCGACGACGTTCTGCTCCTTGGCGTGCTGCGGAGCGCCCGACTCGGCAAACGCACCGCCCTCCCCCATCACGTCGTTTTGGAGGTCCTGGATGATCAGGGCCGCCCGCCCTGGATCGACGTCGATGCGTTCGGTTTCGCTCACCGTCTCCTCCTCACGTCATGTAGCTGAGCCGATTGCCTGACACTTTCATCGAGATCCTGTACAGCGAGGTCGTGCTGGGCATGTACAGGTCGCTCCAATCGTCGCCGCCCCAGTTCAGGTTGCCGACGTTCTCCGGGACCTCGATGATGCCCAGCAACTCTGCCTCCGGACTGATCACCCAGACGCCGCCGGGCCCCGTCACGTAGACGTTGCCGTGCTCGTCGCACTTCATCCCGTCCGGGATTCCTTCCTCGATCACACCCGAGCCGATGTTCGCGAAGAACATGCGTCCATTTCCGATCGTCCCGTCTGCCTGCCGATCGAAGACGCGGATATGCGCGCGAGGCGTGTCGTTGATGTACAGCAACGACTCGTCGGGCGAGAAGCAGAGGCCGTTCGACTGTTCGAAGTCATCCACCAGAAGCTGAGGATCGCCGCCCTCGGGCGCGATCCGGTAGACGCCCTGGAAGTCGAGCTCGCGCTCGCGCTCGATGCCGAAGACCGGCATGCGTCCGTACCAGGGGTCGCTGAAGTAGATGGAACCGTCGTTCGCGACGATCACGTCGTTCGGGCTGTTCAGCTCCTTGCCCTCGTAATGCGAAGCGAGGGTTTCCCGATTGCCGCCCTTGCCGTCCGGATCCATGCGCACGAGTGAGCTCGTGACGTGTTCGCACACGAGCAGGCGGCCCTCGGCGTCGTAGGTCATCCCGTTGCCCTTGTTGCTCGGATTCGCGACCTCGGTGACGCCGTCCGCCTCGCTCCAGCGGCGCCGGATGTCGCCGGGCATGTCGCTGAACAGCAGGAAGCGCCCTTCCTTGTTCCAGATCGGTCCCTCGGTGAACGTGAAGCCCGTCGCTAGCTTCTCGACCTGCGCCTGCGAGTCGACCAGCTCGTGGAGCTTCTCCGACTTGACGTCAACGGCCATCTCGGCTCCTTTTCACGCGGTGTGAAGCCGGCCGAACCTAACATTTCGTGGCTCCGGGCGAAAGCTTCGCTTCATTCTGCCGCGCGGATGAAGGCGGCGAAGTTCTCTCGCGCTCTTGGCAGGCGACGCCCGAACTCGTAGAGAAGCATGGTCGAGAGCTCAGGGCCTTTCGCGGTCATGCCCATCGTCTTTCGATAGCTACTCCAGTTCCAATCCACTGCGGCTCCGCACAATCCAGCGCGCACAGGATTGAGGACGATGTACCGCGCGGCTTCGAAGAGGTGATAGTCCGTCTCGACCAACTCCGACCAGAAGCGCCGCTCGAAGACGTGCCCCTCGTAGCCGTGCCGCCAGTCGTACCACTGTCCGTAGCAGCCATTCAGGTACTGCATTCCTTCAGAGACGGTCGGCTCGACGGTCGTCACTAGCAGGTGGAAGTGATTCGTCATCAAGCACCACGAATGCAACTCCCATTCGTAGCGCTCGACCGTCTCACCAAGCAGGCCAAGAAAGCGCCGGCGCGACTCAACATCCGTGAAAATTGGCAACTTCCGCACGCCGCGGCTGACGAGGTGATAGATCCCTCCTGCGACCTGGGGGCGTGGAGGACGGGGCATCCTGTTCTTTCGGGGCGCTGTCTTTGGGTCAGACCCCAAGACATGTCGGCATGTGACGTGTCCGGTGCTTCGGACTACTAGTAAGGCTTTCCACGGTAGGGCTCGCGACGTGACGAGAGCGTGCCGACTTTGGGACGGATGTGTTGCGCGCGGCGGAACGGGACGCACGGTCGCCGTTAGTTGGCGGATGGACCTTTCCGTGGGGCGGGGACCCTTCGCGGGGGCCCGCTTCGGTTAGCCCTCGGTTTGTGTTTAGTCGCGGGCGAGAACGTCAGCGCTCTCGCGCGGCTCCTCCACATGAATCCTCGTCTTCGAGTTGCGTAGGAAGCCGCCGTCGCGGCCGGCGCGCGTGGCGAGGATCTCACCCAGGATCGAGAGAGCCGTTTCGGCAGGCGTGTCCGCGCCGATGTCGAGTCCCGTGGGACCGGAGACGCGCTCGAATTGGTGCTCCTCGACGCCGGCCTCGAGCAGGCGCTCGCGCCGGCGCTCCTGGTTTCGCCGCGACCCGAGAGCCCCGATGTAGAACGCCTCGGTGCCCAGCGCGCCCTTGATCGCAGGGACGTCGAACTTGTCGTCGTGCGTCAGCACCACGACCGCGGTCTGGTAGTCCGGCTGCACCTGGTCGATTGCTTCCTGTGGCCAGGAGACGAGCAACTCGTCCGCACTCGGGATGCGTTCCTTCGTCGCGAACTTGCCCCGAGCGTCGGCGACAATCGTCCCCCAGCCCAGCTGTTTCGCGGCGGCGCACAGCGCTTCCGCGGTATCGACCGCGCCGATCACGAGCAGTCGGGGAGCCGGCCCGTAGAGCTCGGCAAACACCTTCCGGCCGTCGTCGAGCTCGAGCAGCGTGTTGCGCCCTCGCCGCAGCAGCTCGTCAACGTGGTCGGCGAGCTCCTCCGGCCCCTCCCCGAACCGGTCACCCGCTTCGGTCACGAGCAGCTCCGCACCGAGCGGCTCCCCCTCGACGACGGTGAAGAGGATCGCCCGCTCTTCGGTTTCGATGATCCGCAGCAGGCGCTCGACCAGCGCATCCGGTGCGCTCTCGACGAAAACGTCGATCTCGCCCCCGCACGGCAGGCCGACAGAGAACGCGAGCTCGTCCTCGATCCCGTACGAGAGGAACTGCGGGCGCGCTCCCTCCAGTACCTGGCACGCGTGGTCGTAGACGTCGCTCTCGACGCAGCCTCCCGAGACCGAGCCGGCCATCTCGCCGCTCTCCGAGACCGCGAACTTGGCCCCGACCGGCCGCGGCGCGGAGCGCCTGGTCGCGATCACGGTCGCCACGGCGAATCGCTCGCCCCGTGCGCGCCAGCGCTCGATGTCCGGCAGCACCTCTTTCACGCCGCGTGCCTCCTTTCGATACCGGCGAGGACGCCGGCAAGCTCTTCGAGACTAGCCAGATTATGTCCGGCCACGAAACGATCAACGTACGGAAGAGCGGCTCTCATCCCTTCCGCGAGGGGCTGATACTCCGGATTTCCCTTCAGCGGATTCACCCAGACGATCGCGTACGCCGCCCGTTGCAGGCGGGCCATCTCCCGCGCGACGAGCGCCGGATCCTCGCGCTCCCAGCCGTCTGACACGATCACGACAGCTGCACCGCGCGTGAGCGCGCGCCGCCCCCAGGTGTCGTTGAACGTCTTCAGGGATGCCCCGATCCGGGTGCCGGCCGCCCAATCGACGACTCGCCGGGCCGCCGCCGCCAGCGCCTCCTCGGGATCACGGGTCCTGAACTCGTCCGTCAACCGGAACAGGCGCGTCCCGAACACGAACACCTCGACGCCGCGCCCGGACCCGACCGCGGCGTGCAGGAAGAGCAGCAGCGCCCGCGTGTAGGCCTCCATCGAGCCCGAGACGTCGCAGAGCAGGACGAGCTTGCGCGGCACCTCGATGCGGCGGCGGAACGTTCGCTCGATCGGATCACCTCCGCGGGCGAGCGAACGACGTGCAAGACGTCGCAGGTCGAGGCTCCGGCCGCGCGCATGTGGGCGCAACCGTCTCGATCGTCGAAGCGGTCGCGATGCTGCCACCTCCGCCATCGCTTTTGAGAGATGCGCGAATTCTTCCGGCGTCATCGCGGCAAAGTCCTTCCGCCGCAAGACCTCGTGGCTGCTCCAGCCGATCTCGGTGGCTTCATCGCCGCGCCTGTCGTCGTTGCCGGTGCGATCGGTGCGTGTCCGCTCCGAGAGACGCGGCGGTTTGTCAACCGGCAGCGTGCCGCGGTAGGGCGGGCGGGACGGCAACCGGAGGAACCAGGCGGCAAACGCTCGGTCGAAACTCTCGAGCTCCTCGGCTCGCGACACGAGCGTCGTGCGCAACGTCCAGTAGACGTCGTCGCGATTGCGGATGTCGAGGCAGTCGAGCCCGGTGAGCGCGTCCGAGATGCGCCCCGGACCGACCTCCAACCCCGCCTCACGCAGGATGCGCCCGAACGTGACGACGTGGCGGACGAAGCCGCCCTCAGACTGCGCCGGCTGCGGCGACACTGCGTGCCTCCTCGACGAGCGCGACGAGAGCCTCGTCGCGGACCGCGGCGAAGTCCTCGTGGTACTTCAGGACGGAGCCGAGCGTCTCTTCGACAACTCCGGCGTCGAGCTCCTCACGACCGAGCGCTGCCAGCGCCTGCGCCCAGTCGATCGTCTCGGCCACGCCAGGCGGCTTCGCGAGATCCAGTTGTCGCAGACCTTGCACGAATGCTGCAGCCTGGCCTGCCAGCCTGTCGGGAATGCCGGGCACGCGCAACACGACGATCTCGATCTCACGCTCGAGCGTCGGGTGATCGATCCAGTGGAAGAGGCAACGTCGTTTGAGCGCGTCGTGGAGCTCACGCGTGCGATTTGAGGTCAGGACCACCGCCGGCCGGCGGCTCGAACCGATCGTTCCGATCTCCGGAATCGTGATCTGGAAGTCCGACAGCATCTCGAGCAAGAAGGCTTCGAACTCGTCGTCCGCCCTGTCGATCTCGTCGATCAGGAGAACGACCGGCTCCTTGCTCTCGATTGCTTCGAGCAAGGGCCGCCGGATCAGGAACTCGGGGCCGAAGAGCTCCTGCTCGGACACGGTCCCTTCCTGCGCCGCGCGAATGTGCAAGAGCTGCCGTGAGTAATTCCACTCGTACACCGCGTGTGCGACGTCGAGCCCCTCGTAGCACTGCAGCCGGATCAGCCGCGAAGACGTGGCCTGGGCAAGTGCCTTGGCCGCCTCGGTCTTGCCGACGCCGGCCTCACCCTCGAGGAGCAACGGCTTCTCGAGTGCGAGCGAGAGGTAGAGCGCGGTCGAGAGCCCGCGCTCGGGCAGGTACTTCGCGCCCCTGAGGCCGGTCTCCAGCTCGTCGATCGTCGCGAACGCCACAGCTCTCACGATAACCGCGACGAGACGCACTGGACCCTCTCTGTTGCGCCCTCCGCGCGCTCGGTGACAGAATCGGGGCCAGTTAGCGCCTTTGAGGAAGGAGCGGGAGTGACAGCGACATCTCTTGCAGAAGCCCAGGTCATCGCCCCCACCTCCCGGGCAGAGGCGGTCGATGCTTTCGGCGACGGATCGGGCGTGACCGTGCTGGGCGGCGGGACGATTCTGATGCCGGAGATGAACTACGGACGGCTGAGACCGGAACGTGTCCTGCTGTTGCAGAACGCCGGGCTGTCGGGAGTCGTGCGCAACGGCAGCTCTTTGACGATCGGGGCCATGACGACCGTGGCCGAGCTCGAGCAGGCGCCCGAGCCGCTCGGGACCGCAGCGCGCAACGTTGCAGATCACGAGATTCGCGCCCAGGCGACGCTCGGAGGAAATCTGTGCGTGCACGCCGGCGGCGCAACCCCGCGCGGCGACCTGCAGGCTGCGCTGATCGCTCTCGGCGCTCAGGTCACGACGGCGGGCAAAGGCGGCGAGCGCACCGAGCCGATCGAGGACTTCGTGGCCGCCCCCGACGGACGGCTGCTGCTCGAAGTCGAGTTCGAGGAGCCAACACGCTCGGGTTACGCAGCGGCGCACCGGCCGCACGCGCACGCGTACACGATTCTCGCCGTCTGCGCGACCGAGACGCCCGCCGGGTTGCGAGTCGGCCTGAGCGGAGCCGGACGAAACGGCTTGCGCGCGCGCTCGGTCGAGGACGCACTCGCAGGAGGCGCTTCAGCGGAAGAGGCGTCCCAGAAGGCGCTCGACGATGCTCAAACGCAGGACGACGCGCTCGCGTCGGCCTGGTACCGCCAGCGGCTGCTCCCGATCCTGGTTCAGCGGGCACTCGACGACCTTGGAGGAGGCAAATGAGACTCACGGTCAACGGCCAGCAGCACGATCTCCACAGTCCGCCGCTCACCTCGCTCCTCACTGCACTCCGCGAGGAGCTCGACATCACGAGCCCCAAGGCCGGCTGCCACCAGGGCGGCTGCGGCGCCTGCACGGTCCTGGTCGACGGCGAGGCGCGCCGGTCGTGCCTCGTGTCGCTCGCCGCCGTCAACGGTGCGACGATCACAACGGTCGAGGGTCTGGGCACGGCCGACGACCTCTCGCCCGTGCAGGCCGCCTTCGACGAGCACTACGCCGCCCAGTGCGGCTTCTGCACGTCCGGCTTCATCATGGCGGCCACTGCTCTCATCGACCGGACGCCGAAGGCGGGCCGCGAAGAGATCCTGGCGGCGCTGTCCGGGCACGTCTGCCGCTGCACCGGGTACATCAAGATCGTCAGCGCGGTCGAGGCGGCCGCCAAGGGCGACGTCCATCCCGAACAGGTCGAGCCGAGCTTTGACCCCGAGGAGGCGGCAGTGCTGATTCCAGGGAGCCCAGCGTGAAAGCCGTCGGCGCGCGACTGCCGCGGTACGACGGCGTCGCCCACGTCACCGGGCAGACACAGTACGTCGACGACATCCGCGTCCGCGGGACACTCTGGACGAAGGCGCTGCGCTCGCCACACCCGAACGCGGCGATCAAGCGCCTCGACACGAGCAAGGCGGAGGCGCTCGCCGGCGTGCATGCGATCGTCACTCACAAGGACGTCCCCCACAACGTCTATGGGCACCTCGAGGCGCTCGGGATCCCTGCCGACGAGCCGCTGCTCGCCGTAGACGAAGTCCGGTACAAGGGCCAGCCGATCGCGGCCATAGCAGCGATCGACGAGGACACCGCCCGCGAGGCAGTCGAGCTGATCGAGATCGAGTACGAGGAGCGCCCGGCGTTCTTCGACATCCGCAAGGCGATGGACGCCGACTGGCCGAAGATCCATCAGTGGGGCCCGGTGTATCCCCACTTCGGACCGCACAACCACAGGCGCGTGCGCAAAGGCGACATCGAGGCGGCGTTCGAGCAGGCGGACACGATCGTGGAGGGCGTCTACCGCCCGCAGGCGATCGAGCACTGCCCGATCGAGCCGCAGACCGCCCTCGTCGTCCCGGAGGCGAACGGCCGCCTGACGATCTACTCGTGCACGCAGGCGATGTATTTCTCGATGGGCGTCGTCGCCGCGCATCTCCAGTGGCCGCTGAACAAGCTGAAGTTTGTCGGCGGGACCGTCGGCGGTGGTTTCGGCGGCAAGGTCGACACCGCGAGCGAGACGATCTCCGCACTGCTCGCGCTCAAGGCCAAGCGGCCGGTGAAGTGGCGCTGGACACGCGAAGAGGAGTTCCTTGTGTCGTCGACGCGCGCGCCGTGGCACATGGAACTGGCGGACGCCGTCACGAGCGACGGCTGGATCCTCGGGCGCAGGATGACGACGCTCCACGACGCGGGGGCATATGCCCGCTTCTCACCGTACGGCGTGACGAAGCACGCGTTCCACCACACCGGCGCTTACACGATCCCGAACGTTCACTTCGACGGCTTCGTGGTCTTCACGAACCGCGTGCCGACGACGGCGATGCGCGGTTTCGGTGTCACGTCGGTCTCGTTCGCCGTGGAGACGCACATGAACCGGATCGCCGAAGTGCTCGAGATCGATCCGCTCCAGCTGCGGCTGAAGAACGCGAACCGGATCGGCGACACGACTCCGAATCGAGTGGTGCTCAAGGACCCGTCGACTGTCCCGGTCGTCCTCGCCGCCGCAGATCGCGTCGGCTACGACCTCCCGACCGAGTACAAGTCGATGACGAACGAACGTCGCTCCGGCGACCTGCTCCCAGAGCATCTCGTTGCCCAACTCGCCGGGCCGGAATCCTCGTCGAACGGAGGGGGGCGGTAATGGCGAAGCACAAGGGCCGCGGGATCGCGACGATCGAGTACCCCACCGGCATGAACCAGAACGGCGACCCGAGCCAGGCCTGGGTCAAGCTCAAGCCCGACGGCCGCGTCGACGTCTTCTCGGGCACGGTCGACATCGGCCAGGGCTCGCGGACCGTGCACACGCAGATCGTCGCGGACGCGCTCGGCGTCCCCTTCGACTGGGTCACCAACGACAACACGAACACCGACTCGTCCGCCGTGTGCACCGGGAGCTTCGCCTCTCGCGGCACCTTCATCGGCGGCAACGCCGTCCGCTTCGCGGCCGAGCAAGCCCGTGAGCGCATCCTCGACATTGCGTCGAAGGAGCTCGAGATCGCGCCCGGCGATCTCGACATCGTCGACGGCGAGGTCATTGCCAAGGGAGCTCCGGACCGGAAGATCGGGATCCCGGAAGTGGCCGCCGCCGCAACCTGGAACTACGGCGAGCTGATCACCGGCACCGGCGCGGCACTGAAGCCGTACGCGGACGTCAACGACGACGACGGCTCCGTGGAGATCGAGCCGCATTCCGCGATCTCCTACGCCGCCTGCGTGGCGGAAGTGGAGGTCGACGACGAGACGGGCGAGGTGACAGTCGAGCGGTTGATCCAGGTCTACGACGTCGGCCGCGCGATCAATCCCACTCTTGTCGAGGGCCAGATCGAAGGCGGCGCGATGATGGGGCTCGGCCTGGGCTTGCTCGAGGAGGCATATCCCTACTATCCGGGAACCGAACATCGTGGCGGCGAGTTCGGCGCCTACCTGGCGCCATCACTCGAAGACCTGCCCGAAGTCGACAATCTGATCATCGAGAACCCGTCCGAGGACGGTCCGTTCGGCGCGAAGGCGATCGGCGAGATGGCGAACAACGCCCAGCCTCCGGCAATCGTGTCCGCGATCTACGACGCCGTCGGCGTCTGGGTGACCCAGCTACCGGCGACGCCGGAGCGGGTCCTGCGGGCGCTCGACGGAGAGAAGGAGCCACGGCGCGACGGCAAGCGCGTCATCTTCGACGACCCGGTTTCGATCCGGACGGTGAGCTCGGACGGCGGCAAGGGCTTCTTCGAAACAGATGGCTGATGCCGCGACGCCGTTTCGAACGTGGAACGGCGTCGAGGCTTGGCAGTTCGCCGACGGCGTCCGGCTGCATGCGATCGGCGGTGAGCAGATCCTGCTCTGCCGCGTCACGTACGAGCCGGGGAAGCAGGTGCCGGACCACGCTCACGAGCACACCGAACAGGTCATGGCCATCATCGAGGGTGAGGTCAAGATCACCGTTGCGGGCAACACCCGCGACGTGAAGGCGGGTGACGTGATCGTCATCAATCGCGGCGTCCAGCACAGCCTGTACTCAGAGAATGGAGTGACGTTCTTCGAAGCACTCGCACCGGTGCCACTCGACCACGTTCCGGATCAGGACCGCGATCTCGTGCTCGGCGCGGACGGCGGCAGCGGTCACGTCGAGCGCTGATCTGCACGCAAGAAAGGAGTATGCAATGCCGATGATCGAAGTGAAGCTCTACGACCACCGCGTGACCGACGAATCCGTGCCGAAGATGATCGAGGCGCTCACGGACGCCCTGCACGAGTCGAGCGGCGCGGCGAAGGAGCACATCCATGTCGTCATTCAGGGCGTCTCGCCGAAGAACTGGGGCATCGCCGGTAAGCCCGCCGGCTAGATCCATGCCGCTAATCGAGGTCAAGCTGTTCGATTTCAGGATGGACGAGGAGACGAGCCGCAAACTGATCGCAGGACTGACGGATGCGCTCTGCGAAGCCACGACCGAAGGCCTTCGCGAGCACACGTGGGTCGTCGTTGAAGGACACTCGCCGAAGAACTGGGGCGTCGGCGGAGTGCCCTGGCCCGCCGAGAAGACTCCGCCCTGACCCGAACGTCGTCACGAAAGGCTGGGGTCAGACCCTTGCCGTCCGGGACGTGCCCTCTCTGGCTACGAGCTCCAACTCGACCGCCGGCGCGCCCGGCATGATCGCGGCCGTCTCGCGCGCGTGTAACAGAGTCGTGCGCACGATCAGCTTCGCTCGCGCGAAGTTGTCCATCACCGTCGGCACGGGCCCGACGCGCTGCTTCAGCGCGTAGCCGCCGGCGTTGCGGCCGATTGCGCGATACGAGTCGAGCGTCAGCGACGGCGCCATGCCGAAAAGCTCGAGGTTGTCGAGCGGCTGGAGGTCGGCTCGGTGGATGACCGTCGTCCCCTTCGACTGGATGCCGATCGCGACACCGGAGCCGGCGAGGGCAGCGCCGTCGTGGCCGATGAAGGCCACGTCGGACGCGCGGCGGACACGGACGAGGCGCGGCGCCGCCCCCGCGTCTCGCACTCCCTCGATCAGCGCCTCGAGCACGTCCTGATGAGCCAGGCCCCCGATCGTCGTCCGCAACCCGTCGGCGAACGCCGGCCCCAGTGCGATCACGACGTCGTCCGCATCGTTGCCTAGTATGGCAACGTGCTTCTCCACCACCACGGGCTGCTGCGCTTCCGTCGCCTCCTCCAGCGCCCGCGCGTCGAGCTCGTGCGGAAGGTGCTGCAAGCGCTCCCAGCGTTCGCCGTCCAGGCGGTAGCCGGTGCCGGGGCCCGAGTAGCGGTTTGGATCGTTGACCGCGGCGCTGACCGCACCGGTCGACCCGATGATGGCCGAGGTCTGGAGATAGTCGCTCGAGACCCGCTGGCGCTGCATGCCCAGGATCGCCTCGGCGACGTCGGTGAAGCCCTGCCGGTCGAGCTCGCGCGCAACATCGAGCCCGCTGATTCCCTCCGCCAGCACCCGATCGGCCGCGGCGACATCGGCGGCGCGATCGCGATCGGGCAGGTCGCGACTGTCGAGCGCAGAGGTCGCCGCCTCGACTTCCTCATCCGTGATCGCGGGAAAGTCGAGAGCCGCGAAGACGGCCTGGATCGCGCGCGCCGCACGTTCGCGCACACTCAGCGCTTCGTCCTCGCTCAGCGGCTCGATGCCGCCGTCCACTTGCCAGTCGCGCTGGATCGTCAGCCACTCGTCGATGTCGTCCGCGTCGTAGTTGCCGCCCCCGAACATGTTGTCGTAACGCGGCATCACGCTCCAGCCGGACGTGACGAAGTCGGTTCCGGGAAGGAACTGGCCCATCAACTTGGCCGTGCGCCTGGTCGGAGAGTGCGAGGCGATCGCGTCGTTTCCGGATGCGACTTCGAGGTCGAGCCACGCGGCGAGCAGGTTCTCCGCGAGGATCTCACGCGATCCCGCGGGGACGCTCATCACGAGCGCGACGCACGAGATCGCCCCGTTCTGAACGCCCTGCGAGCCGGCCGCCCGCGCGAGCGACAGGCATCGCGCTTCGAGGTAGAGCATCGAGCACCCGCCCGCGTGGCCCATCAGCGCCTCGGAACCTCCGCCGGACGTAAAGCGGACCTTGATCCCACGCGACGCGTATGCCGAGGCGAGAAAGCCCTTCGACCACGGGGTGTCGTCACCGTCCACGAACACCGGCTCCGTGCCGTAGACCGACAGCGTCTCCGCGTACGTGGTGATGCCCTGGATCGCGAGCTGCAGCGACCGTCGCTCTTCGATCGCGCACTGCGTCAGCACCCCCGGTCTCCCCGTCTGCGAGCCGACGAGAATCGCCATCGCGTTCAGCGGCGCGTAGCGCGAGACGCCGACAGTCGTCTCGATCTCGGCGAAGCCGCGCGCCGCAGCCTCCGCGGCGTCGGCCGCGAGCAGCCCCGGATTCTCCTTCAGATTGGTGACGTGCGCCTGGTTCGCCGGGGCGCGGCGGGCGCGCAGCTTCTTGAGGGCGAACATCATCTCGACCGGATCGAGCAGCGAGACCACGCCCGCCAGTCGCGCGGGCGTGAGCCCACGCGCAAGCCGGACGAGCTCCTCACGCGGCACGTCGACATCGACCAGCCGACGGGCAAGCTCGGCGTCGTCCAGGGCCATGGCCTCGGCCGCCGCTTCGAGGTCGAGACCGTGGCGCGCGATGAAGTGGTCGATGGCGTCGAACTCCTCCTCGCTCCGTCCGTCGAGCCACACGACTCGCCCCTGCTCGACCTTGAGACCGGGCTCCGGATCGTTCGGCCCGTTCATGGCGACGAGCCCGAGGTCGGGGCGCGGGGTGATCAGAACCTCGCGCCGCAACTCGCGACGCTCCCGCTCGACGAAGCGTCTAGACCGTGGGCTCATCGGGCAGGAGGAGATTCCGCTTGGCGTAGACCGTCCGCGCTTCCCGGACGAAGGCGGCGGTCATCGTCGCGTGGAAGTCTCTTTCGAGCCGGTCGGCCCAGCTCTCGAGCTCGTCGGCGGTCGAGCGATGCGGACGCAAGGCGGTGTAGACCTCGAGGATGACCTCGTCGGGCACACCCGTCAGCTCAGCGGCACGCGCGAGGTTGGCCGCAAGCTGCGCGCGCCCTGCTGCGAGGGCCACCTGTGACTGAAGCTCGAGCGTCCCAGCCGTCGCGCGCATCTCCGAAGCGTCCAACCGTCCGGAGCGAAGGGCGTCGAGCGTGAGCTCGTCCAGCCCGAGCCCGCCGGGCGTGCGGACCAGATCGGGCCTCTGGGTCCCGAGCGGGTAGTCCGCGATGGGATCGAACGCCACCTGACAAGCTTAGTCCCAGGCCCGCGCTCCGTTCGCGCCGCGATATAAGAGTGCGTGTGAACGCGTACGACTTCGGCGGCCGCGTGGCCCTCGTCACAGGGGGCGCGAGCGGGATCGGCGCGGCAACCGTCGAGTTGCTGCGCACGAGCGGCGCACGCGTCGCCGTGCTCGACCTCGATCCGAACGGCCTCCACGAAGACGTTCTCCCGATTCGCGGCGACGTGACGAGGCCCGAGGATGCCGAAGCCGCCGTCGCGCGAGTCGACTCCGAGCTGGGCGGGCTCGACATCCTCGTCTGCTCGGCGGGAGTCGGCGGCGATTCGGTTCGCGCCGTCGACATGCCGGACGAGGAATGGCGGCGCGTGTTCGCGATCAACTGCGACGGCACGTTCTTCTGCAACCGCGCGGCCGTCCGCGGAATGATCGAGCGCGGCTACGGACGCGTCGTCAACGTCGCCTCGATCGCAGGCAAGGAAGGCAACCCGAATGCCTCTGCGTATTCGGCGAGCAAGGCCGCGGTGATCGGAATGACCAAGTCGATCGGCAAGGAGGTCGCCGGTTCCGGTGTGCTCGTGAACTGCATTGCGCCGGCCGTCATCGACACACCGATCCTCGGTCAGCTCAGCGAGGAGCACATCGGCTACATGCTGCAGAAGATCCCGCTCGGGAGGGTGGGCAAGCCGGAAGAGGTGGCTCACCTGATCGCCTACCTCGCCAGCGAGAACCTGAGCTTCGCGACCGGCGCATGCTTCGACATCTCCGGCGGGCGAGCGGTCTATTGATCCGCATCGTCCGCTTCAGAGAACCGGGCAACGAGCCGCGCCTCGGACTCGTCGAACCGGAGGCGCCGACGACCGTAGCCGAGCTCGAAAGCGACGACGTGCTCGCGGTACTGTGCGGGTCGCGTGACCTGACCGGAGGGACGATCGAGGCGCTCGACGCTGAGACGCTCGAGCTGCCGCCGCCGCTTGTGCTGCTCGCGCCGCTCGTTCCGCCCGAGACGTGGGCCGCCGGCGTCACGTACGAGAGGAGCCGCGACGCCCGCGTCGACGAGAGTCGGGTGGAGGCGCGCGACGTGTACAGCCTCGTCTACGAAGCCGACCGTCCCGAGCTGTTCCTGAAGGACGCGGCCGGCCGTCGAACCGTCGGTCCCGGCGCTGCGGTGGGCGCCCGCTCCGATTCCCAGTGGACGGTGCCGGAACCGGAGCTGGCACTCGTGCTGGACGCGAGCGGCGGACTGCTCGGCGCAACAATCGGCAACGATGTGACCGCGCGGGACGTTGAAGGTGCGAACCCCCTCTACCTTCCCCAGGCGAAGCTCTTCGCGGGCGCCTGCGCGCTCGGCCCCGCGATCGCGCTCCCCGACGACTGGTCGCAGCCGTTCGACATCGAGTTGCGCCTCGTCGGGCCCAACGGCGACGTCATCTATGAAGCGCAGACCTCGACGGCCAGGATGCGGCGCTCGTTCGAGGAGCTCGCTGCATGGGTGGTGCGCGAGAATCCCGTCCCCGCAGGCAGCGTTCTGCTGACGGGCACGGGTCTGGTCCCGCCCGACGATGTGGCACTGATGCCTGGGCAGCAGGTCGAGATCCGAATCCCAGGGATCGGCAAGCTGGTGAATCCGGTCGGCGCGGCAGCCGACCTTCTTCCCGCCGAAAGGAGCAAGACTCATGTCCGATAGCGTGCTCGAAGCGCCCGCGCGGCCGGACCTCGCCAACTACGTCGGCGGTGAATGGACGCCGGCGCGGAGCGGCCGCACGTACGAGAAGCGCAATCCTGCGAACCCCGCCGAGGTCATCGGCGAGTTCCCTGCGTCCGGCGAGGAGGACGTGGCTGCCGCGGTCGAGGCTGCTGCGAAGGCATTCCCCGGCTGGTCCGCCACGCCGGCGGCGGCGCGCGCCGCGGTGCTGATGCGTGCCGCCGAGGCGATCGAAGCGCGCGTCGAGGAGATGGCGGCGGACATGACCCGCGAGATGGGCAAGCCGTTGCGCGAAGCCCGCGTGGAGTCCGCTCGGACGGCGGCGATCTTCCGCTTCTTCGCGGGCGAGGCGTGGCGCCCGAAAGGCGAGCTGTACGAACAGTCGGCGACCGGCTCGACGCTATACACCTTGCGGCGACCGCTGGGTGTCGTCGGATTGATCACGCCGTGGAACTTCCCGGCGGCGATTCCCGCGTGGAAGCTGGCTCCGGCCCTCGTCTACGGCAACACCGTCGTGCTGAAGCTGGCACAGGAGGCTCCGCTCACCGGCCTGCACCTTGCCGCCGCGCTGGACGAGGCCGGGATTCCAGACGGGGTGCTGAACGTCGTCATCGGCCGCGGCTCCGAGGTCGGAACGCCGCTGGTCATGCATCCGAAGGTCGGCGCGATCTCCTTCACGGGCTCGGTCGCCGTCGGTCACCAGGTCCGCGACGAGGCGACGGCCCTCGGGAAGCGGGTGCAGCTGGAGCTCGGCGGCCACAACCCGCTCATCGTCACTGCGGACGCAGACCTCGGCCGAGCGGTCGAGGCTGCCTACGCGGGCGCATTCTGGTCAGCCGGCCAGAAATGCACTGCCACGCGTCGCATCTATGTCGAGGCGCCGGTCTACGACGAGTTCCGGCAGCGGCTCCTGGATCGCATCGACAGCGGCAAGGTCGGCGATCCGGCCGATCCGGAGACGGAGGTCGGTCCGCTGGTGAACGAGAAGCAGCTCAACGACGTCCTCGAGGCGATCGAGCAGGGGAAACGCGAGGGAGGCACGATGCTCACCGGCGGCGAACGCCTCGACGACGAGTCGTACCTCGTCGCGCCGACGCTGTTCGAGGGAGTGGCCGACGACGCAATGCTCTCTTGCGAGGAGGTCTTCGGCCCCGTCACCTCGCTTTACAGATATGACACGCTCGACGAGGCGATCGAGCGGGCGAACGCTGTGGAGTTCGGGCTGTCGGCGTCCATCTTCACGAACAGCCTCGACGCGACGCAGGAGTTCGTGAAGCGTCTCGAGGCCGGCATCCTCCATGTGAACTCGCAGACCGCGGGGGCCGATGTCCACGTTCCGTTCGGCGGGATCAAAGGCTCGGGCTACGGGCCCCACGAGCAGGGCCGAGCGGCGCTCGAGTTCTATACCGAGGTGGTCACCGTCTACCAAGACGTATGAAAGACCAACGCTTCTTGATCACCGGTGCGCTCGGGTGCATCGGCGCCTGGTCGTGCGCACAACTCGTGCGCGAGGACGTGCCGGTGATCCTCTACGACCTCGGGACAAACAAGGAGCGGCTCGAGCTGGTCATGACGTCCGGCGAGCTCGAGCAGCTGACGCTCGTCCACGGCGACGTCACCGATCTCGATCACCTCGAGCGAACGATCGGAGAGAACGGCATCACGCACGTCGTGCACCTGGCGGCGATGCTCCTCCCGCTCGTCAAGGCCGATCCACCCCGCGGCGCGGCCGTCAACGTCGTCGGGACGACCAACGTGTTCGAGGCGGCGAAGCGACAGGCAGTCCGCGGCATCGCCTATGCGAGCTCGGCGGCCGTCTACGGCCCCGGCTCGGGGCCGCGGATCGCGGATGCGGGCGAGCCGACGACCCTCTACGGAGTCTTCAAGCTCGCAAACGAGGGGACGGCGCGCGTGTATTTCGAGGACGACGGCGTCGGCAGCGTCGGCCTCCGGCCGTATGTCGTCTACGGGCCGGGCCGAGACCAGGGCCTGACCGCGGATCCGACCCTGGCGATGGAGGCCGCCGCGCGAGGCGAGGGTTACGAGATGCGCTGGGGCGGTCGCTGCCAGCTCCAGTACGCGGCCGACGCTGCCCAAATCTTCATCGCCGCCGCGCGGGCCGAACACGACGGCGCAGCGGTCTTCAACATCGGCGGGCCGTCGTCGCACGCGGGCGACGTCGTCAATGCGATCGAGGCCGCTGCGCCGGAAGTGGCCGGGCGCATCACGTTCGAAGACCTGCAGCTTCCCTTTCCGGAGGAAATGGAAGAGGGCGATTTGGAGGATGTCGTCGGCCCCATCGAGTGGACAACGCTGCCGGAGGGAACACGTCAGACGATCGAGCTGTACCGCACGCGCGTTTCCGCCTAGCCCTCTGCCTTTACGGGATTCGTCAGCGAGCCGAGCCCGTCGATCTCGATCGTCACCTCGTCGCCCTCCTTCAGCAGCACGGGCGGATCTCGGAACACCCCCACTCCCGCCGGCGTGCCGGTCGCGATCAGGTCGCCCGGCTCGAGCGTCATCGTCGCGCTCGCGTACGCGATGATCTCGGCGACGGTGAAGATCATGTTCGCGGTCGTCGAGTCCTGCATCGTCTCGCCGTTCAGCACGCAGCGGATGCGGAGTGCCTGTGGATCTGGCACGTCCGCCGCGGGGACGAGGTGCGGCCCGACCGGGCAGAACGTGTCCGCCGACTTCCCGCGCGTCCACTGCCCATCCGAGAACTGGAGGTCGCGCGCACTGACGTCGTTGAGACAGATATAGCCGCGCACTGCCTCGAGCGCGTTCTCCTTCGAGACATGGCGTACGAGCTCTCCGATCAAGACGCCGAGCTCGGCCTCGTAGTCCACCTGTTTCGACACGCGCGGTATGACGATCGGCTCGCCCGGCCCGATGAGAGCATTCGGCCACTTCGCGAAGAGGAGCGGCGCGCTCGGCAGCTCCGTGCCTTGCTCCTCCGCGTGGTCGCGGTAGTTGAGGCCGACGCAGACGATCTTGCTCGGACGATCGATTGGAATCGCACTCATGATCGCGCTGCGGCGGTCTCTGCGGTCGCGTAATAGACGGCGCTCATGTCCTCGTCGCCGTGACCGAGCTCGAGTGCCCGGTCGAACTGCCGCGAAGTCGCACGCACGAGCGGTAGCTCGAGCTCGCCCGCAGCCTCGAGGATCAACCCGACGTCCTTCCGCGCGAGGTAGAGGGGAAATGACGCTGGGAAGTCCTGCTTCATGATGGCCTCCCCTTTCACGTGCGCGTACTGCATGTCCATAGCGCCGCCTCCGATCGCCTCCAGAAAACGGCGTGGATCGAGACCGAGGGCCTCGCAAAGAACGAATGTCTCAGCGATGTTCTCGATCGTGCAGAGGATCCAGCTGTTCACGACCAGCTTCAGGCGAGTTCCCGCGCCCGCCTCGCCGAGCCAGACCTGATCCCGCGCGATCGCCTGGAATACCGGGTCGCACCGACTGCGCGCTTCCTGGGGGCCCGAAGCCAGCATGACCAGCTGACCGTCCTCGGCCGGCTTCTTCGTTCCGAGCACCGGAGCGTCGACGAACGTGATCCCCCTCCGCTCGGCAAACTCGGCAAGGCGCTCGGTCGCCGCAACCCCGACGGTGCTCACCTGGATCCACAAGGCGCCGTCGGCCATCGCCGCGAGGCCGCCATCCTGGAGCATCGTCGAGTCGACTGCGTGCGCATCGGCAAGCATCGTCAACACGATCTCGGCACCGGCCACGGCCGCTTCAGGCGACAGCGCCACATGCGCACCGTCCTGCTCGAGAGCCCGCGCCTTCGCCTCAGTGCGGTTCCAGATCGTCACCTCGTGCCCGGCGCGCACCAGGTTGCGCGCCATCGGCCCACCCATGATTCCCGCCCCTAACACGGCGATCCGCGCCATCGCTGCCTCCTCTTTAGGAACGGCGAAACTAGCCGGTTCTCCGCGAGCACGCCGGATTTAGCGCCGGCCCAGGTTTAGTCGCTCCGAAAGCGTCGGATAAGTATCCTGGCTGGCGCGCTGGGGTCTGGGCAGCTTGGGACGGGGACACTGCGGTGACAAGCGCCCGCGTCCTGCGCGCCAGTCTCCATCTCCAAACGCGCGAATTGTCCCTCGCGATGCGCGCTCAGGTCAGTTGGCTTCGGTGCCTTTCAACCTCGGCCGCATCGGTCCGTTAGGAGCTTGCGGTTTAGCCGCTCCTGGAACCGTCGATCCTCGTTCTGGGCTTGCACGAAGGGTTCTCGCTTGGGAACTGACGGCGTAACTCCGAGCGCTTTCTGCTTGCGCGCCGGTCCCTATGTACGCGGGTCCGTCTTTTCCGCGACCCTTTTGGCTTCGCTAGCAGACTTGCGTACAACGTCATACGCTTTCCGTCGTTGCACGATCTCCTCGACATCTGGGATCTCGTGACCTTTGACGACGGCGAAGGTGGTCGGGTCGGAACGGACCTGCTCATACTCCTCGCGATCCATCTCGATCCGACTCGCGCAACTCGCGTTGCCGCACTCGCAGATCAAGTCGAGCTTGTCAGTGCGCTTGAAACTCACAGCAAGTTCTTGGAGCCGCTCGTTCACTTCACGGAACAGCGCCTCATTCATGCCGATCCGGCGTTCGCGCTCCTCCACCTGAACCCCTCCAGTTCGGATATCACTTAGATCAGGAATCTGAACGTGGGTCAAGCTCGCTGGCTACCTCTCCCGCACGACCCTCCTTCTCAAGCAAAAAATAGCTCCCGCGATCCTCGAGCAGGTTGACCACGCCTTCCGCGGCCTGGTGGCCGGGCGAGACGAAAAAGCGCGTTGCTACCGATCGCACTTCCTCATACTCGGCCAGCGAGAGCTTCACTATCACCGTGCATGACTCGGTCGCGCACTCGCAGATGAAAGGCACCTGGCCGACGCGCTCGTACTCGGTCGCCGCCCTGGCGATCTTCTCGTTCGCTTCCCTGAACGTCGAGTCGTTGCGGGCGATCCGTTCTTCCCTCGACTGCATGGCCCGCAATTGATTCTCCTCCCGTCGACACGCGCAAACCTTCGTAGCGTGGAAGACCCGCACATCTCTCCGTAGTTGTAAACGGAGGAGCAGGATCAGGCGCCTCCGCCGTCAGGCTTGTCGAACTAGCCGGTGCGGCGCCGCGAGGCGCCGATCGGGAAATGACCTACGCCCGCCTTGGCGAGTCCACGGCTGACGTCTACGCCGTACACACCCTTCTGTTCGCGCGGAGCGCAATAGTTGAGCCGTCGCCGCCAAACACGATCTTGTCGCAGAGAGAGATGACCAGGTGCTATAGCCGGGCGGCTGCCATCCCGCTAGGCGGTACTCGCCTCCGCAGGGACCCAACCAACCGAAAGATCGATGCTTTCAGCTCCGCCCCGGTTACTGATTGGGGTTGCGGGTATCGGTGCCTATGCTCTTGAGGCGAGCGCTCTTCGCGGCGGAATGTTGGTTTGGAGATCAGGTGAGCCGGCAGATCTGCAGCCACCATCAGCGCCGTCTGCGGAGGATCGGATGGGAGCACGCGCTTCGGCCCTCGACCGGGGGTTGGGCCGCCGGTGAGCCGCCAATGCGGCCTGGCAACGCGGTCGACATTCTGATTGACGGGGCCCAGGCTCTTCCGACGATCGCGGAGGAACTGCGTCTAGCCCGCTCACACGTTCATCTGGCGGGATGGTACTTCTCTCCCGACTTCGCGCTCAAGCGTGACGGCGAGGCGGTAGTCCTTCGGAACCTTCTCGCAGAACTGGCCGAGCGACTCGACGTTCGTGTGTTGGTTTGGGCGGGCGCTCCACTGCCGCTCTTTCGGCCCTCGCGAGGCGAGGTGCGGAAAATGCGCGAGCGGCTGGTCAAGTACACGAAGGTCGAGTGCGCGCTTGATGCGAAGGAACGGCCCATGCACTGTCATCACGAAAAGACGATCGTCATCGATGACCGCGTGGCGTTCGTCGGCGGGATCGATCTCACCTCGGAGTCGGGTGATCGCTACGACGCCGACCATCATCCGCCCCGCGCCAACGTCGGCTGGCACGACGCCTGTGCAAGAATCGAGGGTCCCGCGGTAAACGATGTTGCTGAGCACTTCCGCATGCGCTGGCACGAAGTCACCGGCGAAGCGCTCGCGCCCGTCCGCCCTTCAGCGGCGTCTGGCGACCTTGACGTGCAGATCGTGCGGACCGTGCCCGAGAAGATCTATACGGCGACTCCGAGGGGCGACTTCCGGATTCTCGAGTCCTATGTTCGCGCTATCCAAGCCGCTGAAAGGTTCATCTACATCGAAAACCAATTCCTTTGGTCGCCCGAAATCGAGGCTGTCCTCCGTGACAAGATCCTGAATCCCCCTCGCCCTGACTTTCGGTTGTTGCTTCTCCTCCCCTCGAAACCAAACAGCGGCGCAGACGACACGCGCGGAGTTCTCGGCGACCTGATCGAAGCCGACGACGACGCCGCCGACGACGCCGGCCGGCTTCTCGCCTGCACTCTCTTTGCCCGCTCGCGCAACCTCACCGACCCGATTTACATCCACGCCAAGATCGCGATCATCGACGACAACTGGCTCACACTGGGCTCCGCGAACCTCAACGAACACTCGCTCTTCAACGACACCGAAATGAACATCGTCACCCGCGACCCTGACCTCGCCCGGAACACACGGCTACGCCTTTGGGCAGAGCACCTCGAACTTCCACTCGAAGCGATCCCGCCTGATCCGACCCAAGTGATCGACGAGCTCTGGAAACCAATCAGCAAGGAACAGCTGGAGCGCCGAAACGCCGGTCAGCCACTCACCCACCGACTTGTCCGGCTACCGCACGTGTCGAGACGATCCGGCCGCGTACTCGGCCCAATCAGTGGAATCCTTGTCGACGGATAGTCAGCGGAAAGGCGGAGCCCGTCGACGGCTCGGCTCAGCTACTTCGAGGCCTCCGGGGCCGCGGATTGACGACCGGTTTCTAAGCTGCGCGACTGGGGCCGGTCGATAGCCGCCGTCGCTTCTGCAACTCTGGCGGCTGTTTCGGCAGCGGCGCCGAAGCGGAGGAGCCGCCCCCCGAACGCGATTGCGCACACCGCGAACCAGGCCCAGCCAAGCGCGAGGCCGGCAATGACATCCGACAGCCAGTGCACGTCGAGGAGCACCCGGCTCGCGGCAACCGCGACTGCGAGTCCCACCGCGAGGCCCGCGAGCACCGCCCGCGTCGGTTGGCCGCGCCGCCGGCCGAGTAGAAGAGCCGCAGTCGCGTAGAAGGCGGCGGCTGTCGCCGAGTGCCCGCTTGGAAAGGACGGCCCGAGCATCGCCGCGGCGGGATTCAAGGTCGGGCGTACACGATCGGTGAGCTGCTTGATCGTCGTGGTCAGAACCTCCTCGCCGCCCATGACGGCGACGATGAAGGGTATGACCCAGACGCTTCGCTCGACGATCGTCTCTGCCAGTGCGAGGACGAGGCAAAGCACGATGACGGTGTAGATGCCGCCGAGTTGCGTGACGAGCTTGAGGCCGTAAGTCGAGATCGTCGATGCATGAATGTTGGCCCATTTCGCGACGCCGTTGTCGATCCCGATCAGGTGCGGGTTTGTGCGCACCAGATATGCGAGCACTCCGAGCAACACGCCTCCACCGATTGCGAAGACAAGAGCGAGGGTCAGGGCGAGACCTGTCGCGGTCGCCGGGTCGAGCCGCGCGTCCAGGACGGCGCGAAGGCGCGGATGTTTCCCGACTGTCTCCCCGACCTTGCGGGCAGCGTCGAACGCTGGAGCGGGGGACGGCCCCGCGTTCCGCGGATAACGCCAGGCGATGAGTCCGACCACAAAGCCGACTGCTACCGCAAGGAGGAGTAGGAGGAGGAACGGCATCGATCGTTTGGCCTAGATCGCACCTCTACCGATGACGGGGCGCAATGTTCCTGGCCGGGAGACGATTGGAGACTGCAGCGGCGGGCATATGCCCTCACGATCTAGGTGCAAACACAGCGGATAATCTCGGACACTCCAATTGCCGTTCGACGCAACGAGCGATCGGAGGACCAGCGGGGCGTCCCCGTCCTCCGCGCACGCCTGGGAGGGCCGGCAGACCGATTGGCCGGCTCGTTTGGACGGCCTCACCCGGTGGTCGTCTTCGTTCTTGCGATGTTTGTCGGTTTGGCGGCGATCGCCCTGCTTTCTATCGGATTGGGTCTTTTCGTCACCAAGGTGCTCGAGCCCGCCTGGGGCATTGGTTCGGCTGACGAGCGCGTCAACGTGTGGCTTGCCATGCACCGGACATCGTCTCGGACGCATGCTTCGTTGCTTGGCTCGATCATCGCCGGGGGCATTGTGCTGCCGATCGTTGCCGGCTCGATCGCGCTCGTTTGTGCCGTGCTGCGGCAGTGGCGGATCGCGGCGTTCGTCGTGTTCGCGTTGGGGGTCGAGTCGGCGACATACCGGGCCACGACCCTCGTCGTCCACTCGCATCGGCCTCACGTCGTTCGTCTCGAGCACCTTCCGGTCAATGCCAGCTACCCGTCCGGTCATACGGCGGCATCGATTGCCGTCTATGGCGGCCTCGCCCTTCTGCTGACGTCGAGGTTCACGAGCGGTGTTTTTCGGGCGTTCGCCTGGGGGATCGCTCTGGCGATGGTGACGCTTGTCGCTTCAGCCCGCATGTATCGCGGAATGCACCACCCGCTGGACGTCGCAGGCGGTGTCGTGGTGGGTATCGCCGCCCTTGTCGTCCTCGTCTTCGCGTGCCGGGCGGCGGGTGCTGCGGCCCACTCTCGAGACGATGCACGGGCCAGCGTCGGAGGCCGAGTGTGAAGGTCGCAGTCGTTGCGCATTCGGGCAAGATGCTCGGGGGTGGGTTGCTCGAGCTTCGTCGCGTCCTAGAAGCCGAGGGAGTCGACGAGCCGATCTGGTACGAGGTGGCAAAGAGCCGCAAGGCGCCAGCTCAGGTCCGACTCGCGTTGGACGAAGGTGCGGAGCTCGTCTTCGCATGGGGTGGTGACGGGATGGTTCAGCGCTGCGTCGATGTGCTCGCCGACTCGGAAGTGAGCCTTGCGATTGTTCCGGCGGGTACGGCGAACCTGTTTGCCACCAATCTGGGGATTCCCAAGGACATTGCACAGGCCGTCGCGGTTGGACTTCGCGGCGAGCGGCGCAAGCTGGACGTCGGCCGCTTCAACGGGGAGCGTTTTGCGGTCATGGCCGGTGCGGGCTTCGATGCTGCGATGATTCGAGATGCGGGGAACGGCGGTCTCAAGGAGCGGCTTGGGCGCGTCGCGTACGTGTGGACGGGATCAGAGAATTTGCGGTCGAAGCCCTTCCGCGCCGAAATCAAGGTGGACGGCGTGGGCTGGTACAAGGGCAAGGCGAGCTGCATTCTGCTCGGCAACGTCGGCGAGCTCTTCGGGGGGATCGAGGCGTTTGAGGATGCGCGTCCCGACGACGGGAAGCTCGAGTTGGGCGTCGTGACAGCCGAAGGGCTCCTCGAGTGGGGCCGCATGATCGCGCGCACGGCGGTCGGAACGGCGGCCAAGTCTCCGTTCGCACACACGACGAAGGCCCGCTCCGTGAAGGTAAAGCTCAATCGGAAGATCCTGTACGAGCTCGACGGGGGCGATCGGACGAAGGTGAAAGGGTTCAAGGTCAAGGTCGAGGCGGGCGCCATCACAGTGTGCGTCCCAGGCGGCAACACGTGAGCTCTCAACCTCGAGGTTTCTGGGCGAGTTTCCGGGAAAGGATGCTTGGGCGCTCCGCGAAGATCAGAACCTCCCCCGCCCTTTGGCACGACATCTGAGAGGAACCAAATCAATGCACGAGTCACATTCAACGAGATCGCTTCACTCCGCCGAAGTCGCCGGCGAGACCTTCGTCCAGTCACGGGAATTCGAATGGCTTTCGCGGGCAGGTTTTGTTGCTCGTGCGGTCGTTTACGGGATCATCGGGCTTCTTGCTCTCAAGGTCGCCTTCGGTCACGGAGGCAAGCTGACAAGCCAGGAGGGTGCATTGCACACAGTTGCGCAGCAACCCTTTGGCAAGGTTCTCCTCACACTCGTCGCGATCGGTCTCGGCGGCTATTCCCTCTGGCGGTTGGTTCGCGCCGCGATCGGACACGGCCCCGAGGGTTCCGACACCGGCTTCGAGCGCGTCGCCGCGCTGGCAAGCGGGCTTGCCTACGGGGCCATGTGCGCACTCGCAATCGAAATCCTTCTTGGCGCAGGCAGGGCGAGTGCGAGCAACCCCAAGAAATCAGCAGCGGGGGTCTTCGGCTGGCCGGCGGGCACCTGGATCGTCGGCATCGTCGGGTGCGTACTGATCGGAGTCGCCCTCTACCAGGGGTACCGCGGCATCACGAAGAAGTTTCTCGACGACTCAAAGACCGAAGAAATGGGGCCAGGCGTCAAGAAGTGGATCGGCCGGCTCGGGACCATCGGGCACCTCGCCCGCATGGTCGTCTTCGGTCTCGTCGGGATCTTCCTGATCAAGGCCGCGATCGATTACAACCCGAACAAGGCAGTCGGCGTCGACGGAGCCCTCGCAAAGATCGTGAACCACTCATACGGGCCCATCCTCCTCGGCATCGTCGCCGCCGGACTGATCGCATTTTCTCTCTACTCGCTGAGCGACGCCCGCTACCGAAGAATTTGAGCCGAGCCAAGGCAATGTTCGCTTGCGTGCCGGCTTCAACCTCACAACCGGTGCGACAGGCGTCCACGATCAGAGTGTGAGGCGTGAGGCGAGAGGCGCCTCTCGGAAGTCGCGAATTGACTCGGCCTGACGTGATCGGCGTGCCGCGAATGTCGTCCCCGTGCGACCGATCGCTGCTCCAAGTAGGCCGCCAGTGGGCCAGCCGCCGAGCATCGCCAGCAGGAATGGCCGATAGCTTCTGCCTTCTATGAGAATTGAAGAGGCAGGCCGGGGCTGCCCGGGTGCCGGGTGTGCGACTCCCGGCAGCGAATCGGATCGACAACCTACTTCGCCCGGCAGTTTGACGAGCCCAGGCGCGGGCAGGTGAAGTAAAACCAGAATCATGAAAGGGTCACATGGCCGACAAGATGAACGATCCGCGGGACCTGTTCCTGCACGAGCTTGGCGACGTTCTATATGCGGAGCGCACGCTCGTGAAAGCGCTTCCGAAGCTACAGAAGGAGGCCTCCGACGAGGAGCTCGCAAAAGGGTTCGAAGAGCACCTCACGGAGACAAAACAGCACGTCTTGAACGTCGAGCAGGCGTTCGAGGCCCTGGGCGAGAAGCCAAAGGCCGAGAAGTGCCCCGGCATAGAGGGAATCAAGCAGGAGCACGACGAGTTCGTCTCCAATGAGTCTCCCTCTCCTGAGGTGCTGAACTCGTTCTTGACCGGGGCTGGTGCTCGCACCGAGCATTACGAGATCGCCGCTTACGAGGGCCTCGTCACGAGCGCCGAGGCAATGGGTGAGAACGAAGTCGTGAAACTTCTCAGTGAGAATCTCGAGCAGGAGTTGAAGGCGCTCGCGAAGATGAAATCGATTGGCAAGCGGCTCGCCAACGAAAACGCGAAGCACGGCGCGGCAGCCTGATAATGATCTGGATCCTCCGTAGGGGCCTCTTCCGCTCCTATTGGCCTGTCTGGCTCGCGCTGACGGCGTACCGGTACTGGCGCCGAGTTCCCCCCAGACGAAGGGCCGAACTGAAGCAGCAGGCACGCAAGATGGGTCGCGCCCTTAATCTGCGTCGGCGCTCAGCGGATCGGCGATAGCAGCCCGACCGCCGCTGCACGACCGTCATGACGGCAGCCTCAGCGGTCAAAACTTCATGGTCAGCCAGCGCACTGCTCACGGGCGATTCCAGCGCGCGATCCATCGTCGGCACGTTCAACCCGCTGAGATGCTCGGCATGGCAGCGAAACGTCGGGGTCGAGGCACTAAAGCGATTGCTCCGTCACGGTTAGGGCGCGAGTGGCCTTTGCGGTCACCTTGGGAGCGCTTTCCCGCATCCGGCTCGCTCACGCCCCGTTGGGGACTTCATCATTGGTCTCTGCGGTGTATTCGGGGAAGGGTCGGGCTGCTAGTGGGGACTGGCGCCGGCCCTCCTCTAGCCGAGGCCGGGGCCCAGTCACGCGCGGATTAGCCAGCGCCGAGGAACGAGGAATGCTTGCTCACGGCCACAGTCTCCAGAACATCCCTCTTTGCAGGGATTTTTTCTTCATCTTTTGGTGTTACACACGAAGTACGAGGGGTAGAGGACGTGTACCTAGCAGGTCATGTACACGACTGGAGGGCAGGGGCCCTCGAAAGGGGTTGAAGCGCAAATGACAGTTGCAGAGATTTGGACTTTCTCCGCCACAACAGCACCGACCGTCGATCTGACGGGATTCAAGGTCGAGGCACTCGATGGAAGCATTGGGAAAGTCGACGAGGCGACCAACGAGGCGGGCGGCGGCAGCTTCATCGTCGTCGACACCGGTCCGTGGATCTTCGGCAAGAAGGTGATGCTTCCGGCAGGCGTGATCCGAGACATCGACCTCGATACCGAAACGGTCTTCGTCAACCGCACGAAGGACCAGATCAAGAACGCGCCTGAGTTCGACGAGAAGCGCTATCGCGATCAGGGCTACCGCGACGAGCTCGGCAGTTACTACGGCTCAGGTGGTGCCGGCTACTCCGACCGCTAGTCCTGAGAGCCACGCACATCTGCACCCGAAGCCCCGCGATTGTGCGGGGCTTCGGCTTTCTCAGAGGACGGCTGTAACGAAGCCGACGCCCAGACTCGAACCGGCGACCTCCAGGGTGCGATAAGTGCCGACCTCAGTCTGTGGGCGCCGCCGTGGCTTGAGCAAGCCGACTTGGACAACGTCGTGACGGGTGGCACCGGCTTCATGATCGGCCTACTGCTGTTCCACACTCCCTCACAGAAAGCGCAGCTTCCGACAGCGTTGTACGCTCGGACGCGATGGCTTTGAGGCGCCGGCGGCCACGATTGGCGGAGTCGCGTGCGCTCGCTGCGACGGTTGCCGCTGCTCTTGCCGCAGTCGCTGTCGCGTTCGGCGCCTGGGCCGCCATTCGCCCCGCGAACGACTCGGGCCGAGACCTCCCGATCTACGAGGAAGACGCCTCGATCATCCTCGACGGCAACATGCCGTATCGGGACCTCTACATCGAGTACCCGCCGGGAGCCCTGCCTATGTTCGTGCTCCCCGCGGTCATGTTCGGCGACGCGCGGGATGCGCACTGGTCGCCACCGAACGACGCGGGCCGCCGTTACCACCGCGCGTTCGATTCGCTCGTGGTCCTGCTCACGGCCGCAATGGTGACTTTCACCGCCCTCTCGCTCGCCGCTCTACGGCGCCCGATGCGCACCCAGGCGATCTCGCTCGGCGTTGTGGCGTCGTCGCCGCTGTTGATCGGCCACGTGTTTGTCGAGAGATACGACGTCTTACCGGCCGCACTGACCGCGGCGGCTCTGGCAGCAGCCGTCCGAGGACATTATCGACTGGGCGGGGCAGCACTCGGGCTCGGCGCCGCGGCGAAGGTTTACCCGGCGCTCGTCTTGCCGGTGCTCGTGATCGTGGCAGCTCGGCATCGCGGCATCCGCGAGTCGATCATGTCCGCAGCATCCGCAGTGGCCGCAGCGGTACTCGTCTTTCTGCCCTTTGCGATTGCGTCTTGGTCAGCGACGTGGGCGATGCTCCGCAACCAACTTGGTGGTGGTCTGCAAGTCGAGACGCTCGTGAGCTCGATGCTCGTGATGACCCGCAACGTCGCAGAGTGGGTTGGGCTGGCGACTGCCGAGCTGACGGTTCGGCCGGAGGAGCATGGCCTGGGCCGAGATGTGCTCCACGGCGCCGGGATCGACGCAACTACGACGACTCTGAACGTCCTGCTTGTCATCGTTCTCTGCCTGCTGTGGCTCGCGCTCGCACGAAGCAAGAACGACCCGCGCGAGGACCTCGTCCGCTATTCAGCCTTGTCGGTGGCAGCCGCGCTCGTCCTCGGCACCGTCCTCTCCGCACAGTACATCACCTGGCTGATCCCACTCATCCCGCTCGTCGGCGGCCGGCGCGGAACGGCGGCCACGCTCTGCTTCGTCGCCGCCGCAGCCCTCACGCACGCATGGTTCCCGAGCGACGCATACGGCAACTATCTACGCGACTTCGACCCAAGCGCGACATCGCTGCTCCTGGCGCGCAACCTCGCGCTGCTCGCGACGGCGTTGGTTCTGGCCGTACCGGTCCGCCGCCTATTACCGAATGGAGCGAGCTCGGGAAGAACTCCAACCCCCGCGAGCGCCTGAGGCTCCCTGCCGAGCGGTCGCGCTCCCAGGACCGCTCGGAACACAGAGGCATAGCGAGATGGACGCGATTCGCCCGCCCCTCAAGCTTAGGCCCCCGAGAATAGAAGTTTGAACTAGCGGGCGTTTCGTCTCCTCGCGATCGAGTACTACCGGAACGGGGGACCGCCCCTTGCCCACCCAGGAAGCCTGGCTAGAGGAGAGCTAGAT
>Ga0307302_10000023_pt1 | contig 58345 bp, 63 predicted proteins | sample ER_DNA_183_FD_194490 | JGI IMG/M metagenome (GOLD analysis project Ga0307302, IMG submission 194490) | Bulk soil microbial communities from the East River watershed near Crested Butte, Colorado, United States - ER_DNA_183 | ecosystem: Environmental > Terrestrial > Soil > Floodplain | place...
ATCCTCAACCTGCTCTCGGTCGGAGCCTGCTACGGCGTGCTCGTGCTCGTCTTCCAGCACGGGATCGGCAAGGGAATCCTCGACTTCTCGTACACGGAGGGTGTCGCCGGGTTCATACCGGTGTTCCTCTTCGTGATCCTCTTCGGGCTTTCGATGGACTACCACGTCTTCATCTTGAGCCGTGTGCGGGAGGGCTACGACGAGGGGCGCTCAAGCGAGGAAGCCGTCGAGCACGGCGTCAAGGTGACCGCCGGGGTCGTGACGAGCGCCGCAATCGTGATGGTGTTCGTATTCGCGATCTTCGGGACGCTGAAGATCCTCTTCTTGAAGCAGTTCGGCGTCGGCCTCGCCGCGGCGATCCTGATCGATGCGACGATCATTCGGGCCGTGCTGCTCCCGGCCACGATGAAGCTGCTCGGCGACTGGAACTGGTACCTCCCGAAGTGGCTCGAGTGGCTGCCGAGGCTCGAGCACGAGAAGACAACCGAGGGGCATCCGGCTCTGACGCCTTAGCGGTTCTGTGGGGGCGGGTCGCAGCGTTGCGGCTCGCCCCTGCCACGCGCTCTCGGGCTCCCCGTTGTTGTGGGCGCGCCATAGATGCCGAAGTCAAAGGCCCCAAGCAGTGCGGGACTCTTGATCGCCCAGCAGATTGGAATGCAGCCCAGGAGGAGTATCGTTGGGCCTGGGCATACGCTAGGAGGGAGTCGGCACGGCAGTCCCCGCTGCAACACAGCTGGTTGCAGAACCGGGGGACGCCCGCGCCCCCTCATGGGCAATTGTCGTTGCCGTCGCGCTCACCGGATGCGCGGCTGCGGGCGGCGCATTCGCCCTCAGCCTGGCGGGCGACTACGGTCGCGCGCCGTACGTCCACGCAACTCTCGTCGCGTGGATCACGATTTCGTACGTCCTGTGCGGGTTGATCGCCTGGTCGCGGCGACCCGAGAGCCGCTACGGGCAGCTGATGATCCTGGCGGGGCTGGCACCAGCTCTCTCCCGCCTGGCAGAGGCCGACCTCGACGCGCTGAAGGTCATCGGCGAGGGGCTGCGGCTGCTGCCACCCGTGCTTTTCCTGCATGTCTTTCTCGCCTATCCGAGCGGAAGGCTGGAGCGCATGCGCGAGCGCTCCGTGGTCATCGCGGGTTACGCAGCCGTCTTGGGGTTCGATCTCGCGAGGGCACTCTTCGCGAGCGCGGGCCAGGAAGCAGGCGCGGATCTGGCGAGACATGCCCAGCGGGTCTCGATCGCCGCCGTCGCCCTCGGTGCTCTCGTCGCGCTCGTTTCACGCGGCCGGCCCTCGCACCGCCAGGTCCGCCCCGGGCTCCAGCCCCTCGTCGTTTGCTTCGCGCTCGCGTTCGTCGGGCTCGGGGTCGGGATCCTCATGCTGGTCTTCGACGCCCCGGGGACGGACGTCGTGCGCTGGATCGCGTTCGGGCTGGTCGGCACCGCATCTGTTCTTCTCCTCATCGGCCACTTGCGTGCCGGGCTTGCCCGCTCTGCGGTCGGCGACTTCTTCGTCGACCTGGGGTCGGATCCCGAGCCTTCCGAGTTGAGAGACGCATTGGCACGGACGCTTCGCGATCCATCACTGGTCCTCGCGTACTGGTTGCCCGAGTTCGCCACGTATGCGGATTTGGACGGGCGCGAGGTCCCCCTGCCAGGCCCCGACGATGGCCGCGCGGTGACGCTGATCGATCGAAACGGAGTGCATGTCGCCGCCCTTCTGCACGACCCGTCGGTTACCGATGAGCGAAAATTGCTCGACGCGGTGACCGCAGCCGCGGGCATGGCGCTCGAGAACGGCCGGCTTCATGCCGAGCTGCGCGCGCGACTCGAAGAGCTGCGCGGGTCGCGCGCGCGCATCGTTGAAGCCGGCCAGCAGGAACGTCAGCGCCTCGAGCGCAACCTGCACGACGGCGCGCAGCAGCGGCTTGTCGCTTTGTCGCTCGAGCTGAGTCTCATCGAGAGCGAGGTCGACGGGGGCTCCCACGCGAAATCTCGGCTCGCGCAAGCGAGGCGAGAGGTGGCGGCGTCTCTAGAAGAGCTTCGCGAGATTGCGACGGGGATACATCCCGCTGTGGTCAGCGGGCACGGTCTCGCGGTGGCGCTGGAGCAGCTTGCCGCGCGCGCTTCGGTGCCTGTCCGCCTGACGGTCGCGATCGGTGATCGTCTCCCTGAGCCCGTAGAGGTGGCCGGGTACTACGTGGTCGCCGAGAGCCTCACGAACGTGAGCAGGTACGCGAACGCGTCCGCGGCGACCATTGAGGTGTCGCAGGCGAAGGGTCTGCTGTTGGTCGAGGTCGCGGACGACGGGATAGGTGGAGCCGATACGGAGCGCGGAACCGGACTGCGCGGCCTGGCGGACCGCGTCGAAGCGCTCGGCGGGCGCCTTCGAGTCTGGAGCCCAACCGGCGGTGGGACCCGCGTGCGCGCCGAGATTCCATGCGCGCAGTGATCGCCGAGGACAGCGTCCTTCTTCGGGAAGGGCTCGCTCGCCTTCTCGAGGAGGCCGGTTGCGAGGTCGTCGCCCAGTGCGAGAACGCCGACGACCTCCTGCTCAAGGTGCGCAGCTTTTCGCCTGACGTCGCAATCGTCGACATCCGCATGCCCCCGACGCACAACGACGAAGGGCTCCAGGCGGCCCTGGAGATCAAGTCGAAGCATCCGTCGGTGGGCGTCCTCGTTCTTTCTCAATACGTCGAGCTCGGTCTCGCCCTGAAGCTCCTTGCCGAATCGGCTGCGGGCGTCGGTTATCTGCTGAAGGATCGGATCAGCGACATAAAGGAATTCGTCGCGGCGGTGCGGCGAGTCGCGAATGGCGGCTCAGCACTCGACCCGATGATCGTCTCGACGCTGCTTGCTCGGCAACGGCCGGACGACCCAATCTCCTCGCTGACGCCGCGCGAGCGAGAGGTGCTCGAACTGATGGCCTGCGGCAGCTCGAACCAGGGGATCGCAGACAGTCTTGTGATCACGCTTCGCGCGGTCGAGAAGTACGTCTCCAGCATCTTCGGCAAGCTGGGCCTGCCGTCCACCGGCAGCGAGTCCCGGCGGGTTCTCGCGGTCTTGCTCTACCTGCGCTCCTAGCCCAAGACGCCAGAAAACCGGCCCCGAAGATGCCAGTCTCCCGTCTTCCATGGGTAAACGCGGATCGGGAGGATGGACGGGCCCCCCCGATTCGAAGGAGTCCGCCGTGAAGACGCGCATCATCCAAGACGACCCAGAGCCCGACGCCACGTCCGCCGAAGAGTCGAGCCGCTCGACGAACATCGCCGCTCGCATGGCGCGCTGGAGCGCTCATCATCGGAAAAAGGCCATCTTCGGGTGGCTCGCCGTCTCGATCGCGCTGTTCGCGATCAGCATTGTCTCGCCGGCCAAGCAGATCGTCTTCGAGACCTCAGGGCCTGGCGAGTCGGGTCGGGCGGATACGATCATCTACAACGACTTCAAGCAGCCTGCGGGAGAGAGCGTTCTCGTGCAAAGCGAGTCGCTCACCGCGGACGACCCGGAGTTCAGGACAACCGTTCGGGCCGTGATCGCGGGCGTGTCGAAGCTCGACGCCGTGGCGAAAGTCGAGTCGCCGCTCAATGCTGAGAACAGCGGCCAGGTCTCCGACGACAGGAAATCCGTCCTCGTCCCGATGGAGATTCGCGGGCCCTCGGACGATGCTGCGGACAAGATCGACCCGGTGGTCGCCCGCGTCAAGGAGCTGCAGAAGGCGCATCCCGAGTTCTACATCGGCTCGTTCGGCGAGAGCACGGGGAAGGCCGTCCAAACAGCATTCTTCGACGATCTGAAAAAGGCCGGGCTCTTCTCCCTTCCGCTGACGCTCGCCATCCTGCTCGTGGCGTTCGGCGCGGTGGTTGCGGCCGGCATCCCGCTCCTACTCGGGCTCACGGCTGTCCTAGCAGCGATGGGACTCGTGGCCATCATCAGCCAGGTGCTCCCGATGGACCAATCGGTGCCGGCGATCATCCTGCTGATCGGGCTTGCCGTGGGCGTCGACTACACGATGTTCTACTTGAAGCGGGAACGCGAAGAACGCGCGGCAGGCCGCAGCGAAGAGGCCGCGCTCGAGGCGGCTGCGGCCACCTCCGGGCGCTCGGTCCTCATCTCCGGACTGACCGTCCTCGTCGCCATGGCGGGCATGTTCTTCACCGCAGATCCGACGTTCGCATCCTTCGGAGTCGCGGCGATGACGGTGGTGGCGGTCGCGATGCTCGGATCGCTGACGGTCCTGCCCGCCGTGCTCTCGAAGCTCGGCGATAGGGTCGATCGCCTCCGCGTGCCGTTCATTCATCGGCTTCGCCGGAAGGACGGCGAGGGCCAGATCTGGGGAGCGATCATCGATCGCGTCCTTCGGCATCCGGTCGCGTCGGTCGTAGTTGCCGGAGGGCTCCTAGTGGCCATAGCAGTGCCGGCCTACCAGCTGAAGACGGCGCAGCCGAGCATCGACACGTACCCGCAGAAGTTCCTCGGCACCTACAACCGCCTCAAGGTGGCGTTCCCAGGCACCGAAAACGCCGCGCAGGTCGTCATCAAGGCGCCCAACGTCGAGACGACAGCGGTCAAGGAGGCGATCGGCCAGCTCAAGTGGCGGGCGATCGACAGCGGGATCATGAACGAGCCGATCGACGTCGACGTCAACTCCGCGAAGACAGTCGCAGTCATCAATGTGCCGATCGAGGGCAGCGGAACCGACGCGACCTCCAACAAAGCCCTGGCGTCTCTGCGCGAGGAGATCATCCCACCGACGCTCGGCACGGTCCCCGACGGCGAGGTCGCCGTCACCGGTAACACCGCGTACGCCAAGGACTTCGGCGCCCAGATGAAGACCGTCGCGCCACTCGTCTTCGGGTTCGTCCTGCTGTTCGCGTTCTCGCTGATGCTTCTGTCCTTCCGCTCGATCGTGATCGCGACGAAGGCGGTGCTGCTCAACCTGCTCTCGGTGGGCGCTGCCTACGGCGTCCTCGTCATGGTCTTCCAGCACGGGTGGGGGAAAGGCCTGCTGGGCTTCGAGTTCACTGGTGGGATCGATCCGTTCTTGCCGATCCTCCTGTTCGTGATCCTCTTCGGGCTGTCGATGGACTATCACGTCTTCATCCTCAGCCGAATCCGCGAGGGCTACGACAAGGGCATGGGCACAGACGAGGCCATCGCCCATGGGATCAAGTCGACCGCAGGCGTCGTCTCGAGCGCCGCAATCGTGATGGTCGGCGTGTTCTCGATCTTCGGCGCGCTCCAGGCGATGATCTTCAAGCAGTTCGGCGTCGGGCTTGCGGCCGCGATCCTGATCGACGCGACGATCATCCGCGCGATCCTGCTGCCGGCGTCGATGAAGCTGCTCGGCGAGTGGAACTGGTACCTGCCGAAGTGGCTGGAGTGGATCCCTCACATCGAGCACGAAGGCAAGGTTGAGCCGGTAGAGGCTCCGACTGTGCCGACGCCCGCCGCCTAAGAACCCGGTGTCGGTCGTCGCTCACCCACCCGCCGATTCCACAAGGGCTGCCGCGACACGCGTCGCGGCAGCCCTCCGCACCGAGGCCGGCCTCGCCACGCTCACAATGGGCGTGGTCGGCCTGCACGTCGTAGACGACAACTTCCTCCAGCCAAACCCTGGGACTTCGGCTGCGGATCACCTCGTCAGTGGTCTCGTCCCACTCGTGCTTCTAATCATCGCCGGACTGATCTACGCACGGGTCCGCTCCGGAGCACGGGCCACGATCGCGCTCCTAGCCGGCTTTTTCGGTGTGCTCGCCGGGACGGAGGCGGTTCACTACACAAGGCAGGTAGGCCCGTCCGGCGACGACTACACCGGGCTTCTGTCGATCCCGGCCGGCCTCCTGTTGCTCGGACTCGGCGCCGTGATCCTCTGGAGATCTCGGCGGACCGATGACCAACTCTGGTGGAGGTACCTCCGCCGGCTGATCCTGGTCGGCATCACGCTCTTCGCAGTGGCCGCCGCCTTCCTCCCGGTCACAATCGCCTACGTCGTGACGCATGCGGCTCGCGCGAAGGTTCCACCTGCCGACCTCGGTGCCTCGTACGAGGACGTGCAGTTCACGACCGCCGACGGGCTGCGGCTGAAGGGGTGGTACATCCCGTCGCGGAACGGCGCGGCGGTGATCTCCTTCCCAGGTCGGACTTCGTCGCAGAAAAGGGCGAAGTTGCTCGCGCGGCACGGGTATGGAGTCCTCCTCTTCGACCGCCGCGGCGAGGGTGAAAGCGAGGGCGACCCGAACACCTTTGGATGGCAGGGCGAGCGAGACATCCACGCGGCCGTTGCGTTCCTCCAGCGTCGCAACGACGTCGACTTGGAGCGCATCGGCGGCATCGGACTTTCCGTCGGTGGCGAGATGATGATCGAGGCGGCGGCGGAATCTTCCGCCCTCAAGGCAATCGTTTCGGAGGGCGCGAGTAGCCGCTCGGTGCGCGACGAGCTCGCAAACGGAAGCGGCTGGCAGGAACTGATTGGCAACAGCGTCGCTACTGGAGCGACCGCGGTCTTCACCAACAACATGCCTCCGCGGAGCCTGAAGAGCCTAGTGCCTCAGATCTCGGGCGCCGTCTTCTTCATCTACGGCGCGCGCGGACAGCCGGCCGAGCAGCCCGCCAACCAGTCCTTCTTCGCGCAGGCGCGCGGGTCAAAGGAGATCTGGGAGGTGCCCGGCTCCAAGCACATCGGTGGCACCGAGGCCCAGCCAGTGGAGTATGAACGGCGGGTTACCGCCTTCTTCGACCGGGTCCTCCTGGGCAAGGAATCCTCCTGAAGGAATCCTCCTCCTCGGGGGTTATCCCGCGCCGTTCGGAACCCTCGCGTTCGGGTCGCTGTTCCTAGCGGCGCTTCTGCGGGAGTGGCGCACGCCTGCAGTTACCGCTTCGGAGGATCAGGGCGCTGCGGCTCACCCTCGCAGCAACCGAGCTTGAACCGGCACCTGGCGCACTGCCAGGTCCCGTGGCGCCATTCCATCGGCGCTGCGCAGCGAAAACAGGGCTCTGTGGCGCTCATCGCGCTGCTACTCTTCGTCGGCTCGGCGGCGTAGCTCAGTTGGTTAGAGCAGCGGAATCATAATCCGCGTGTCGGAGGTTCGAGTCCTCCCGCCGCTACCTCCTCGTAGACTGGGAACAATGGCAACCGGAGTCAGAGACGCAATCACGCTTGCCTGCACCGAGTGCAGGCGCCGCAACTACCAGAGCTCGAAGTCGAAGCGGAATACGCCCGACCGCGTTGAGCTGAAGAAGTACTGCCGCTGGTGTGCCCGCCACACGGCCCATAAGGAGACGAGGTAATGGCGCGTAACACCCGCCAGCGACGGCGCCAACGCCGTCGCGCTCAGAGCGGCGAGCAGCAGCAGCAGAGCGTCAGCCAACGCGCGCGCACCCGCCAGCAGCAGGTCCGGCCCGCCGCGCAGCCGCCCAAGACCCAGACCGGCGCGCGCCGTATGCCCGGCGGCGGCTTTCGCCGCTTCGTCGGCGAAGCGATCGCCGAGCTCAAGAAGGTGGAATGGCCGAGCCAGGCCCAGGTCATGCAGGGGACGATCGTCGTCATCATCGCCTGCGCAATCGTGGGCGCCTACCTCTGGATCGCCGACCTCACGTTCAAGCCCTTCGTCCGCGACGTCCTCCTGAAGTAGCCGTGTTCCGCTGGTACGTCATCAACACCTATTCGGGGCACGAGAACAAGGTGAAGGCCAACCTCGAGCACCGGATCGTCTCCATGAACCAGGGCCCGCGGTTCAGGCGCGTCGTCGTGCCGACGGAGCAGGTGATCGAGACGAAAGACGGCCAGAAGGTGCAGACCGAGAAGCGCGTCCTGCCCGGTTACGTGCTGGTGAACATGAATCTCGACGACGACGCCTGGTCGGTGGTGAAGAACACTCCCGGGGTGACGGGGTTCGTCGGAGCCGGCAGCACGCCTGTGCCGCTCTCGCAGCCGGAGGTCGATCGCATTCTGCGCACCGGCGCCGCGCTCGGCGAGCGCCAGCGGGCGCAGGTCGAGTTCTCCCTCGGTGAGTCGGTCAAGGTAACGAGCGGCCCGCTTTCCGATTTCGACGGCGAGATCGTCGACGTCAACCCCGACGCGCAGAAGCTGAAGGTGCTGGTCGACATCTTCGAGCGCCAGGTTCCCGTCGAGCTCGGCTTCGATCAGGTAAAGAAGCTCGACTGATGGCGAAAAAAGTTCTGACACTGATCAAGCTCCAGATCCCCGGCGGGCAGGCGAACCCGGCACCGCCGGTCGGTCCTGCGCTCGGGCAGCACGGGGTCAACATCATGGAGTTCTGCAAGGCGTTCAACGCGCAGACGGCCCAGGAGAACGGCCGCATCACCCCGGTCGAGATCACGGTCTACGAGGACCGCTCGTTCAGCTTCATCACGAAGACGCCGCCCGCGGCGGTGCTGATCAAGGAGGCGTTGCGAATCGAGAAGGGCTCGGCTGAGCCGAACCGCGAGAAGGTCGGCCGCCTCTCCCGTGACCAGGTGCGCCAGATCGCCGAGGTCAAGATGCCCGACCTGAACGCGCGCGACGTCGAAGCGGCAATGAAGGTCGTCGCCGGTACGGCAAGGTCAATGGGAGTGGAGACGGACTTGTGACCCAGCATGGCAAGAACTATCGAAACGCGCGTTCTGCGTTCGACCGCGAGCAGCTCTACTCGCCCGCGCAGGCAATCCGGCTCCTCAAGGGGTTCGAGACCGCGAAGTTCGACGAGACGATCGAGGCGCATTTCAACCTCGGCCTCAACGTTCGCCACGCCGAGCAGCAGCTGCGCGGCACGCTGATGCTCCCGCACGGCACTGGTCGCGAGGCGCGGGTCGCCGTCTTTGCCGAGGGCGACAAGGCAAAGGAGGCGCAGGAGGCCGGCGCGGACGTGGTCGGCACCGCCGAGCTCGCGAAGCAGATCGAGGAGGGCTTCGACGACTTCGACGTCGCTGTCGCGACTCCCGACCAGATGAGCGTCGTCGGCAAGCTCGGCCGCATCCTCGGCCCGCGCGGCAAGATGCCGAACCCGAAGACGGGCACGGTGACGATGGATGTCGGCAAGGCCGTGCGCGAGGCGAAGGCCGGCAAGCTCGAGTACCGCACCGACCGGGGGGCGAACGTGCACGTCACGATCGGCAAGAAGAGCTTCGACGAGCGCCAGCTCGCCGAGAACTACGCGGCGCTGATCGACGAGATCATGCGCGCGAAGCCGGCGGCGGCGAAAGGCCGCTACGTTCGTTCGGTTACGCTGACGAGCACGATGGGGCCCGGGATCCACGTCGATCCGGCCCGCACGAAGGGAATCGTCGAAGACCTGGAGGTCGAGCCCGAAGCAATTCCAGCGTAGAGCCCGCAGCCAGAGACAGCCGGCAGCTCGGGGAACCGAGCACAAGCCCGGCCGAGGCGCGGCCGTAGGGGAATCGCCTTCCTCTGGCCCGCCCTGTCGCGGGCCTCAGTCGTTCTGAGGAGGTGATTCGATGCAAAAAGCTGACAAGGAAAGAGTCGTCGCCGAGCTGACCGCTCGGCTCAAGAGCGCAGAGACGATCATCGTCGCCGACTACCGAGGCTTGACGGTGACCCAGATCGGAGACCTGCGCGGCAAGCTGCTCGAGCACGGCGCGAGCTTCTCCGTCGTCAAGAACACGCTCACGAAGCGGGCTGCCGAGTCGGCGGGAGTCGAGCCCCTGCTCGCGCTGCTCGACGGGCCGACCGCGATCGCCTTCCTCGAGACCGGGGGAGATCCGGTCGCTGTCGCCAAAGCGCTCGACGACGCGGTCAAGGCGAACGTACTGACCCTGAAGGGCGGATTGCTCGAGGGCGGCGAGCTGACCGCCGACGATGTCCGGGAGCTGGCCAAGCTGCCGCCGGCCGAGATGCTGCGCGCGCAGCTCGTGGGCGCGGTCGCCGGCCCGGCGATCATGATCGTCGGCCTCTTCACGGCGCCGATGCGCGATCTGGTAGGCGTGCTCCAGGCCCGTATCGCGCAGCTGGAAGAGCAAGGCGAAGCGGCGCCTGCGGAGGCGGAAGCGCCGACAGATTCGGAGGCGGAAGCCGCGGAGGCCGAGGCCCCGGCCGAGGAACCTCCCACAGAAGAGCCGTCCGCGGAAGCAGAGCCTGAAGCGACACCGGAAGAACCGGCAGCCGAAGCAGCGGAAACCCAGGAAGGAGAGGAGCAATAGGAATGGCCAAAACAGACACCGACAAGCTCGTCGAGTCGCTGGGCGGCATGACAGTCCTCGAGCTCGTCGAGCTCAAGAACAAGCTCGAGGAGGAGTGGGGCGTCAGCGCCGCCGCGCCGATGGCGGTCGCCGCAGCGCCCGCAGCCGGAGGCGACGGTGCCGCGGCGGCCGAGGAGAAGACGGCATTCGACGTCGTCCTCACCGAGGCCGGCGGCCAGAAGATCCAGGTCATCAAGGTCGTCCGCGCGATCACGGGCCTCGGCCTCAAGGAGGCCAAGGAGCTCGTCGACGGCGCGCCGAACGCGGTCAAGGAAGGCGTCCCGCAAGACGAGGCCGATCAGATCAAGGCGCAGCTCGAGGAAGCCGGCGCCACGGTCGAGGTCAAGTAACTCTCGGTTGCGGAAAGCACAAGAGGGCCGCCCGAGGGTGGCCCTCTTGTCTTCCGCAGGCTTCTAGCCGGCGGCGCCTAGCGCGAGCAGGGCTGCCGCCGCGATGCAGATGAAAATGAATGAAAGTGCGAGCGCGAACCGCATTTCACAAAACGCTTACACGAACCTTGGCGGCGCTCAATAGGCCGTTCGGCCTATTTCCCTCGTTCCAGTGGCCTGCTACGCGGCCGTGCAGTCGAGTACGAGAAGACCCGACACCTGGAGGCTGATCGATGAAGTCCCGCTTTCTCGTCTTCGCACTCGTGACCGCGCTGCTTGGCGCTTCGGTCGCAGCCGCGAATGACAATCCCGGAAAGACCAAGCCGAGCACACGCCCCGGCAAGCCGACCACCGGCCCGAATTGCAAGCCCAGGGTCAAGGTCGTCCTCAAAGGCACGCTCGCGAACGACCCGGCTGCGGGCGACACCTCGCTGCAGCTGACCGTGCTGAAGGCGAACCGGCACGGACGAGCGTTCGTCTCGGCTGCTCAACCGATCACCGTCAACGTCGACGCGAACACGAAGGTTCGCCGGAAGGCGCCGGATTCGGCTCCGACCAAGACGCTCGACTCGCTCGCTCTCGGCGACATCGTCAAGCTCGCGGCGAAGGCTTGTAAGGCAGACCTCAGGAACGGCGGAACGCCTGACCTGACGGCGAATCACATCAAGGCTCGGTCGCCGGCCCCGACTCCACCGCCGCCTCCGGCTCCGTAAAGCAGGTCGACAGGTTGTTTTCGAGGGCCCGGTTCACGCCGGGCCCTCGGTCTGCCTTGCCCCGCCCGCTACACTGACGCTGTTCAGACGTTTGCCGCCTAGTTCACCCTTGCGCGGCAACCGTCGTTTTGGCTATTCTGTTCGGTTCCGGTCGGAGATCCGCGCACCCGCACGCCGTAAAAGGGAGGCTCCACATTTGAGCGGCACGATTGCTGCGCCCCGCGCGCGCAAGACTTTCTCGCGCCTGAAGCACGTTCTCGAACTTCCAAACCTGATTGACATCCAGAAGGCCTCCTTCAAGTGGTTTCTGGAGGAGGGGCTTCGAGAGACGATCGACGACATCTCGCCGATCGAGGATTACACGGGCACGCTCGCGATTGAATTCGGCGAGTACGAGTTCGGCGATCCTCAGTTCTCGATCCAGGAGTGTCGTGAGAAGGATCTGACCTACCAGGCCCCGCTCTCGATGACGGTCCGCTTCGTCAACAAGGAGACGGGCGAGATCCGCGAGCAGCGGGTCTTCATGGGCGATTTTCCGATGATGACCGAGTGGGGGACGTTCATCATCAACGGCACCGAGCGGGTCATCGTCACCCAGCTCGTTCGCAGCCCGGGCGCCTATCTGATGGAGCCCAAGGACGCGACGAAGCAGGTCTTCACGGCGAATCTGATGCCGAGCCGTGGCTCGTGGCTCGAGCTCGAGATCGACAAGAAGGGCATCGTCTATGCCCGCATCGACCGGAAGCGCAAGCTCCCGATCACGACGCTGCTGCGTGCGCTGCCGGACGAGGACCCGACGACCGGGTTCAAGCTCGACACGAGCACGAACGAGGCGATCCTCAAGCTGTTCAACAACTCGATCTACATCGTGAACACGATCGAGAAGGACACGACCACGCGCGAGGACGAGGCGCTGATCGAGGTCTTCAAGAAGCAGCGCCCCGGCGAGCCGCCGACGGTCGACAACGCGCGCAACCTCCTGAACTCGCTCTTCTTCGACCCCAAGCGCTACGACCTGACGAAGGTCGGCCGCTACAAGCTGAACCAGCGGCTCGACGTCGACGTCCCCGAGGGAACGCGCGTCCTCACGACGCAGGACATCCTCGCCCTCATCCAGCGGCTCGTCGACCTGCCTACGAAGCTCGGCGTGCCCGAGGATTCGAAGGACTTCGCGGCCGAGGCGATCAGCCTCTCGCGTGATCCGATCCGCGGCGAGCTCGACGAGTACGAGCACTTCGGGAACCGGCGCCTGCGCACGGTCGGCGAGCTGATCCAGGAAGCCTTCCGGGTCGGCCTCTACCGCATGGAGCGGGTCGTCCGCGAGCGGATGACCACCGAGGACGTGGACACGATCACGCCGCAGACGATCATCAACATCCGGCCGGTCGTGGCCGCGCTGAAGGAGTTCTTCGGCTCCTCGCAGCTCTCGCAATTCCTGGACCAGACGAACTCGCTGTCGAGCCTAACGCACCGCCGCCGCCTCTCCGCGCTCGGCGCGGGTGGGCTGACGCGCGAGCGTGCCCCGATCGAGGTGCGCGACGTGCACCCGACGCACTACGGGCGCATGTGCCCGATCGAGACGCCTGAAGGCCCGAACATCGGCCTGATCGGCTCGCTCGCCTCGATGGCGACCGTCTCCGAGTTCGGCTTCATCCAGACGCCCTACCGGGTCGTCAAGAACGGCCGGGTGACCGACGAGATCATCTACCTCGACGCCGCCGAGGAGGCCCAGTACACGATCGCGCAGGCCTCGGAGCCGGTAGACGACAAGACAGGCAAGTTCCTGCACGACCACGTCCTCTGCCGGTCGCGTGAGGGCGAGGCCGTGACGGCGGAGCCGAAGGACATCGAGTACATGGACGTCGCTCCGGCGCAGATCGTGTCGGTAGCGACCGCGCTGATCCCGTTCCTCGAGCACAACGACGCGAACCGCGCGCTCATGGGCGCGAACATGCAGCGCCAGGCGGTGCCGCTCATGATCACGCAGGCGCCGCTCGTCGGAACCGGGCTCGAGTACCGCGCGGCCGTCGACACCGGTGACGTCGTCCTGGCGCAGAACCCTGGCCAGGTCGTCGACGTCGACGCGGAGAAGATCGTCATCGAGACGAAGGACGGCAAGGACACCTACGAGCTGACGAAGTTCATGCGCTCCAACCAGGGGACGCTGATCCACCAGAAGCCGATCGTCGAGTCCGGCGTCCGCGTGAAGGCGGAGGACGTCCTCGCCGACGGCTCATCGACCGACCAGGGCGAGCTTGCCCTCGGTGCGAACCTGCTCGTCGCCTTCATGCCGTTCGAGGGCTACAACTTCGAGGACGCGATCGTGATCTCGGAGCGGCTCGTGAAGGAGGACGTTCTCTCGTCCATCCACATCCACGAGTACGAGATCGATGCCCGCACGACGAAGCTCGGCGACGAAGAGATCACGCGCGACATCCCGAACCGCTCCGAAGAGTCGCTCAAGGATCTCGACGAGCGCGGTGTCGTTCGCATCGGCGCCGAGGTCGGGTCAGGCGACTTGCTCGTCGGCAAGGTGACGCCGAAGGGCGAGACCGAGCTGACGGCGGAAGAAAAGCTGATCCGCGCGATCTTCAAGGAGAAGGCGCGCGAGGTGCGCGACACGTCGCTGAAGGTCCCGCACGGCGAGGGCGGCAAGGTGATCGACGTCAAGACGTTCTCGCGCGAGGCCGGCGACGACCTCTCACCGGGCGTGAACGAGCTCGTCCGGGTCTACGTCGCGAAAAAGCGCAAGATCGCGGAAGGCGACAAGCTCGCCGGGCGCCACGGCAACAAGGGCGTGATCTCGAAGATCGTGCCCGAGGAAGACATGCCGTTCCTCGAGGACGGCCGGCCCGTGGACGTCATCCTGAACCCGCTCGGCGTGCCGAGCCGGATGAACATCGGTCAGATCCTCGAGACCCACCTCGGCTGGGCCGCGGCGCACGGGGTCTTTACAGAGAACGGGGAGTCACCGAACGGCCCGACGCCGGTCGCAAGTCCCGTCTTCGACGGCGCCTCCGAGCAGGACGTCGACGAGGCGCTGACCGAGTGGGTGAAGCAGAACCCCGACTCGCCGATCAGGTTCCACGTCGACGAGAAGCGGCCCGTTGGCCGCAAGACCTCGGGCAAGGTTCGGCTCTTCAACGGGAAGACCGGCTCGGCCTACGAGCAGAAGATCACCGTCGGCCACATGTACATCCTCAAGCTGCTCCACCTCGTCGACGACAAGATCCACGCGCGCTCGACGGGGCCGTACTCGCTCGTCACGCAGCAGCCGCTGGGCGGTAAGGCCCAGTTCGGAGGCCAGCGCTTCGGCGAGATGGAGGTGTGGGCGCTCGAGGCCTACGGCGCCGCGTACACGCTCCAGGAGATGCTCACCATCAAGTCCGACGACACGGTCGGGCGCGTGAAGGCCTACGAGGCGATCGTGAAGGGCGAGAACATCGCCGAGCCCTCGATCCCCGAGTCCTTCAAGGTGCTCCTCAAAGAGATGCAGTCGCTTGCGCTTGACGTCGACGTGCTCTCGGAGGAGGGCGCGGAGGTCGAGGTACGCGAGGAGGACGACGAGCTGCTGCGGGCGGCCGAGGAGCTCGGGATCGACCTCTCGCCCGGATCGCTGCGCGCGGCGGCCAGGCCGGCGGATGCGCAAGAGGCCGAGGAAGGGCAGGAGCGCGTGGACGAAACCGGCGAGCTGGTCCTGCCCGCCGACGAGACGCTCGCCGACGTCGGGGAGGTCGCGCCCGAGGGCGAGGCCACAGTGGAAACAGAAGAGAGCTAAGGGAAGGGTTTTTCTTGATTGACATCAACGAATTCGACGCGATCCGGATCGGTCTCGCGTCGTCGAAGCAGATCCGCGATTGGTCGTCCGGCGAGGTTACGAAGCCCGAGACGATCAACTACCGCACGCTCAAGCCCGAGCGAGACGGCCTCTTCTGCGAACGCATCTTCGGCCCCACGAAGGACTGGGAGTGCTACTGCGGCAAGTACAAGCGCGTTCGCTACAAGGGCATCATCTGCGAGCGCTGCGGCGTCGAGGTCACGCGCCAGAAGGTGCGCCGCGAGCGCATGGGGCACATCGACCTCGCCGCGCCTGTCTCGCACATCTGGTTCTTCAAGGGCGTCCCGAGCCGGATCGGCTACTTGCTCGACATCGCGCCGCGCGAGCTCGAGAAGGTCCTCTACTTCGCGGCCTCGATCGTCACCACCGTCGACACGGCGAAGCGCAAGAAGGACCTGAACGACCTCGAGTCCAACGTCGATGCCGAAAAGGAGCGGATCGACGTCGACCGTGACGAGGCTCTCGCTGCGCTCGAGGATCGGTTGAAGCGGCGTCGCGAGTACTTCACGAAGGGCAGGGAGCGCAATTTCGACGAAGACGACGAGTTCTGGGTTCGCGGCCTCTCCAACTGGGCGGAGGAGCAGGGCATCCCGCCGCTCGAAGAGGCGCGCGACCTCGTCTCCAAGCTCTTCCTCGAGGTCGCGAGCAAGATCACGACGGAGGACTCGAAGAAGATCCGCGAGCTCGTTCGCAACGCGGCGATCCGCGACGACCGCCGGCTGACGCCGAAGGAGCTCGAGACGGTCGCGAACGTGGCCGTCCAGATCCGCGAGATCCTCGCGCCGCTCTACAAGCAGCTGGCGAAGGCGACCGGCTCGAAGAAGGGCGCGGTCACGAAGCACATCAACCGCGTGCTCGACGGCCTGCTCGTGAAGAAGGCCGAGGTGCACGAGGACGACAAGGAGCTCGTCGCCTCGATCGACGAGAAGCAGCTCGAGAAGGCACGGGGCCTCGGCAAGGGGCTCCTGCGCGAAGTGCTCGAGCAGGCCGCGTCGAACGCGAGCGCGGACGAGATCCGAGAGCTGACGAACGACCTCTGCCTGCGGACGGACGGCAAGATCCAGAAGGAGGATCTCGACGCGATCGTCCAGTGGTCGCTGAAGGTGCGCGAGATGTACCTCGACATCGAGTCTCGCCGGCAGGACGCCCGCGAGGCGGCGGAGGATTCGAAGCAGCGGCTGGCCGACACCTGGCAGCTGTTCAAGGAGCTCGAGCCGAAGCAGATCATCGGCGACGAGCAGCTCTTCCGGGAGCTCAAGGACCGCTTCGGCTCGCCCTACGGCTTCGACGTCTACTTCACGGGCGGCATGGGCGCGGAGGCGATCCGCGAGCTGCTCAAGGACCTCGATCTCAACGCCGAGGCGGCATCGCTCCGCGAGACGATCAAGACCTCGAAGGGCCAGAAGCAGCAGCGCGCGATCAAGCGGCTGAAGGTCGTCAACGCCTTCATCAAGTCCGAGAACCGACCCGAATGGATGGTCCTCGAGGCGATCCCGGTCATTCCGCCCGAGCTGCGGCCGATGGTCCAGCTCGACGGCGGCCGGTTCGCCACGAGCGACCTGAATGACCTCTACCGGCGCGTGATCAACCGCAACAACCGGCTCAAGCGCCTGCTCGATCTGGGCGCGCCCGAGATCATCGTCAACAACGAGAAGCGGATGCTGCAGGAGGCCGTCGATGCGCTCTTCGACAACGGCCGCCGCGGCCGTGCGGTCACAGGCCCCGGCAACCGCGCGCTGAAGTCGCTCTCAGACATGCTGAAGGGCAAGCAGGGCCGCTTCCGGCAGAACCTGCTCGGCAAGCGCGTGGACTACTCGGGACGCTCGGTGATCGTCGCCGGGCCGAACCTGAAGCTTCACCAGTGCGGGCTCCCGAAGCTGATGGCGCTCGAGCTCTTCAAGCCGTTCATCATGAGCCGGCTCGTCGACCGTAAGAGCGTGCAGAACATCAAGGCGGCGAAGAAGTACGTCGACTCGATGGTGCCCGAGGTCTGGGACGTGCTCGAGGAGGTCATCGCCGAGCATCCGGTGCTGCTCAACCGTGCGCCGACGCTGCACAGGCTCGGCATCCAGGCCTTCGAGCCCGTGCTGGTCGAGGGCAAGGCGATCCAGGTGCATCCGCTCGTCTGCCACGCTTTCAACGCCGACTTCGACGGCGACCAGATGGCCGTCCACCTGCCGCTCTCAGCGGAGGCCCAGGCCGAGGCTCGCCTGCTGATGCTGAGCTCGAACAACATCCTCTCCCCGGCGAACGGGCGCCCGCTGGCGACACCCGGCCAGGACATGGTGCTCGGCGGCTACTTCCTCACGTACTCCGAGGAAGACCTCTCGCAGACGAGTGTCGAGAAGCTCAAGCCGCGGCCGAAGCGCTTCCAGTCCGAGGAGGAGGTCGAGCTGGCTATAGAGGCCAAGCAGGTCGCGCTCCAGCAGCCGATCGAGTACCGCTGGCGCGGCGAGCTCCTGCTGACGACCCCGGGCCGCGTGATCTTCAACTCCGAGGTCGAGCGCGCGCTGCTCGAGTCCTTCGGAGACGAGAAGGTCGAGCTGCCGGAGTTCATCAACCAGACGCTGGCCAAGCGGGAGATGGATGACCTCATCTCGGCGCTCGCCGAGCGCTACGGAGCGCACGGCATGGGCGGCGTCCTCGACACGATCAAGGCGCTCGGCTTCAAGTACGCGACGGACGGCGGCATCACGATTTCGAAGAACGACATCGTCGTCCCCGAGGACAAGCAGGAGATCCTCGCGCGCTACGAGGAGCGCGTCGAACGCGTCGAAGAGCAGTACGAGCGCGGCCTCATCACCGAGGAGGAGCGCCACGAGCAGATCGTGAACATCTGGACGGAGGCGACCGACGAGGTGGCCGCCGCCATGGAGAAGACGCTCTTCAAGCTGAACCCGATCTACATGATGGCCAACTCGGGAGCGCGCGGATCCTTCAAGCAGATCCGCCAGCTCGCCGGCATGCGCGGCCTGATGGCGAATCCGAAGGGCGAGATCATCGAGCGCCCGATCCAGGCCAACTTCATGGAGGGCCTGTCGGTGCTCGAGTACTTCATCTCGACCCACGGCGCCCGCAAGGGGCTCGCCGACACAGCGCTCCGCACGGCCGATTCCGGCTACCTGACGCGGCGTCTCGTCGACGTCGCCCAGGATGTGATCATCCGCGAGGAGAACTGCAAGACGAAGGACTACATCGAGCTGCCGCTCACCGGCACCGACGGAATGAACAAGAGCCTGCTCGGACGAGTTCTCTCGGGAGACGTCATGAAGCCGCTCACGAGCGGCAAGCCGGGCAAGACGAAGCTCGCTGACAAGGGGACGGTCGTGACCCCGCAGCTCCTCGACGAGCTGATCGAGGAGCTCGCCGACCAGGCTGACGAGACCACGCTCCCAGTGCGCTCGGTGCTCAAGTGCCGCAGCGAGTACGGGGTCTGCCGCGATTGCTACGGCATCTCCCTTGCGACCGGCAAGATGGCCGAGATCGGCGACGCGGTCGGCATCATCGCCGCCCAGTCGATCGGCGAGCCGGGCACGCAGCTGACGATGCGCACGTTCCATACGGGCGGTGTCGCCGGCGCCGACATCACGCACGGCCTCCCGCGCGTCGTCGAGATCTTCGAGGCCCGGAACCCCAAGGGCGCAGCGAAGCTCGCCGAGGTCGCCGGCCTCGTCGACATCGAGCAGACCGAACGCGGCGTCAAGGTGACGATCGTGCCCACCGGCAAGGGGCCTGAGGGTGAGGAGCTCGAGCCCGTCAGCTACGCGCTGCCGCGGCGGACGCGCCTGCTCGTCGGCAAGGGTCAGGAGGTCGAGCTCGGTGATCCGCTCCACGAGGGCTCACGAGCCCCGGCGGAGCTGCTCGCGCTGCACGCTCAGGCCGGCAAGGACTCGACTCCGACCGAGCTCTACCTCGTGTCCGAGGTGCTGCGCGTCTACAAGTCGCAGGGCGTCGAGATCCACGACAAGCACATCGAGCTGATCGTCCGGCAGATGCTGAAGAAGGTCCGCGTCGAGAACGCGGGCGACACGGAGCTCCTGCCGGGTCAGCTCGTGGACAAGGTCGTCCTCGAGAGGGAGAACACACGGGTCAAGAAGGAGAAGAAGGAGCAGGCGACCTTCGAGCCGTTGATCCTCGGGATCACCAAGGCCTCGCTCGCGACCGAGTCCTTCCTCTCCGCCGCCTCCTTCCAGGAGACGACCAAGGTGCTGACCGACGCCTCCATCGAGGGCAAGGTCGACCACCTGCTCGGGCTGAAGGAGAACGTGATCATCGGCAAGCTGATCCCGGCTGCGACCGGCCTCAAGCAGTACCGCCAGGTCGACATCGGCCCGTCCGAGAAGGTGCCGAAGGAGACCTATGAGCGGGCCACGCTCCTGCGCGCACTCGAGGAGATCGGCTCCGACGGCGGCGACGGCATGAGCCTCCAGGATCTCGGCATCGACTTCGGGGGCCAGCCGGAGACGAACGGCGGCGATGGCGAGGGCAACGGCAAACCGCACGATGCCATCGAGGCCGAAGAAGTTCCGGACGTCGATTCGCCCCTAGACGAGTAACCACGGGGGAACCCCTGGTTCCCCCGTGAGCCCCCTCCTTGCGGGCGGGGTCTCGGTCCGGAGCGTTTCAGGACCCGGCGGCTGGTTGCGTAGCTCGGGTGTTTCCCTCTCGGTTGTTAGCCTCCCGCCGGGCAAAGCCCGGCTCCGGCGGCTTGTGTCCGCGGCTCTCGCAAGGCCCTGGTGCCGACGCGCCCCGCCAGACCCTCCCACTAGCGGCGTTCAGGTTCGGCGGGTCTTGAGAGCCGGCGCAGCCATGGCTCGAGACGCCACGTCCAGGGCCTGGCCCTAGCCATGGCCACGATGGTCAGTCCGGCGCCGGCCGGTTCGTCTCGCTCTTAGCCGGTCTGGGAGCTGGTCGGTTCGTCCGGGGGCGCGACGATTGTTGGCGGGGGGAGGCCGCTCGGTCCGCGAGGGCGCGACAGGCTCGCTGCGACGACCTGGCCCTTCCCGGCTTCCTTTGCTCCGTACAGCGCGTGGTCGGCGCGCTGGAAGAACGCGATCGCGTCGTCGTCCGGCTGCAGCTCGGCGACCCCGGCCGAGATCGTGAGCGGGCCGGCCTGGCCGACCGGCCGGGCGGACACGGCCTTCTGCAGCCGCGCGTAGAGCTGGTCCGCATCCCCGAGCGTCGACTCGGGGAGGATGACTGCGAACTCGTCGCCTCCGACTCGGCACTCGATGTCGGCCGAGCGGACGACCTCGCGGATGCGCTCGGCGGCCTCGGCGAGCACGCCGTCGCCGGCGAGGTGGCCGATGCGGTCGTTGATCGCCTTGAAGTCGTCGAGGTCGAAGATGAGGAGCGCGAGGTTGCGGTCGTAGCGGTGCGCGCGCGCGACCTCGCGGGCGAGCGTGTCGTGGAAGTAGCGCCGATTGTGGAGGCCGGTGAGTGCATCGAGGTCGGCAAGCTGGCGCGCCTCCCGAAACCGGCGCGCATTCTCGATCGCGGGTCCGGCGCGCAGGGCCAGCTCCTCCAACTCTCGGATCTCCTCCTCGCCGAAGGAGTGCTCGGGAGAGCGGGTGAAGATCGTCAGGAGCCCGAGCGGGCCGGTCTCGCCCGGCAAGGGAACGGCGACTCCTGTTCGGATCGCGTCCCCGTCGGCGTCGGGCTCATCGGCCGCATACTCGTACGAGATCGTGATCGTGCGGGCCGCACGGCCGTCGGGCGGACCGGTGACCGCCTGGCGCTCGGCCTCCTCGGCCGACAGCCCGAGAGTGGCGACGATCGGCTGCCCTCCCGGCTGCGGAGCAAGGGTGACGAGCGTAGCGTCGACGCCGTCGACCGCACCGGCGGCCTCGAGAACTCGCGTGAGCACTTCGTCGAGGTCGATCGAGCCGGCGAGCTCCCCGAGCATCTGCGTGCGCTGGCCTTCGAGCTGAGACTGCTCGAGCGCGCCGCTGAGCTCACGCACCATCTCGTCCATCCGCGCCTCGAGCTCGTGGACGACCTGGGTCAGCCGCTCGTCCGAGTCCGACGAGCGCCGAACGGCCCACTGGAAGAGCAGCGTGACGACGAGCGTCGTCAGCGCGGCCCCGACGGCGGCCAGCGCGATCGTTATCGCGTGCCCCTCACGGTCTTAATCCACTCCATGGCACTCTCCCGGTCCCCAGGTCCCGGGACGGCCGGGCCAGCGTCTCACTGTAGTCGGGTTTCAACGGCTTGGCTATAAGCAAAAAGGGGGAATTGACGACCGGGGGCGCGGTTTCCCGCGCCGAACTCGTTTTCGCTACCATTCCTCGTTCGGTTGGCAGGCGCCGCCTGCCGACCTTTGTTGTGTCAGAACCTACTCCGGGAGCACATGCCCACCGTCAACCAACTGGTTCGAAAAGGACGCCGCGCGCCCAAGAGCAAGACCAAGCGCCCGGCCCTCACCGGCGCCCCGCAGAAGCGGGGGGTCTGCACGCGCGTGTTCACGCATACGCCGAAGAAGCCGAACTCGGCACTGCGTAAGGTCGCCCGCGTCCGGTTGACGAACGGCTTCGAGGTCACGACCTACATCCCCGGTGAGGGGCACAATCTGCAGGAGCACTCAGTCGTGCTCATCCGAGGCGGCCGTGTCCGCGACCTTCCCGGTGTCCGCTACAAGGTGATCCGCGCGGCCCTCGACACCGCCGGCGTCGGCGACCGCAAGCAGGGCCGCTCCAAGTACGGAGCCAAGAAGAGCTAGTGCCCCTCCCAGCAACACATACCGGCTTCTGGCCCGCGATCACGCGGCGCCAGAGCCCACCCTCGCCCTTGCCAAGGCTTCTAGCATGAAGCGGTCACGGCAGCAAAGCCGCCGTGACCTCCTAGAGGCATCGCAAGCGATGCCTTGCGCGGACGAGTGCAGCCTCTGGCTTGGTGCTCGCGACCCAGAAGCTCGGCAGCGTCACTGGAAGGCGCACTAATGCCCCGCCGTGCCGAAATCCAGGTCCGCGAGGCAGTACCGGACCCCGTCTACAACTCGCCGCTCGTCACCCAGGTGATCAACAAGGTGATGACGCGCGGGAAGCGCTCGACCGCCGAGCACATCGTCTACGCGGCGCTCGACCGCGTCGGCTCGAAGAGCGGCAAGCCGCCGGTCGAAGTGCTCGAGCAGGCCGTAAAGACGGTGACGCCGGTGCTCGAGGTTCGGCCACGACGCGTCGGCGGCGCGCAGTACCAGGTGCCCGTCGAGGTTCCGCAGCGGCGTGCCCGCACGCTCGCCGTGCGCTGGATCGTCACGTTCGCTCGCCAGCGGCGCGAAAAGCACATGGAGGAGAAGCTCGCCGGGGAGATCCTCGACGCCCTCGAGCAGCAGGGCGGAGCCTTCAAGCGCAAGGACGACCTCTACCGAATGGCGCAGGCCAACAAGGCCTTCGCCCACTACCGCTGGTGATGGGTCAGATGGAAGCGACCAAGGCTCCCCCGACACTCGAGAACGTCCGCAACATCGGGATCATGGCCCACATCGACGCCGGCAAGACCACGACGACCGAGCGGATCCTCTACTACACCGGCCGCACCCACAAGATGGGCGAGGTCCACGAGGGCGCCGCCGTCATGGACTGGATGGAGCAGGAGCAGGAGCGCGGCATCACGATCACGTCGGCTGCGACGACGGCTTTCTGGCGCGAGTTCCGCATCAACATTATCGATACGCCCGGGCACGTGGACTTTACGATGGAGGTCGAACGCAGCCTGCGCGTCCTCGACGGCGCGATCGCGGTGTTCGACGCCGTCGCAGGCGTCGAGCCCCAGTCGGAGACCGTCTGGCGCCAGGCCGACCACTACAAGGTTCCGCGCATCGCCTTCATCAACAAGATGGATCGCACGGGCTCCGATTTCTTCGCCTCCGTCCAGTCGATGGTCGACCGCCTCGGAGCGCGGCCTGTGCCGGTCCATCTGCCGATCGGCGGCGAGGAGCACTTCCGGGGCGTCGTCGACCTCGTCGAGATGCGCTCGCTGACCTGGGAGGACGAGCTGGGCGAGAAGATCGAGGTCGGTGAGATTCCCGCCGAGCTGACCGAGCAGGTGCAGGAGTACCACCACCAGCTGATCGACGCGGTCGCCGACCACGACGACGAGCTCCTCGAGACCTACCTCGAGGACGAGAGCGCCGTCACGCCCGAGATGTTGCGGCGCGCGCTCCGGGCGGCGACCCTCGACACGACGGTCACCCCGGTGCTCGCGGGCTCTGCCTTCAAGAACAAGGGCGTGCAGCCCCTTCTCGACGCGGTCGTGGACTACCTCCCGAGCCCGCTCGACGTGCCGCCGATCCACGGGATCGACCCGCGCACCGAGCACGAGCTCTCGCGCCGCGCGGCACTCGACGAGCCCTTCAGCGCGCTCGCATTCAAGGTCATGTCCGATCCCTACGTCGGCAAGCTGACGTACTTCCGGGTCTACTCAGGCCAGGTGAAGGCCGGCGACCGCGTTCTCAACACGACGACCGGGAAGACCGAGCGCATCGGCCGCATCCTGCAGATGCACGCGAACCACCGTGAGGAGCGGCCCGAGATCGGCGCCGGCGAGATCGCCGCGGCAGTCGGCCTCAAGTCGACGAGCACCGGGGACACGCTGGCGATCGACACCGCACCGATCCGGCTCGAGTCCATGGACTTCCCGGAGCCCGTGATCTCGGTTGCGATCGAGCCGAAGACGAAGGGCGACCAGGACAAGCTCGGCGCGGGGCTCCAGCGCCTGAGCGACGAGGACCCGACCTTCCGCGTCCGCACCGACGACGAGACGGGCCAGACCCTGATCTCGGGCATGGGCGAGCTTCACCTCGAGATCATCGTCGACCGCCTCATGCGCGAGTTCTCGGTCGACGCGAACGTCGGCCGCCCGCAGGTCGCCTACCGCGAGACGATCTCGAGGCCGGTCGAGAAGATCGAGGGCAAGTTCGTCCGGCAGACTGGCGGCCGCGGCCAGTACGGCCACGTCGTGATCAACATAGAGCCCTCCGAGCCGGGAGAGGGCTACGAGTTCCTGGACAAGGTCGTCGGCGGCAAGATCCCCCGGGAGTACATCCCGGCCGTCGACCTCGGGATCCAGGAGGCGATGGAGTCGGGCATCCTCGCCGGCTACCCGGTCGTCGACCTGCGCGTCCTGCTCGTCGACGGCTCCTATCACGACGTCGACTCGAGCGAGATCGCGTTCAAGGTCGCCGGTTCGATGGCGTTCAAGAGCGCGATGCAGCGGGCCAAGCCCAAGCTGCTGGAACCGGTCATGGCCGTCGAGGTCGTGACCCCGGAGGACTACCTCGGCGACGTGATGGGCGACCTGAACTCCCGCCGAGGGCACATCGAGCACCTCGAGCCGCGCGGGAACGCACAGGCGATTCGGGCCCGTGTGCCGCTCGCGACCATGTTTGGCTACGCAACCGACCTGCGCTCGACGACGCAGGGACGGGCCACTTTCACCATGCAATTCGATCGCTACGAGGAAGTCCCTCAGTCGATCGCCGGCGAGATCGTCGACGCCAGCTAGCGCTCAATGGATCACGGAAGGGAGAAGAATGGGCAAGCAGAAGTTCGAGAGAACTAAGCCGCATCTGAACGTCGGCACGATCGGTCACATCGACCACGGCAAGACCACGCTGACGGCGGCGATCACGTCGGTCCTCGCGGAGCAGGGCGGGAACACCGCCGTCCGCAGCTTCGAGTCGATCGACAACGCGCCCGAGGAGAAGGCGCGTGGCATCACGATCAACACGTCGCACGTGGAGTACGAGACGGAGAACCGTCACTACGCGCACGTCGACTGCCCGGGCCACGCGGACTACATCAAGAACATGATCACGGGGGCCGCCCAGATGGACGGCGCGATCCTCGTCGTCTCGGCCGCCGACGGCCCGATGCCGCAGACGCGCGAGCACATCCTGCTCGCCCGCCAGGTCGAGGTGCCGTACATCGTCGTCTTTCTGAACAAGGCGGACATGGTCGACGATCCCGAGCTGCTCGAGCTCGTCGAGATGGAGGTCCGCGAGCTCCTCACGAAGTACGAGTTCCCGGGCGACGACATTCCGATCGTCGCCGGTTCGGCGCTGAAGGCGCTCGAGGGCGACGAGGAGCAGAAGGCCAAGATCCTCGAGCTCATGGCCGCCGTCGACAGCTACATCCCCGAGCCTGAGCGCGATATCGACAAGCCGTTCCTGATGCCGATCGAGGACGTGTTCACGATCACGGGCCGCGGCACCGTCGTCACGGGCCGCATCGAGCAGGGCAAGATCGAGTCGGGCAACGAGGTCGAGATCATCGGGATCCATCCGAAGATCGAGAAGACCGTCGTCACCGGGCTCGAGATGTTCAACAAGACCCTCGACTATGCCCAGGCCGGCGACAACGCGGGTGCGCTCCTCCGCGGCACGAAGCGCGAGGAGATCGAGCGTGGCCAGGTGCTCGCGAAGCCGGGCTCGATCACGCCGCACACGCACTTCAAGGCCGAGGTCTACGTCCTCTCGAAGGACGAGGGCGGCCGCCACACGCCGTTCTTCAACGGCTACCGGCCGCAGTTCTACTTCCGCACGACGGACGTGACCGGCTCGATCAATCTCCCGGAGGGCCAGGAGATGGTCATGCCGGGCGACAACACGAACATGGAGATCGAGCTCATCCAGCCGATCGCCATGGACCAGGGTCTCCGCTTCGCGGTCCGCGAGGGCGGCCGCACGGTGGGCGCCGGCGTCGTCACGGACATCGTCACGTAACTGGGATGGCGCAGCAGAAGATCCGCATCCGTCTGAAGGGGTACGACCACCAGCAGCTCGACCGGTCGGCCCAGTCGATCGTCGACACCGCTCAGCGCAGTGGTGCGACGATCACCGGTCCGGTGCCGCTGCCGACGGAGCGAAACATCTACTGCGTCATCCGCAGCCCGTTCAAGGACAAGGACTCGCGTGAGCACTTCGAGGTGCGCACGCACAAGCGCCTGATCGACATTCACAGTCCCACCCCGAAGACGATCGACCAGCTGATGCGGCTCGATCTCCCAGCCGGGGTGGACATCGAGATCAAGCTCTGATGGCTTCCGTGACCACTACTCATTTCGCTGGGGGAACCTCCCGGTTCCCCCAGACCCCCTCCCCTGGTCCGCTCACGCGGACAAAGCTCACTGCCCGCTGTAGCGAGGTGGCGGCGTGAAGGGGATTGTGGGCAGGAAGCTTGGCATGACGCAGGTCTTCGACGACGAGAGCGGCGAGGTGACTTCCGTGACCGTGATCGAGGCCGGTCCGTGCCCGGTCGTCCAGCTGAAGACCGAGGAAAGCGACGGCTACGAGGCCGTGCAACTCGCCTTCGACGAGGTTCCCGAGCGGAAGGTGACGAAGGCGCGGCTTGGCCATCTCAAAAAGACGAACGCCGCACCGCACCGTCACCTCGTCGAGTTCCGCGGGACGAGCGAGGCCGTGCTCGGCGAGGCAGTGACTGTCGAGGTCTTCGAGCCTGGCGACAAGATCAAGGTCTCAGGGGTTTCGATCGGCAAGGGCTTCGCCGGCACGATCAAGCGCCACAACTTCCAGCGCGGCCCGAAGAGCCATGGCTCGCACAACATCCGTAAGCCCGGCTCGATCGGCTCCTCGGCGACGCCTTCGCGCGTCTTCAAGGGCATGCGCATGGCCGGCCGCCTGGGCGGTAAGCGTGCGACCCAGGTCGGTCTCACGGTCCATTCCGTCGACCCCGAGCTCAACCTGCTGCTCGTCAAGGGAGCAGTTCCGGGACCTAAGAACGGCGTCGTCGAGGTCCGAGAGGAGAAGCGTGGTTCTTAGCTGCGTTTTCCGCTCGAGTTCGATCGTGTCGACCGGTCATTTCCGACGGACACCGGGCAGAGCCCGGCGTCCTGAAGGCGGCATCGCAAGCGATGCCTAAGGCTCCTCTCCTCGGAATCAGCGGTAAGTCGAACAAAGAGGCGACTCTTGACGAGGGCGTGTTTGGCGTCGACGTGAAGCCGCACCTCGTGCACGAGGCGGTGCGCGCCGAGCTGAACGCACGCCGCGCAGGCACCCAGTCAGCGAAGACCCGAGGTCTTGTCGCTGGCGGGCGCGCCAAGCCCTGGCGCCAAAAGGGGACCGGCCGGGCCCGCGCAGGGACGATTCGCGCGCCCCAGTTCGTGGGCGGCGGCGTTGCCTTCGCTCCCCAGCCGCGGAGCTACGAGGTGAAGGTCAACAAGAAGGTGTACCGCTCGGCCCTGCGCGGTGCGCTCAGCGCCCACGCCGCGGCCGGGACACTCGGCGTCATCGACGGCTCCGCGTTCGACGAGCCGTCGACGAAGAAGGCGGTCGCCTTTCTCTCCTCGTGGGGCAAGGACCTCCCGATTCTCATGGTCGCCACCGAGGAGGAGACCGCTCTCGTCAAGTCTTTCCGCAACCTCGACCGCATCGTCGTCGTCCGGCCGTCAGAGGTCGAGGTGGCCGCGATCGTCTGGGCTCAGGCGCTGCTGGTCAGCGAGGCCGCGCTCGAAGTCGTGCAGGGGAGGGCCTCCGCATGAGCTTGCATCCCAATGAGGTCTTGCTCGCGCCCGTCGTCTCCGAGAAGAGCTACAGCCTGATCGAGGACCGGAAGTACTCGTTCCGCGTGCACAAGGACGCGCACAAGACGCAGATCCGCCAGGCGGTCGAGCAGCTTTTCGGCGTCAAGGTGCTGGCCGTGAATATCGTCCAGGTGCCGTCGAAGCCGAAGCAGCGGAACTACATCAAGGGCCGCCGACCGGGCTGGAAGAAGGCGATCGTCCAGCTCCGCGAGGGCGACTCGATCGAGATCTTCGAAGGAGCCCAAGTCTGATGGCGCTCCGCAAGTTCAAGCCGACCTCGCCGGGTCGCCGCTTCATGACCGTCTCGAAGTTCGAGGAGGTCACGCGGTCGAAGCCCGAGAAGAGCCTCACCGGTGCCGTGAAGAAGCAGGGTGGGCGCAACAACGCAGGCCGCATCACCACGCGCCACAAGGGGGGCGGCCACAAGCGCCGCTATCGCGAGATCGACTTCAAGCGCGTCAAGGATGCCGTGCCGGCGAAGGTGGCCGCGATCGAGTACGACCCGAATCGCTCCGCGAACATCGCCCTGCTCCACTATGCGGACGGGGCGAAGGCGTACATCCTCGCCCCGGCGCGACTGCGGGTCGGCGCGAGCGTGGAGTCCGGTCCGGGCGCGGACATCAGGCCCGGGAACGCGCTGCCACTCCAGAACATCCCTACGGGCACGCTCGTCCACAACGTCGAGCTCAAGCCCGGCAAGGGCGGGCAGCTCGCGCGCAGCGCAGGCGCGGGCGTCCAGCTCGTGGCCAAGGACGAGGGCTATGGCGTCCTGCGCCTCCCGTCAGGGGAGCTGCGGCGGGTCGCGCTGACATGCCGCGCGACGGTCGGCCAGGTCGGCAACGTCGACCACGAGAACATCTCCGGCGGGAAGGCGGGTCGCAGCCGCTGGCGCGGCAAGCGTCCGACGGTGCGGGGCTCCGCGATGAACCCGGTCGACCATCCGCACGGTGGCGGCGAGGGTAAGTCGAAGGGCGGTAGGCACCCGGTCACCCCCTGGGGCGTGCCGACGCTCGGCAAGCGCACCCGTGGGAAGCACAAGGAATCGGACCGGCTGATCGTTCGCGGCCGGCGCAGAGGAAAGGGTGGTAAGCGGTGAGCCGCTCGTCGAAGAAGGGGCCTTTCGTTGAGGAACGCCTCTTCCAGCGGATCGAGGCGATGAACGCCTCGGGCTCCAAGAACATGATTCGCACCTGGTCGCGGTCCTCGACGGTCTTCCCGGAGATGGTCGGACACACGATCGCGGTCCACGACGGCCGCAAGCACGTGCCGGTCTTCATCACCGAGCAGATGGTCGGGCACAAGCTCGGGGAGTTCGCTCCCACGCGCACCTTCCGCGCGCATTCCGGCGACCGCAAGGTGGAGGTGAAGCGCACCACATGAGCACGCTACGCGTCCAATGTTCACGGGAGCGGGCCAAACGAGGTCGGTGCAGATGAGCGCGGTCGAACCCCAGGAGGTGCGGGCTTCCGCCAGGTGGGTGCGGATCACGCCGCGGAAGGCCCGGCTCGTGGTCGAGCACATCCGCGGGCGGCCTGTGCCCGAGGCGCGGACCGTGCTTGCGTTCACGCAGCGCGCGGCGGCCCGCGAGGTCGAGAAGCTGCTCCGCTCCGCCGTCTCGAACGCCGAGGCCAATCACGGCCTGATCGGCGACGACCTCGTCGTCAAGGCCGCCTACGTGGACGAGGGCCCGGTGCTCAAGCGCTGGCGCGCCCGCGCCCGTGGCCGGTCGGCTCGCATCGGCAAGCGCACCTGCCACATCACCCTGAAGCTCGTCCCAGCCGCAACCGCGACCGCCACTCGTGCGGAACCGGCGGCACCGGCCGAGGAGAAGCCCAAGCGCACGCCGCGGCGCAAGTCCGCTCCGAAGCCCAAGGCCGAGACCAAGGCGGAAGCCAAGCCCAAGGCGAAGCCAAAGGCCGCGACAAGGAAGAAGAAGACCCCTGCCAAGAAGAAAGCGAGCGACAGCTAATGGGCCAGAAAGTCCATCCCGGCGGGATGCGCGTCGGCGTCATCCACGACTGGAAGTCGAACTGGTACACGGGCACGAAGGAGTTCCCCGAGGCGCTGCTCGAGGACATCAAGATCCGCGAGCACATCTACAACAAGCTCTCGCACGCGGGGCTCTCTGACGTGCTCATCCGCAAGGACAAGCAGCGGATCACGATCGACATCTACACGGCGCGCCCCGGGATCGTGATCGGGAAGTCCGGCGCCGAGGTGGACGCACTGCGCAAAGAGATCCACGGCATGACCCACAAGAACGTGCATATCAACATCAACGAGATCAAGCGCCCCGAGCTCGACGCCAAGCTCGTCGCCCAGTCGATCGCCGAGCAGCTCCAGAACCGCGTCAGCTTCCGCCGCGCTATGAAGCGCTCGCTCGCCTCTGCGATGCGCTCCGGCGCCCACGGCGTAAAGGTGCAGTGCGGCGGTCGGCTCGGCGGCACCGAGATGAGCCGCTCCGAGAGCTACTCGGAAGGGCGCGTCCCGCTGCACACGATCCGTGCCGACATCGACTACGGCTTCGTCGAGGCGAAGACGACCTTCGGCCGCATCGGCGTCAAGGTGTGGATCAACAAGGGCGAGATCATGCCCGAGGGCTTCGAGAGCGTCGCCCAGCAGAAGGAGACGCGTCTCGGCGACCAGGACACGGCCCGCCGCCTCGGCGGCCGCACGGAAGGCCTCTCAGCCTCGCGTGAGAGCAGCCGCAGCCGTGCGCAGGATCGCGAGGGGCTCGGTCCCGTGCAGAAGCGACGGCCCCGCCGTGGTGGAGGGAAACGGCGCGGGACACAGGACAACGTCGAGCGTCCGCGCACCGACGAGGAGGCGGTGTCTGCCGAGGGGCGCGAGCAGCCGGAGATCGAGCCGCAGGTCGAGGAGACCCCGGCGGCGCAGCCGCCTGTCCGCGACAGCGGACCGGGGGAGGGGGTTCCGGGGGGACCGGGAGGTTCCCCCGCTGAGGAGTCGGCGGAAGAGCCCAAGAAGGACGCGGAAAGCTAGTGCTTCTCCCCAAGAAGACGAAGTACCGCAAGCAGCAGCGCGGTCGGCGTGCAGGGGTCTCGAAGGGCCAGACGCACGTCCAGTTCGGGGACTTCGGCCTCAAGTCGATGGAAGCTGCCTGGGTCACGAACCGCCAGATCGAGGCGGCTCGTATCGCCATGACCAGAAAAATCAAGCGCGGCGGCAAGGTCTGGATCAACGTCTTTCCCGACAAGCCGGTGAGCCAGAAGCCCGCCGAGACGCGCATGGGCTCGGGCAAGGGCGCCCCCGAGCACTGGGTCGCGGTCGTCAAGCCCGGACGGGTCATGTTCGAGTTGGCCGGCGTCCCCGAGGATTTGGCCAAGGAAGCCCTACGCCTGGCCGGGACGAAGCTCCCGGTGCGGACGAAGTTCGTGAAACGGGAGGCGGATCTCTTTGCGAGCTAGAGAGCTACGAGATATGAGCGACGACCAGCTCGACGACGCGCTCGCCGAGCGGCGCCAGGAGCTGTTCAACCTGCGCTTCCAGTCTGCGACCGGAGCGCTCGAGAACCCTGCGCGCCTCAAGCTGGCAAAGCGCGAGATTGCGCGAATTCTGACCGTACGAAACGAGCGAGAGCTCGCGAAGGAGGTCGGCACCTCGTGATTCCGATCCGGACTTGTATGGCCTGTCAACCAAACATGGACGCGTAGCGTGGCTAAGAAGAAGGACGAAGAGCAGCAGGCAGAGGAGACCCAGGCGGAGGAGACGCCGCTCGCCGACGCCGAGCCGGCGGCTGACGTCGAGGCCGAGGCTGCCGCGGCGGAAGCCCCTGTCGAAGAGCCGGTCGCGGAGGTCGAGGAGCCGCCGGCCGAGGAGCCGCCCGTCGAAGATGCTCCTGCCGAAGGTGAGCCTCCGGCCGACGAAGCTCCGCCCGCTGAGGCTCCGGCCGCAGAGGCAGAGGAGGCCCCTGCTGCCGAGGCCGAGGAAGCGCCCGCCGCCGAGGCACCTGCAGCCGAGGCCGAGGCGCCCGCAGAACCGGCAGCGCCGCTAACCAAGCCGAGGCGCAAGCCTCGCCACGAGCGGCGGCAGCGTTCGAAGCCCAAGCGCGAGCAGGTCGAGGGTCGCAAACCGATCACGCGCGCTCCGAAACCAGAGCACGAGCGCGGCCGGCGCCAGGAGCGCCGTGGAGTCGTCGTCTCGAGCGCGATGGACAAGACGATCGTCGTCCGAGTCGACACCGTGAAGGCGCATCCCCGGTACAAGAAAGTCGTTCGCCGGTCGAACAAGTTCCACGCCCATGACGCGGAGAACGCTGCGAAGGTCGGCGACGTCGTCCTCATCGTCGAGACCCGCCCGCTGTCGAAGACGAAGAACTGGCGCCTGGCTCAGGTCCTCGAGGTGGCGAAGTGATCCAGCAGGAATCTCGGCTGCGCGTCGCGGACAACACGGGAGCCCGTGAGCTCCTCTGCATCCGCGTGCTCGGCGGATCACACCGGCGCTACGCGCGAGTCGGCGACGTCATCGTCGGCACCGTCAAGACCGCGACGCCGCAGGGAGCGATCAAGAAGGGCGAAGTCGTCCAAGCCGTCGTCGTCCGGACGAAGAAGCCCTACGGCCGCAACGACGGCACGCAGATCGCCTTCGACGAGAACGCCGCAGTGATCATCGACACGGCGCGCAACCCGCGCGGCACCCGCATCTTCGGCCCTGTCGCCCGTGAGCTGCGCGAAAAGAACTTCATGAAGATCGTCAGCTTGGCCCCGGAGGTGCTCTAGCTCATGAAAACGATGAAGATCAAGAAGGGCGACACCGTCCACGTGCTCGCCGGCAAGGACCGCGGCAAGCAGGGCCGCGTGCTCGAAGCGCGCCCGCGTGAGAAGCGGGTGGTCGTCGAGAACCTGAACATGATCAAGCGCCACTCTCGCCCGAAGCCGATCAAGAACCCGAGCCGGATGGGCGGCTCGCAGGTCACCCCCGGCGGGGTGATCGACAAGGCTGCGCCGATCCCGATCTCGAACGTGATGCTCGTCTGTCCGACGTGCAACCGCCCGACGCGGGTTGGCTACGTCGTCAAGGAGCGTAAGGGCGAGGACCCGATCAAGGTGCGCGTCTGCCGTCGCGACGACTGCCGCCAGGAGATCGATAAGTAATGGCTCCCAGAAACAAGAACGGATACGTGCCACGGCTCAAGGAGCGCTACGAGCAAGAGCTCCGTTCGCAGATCAAGGACGAGCTCGGCTTCCGCTCCGTGATGCGGGTACCGCGAGTGACCAAGATCACGCTCAACATGGGCGTGGGCGAGGCGAAGACGGAGACGAAGGCGCTTGACAGCGCGATCGAGGAGCTGACCACGATTGCCGGCCAGCGCGCGCAGGTGCGCACCGCCCGCAAGTCGATCGCGAGCTTCAAGCTTCGCGAAGGGATGCCGATCGGCGCCCGCGTCACGCTGCGAGCCGACCGCATGTGGGAGTTCCTCGACCGGCTCGTCTCGATCGCGCTGCCGCGCATCCGCGACTTCCGCGGGCTTGCGCCGGAGTCGTTCGACGGGCGCGGCAACTACTCGATCGGAATCCGCGAGCAGATCATCTTCCCGGAGATCAACTACGACGACATCCAGGCCGTGCGCGGCCTCGACGTTGCGATCACGACCACGGCGCAGAATGACGACGAGGGCCTTGCCTTGCTGCGCGGCCTCGGCATGCCGTTCAGAGAAAGAGAGGGAGTACCGAGTGGCTAAGAAGTCCCTGATCGCCAAGGCCAAGCGGACGCCACGCTTCAAAGTCCGCGCCTACAGCCGCTGCAATCGCTGCGGCCGGCCGCGTGCGGTCTACAAGAAGTTCGGCCTTTGCCGGATCTGCCTGCGCGAGCTCGCGCACGAGGGCGCGATCCCCGGCATGACGAAATCGAGCTGGTAGTGCCCCTCCCAGCAACACTCACCGGCTTCTGGCCCGCGATCACGCGGCGCCAGAGCCCACCCTCGCCCTTGCCAAGGCATCTAGCATGAAACGGTCACGGCAGCAGAGCCGCCCTGACCTCCCAGAGGCATCGCAAGCGATGCCTTGCGCGGACGAGTGCGACCTCTGGCTTGGTGCTCGCGACCCAGAAGCTGGGCAGCGTCACTGGAAGGGGCACTGATGCACACAGACCCAATCGCAGACATGCTCACGCGGATCCGCAACGCGAACAAGGCGATGCACGACACCGCCGAGATGCCCAATTCCCGGCTCAAGGAGCAGATCGCCCGCATCCTCAAGGAGGAGGGCTACATCAGCGACTATCGAGTCCTCAGCGCCGCCGAGTACAACAGCCGGCAAGAGGACAAGAAGAAGCATCGCGCTTACGACACGCTCGTCGTCGAGCTGAAGTTCGGGCGCAACCGAGAGCGGATCATCACCGACCTCAAGCGGGTTTCGAAGCCGGGCCGCCGCGTGTACGCTCGTAAGGATCGCCTGCCGCGCGTCCTCGGGGGCATGGGCACAGCGATCCTCTCCACGTCGGGCGGTCTCGTCACGAGCCGCACCGCGCAGGAGCGCGGGGTCGGGGGCGAAGTCCTCTGCTTCATCTGGTGAGAAACGAATGAGTCGAATCGGAAAACAGCCAATCGAGATTCCCGACGGCGTCAACGTCGCGGTCGACCCTGGACGCGTGACCGTCAACGGCCCCTTGGGCGAACTGACCCAGAAGGTGCCGGTGCGCATCAAGGTCGAGAAGGAGGACGGGCAGCTCCTCGTCAAGCGCCCGACCGAGCGCGGTGACGATCGCGCGCTGCACGGGCTCACCCGTTCGCTCGTCGCCAACATGGTCGAGGGGGTGACGAAGGGCTTCGAGAAGCGCCTCGAGATCCAGGGGGTCGGCTATCGCGCGGCGCTGCGCGGAACCGCCCTCGAGCTCAACGTCGGCTTTTCGCATTCCGTGGTCATCGACGCACCGGCGGGCATCACGTTCGATGTGCCCACGCAGACGGAGATCCTCGTCAAGGGCATCGACAAGCAGCAAGTGGGCGAAATCGCCGCTGAGATACGCGACGTGCGACCGCCCGAGCCCTACAAGGGCAAGGGCATCCGCTACGAGGGCGAGTACGTGAGACGGAAGGTCGGGAAGCGAGCGTAATGCCGACGATGACCGTCAGGCAGGCGCGCGAGCGCCGGCACAAGCGGGTCCGGAAGTCGATCACCGGCACGGCCGAGCGGCCGCGCCTCGTCGTGTTCCGCTCGAACCGGGGCATCGAGGCACAGCTCGTCGACGACCTGGCCGGGAAGACCCTCGCCGGCGCAGGCTCGCTGCACCTGAAGAAGTCGTTCAAGGGCAACAAGACCGCACAGGCGGCCGAGGTCGGCAAGCTGCTCGCCGAGCAGGCGCAGAAGGCCGGAGTCGAGACCGCCGTCTTCGATCGGGGCGGCTACCTCTACCACGGGCGCGTCAAGGCGCTCGCCGATGCCGCCCGCGAAGGAGGTTTGAGGTTCTGATGGCGGTAGACATGCGAGGACAGCGAGGGCAGCGTGGGGATCGAGACCAGCGAGAGCTCAAGGAGCGAGTCGTCGAGATCAACCGCGTCGCCAAGGTGGTCAAGGGGGGCCGGCGATTTTCGTTCACAGCGCTCGTCGTCATCGGCGACGAGGTCGACCGGGTCGGCCTTGGCTACGGCAAGGCGCGCGAGGTGCCGCTAGCGATCTCGAAGGCCGTTGAAGACGCTCGGAAAAACCTCTTCACGATCCCCAAGCATGGGACAACGATCACGCACGAGATCCTCGGCAGGTTCGGCGCGGCGCGGGTGATGCTGCGGCCGGCCAGCGAGGGAACGGGCGTCATCGCGGGCGGCGGGGTGCGCGCCGTGCTCGAGCTGGGCGGGGTACGTGACATCCTCGCGAAGAGCCTCGGGACGACGAACCCGGTCAACATGCTGAAGGCGACCGTCAACGGGCTGAAGCGCTTGCGCAGGCCCGAAGACGTCGCGGCCGCGCGGGGGTTGACGATCAGCCAGGTGCTCCCGGTTGGAGCCAAGACCGAGGAAGAGGTTGCGCCCCCGGCTCAAGAGCCGCCGGCGGCGCAGGAGACAGACAGTGGCGAAGGTCAAGATCAGACAGGTTCGTAGCTCGATCGGGCAGAGCGCCCGTCATCGAGGCACCCTGCGCGCGCTCGGCCTGGGCAGGATCGGCCGCACCGCTGAGCACTCGGAGACCCCGGAGCTCGCCGGTATGCTCAGAAAAGTCCGCCACCTCGTAGAGGTGGAGGAGAGCTAGCCATGGCCCAGAAGCTCAGCCTCTCGTCTCTCAAGCCCGCCTCGGCGCGCCGCGCCCGCAAGCGCGTCGGCCGTGGCCCGGGATCGGGCAAGGGGCGCTACTCAGGGCGCGGGATCAAGGGCCAGAAGGCGCGCTCGGGCTCGAACAAGATGCGTCCGGGCTTCGAGGGCGGCCAGATGCCGGTGTACATGCGCCTGCCCAAGCAGCGCGGCCAGTACTCGAAGGACGCGATGCCGGTCGGACCGCACCGCACGAAGGTCTCGTCGGTGAACGTCCGCGACCTCGAGCGCTTCGACGGCGAGGTCACCCCCGAGCTCCTCAAGGAGGCCGGCCTGATCCGCAACACCCGTCTCGACGTCAAGATTCTCGGTCACGGCGATTTGACGAAGAAGCTCACCGTCTCGGCGCATCTCTTCTCGGCGAGCGCACGCGAGAAGATCGAGCAGGCGGGCGGAACGATCACCTGGCTCAGAGGCGAGCCGAAGCCAAGGCCGCCGAAACGCCGGGAGAGGAAGGCTGTTCCTCCGCCGGAGGAAGAACCTGCGGCCGAGGCCGAAGAACCTGCCGCAGAGGTCGAGGAAACGCCGACCGACGAGCCTCCGGCCGACGAGGAGGCCGAGAACTAGATGTTCTCCTGGCTCTCCAACGCCTGGCGGGTTCCCGAGCTCCGCCGGCGCGTGCTCTTCACCGCGCTCATCCTCGCCGTCTACCGGCTCGGCTCGTGGATCCCGGCACCGGGGGTCGACGCGAGCGCGATCAAGGACTACTTCAGCGGCCAGGGCGGCACCGTCCTCGGCCTGCTCAACCTCTTCTCGGGCGGCGCGCTCTCGCAGTTCGCGATCTTCGCGCTCGGGATCATGCCGTACGTCACGGCCTCGATCATCCTCCAGCTTCTGACGGTGGTCATGCCGCGCCTCGAGCAACTCCAGAAGGAGGGCGAGGCCGGTACCGCCAAGATCAACCAGTACACGCGCTATCTCACCGTTGCGCTCGCCGCCGCGCAGTCGACCGGCTATGCGTACTTGTTCAAGAGGCAGGGCATCCTCGAGGCGAGCCCGGGACGGATCTTCCTCATCGTCCTCACGCTGACCGCGGGCACGACCCTCCTCATGTGGATGGGCGAGCTGATCACGAAGCGCGGCGTCGGGAACGGCATCTCGCTGCTCATCTTCGCCTCCATCCTGACCAGCCTCCCGGCCGGGATCAGCGCCTGGTACTACGGCGGTGTCATGGAGAAGCTCTTCTTCCCGCTGATCGCGCTCGCGATCATCGTCGCCGTCGTCTTCATCCAGGAGGGCCAGCGCAAGATCCCGATCCAGTACGCGAAACGCATGGTCGGCCGCCGGATGACGGCGGGAGGCTCGACCTACATGCCGCTGCGGGTGAACATGGCGGGAGTGATCCCGATCATCTTCGCGGCGGCCGTCATGGCGTTCCCGCCCACGATCGGCCAGTACTTCCCGCAGACGCAGAACTTCATCAACACCCACTTCACTCCGAGCAATCTCACCTACCTGCTGCTCGAGGGGTTCCTGATCATCGTCTTCACGTACTTCTACACCGCGGTCCAGTTCAATCCGGTCGATCAGGCCGATCAGCTCCGCAAGCACGGCGGTTACATCCCCGGGATCCGGCCGGGCCCGCCGACGGCGCAGTACCTCGACCGCGTGCTGACGCGTCTGACGCTCCCCGGGTCGCTCTACCTGGCGATCGTCGCCGTTCTTCCGAGCCTCTTCATCCGCTACTTCGGCTTCTCGCAGGCGACTTCACGCGCTCTCGGCGGCACCTCGGTGCTGATCGCCGTCGGCGTCGCGCTCGACACGATGCGCCAGATGGAGTCGCAGATGATGATGCGCTCCTACGAAGGCTTCCTCAAATAGTCGCGTGCCACTGAACGTCCTACTGCTGGGCGTCCAGGGGTCGGGCAAGGGGACGCAGGCGAAGCGCCTCGCCCGCGAATACGGCCTCGCGCATATCGCGACCGGGGACATGCTGCGCGACGCGATCGCTTCGGGCAGCGAGCTCGGGAAGCGCGTCCAGCCCATCCTCGAGAGCGGTCGACTCGTTCCGGACGACCTGATGATCGAGCTGATCCGCGAGCGGCTGCAGGCTCTCGGCCCCGATGAGGGCTTCGTCCTGGACGGTTTCCCCCGAACGATGACCCAGGCGGAGGCGCTCGACGAGATGCTGGCGGAGATCGGACGGCCGCTGTCCGTCGTCTTCGAGCTGCAGGTGCCGGACGAGGTCGCAACCGGGCGGCTGCACGCCCGTGCCCGGGACGAGGGGCGCGCAGACGACACCCCCGAGGCGATCGCCAAGCGAATCGACCTCTACCACCAGGAGACAGAGCCGCTCGTCGGCCACTACCGGCTCGCGGGCAATCTCGTGGGCATTCAGGGCGACCGCCCGCCGAACGAGGTCTTTGCGAGGATTCAGGAAGCACTCGATCAGGCTCAGGTCGCGTGAACATGATCATCCGCAAGTCACCCACGGAGATCGAGACGATGGCGCAGGCGGGGCGCGTCGTCGTCGACACCCTGGCTCTCGTGGGGGAGCATCTGCGGCCCGGCGTCACGACCGCGGAGCTCGACCAGATCGCCGACGATTTCATCCGCTCCCAGGGAGGGACGTCCTCATTCAAGGGTTACCGCGGCTATCCGGCGGCGATCTGCACCTCGCCGAACGACATGGTCGTCCACGGGATCCCGAGTGGGCGCGGTCTGTCCGAGGGGGACATCCTGTCCGTCGACGTGGGAGTTATCAGGGACGGCTTCGTCGCCGACTCGGCGTACACGTTCGCCGTGGGGGAGATCTCGCCCGAGGCTGCGCGCCTGCTGGAGGCGTGCAAGGCTGCGCTCGCTGCCGGCATCGCCCAGTGCAGGCCCGGCAACCATCTCTCGGACGTCTCGCATGCGATCCAGACGACGACCGAGGAGGCGGGCTTCGCCGTCGTGCGCAGCCTCGTCGGGCACGGCATCGGGCGAGCGATGCACGAGGATCCGCAGATCCCGAACTACGGAGCACCGGGCCGCGGTCCCGAGCTCGCGCCAGGAATGACCTTCGCGATCGAGCCGATGATCAACGCCGGTGGTGCCGAGATCTACCTGCACGACGACAACTGGTCGATCTCGACCGAGGACGGCTCGCTTTCGGCCCACTTCGAGCACACGGTCGCGATCACTGAGGAGGGCCCGCGGATCCTCACCGCGTCGGAGAAAGCTGCCGGGGCCCTTTTGCTACCATAGTTTCTCGCTGCGCGCAGCATTGCTGTGCGCGTTCGTATGTCCCTACAACCGCGCTCAGAAGGCGCGATTTGTTTGCTCCGTGCCAGACTTCAGTCTGGCTCGGGTACCTAGGAGAAGTGCACGTATGAAGGTTCGAGCATCGGTAAAGCCCATGTGTGAGCGGTGTCGCGTGATCCGACGCAACGGCCGGACCATGGTCATCTGCACGAACCCACGGCATAAGCAGAGGCAGGGGTAATGGCACGCATCGCAGGAGTAAACCTTCCCCGTGAGAAGCGCCTCGAGGTCGCCCTCACGTACATCTTCGGCATCGGCCGCTCCAAGTCGCGCGAAATCGCCGCGGCGCTTGGCCTCTCGCTGGACACGAAGGTGAGCGACCTCACCGATGGTGAGATCACGAAGCTCCGCGACTACATCGACACCAATCTCCAGGTCGAAGGCGACCTGCGCCGAGAGCGCCAGCAGGCGATCAAGCGGCTGGGCGAGATCGGTGCCTATCGCGGCGTCCGCCATCGTCGCGGCCTGCCGGTGAACGGCCAGCGGACGAAGACGAACGCGCGGACGCGGAAGGGGCCGAAGAAGACCGTCGGCCGCGGCAAGAGGACGCCGAGCAAGACTTAATGGCACCACCCCGCAGACAGGCAGGGCGCGGTCGTACGAGGCGCCGCGTCCGCAAGAACATCGCCATCGGCCAGGCGCACATCAAGACGTCGTTCAACAATACGATCGTCACGCTGACCGACACGGACGGGAACGTGATCGTGTGGGAGTCGGCGGGCTCCGCAGGCTTCAAGGGCTCGCGGAAGTCGACGCCGTTTGCCGCACAGGTCACGGCCGACTCGTGCGCGCGCAAGGGCATGGAGCACGGACTCCAGAAGGTGGAGGTCTTCGTCAAGGGCCCCGGCTCCGGCCGCGAGACGGCGATCCGCTCGCTGCAGGCGGCGGGCCTGGAGATCCTGGGCGTCAAGGACGTGACGCCGCAGGCCCATAACGGCGTGCGGCCCCGCAAGAGGCGGAGGGTCTAGTGGCGAGGGACCGCTCCCCCAAGTGCAAGCAGTGCCGCCGCGAGGGCATGAAGCTCTTCCTGAAGGGCGAGCGCTGTTTGACCGAGAAGTGCGCGATCGAGCGCCGCAGCTACCCACCGGGTGAGCACGGGCGCGGTCGCATCAAGCAGTCGGAGTACCTGCTCCAGCTGCGCGAGAAGCAGAAGGCGCGCCGGTATTACGGGCTGCTCGAGAAGCAGTTCCGGACCTATTACGCGAAGGCGGCGAAGGGCTCGGGCATCACAGGCGAGGAGCTCCTGCGAATGCTCGAGACGCGGCTCGACAACGTCGTCTACCGGCTCGGCTTCGCCGCGTCGCGCGCGCAGGCCCGCCAGCTCGTTCGCCACGGCCACTTCCACGTCAACGGGCGCCGCGTAAACATCCCGAGCTACCAGGTTCGGCCGGACGACATCGTCACGATGGCGCCGGGCAGCTCCGCGGAGCAGGTGATCCGCGATGCGACCGACCTCACCGCCTCAGTCGCGCCCTGGCTCCAGGCCGACCACGAAGCACTGACGGGGAAGATCCTGAAGCTCCCGGAGCGCACCGAGATCGACACCCCGGTCCAGGAATCTCTCATCGTCGAGCTCTACTCGAAGTAGAAAGGAACGCAAACGCATGGCAACAAGAACGCTGATGGACTTCCAGGTGCCGCGAATCGTCCACGAGGAAGTGGACGAGCAGCGCGGCCGGTTCACGATCGAGCCGCTCGACCGCGGCTTCGGCTACACGTTCGGCAACTCGCTGCGCCGCGTGCTGCTCTCGTCGCTCGAGGGCGCCGCCGTCACCTCGGTCAAGCTCGAGGGCGTCGCGCACGAGTTCACGACCCTGCCCGGGGTGAAGGAGGACGTGACCGACATCATCCTGGCGCTGAAGAACATGATCTGCCGGCTCCACGGCGAGTCGCCCGAGGTCGAGGTGCGGCTCAACAAGAAGGGGCCGGGCAAGGTGACCGCGGGCGACATCGAGGCGCCGGCCGACCTCGAGATCCTCAACCCCGACCTGCAGATCGCGACGCTGTCCGAGAAGGGCAGGCTCGAGCTGACGATGACGATCGGGCGCGGGCGCGGCTACGTGCCGGGCGAGATGAACCGCGGGCCCGAGCACACGATCGGCGTCATCCCGATCGACTCGATCTTCTCGCCGGTGCGGCGCGTCTCGTACGACGTCGAGGCGGCCCGCGTCGGGCAGCGCACCGACTACGACAAGCTGAACCTCGACGTCACCACCGACGGCTCGATCGACCCGCGCGAGGCGATCGGTCAGGGCGCCGAGATCCTCATCCGGCAGCTCGCGATCTTCACGGACATCGAGAAGATCGAGGGCTTCGGCGAGGCGGCTGCGGCTGAGGTGCCCACCGAGGCGCCGCTCGCGCATGGGATGGAGAACTTCCCGATCGAGGAGCTCGAGCTCGGTGTCCGCTCGTACAACTGCCTCAAGCGCGTCGGGATCGAGACGATCGGCGACCTCGTCGTCAAGAGCGAGAACGAGCTGGCCGCGATCCCGAACTTCGGCAAGAAGTCGATCGAAGAGGTCAAGGAGACGCTGGCCACGCACGGCCTCAATCTCCGCGGCGACGAGTAAGGGAAGCCGTGAGGCACCACCGCAAAGGGAAGAAGCTCGGCCGCGACTCGGCGCACCGCAAGGCGCTCTACTCGAACCTTGCGGGCGCGCTGATCGAGCACGGCCGCATCAAGACGACACTGGCTAAGGCGAAGGCTGTGAAGCCGATTGCCGAGCAGATGATCACGCTCGGCCGGCGCGGCGACTTGGCGGCGCGGCGTCAGGCGCTCGCCTATCTGCGCTCGAACGATGTCGTCACGATGCTCTTCTCGGAGGTGGCGCCTCGCTTCACCGACCGGCCGGGAGGGTACTCGCGGATCGTCAAGCTCGGTCCCCGCTGGGGCGACTCGGCCGAGATGGTCTATCTCGAGCTCGTCGACTTCGTTCCGCCCGCTCCGCGGGCCCGGGTGCCGCGCGAGCGCGCGCCTGAAGAGGCCGAGGCGGAAGAGGCGACCGCCGCGCCTGGCGTCACGACCTAGGGGCGGTTGCGCAACGAGCTCGACTCGGATCGACCGGTCAGTTCAGACGGACGCGCGGGAAACCCGCGCGTCCTGATGGTCGGCACCGCAAGCGGCGCCTTAGAGGCGCGACTCGAGCAATACAAAGGCGGGGCTCGGGATGTCGTCCCGGTTTGCCTCCACCCAGACCTCGGCCTCCGGCAGCTCTTCGCGGAGCCGGCTGCCGAGCTCGTTCGCGCGTTCCTCGGTGACCACGTCCACGGTCACGTAACGCCAGCGCCGGTGCACGGGGAACCCTTCCCCCGTTAAGCGCTGCTCGAGCTCGATGGCCTCGCTGCGACCGGGGAGCGCAACCTTCACCATCCAGTCGTACGAGCCCTCCTCTTCGGCCTCTTCCCACTCGGCTTCTTCTTTGCGAATGGCTTCCTCCTGCTCCTCTTCCGGCGTGCGGGGGAGCGGAATCGACGCGTCCTTCCAGGCCTCCTCCATCGGATGCCAGCGCGTGACGGCGATTTGGGCGGTCAGATCGTCGGCGGCGAGGAGCTCGCGCGCGACTCGCTCTGCCTCCCGAGCCTCGGGCTCGCCGCCCGTATAGAGGAACACGCGTGAGCCGTCGCGGGTGACGACCGCTCGCCGGCCGAGCCGCTCGCGGGCCTCGTCGTCGAGATCCTGCGCGCGGAGCCGCTCGCCGAGCCCGTACCCGTGCTCCTCGTCGTCGAGATCGACCTCGACGCGCCACTCGTCCTCGTACACAGGGCGGGATGATATGCGCCGTGCGTCTCCGCCTGACTCTCGAATACGACGGGGCGAGATTCCGCGGCTGGGCCGTGCAACCGAACCTGCGCACGGTCGAGGGCGTCGTGCGAGATGGGCTCGGGTGGGTGTACAGCTCATATAAAAACCTTGCAGTTGCAGGAAGAACTGACACTGGGGTGCACGCGCTGGGCCAGGTCGTGAGCGTCGACGTCGAGGGCGGCCCTCCGGTCGAGCGTGCAGACGAGGCGCTCAACACTGCGTTGCCCGACGACGTCTCGGTGATCGCGGCCGAGGCGGCGGAGACGGACTTCCACGCCCGGCATTCGGCACGCGCGCGCAGTTACCGCTACCGGATCTGGCGGCGGCACACCTCGTCGCCCTTCGAGCTCCGGCGGAGCTACTGGTATCCGCGGCCGCTCGACCACGGGGCGCTCGCCGACTGCGCCGATCTTCTCATCGGCGAGCACGATTTCCGCGCTTTCACGCCGACCGGCACGCAGCACCGGGGCTTCACGCGCGACGTCCGCGAGGCCGCGTGGTACGAGCGGGGCGACGCGCTCGAGCTCGAGATCACGGCCAACAGCTTCCTGCGCCACATGGTGCGCACCCTCGTCGGGACGATGCTCGAGCAGACGCCGGCCGATCTTGCCCGTCTACTCGAAGGCGCCCCGCGTGAGGAAGCGGGCGCCACGGCGCCTGCGTGGGGCCTCTATCTGCAACGAGTCGAGTACTGAACCGTGACAACTTTCATCGGGGTCTGACCCTGACCTAGAAGCCTCTCCGACGTGTCCGGAACGAGACGACGACGCTCGCGGCCGCGGGTGTCGCCGCGAAGGCGAAGACGAGTGCGATTCCGAGCGCGGTCCCCACGAGGGCCCGGTCGTACGCCGTCGCTAGCATCACCTCAATGGCAACGAAGACGTCACTCGCGGCGCGCGTCGACGACCTGCGCAAGCAGCTCGAGTACCACCTGTACCGCTACCACGTGCTCGATGAGCCCGAGATCTCGGACGCCGAGTACGACCGGCTCTACGATGAGCTGCGCTCGCTCGAGGACGAGCATCCCGAGCTAGCGACCGCGGACTCGCCGACGCGCCGCGTCGGGGCCGAGCCGGCCAAGGGCTTCCAGAAGGTCGAGCACCTATCGCCGATGGGCTCGCTCGAAAAGGTCACGACCGACGAGGGGCTCGAGAAGTGGGCCGAAGACGTCCGCAAGCGGCTCGACACAGACGAGCCGGTCGGCTACGTCACCGAGCCGAAGATCGACGGGTCGGCGGTCTCGCTCGTCTACGAGAACGGGATCTTCGTCCGCGGCGCGACGCGCGGCGACGGCCTCCGCGGTGAGGACGTAACGCAAAACCTGAGGACAATTCCGGCGATCCTCTCTCGGATGCAGATTCCGGACGGCGAGGCCCTGCCGGCCGTGCTCGAGGTGCGCGGCGAGATCTACATGCCGCTCTCGGGCTTCCTGGAGTTCACCGAGCGGCAGGCCGCGGAGGGCAAGCGCGCCGCGCCGAATCCCCGCAACGCGGCCGCCGGCTCGCTCCGCCAGCTGAACTCGGCGATCACCGCCGCGCGACCGCTCTCGATCTGGGTCCATGGCATGGGCCACCACGAGGGCCTGCCCGCGGAAGGCCACTGGGAGGCGCTCCAGTGGCTCCGCGAGCGCGGCTTTCGCACGAGCCCGCTCGCCGAGCGGCACGAGTCGATCGACTCGGTCGCCGAGGTGTGCCGCGTCTGGGAGACAAAGCGGCTCGAGCTCGACTACGAGATCGACGGCATCGTCGTCAAGATCGACTCGTTCGACCAGCAGCAGCGGCTCGGCGCGCTCCACGGCCGGCCACGCTGGGCGCGCGCCTACAAGTGGGCGCCGATGACCGCTCAGACGAAGCTGAACAAGATCCACATCCGTGTGGGGCGCACGGGAGCGCTCAACCCGTGGGCGGCGCTCGAGCCCGTCGAGGTCGGGGGCGTCACGGTCTCGACCGCGACGCTGCACAACCAGGAGGACATCAACCGCAAGGACATCCGCGAAGGCGACAACGTGATCGTGCAGCGCGCCGGGGACGTGATCCCGCAGGTGGTGGGACCGGTGCTCCCGCACAAGCGGGCCACAAAGCCGTTCCGGATGCCCGAAAAGTGCCCGCTGTGCGGGGCAAAGATCGTCAAGCCCGAGGGCGAGGCGATGCACCGCTGCCCGAATCCCAAGTGCGAGTCGCGCGGGCTCGAGACGCTCATCCACTGGGTGCAGGCGGCGATGGACATCGAAGGCGTAGGCGAGCAGCTCGTCCGCCGGCTCTGGCGTGAGGGGATCGTCACGTCGATGCCGGACCTTTACCGGCTGACGAAGGAGCAGCTGATGGAGCTCGACGGCTACGGCGAGATCTCGGCCGGCAACGCCGTCGCTGCGATCGAGCAGTCCAAAGAGCGCCCCTTCCACCGCGTTCTCTTCGGCCTAAACATCCCGCAAGTCGGGTGGGTGACGGCACGGAATCTCGCCGCGCACTTCCGCTCGATCGACGCACTCGCAGAAGCGACCCAGGAGGACATCCAGGAGGTCGACGGCATCGGGCCCGACCGCGCGGAGGCGATCGCGGAGTGGTTCTCCGACGAGGAGAATCGAGGACTCGTCACGGAGCTGCGGGAGCTCGGGCTGCGCTTCGAGACGGGCGACGAGTTGAAGCCGATCGAGGGCCCGCTCTCGGGCCAGACCTACGTCATCACCGGCACGCTGGAGTCCTTCTCGCGCGACGAGGCCGCGGCCGCGTTGCAGGCGAAGGGCGCGAAGGTCTCGAACTCCGTCTCGAAGAAGACCTCGGGCCTGATCGTCGGCGAAGAACCGGGCTCGAAGCTACAGAAGGCCCAGCGCGCCGGTGTCCCGATTCTGGACGAGAAAGCTCTGATCCGCTTATTGGCGGGGTCGTAAGCGTTCGAGTGTGTCGACGGGTCATCTCAGACGGACGCGCAGGCAAGCCCGCACGTCCTGAAGCGGCGCCGCAAGCGTCGCCTTACTGCGTCGCTAGAACTGCGGCGAAGCGATCCTGAGCCCGGCGCGCCCAGAACGCCGAGATGGGCGAGCCGTTCTGGATGACCGAGAAGGCGAAGCGGCGCTTCACATAGCCGGAAAGAGCCGAGGCCTCGTTCAGTGTGCCCGTCTTCGCCCGCACGCGCCCAGCCGCGGCCGACCCTCGCATGCGGCGCTCGAGTGTGCCGCTTCGGCCGGCCATGGGCAGCGAGGCGAGCAGGATCTCGCGCAGATCCTCGTCCAGCCAGCTGGTGCGAAGCATCGCGACGAGCGCCCCCGTCGTCAGGCGGTCGAGGCGCGAGAGCCCCGAGCCGTCGACGATGCGGACGCCCGCGAGCGGAATGTCCTGCTCTTGCAGCAGTCGCCGGACGACGGCTGCCCCGGACGAGGTCGAGCCCTGAAGGGACAGCGCGGCGCCGAGCTGCTTCAAGAGGATCTCCGCGGTGAAGTTGTCACTCTCATGATCCATGAAGCGGAGGATCTGCTCGAGCGGGACGGACTCGATCGAGGCCAGCGGGAGGGCGGCCGCGTCCGCCAGGCCGGTTCTCGCCCGCCCGGCGACCGAGATCCCAACCCGCAGCAGGGCCGCGCGGAACGACATCGCCGCCCCAAGCGCCGGGTCACGGGTGACGTACCCGTGGAAGCGAGCGCGGTCGACGGTCAGCGCCGAGAGCGGCGGCGACTCGTTGATGAAGAACCAGGGCTTCCAACCGGGAGCGATGCGCCGCTGGTCGAAGAAGGACTCGTCCCCGACGACGTTGCCGGTCACGCGGCGGATACCTTGCGTGTGGAGCTGCGACGCCAGCTGCAGCAGGTCGAGCGTCGAGAGCGTCGGATCGCCGTAACCCTTGAGGACGATGTCGCCGCGCCAGAGAGTGCCATCGAGCTCGCCCTCACCGAGCACATCGGTTGCGAAGCGATAGCTCGGGCCGAGCGCGACCAGGCAGGCGTAGGTGACCGTGAGCTTCTCGTTCGACGCTGGAATCAGCGGGAGGCTCAGGTTCTGCGCATAGAGCGGCTTCCCCGTGGCGAGGTCGACCGCGACGGCTGCGGAGCGCGACTTTGCGACATGCGGGACCGCAAGCGCGCGGGCGAGGCGTCGCGCGAGCGGAGTCTGCCCGGCTGCAGCGGCGGGCTGCGGCGCGAGAAACGCCACGGTGACGAGGACGGCGAGGAGGCGGCGCACCGGGACATTGTCGAGAGACCATCCCGGCAGCGCAAGGGATGTAGGTCCAGGGCGTCACAAAGATGGGCCGAGCGGCCCATGCGTCCGACCGGCGCGCCACGGATAATCGGCGCTAAGCCGTGGCCGCCGCCGACCTCGACCTCCTGCTGGAGCACATCCGCGCTCTCCTCGATGCCAATGCCGAGGGTGCGGGCTTCCCTCGTGCAGAAATCGAGCCGATGCTAACCGAGGGCTACGCCCGCGCGCTCGAGCTCGACGCCCAGTGCCTGCGGCTCGAGCACCGAATCGATTGCCTTACGCGAGAGCTCGCTGACGGCCGCGAGGTGCCCGCGGGAAAGCTTTCCGGCCTGTTGCGCCGCCTGAACGACACGGAGCTGCAGAGCAAGGAGCTGCGCGCCCTGCTCGTCCCGCTTCGCCGGCTCGTCGCCTACGCTGCGGCTTAGACGATCCCCGAGCGTACCGCGTAGACCGCGGCCTGAATCCTGTTCTCGATCTGGAGCTTCATGAGGATGTTCGAGATGTGGTTCTTTACCGTCTTCGGGCTGATGTGGAGTGCCTCCGCGATCTGGGAGTTGTCCTTCCCGTTCGCGATCAGCCGCAGCACCTCGAGCTCGCGGTCGGAGAGCTCGGCCCGGATTGTCTCGGCGCCCTGGTCGAGCGTCACCGCTCGCATGCGCTGCAGCACCTTCGCGGCGATCGGCGGCGAGATCAGGGACTCGCCGATTGCCGCCGCCCTGATGCCGCGGATCAGCTCCTGGATCGACGAGTCCTTGATCAGGTAGCCGCAGGCGCCCGCGACGATCGCGTCCATCACGTCCTCGTCCTGATCGGAGATCGTCAGCACGACGACGCGTGTCAGCGGCGCGAAAGAGGTGATCTCGCGCGTCGCCTCGACCCCGCTCATGCCGGGCATGTTCAGGTCCATGACGACGACGTCGGGCGCCACCTCGCGCACGCAGCGGATCGCGTCGCTCCCGTTCGCGGCCTCGCCGACGATCTGAACCCCTTGCTCCTCGAGCAGGTTGCGCAGTCCCGTTCGGAAGAGGTCGTGGTCGTCGACCAGCAGGACACGGAGCCCGTTGCCCTCGGCCTTAGCCTTCATGCTCACTCGTCCGATCCTAGTGAAGCGTGATCGTGATTGTTCGCGTTTCCGCCCGCGTCGGGAACCAGACGTCGATGTGGGATCCCATGATCGCCCCGCCCGTGTCCGCCGCGACCCCTTCACCGTACCCGGGCACAGCCATCCGCGTGCCGAGCGGGATGACGCTCGGATCGACGGCGACGATTCCGTAGCCCACGGACACACCCGTCGCCGTGTGGCCCGTGAGTGAGTAGCCGGTCGCGGTCACGATCATGCTCCCTCCGGCGCTGCGGCTCTGAACGGCCGTCAGCGCACGCGACTCGAGCGACGAGATCGCCACCGAGTTCGCGCTCCGGCGAGCGTTCAGGGAGGCGAGCATCGTGGCGCGCTCTCGTTGCGCGGCCTCGAGGGCGACGACGCTCGCGGCGGTTGCGTCTGCAGCCTGCCGGGCCTGCGACTCACGGGCTGCGAGCCGGCGAGTCGCCCCGATGAGCCTCTGCCGCGCCGCGCGCGCCTCGTCGATGACCTGGCGATCCTGGCCTGCGACCCGGTGCAGGTTCTCGAGACCGCTGATCGCTTCGTCGATCGACTTTGCGCCGACGAGGACCGTCATCGGGTCCGTATCGCCCTGCTCGTAGAGCACACGCAGACGATCGGCCAGGTGTTGTTGCGAAACGGCAAGCGTCCGGCGCGCGGCCCGCAGGCTCCGCTCAGCTTCGGCACGCTGAGCTGCGATCGCCTGCGTTCGCGACCTCAGGCGGACGAGCGCGGCCCGCGTCTGCTCGAGCCTCGTTCCGAGCGAGATGGAGCTGAGCCACGCCGTTCTTGCCTGCGTCCCTAGGGATCCGTTCTGCGCTCGCAGTGCTTCCGCACGCTGCCGCAACCTGGACGGTGAGTCCGCACCGCTTGCAGCCGGAAGCTGAGAAGCAGCGAGGACGGCAACGCAGACAGAGGCGAGCCCAGCCCGAAGGGCGGTACCTGGCGCTCCCACGGCGCGGAACCGTACCACAGGCCCAGCGAGGGTTTGTGCGCCCTCGCACGCAGTCCCTTGCGGAGGCGTCTTTTTGGCTCGCTGCCGGTTTGCGGTCGTCCGCCGAGGCTGTTAGCGTGCCGTGCTCGTGACGTACCGGCCCCCTTCCGGTGCGCCCGTCGTGGCCCCGAAACACGCATCGTTCAGTCTGGTCAAGCGGCAGGCGCTTACGTGTTCGCTCTTCCTCGCGGTGGCTCTCCTGGCCTCCCCGGCTGCCTTCGCAACCCCCGGCTCGGTCTCGGCCAAGCAAGCGCAGGCCCGAGACGTCCTGGCGCAGATCCAGGGGCTCGACGCGAATCTCGAGCGGGCCGTCGACGCGTACAACCTCGCCACTCAGAAGCTCGGCCAGATCGAGCACGATCAGCACGAGAACAAGCTCCAGCTTCGCCTGGCCCGGACGAACCTTCGCCACGCGCAGTCGGATCTTTCGGCGCGCCTTGTGGCGATGTACACGTCGAGCGGAGAGAACACGAGCCTCGAGGTGCTACTCGGGGCGAAGTCGATCGACGACCTGATCGCCCGCATCGACACGGTCAACCGCGTTTCCGATCAGAGCACCGAGGTGCTGAAGGAGGTCGAGGTCTTCCAAGCGGCCGTGCGCGAGCGGCGAGAACGCTTGCAGAAGGCGCACGTAGAGCAGGCGAGGCTCGTCGCCGAGCGCCAGGCGCAGCAAGCCTCGATCGAGGGCCAGCTCTCCGAACGGCGGCAGCTGCTCTCGTCGATCAAGAGCCAGATCGACGAGATCCGCGCGGCTGAGCGCCGACAGCAGGCCCAGCTGGCGGCAGAGGCTCGTGCCCGTCTCTCCTCGAATGGCGTCGCGGTGCTGAACGCGAGCGCCGGCGCTGTGGCGTCAACTCCGTCGGAGCCCACGTACGCGCCGCCTCCCGGCCGCTACGGCGGGGTCGTCGGGATTGCGATGCAGTATCTGGGGACGCCCTACGTCTACGGCGGCGCGAGCCCCTCGGGGTTCGACTGCTCCGGCTTCGTCATGTACGTCTTCGCGCAGGTCGGCGTCTCGCTGCCGCACAACGCAGCGGCTCAGTACGGCTCCGGAATGCCGGTCTCGCGTGACCAGCTCCAGGCAGGCGATCTCGTCTTCTTCAACGGCCTCGGGCACGTCGGGATCTACATCGGCGGCGGTTCGTTCATCCACTCGCCGCACACAGGCGACGTCGTCAAGATCTCGAGCATCTCGGGCTGGTACTCGTCCACGTGGGTCGGCGCGCGGCGCCTCTAAGCAAAGCTTCGCTCTAGCCCGCGTAGAGCGCCTCGATCTCGCCGGCGAAGTGCTCTTCGCAGATCCGGCGCTTGAGCTTCAGCGTCGGCGTGATCTCGTTCTCTTCGGCCGAGAAGTCCCGAGGCAAGATCACGAAGCGGCGCACTTGAGCAAAGTGCGCGAGATCGGCGTTGACGTGGGCGACCGCCTCTTCGATCAGGGTCCGAACGTCCTGGCGCTGCGAGAGGTCTCCGTCCGGACCGCGCTCCGCCCCCCACTTTCTCACCTCGTCCTCGTCGAGCGTGATCAGCGCGACCAGGTACGGCCGCCGGTCGCCGACGACGAGCGCCTGCGAGATCCAGCGTGCGTTCTTGAGGCTGTTCTCGATGTTCTGTGGCGCGACGTTCTTGCCGCCTGCCGTGACGATGATGTCCTTCTTGCGATCGGTCACCTTGAGGAAGCCGTCCGCGTCGATCTCGCCGACGTCGCCGGTGTGCAGCCAGCCATCGTCCGAGAGAACGGCACGTGTCGCCTCCTCGTCCTCGTAATAGCCGGCGAAGACGGTCGTGCTGCGGATCAGGATCTCGCCGTCCGGGGCCGTCTTGACCTCGAAGCCCGGAAGCGCAGGGCCAACCGTCCCGAACTTGAACCGATCCGGCCGGTTCACGTTCGAAGCGGTCGTGCACTCGGTCTGGCCGTAGCCTTCGAGGACGAGGAGGTCGAGAGCATGGAAGAACTCGGCGATCTCCTTCGCCAGCGGTGCTCCGCCGCAGATCGCCGCACGCAGGCGTCCGCCGAGACGGTCCTTGACCTTCGAGTAGACGAGCCGGTCGGCGAGTCGGTGCTGGGCGGACAGTACGGCGGGCAGCGGTCGTCCCTGCTGTTGCAGCTCGCTCGAGCGGCGGCCCACGCGTAGCGCCCAGTCGATCAGGCGTCGCCTGGCGCCGGTGGCCTCATCGAAGTTGGCGCTAACGGCCGTGTGCACCTTCTCCAACACCCGCGGCACGGTCGGAAGGACCGTCGGGCGCACCTGCGGCATGATCTCGGCGATCCGCCGCGGGTCGGGACAGAAGGCGATCGTGAACCCGAGATGCGCCCCGAGCAGCTGCATCAGGCGGCCGAAGTTGTGCGCGAGTGGGAGATAGAGCAGCATCACGTCGGTCGGAAGGAAGAAGTTCTCGATCCGATCGATCGTCGTGACCATCTCCGAGTAGTTCCGGTTGAGGATCATGCAGGCCTTCGGGGGGCCGGTCGTGCCGGAGGTGTAGATGAACGTGAAGAGGTCCTCCTCATCGATCTGGGCGCGCGTGCGCTCGAGCGCGTTCGGGTCGCGCGCCGCGTGTTCGCGGCCCAGGGCGCGAAGCTCGTCGAGCGACTCGGGCGTGTACACGTGCTCGGGTCGCGCCTGCTCGATTCGTACGAAGTCCGCCTCGTTCTCGACCAGGCAGCCGACAGCCTTCGAGTGCTCGAGGATGTAGCAGCACTCGGCTGAGGTGACCGACGGGTAGATCGGCGCCGCGACCGCGCCCACCTGGGCGAGCGCGAAGTCGAGGAGCGACCACTCGAGCCGCGTCCGCGCCAGCATGCCGAAGGCGTCGCCCTTGCCGATGCCGAGGGCGAGCAGGCCGTGGGCCAGCTCGTCGACTGTCTGAGCAGCCTCGACCCACGAGACCTCGCGCCAGCCGCCGTTCTCCTCGACCAGGTACGCGGGCCCGGTTCTCTCCTCCGCGAGGGCGTCTTGCCACAGCGACCAGATCGTGCGCATTTGCGCAGACTTTACGGGAGGAAAACGACGGTCCAAGTACAATTCGTTCTCGCTATGCGAACGATCTGGAACGGCTCGATCAGCTTTGGCCTGGTCAACATCCCGGTCGGTCTCGCCCTGGCCACGAAGCCGGCGGCGCGACAGTCGGACGTCTCGTTTCGCACGCTCCACCGCGAGTGCCTGACCCCGATCAAGCAGAAGCGTTGGTGCCCGGTGCATGAGCGCGAGGTCGAGCGCGACGAGCTCGTCAAGGGCTGGGAGGTCGCGAAAGGAGAGTTCGTGGTCGTCGAGGAGGCCGACCTCGAGGCGATCATGCAGCTCGACGACTCGAAAGCGATCGAGATCACGCGCTTCGTGGACGCGGCACAGGTCGACCCCGTGTACTTCGACCGCACGTACTATCTCGCGCCGGCGAAGGAGGCGGCCGCGCAGCGTCCGTACGTCTTGCTTCTCCGTGCGATGCAGGAGACCGGCAAGGCCGCGTTAGGCCGCTTCGTGCGGCAAGGCGCAGAGCATCTGTGCTTGATTCGCCCCAAGGGCGACGCGCTCGCGCTCGAGACGATGTTCCTCGCCGAGGACGTCAACTCGCAGGCGGAGATCGAGGAAACGGTCGGTGAGAGCAAGGTGAAGGAGCCGGAGCTCGATCTGGCGCGGCAGGTGATCGATAGCCTGATCGGCGATTTCGAGCCGAAGGAGCTGACGAGCGAGTACCGGCAGAACCTGCGCGCGATGCTCGAGGCCAAGCTGGCCGGACAGGAAGTCGCGCGACCGGAGCCCGTGCCCGAGACGCCAGTCATCGACCTCATGGAGGCGCTCAAGCGCAGCGTCGAGGAGGTCAAGGATGCGAAGCCTGCGCGGAAGGCGAGAGCCGCCACGAAGGACGGCTCTCGGAAGCGCGTAGCGGCTCGAAAGTCCTAGCTACTAGTCTAGGAAGCCAGAGCTTGCGGGGGGCTCGTGCCCAGCGCCTGCAGCTGAGCCTGAAAGAGCGTCTTGTCGATCTTGCCCTGATAGATCGGCACGCCTTCCTGCATGCAGACGCGAATCACGTCTTGCCGATCGATATTGAGCTCCTTCGACAGCTCCTCAGGCGTCAGGTGGTTCGGCATGCGGCTTCCTCCTTGTTGCGGTGTCGGTTTGAGGCACGAAAAAACCCGACGGCTTGCGGGCACGGTCGGGCTCGGCTGCTACCTGATATGTCACGCGGGACTCAGACATCCCGCGCTTGGAGAACATTCATCACGTCGAACTTTAATGAGGTCTGAGGATGTCCGCAACGGTCTACGGTCCTTTGAGGAGCGCTTCGCCGAGCTGAAAGACGTTCGACTGCGCTACTACGTCGGGGGCGCGGGCCCGCCACTCGTTCTCGTTCACGGCCTCGGGGGCGCAGCGGCCAACTGGGTCGCGGTCGCGCCACGTCTTGCGGAGCGGTTTCGCCTGCTCCTGCCGGACCTGCCGGGGCACGCCGGCTCGTCGCCCCTGCCCGCCGCGGCAAGTCTCGATCCCTTCGCCGAGCGTGTCCGTGAGGTCTCCGAGCGGGAAGGAATGCTGCCTGCGGCGGTCGTCGGCCATTCCTTCGGCGGGCTCGTCGCTCTCCGCTTGGCGCTGCGCCGGCCCGAGGACGTGCGCGCACTCGTGCTGGCTGGCTCGGCCGGGGTCTCCACGGCCACGCGCCGGGTCGAGCGGTTGCTGACGATCGGTGCGTTTCTCCGGCCGGGTCGTCTGTATTCCCGCCACATGGAGCGCATCGCCCGGAGTACGGCGCTGCGCTATCTCGTCTTCGGATACTGGGGGGCATCCGACCCGGGAGCCTTGACGCCCGAAGCGGTCGAAGGCTTTCTCGCCAGCCCGCGGATGCACACCGACTCGGCCGCCGCAGCACGCGTCCTCGTCAAGGACGATCCCAGGGTCGAGCTCGACCTCGTTCATTGCCCGACGCTCGTCCTCTGGGGGGCGCGAGATCACCAGGTGCCCGTGGACGACGCCTTCGAGTACGCCCGACGCCTGCGCGCTGAGCTACGGGTCGTGGCCGACTGCGGCCATCTCTTGATCGGTGAGCGACCCGAGGTGTGCGTGGAGGCGATCTCCGACTTTCTAGACCGGGTTGGGTAGGTCGATGAACTCCCACTCGACGCCGAATTGATCGGCAATCTTCTTCGCCAAAGCCTGAATCCCGATTCGCTCCGTCGCATAGTGGCCGCCTGCCACGAAATGGATCCCGAGCTCCCGCGCGATGTGCAGGCTCGGCTCCTCAGGCTCACCGGTGAGAAAGAGGTCGTAGCCCTCGCGGGCGGCGTCTGCAAGGTGACGGCCGGCGCCCCCGGTCACGATCGCGGCCCGCTCGATCCGCTCCGGCCCGTGGGCAAAGACGAGCGGCTCGGTGCCGAGCGCCGCGCGGGCGCGGGCGGTGAACTCGTCCACGCTCGACGGCTCCACCAGTGCTCCGCCGAAGCCGATCTCTGCAAAGCGATAGGTGGGATCGACGCCCAGCTCGCGCGCGAGCAGCGCGTTGTTCCCCACTTCCGGATGCGCATCCAGAGCAAGGTGGTAGGCAGCGAGCGTGGTCCCGGGATCGAGCAGAGCCTTTAGGCGCCGCCGAAACGCGTCGTCGATCACCCGCGGGTCCCGATCCCAGATCAGCCCGTGGTGCACCAGGAGCAGTTGTGCGCCTGCCGCCTCGCTCCGCTCGAAGAGCTCGAGGGAGGCAGACACGCCGCACGCGATTCGCCCGACTTCGCGCACGCCGGCGACCTGCATCCCCATCGGGCCGTAGTCCGGATACGCGTCGAGCTCGAGCAGCTCGTCGGCGAAGGCGAGAATCTCGTCGCGGTCGGCCAAGTGGCCGCGATTCTAGGAGGCCGCGGCAGCTTCGAACGGGACGTCCGTGGCTCCACCCTCCTTGGCGGAAGGCGGCGACAAGAACTGCACCCTGTTCGCCACGACCTCGATCGCGCTTCGCCTCTTGCCGTCCGAGTCTTCCCACGAGCTGCTTCGGAGCCGGCCGTCGACTCCGACCTGCCTGCCCTTCGCGAGGTAGCGGGCACAGGTCTCGGCCTGCTTGTTCCAGGTCGAGATGCGGACGAAGTCGGCCTCGTCCTTGCCGGGGCGGTCGACGGCGAGCAGGAAGGTCGCGACTTGCCGGTCTTCCCCGATGTCCTTCAGTTCGACCTCGCTGGCGAGATTTCCGATCAGCGTGACGACGTTCACGCGTTCCTCCTCTGTTGACTGAGGAGGCAACGTTAGCGAAGGAAATGCGACGGCACGGTGTCGGATTCGTGCCTGAAGCTCTCAATCGGGGTGCCCAGATTTGAACTGGGGACCTCTCCGACCCGAACGGAGCGCGCTACCAGGCTGCGCCACACCCCGAGAACTCGTACAGGTTAGCGGCGTCTGACGCGGAGTGGGGGCGGCGGGCGGAGCCGGGCTTTGCCCGGCGGGAGCCTACGAGTCAGCGCGACCTCGAGGTCTGAAAGGAGGGGCCAACGGGGGAACCATGGGTTCACCCGTTCTACTCTCCGACCCGAACGGAGCGCGCTACCAGGCTGCGCCACACCCCGAGAACTCGTACAGGTTAGCGGCGTCTGATGCGGGGCGAGACCTAACCTCGGGCCGCTCCGGTCGTCCCAAGCAGTACATGAGGCTTGGCCCCGGTCTCGTGATCCTGACCGCCGTGCTGGCACTACTCGGCTGCGGCGAGAGCAGCAGCTACCCGGACCGGCCGAGTGCCGTGGGACCGATCGGCAAAGGCGCGGCGGGCGTCTGGCTCTTCCGGCCGGCCGGCAAGCCGAAGGGCCTCGTCGTCTACTTCCACGGCCAGGGCGGATTCAGGGAAGCCACGCCCGTGAACCATCGGCCGTGGATCGATCACCTCGTCGCTCGGGGCAGCGTGGTCGTGTACCCACGGTGGGAGTTGACCTACGAGAACGATCCGATGCAATACGTCGTGGCGGGCGTCCGGGCGGCGACGAAGCGCTTCGACGTCAGCGGACTGCCCGTGCTCTCACTCGGCTACTCCCGAGGCGGCGCACTCGCTTTGGAGTACGGAGCCGTCGCGGCCAGGAACGAGCTCCCGGTGCCCGACAAGATCATGAGCATCTTTCCGTCGTCCCTTGGGAACCAACAGCATTTGATCGATCTCACCCCGCTCGACCACTCGACGGGATTGCTGATCCAGATGGGCGAAGCGGATGCGGTCGTCGGCAAGGAGGGTGCGAGGGACCTGCTCCGCCGCCTGAAAGCGGGTGGTTTCCCTGCGCAGAACATCGAGCTCGACTTCGTCGACTCGAGGGCCGGCTTCAAGGCCGACCACACCGCACCGTTCCGGACCTCACCTGCCGCGCGCGCCGCATTCTGGCGGCCCGCCGATCTCCTGCTCGACGGGATCGTCGAGTCCTGACGCTGAACACTCGGAGCTATCCTGGCTCCGATGGCCGACAAGATCCGGGTCGCCTGCGTGCAACTCACGAGCGGGCGTGACAAGGGAGCGAACCTCGAGAAGGCGGAACGACTGACTGCCGAGGCGGCCTCGACGGGCGCCGATGTCATCGCTCTGCCCGAGAAGTGGAACGCAATCGGCCCTCCGGAGACCCTTCACGAGGCCGCCGAGACGATCGAGGACGGCGAGTCCGTCCGCGCGATGCGCGAGTGGGCGCGGCGTCACGGGGTCACGCTCGTCGGCGGCTCGATCACGGAGCGCCGGGAGGGTCGCGAGAAGCTTTCGAACACCTGCCTCGTCTTCGACCCCGAGGGCGAGCTCACCGCGACCTATCGCAAGATCCATCTCTTCGACGTCGAGGTCGGAGGACTGACCTATCGCGAATCCGAGGCGGAGGAGCACGGCGAGGAGCCCGTCGTCGCAGAGGTCGAAGGCTGGCCGGTCGGGCTGACCATCTGCTACGACCTCCGCTTCCCCGAGCTCTACCGCGTGCTGGCGCTCGAGGGCGCGTTGCTCGCGACCGTTCCGGCCCATTTCACGCTCTACACCGGCAAGGACCACTGGCACCTGCTCCTGCGCTCCCGTGCGGTCGAGAACGGCTTCTACGTCGCCGCTCCCGCGCAGGTCGGCGAGACCGGCATCGGCCGCCCGAGCTACGGCCGTTCACTAATCGTCGATCCCTGGGGCACCGTGCTTGCGCAGGCGCCGGACGAAGAGACGGTCATCTCGGCCGAGCTCGACCGCGCGTGGCTCGAAGAGGTGCGGCGCCGGCTGCCTTCGCTCGCAGCCCGCCGGCCCGAGGCGTACCGCTGGCCGACTCCTGCGTGACCATTCGCGCTGTCCTCTTCGACGTCGACTTCACGCTAGTCAAGCCGGGGCCCGACCTCGGGCCGGAGGGGTACCAGCTGCTCGGGCGTCGGTTCGGCCTCGAGCTCGATCCCGCGCGCTATGCCGAGGCCCGCGCTGCTGCTGTCGAGACGGTCGAGCAGCATCCCGAGCTCGATCACGACGAGGAGGTCTGGGTCCTCTTCACGGAGCGGATCATCCGTGGGATGGGAGGCGATTCCGATCGAGCGTACGAGTGCGCCGTCGAGATGACCCGCGCGTGGGAGCACGCCGAGAACTTCGAGCTCTTCGAAGACACGCTGCCCGTGCTCGCCGAGCTCCGCGGACGCGGTCTCAAGCTGGGGCTCGTCTCCAATACCGACCGCGATCTCGACGCGTTCGTCGCGCACCATGCGCTCGACGTCGACGTCGCGGTCAGCTCGTCAACGCACGGGAAGACGAAGCCGCACCCGACGATCTTTCAGGCCGCGCTCGACCGGCTCGGGGTCGCCGCCGGGGAAGCAGCGATGGTCGGCGACTCGCCCGACGACGACGTCGAGGGCGCGCGGGCGCTCGGCATGCGCGCATTCCTCGTCGATCGCGATGACCGCTTCCCGGAGGTCGAGGACCGCCTTCCAGACCTGCGCGCGCTGCCCGCCGCGCTCGGACTAGGAGGGCTTGGCGAAACGTAGCTGTGCCGCCGGGCCGCGCTGCTCGCCCCCAGGCGGCGTCCTCAGTCGCACCCAGGCTGAACTAGCCTGAGTGCTCCCTGCGTCCTTGCCTCGGAACGACCATCGCACCCCGGCGACGAGCGACGTTCCGCCAATCCCTCCTAGCGGCAGACCGGC
>Ga0307302_10000026_pt1 | contig 55013 bp, 57 predicted proteins | sample ER_DNA_183_FD_194490 | JGI IMG/M metagenome (GOLD analysis project Ga0307302, IMG submission 194490) | Bulk soil microbial communities from the East River watershed near Crested Butte, Colorado, United States - ER_DNA_183 | ecosystem: Environmental > Terrestrial > Soil > Floodplain | place...
AACAAGCTCCTCTCTACATGTCTGGAAACGTCCGCCGCCGTCGGACAACTGGAGAGCGCGTTGCAGTAGCTCTCTACGCTGTAGACGATTCCATGCGCCCCTGCTTCCAGCGAAGTCAATGACTTACCCGCAGCCGCGCTGGTTCCGCCGTTCGCGACTGATTCGAACGCCGGAAGTGTTCGTCCGCCAAAAACGTCTCCGCCATACTGCACGTTGCAGGAATGGCCTTTCCTGGTGATCGCCCGACCGATTTTCTCCGCGCTTACAGCTCGGATCATCAAGCAGTCGCTTCCCGAGTTCACGTCGCCCCAGCCGAAGACCCACGCAACAAGCGTCGGTGCGAGGACAAGGTCGTCGATGCTGTTGTACCCGGCGTTGCCGTAGCAGCCAGCGGGGATGGTCGACTTGCGCCGACTCCTCGGTGACCAGAGGAGAACCTTGCCGCACTTTCCTGGCCGCTCTGCGGCGACCGCGACAACGTCTCGCTTCGCGGAGATCGAAGACACGCCAGGCAGGCGGATCTCGAGGCGGCCGAGTGGGTGCAACATGCGGGGTGGTGTGACGCTCGCCAATCGGGGCCCTCGTATGACGCCCCGATCCGTTCCGCCGATACCAATCGCTGTGAGAACAGCGGCGGCAAGCGCCGTGGCGACGACGACTCGACAAAACCGCGTCGTGCATCGGCTGCCCAGGGGAGAAACGCACGCAGCGAGATAGCGGAGGATAGGAATTCGGCGCAACAGAGGCCTCATCTGTAGTACGTTCGGCCACCACCAGAGAACGACTCACAGCCCTTCGGCTTAGCCGCTTTCCGGGGATCTCTCCCTCGCCGGGAGCCGTGAGCCGCTCCCCACCAGGAGTTCTCCTCTCTTGACGCTGCAAGCGCAATGGTCCCGTTCGGGCCACGAGGCATAAGAGATCCAGAAAGGACGCAATGTGCGTCAAAAGCGTGCGCTCGAAAGGACGCAACGTGCGTCAAAACGTGCGCTGAGTGTGAGGCGGCGCATTAGCGTGGACGGGGGGCCGGGCTCTCGCGGGCCTGGCCGCAGGTCCCCGCGTCCCGGCTCCCAGAGCGGACGTCTGATTTGCGCGCGGTAAACAGTGCTTCGCGGTCGAACGGCTCACGCCGCGCGGACAAGCTCGCAATCTGACGCAGGCGAAGGCGGAGCGCGAGAAGCTCCGCGTGCAAGTTCGCTCGGGCGAGGCAGTTGTTCCCTCGAAGGTGACCCTGGCGTCAGTCGCGGACGACTTCTTTTCGACGTTCGAGTCTCTCGTGTCCTTGATCAGCACTGGCAGGAGGTCAGAGAGCACGCCAGGCGTGACGATGAGGGGCGCGAGGACGCTTCATAGCTGGCCCGCGAACCCGGACTTGACCAATCCTTGACCACAAGACGAAACGAGGCCCTCGCACGCGGGCCTCTCTCTTTCTGGAATCACGCCTATGCAGGCGATTCGTCTGATGGGCGGTACTGGGCTCGAACCAGTGACCCCCAGCTTGTCGAGCTGGTGCTCTCCCAACTGAGCTAACCGCCCTGGTGGAGCGGCCAGTCTAGCCGAGGCTTCCGAGGGTCAAAAGATCTCCGGGCACCAGGGATGTCGGTCCCAGCGAAAGAGGGCATCCGCGCGCTCGATCGCCCCTTCCTTCAGTTCGACGAGCCGGCCCGCACGCCGAAGCGCGGCAAACGAGACGCCGCCGAGCAGCGCGGAGCCGAGCGACTGCACGGGCACCGAAAGCTCGGGCTCGTCCTTGCTGCGCTCGGCGCGGCCGCCTTCGAGCTTCCAGCGTCCTTCGTTCCACGGACAAAACTCGTCCGCGACGTCGAACACGATCGAGCCTTCGCCCGAATAGCTTCGACCCGACAGAGCCGCGCCCACTTCCACGAGCCGGACCCAGATCCCATCGCCCATCCGGTAGCGCATGCGTCGCGGCGTCGCGAGCAGGAGGAACAGCGGATGGTCGGGCGGTAGCAGATAGGACTTGACGGTCGCGATCCAGTCCACTGCGAGCAGATAGGCCCAGAGATCGCGCAACGCCTCCGGTGACGTGCCCAGAGCCTCGAGGACTCGCAGCTCCGCGTTGGTCGTGCCTGCCTCGAAGCCGGGCTTGTGCCTGTATACGGCGTAGCCCTCCATCGACCCGTCGCGTTCGTAGGCGACCCAGCGCTTCGGGCCCGCGCCGTCGCGGCGTTCCTCGGGATCGGCGATCTCGCGGTTCTCCCACCACACGTCGTTCCGCGAGAACATGCCGGGCCACTGGGACCGGATGCGATCGTAGACCGACGGGATCCTGTCCTGAGCCTGCTCCGGTTCGATCAGCCGCAGAGTCCCCTCGGGCTCGAACGGCTGCGCAAACGCGGTGTGCTCGCGCGCGAGCGTGATCTCACCGCAGAACGATGCAAGCCCATAGCCGAAGCGGCCGTAGATCGATTCCTCCGATGCCCACAGAGCCGCGAGCGGTTCGCCCCGTTCATATGAATCGTCGAGCTGCGCGCGCATGAGGGAGCGCAGGACTCCGCGCCGCCTGTGCGTGGGCACGACACCGACGACGCTGACCCCGGCGGTCGGCAGGTCGCCACCGGGAACGGTCAGGTCGAACGCGAACGATCCTGCGCCGCCGACGATGGCTTCGCTCGACCATGCCCCGTACATGCGCTCGAACGGCAGCAGGTTCGTGAAGCGCTGCATGCGCTCCTCGTTAGCGACCATGCCGAAGTACTGGCCGATCGCGAGGACCGCACCGGTGAACTCATCGAGGTCCGCGACTCGGCGAACGTCGAAGCCGGTCAGAAGTCCTCCGGACAGTACGGGGGACGCGACGTGCGGAAAAGGTCGGTCGCGCGCTCGAGGGCGCCGGGCCTCAGCTCGCGAACGCGCTGCGCCGCCGCAAGCCGCCCGAAGTCGAACGCGCCGAGATAGGCCGAGGCGAGGTCGGCGACGTCGAGCTCGAGCTCTGCGTCGTCGTCGGTCCGGCCGGCGTCGCCTCCGATCCTCCACTTGCCTGCGTTCCAGGGGCAGAGCTCGTCGCGCACCTCCACGACGACCGAGTCGTCGGCCGCGTACGTGCGGCCGCTCAGGGCGGCACCGAGATCGACCAGTCGAAGCCAGAGGCCTTCGGTCACCCGAAGCATGAGGCTCCGCGGGTCCAAGACCATCAGGAAAAGCGGCGATCCCGGGTCGTGCCGGCCCTGTATCCGCACGACGAGGTCGATCCCGAACAGGAATCGCCAGAGCTCCCGCTCGGCCGCGGGAGACGTCGCGCATGTTTCCAACACCCGGACCTGGCTCTTGGCGAACCCCTCTTGCCAGTCGAGCTTGATGCGATAAAGGGTGTAGCCGACAGGCTCACCGTCGAACTCGAGCACCGCATAGAACTTCGGTCCGCCGCCGCGGCGCCAATGTTCGGGGTCGGCGAGGCGGTAGAGGTCCCAGAGGAGCGGGCTGCGACTCGTGAAGCCGGGCACCCGCCGGCGAACGGCGTCATAGATGGGCGGCAGAACCTGCGCGGCTTCTTCCCGGTCGATCAGCCGTACGGCGCCGCGCGGCCCCGGATCGTCGCGGAGCGAGAACCGCGACCGGTCGGCGTCGAGCTGCACCGTGGGCGCAGAGATTCCATAGCCGAAGCGGCCGTAGATGGCCGCCTCCGAAGCCCAGAGGATGGCCAGAGGCTCGCCGCGCTCGTGCAGATCCTCGAGCTGCCGCTTCATCATCTGCGTGAGGATTCCGCGGCGCCGATGGCTCGGGAGAACGCCCACCCAGGTGACACCGCCCGCCGCCAGCGCCCCACCCGGAACCGTGAGCTCGAACGGCAGGGACGCGGTAGTACCGACCGGGACAGCCCCGTCGTAGGTCACCAGGAAGCGATCACGAGGCATCGCCTTCTGATGCCGGTCGAGGTCCTCTTCCTTCTGCTCCTCGCCGAACGCGGCCTCGACGGCCTTCATCGCCTTCCGCATTTCGTCCTCCGACGGATTCCGGATCTCCACGGACACGCGTCGGACCCTACGGAATGCGTTCGAGAGGCGCGTAGTCGAGCATGAGCCGGCGTTCGCTCCCGTCTGCGAAGCGCACGGTGACGACGCCGCCGGCCTCGATCTGAGTCACGACGCCCTCGCCGAGCGTGCCGTGGCGAACCGAGTCTCCCGTGGAGAGCGAAGGAACGTCCTCGCGCGGTGCGACGCCTTGCGCGCCGTACGACGACCACGATGCCGGCCGCAACCGTTCCCGTTCGATCGAGCTCGGCAGCTCGTCGAGGAAGCGAGACGGGAGGTTGTAGCCACGCGAGCCCCAGAGCGAGCGGGACGACGCGTGCGTGAGCGTCAGCTGCTCGCGCGCACGCGTCATGCCGACGTACGCGAGCCGACGTTCCTCTTCGATGCCCTGCTCCTCGATCGACCTGCTGTGCGGGAAGATGCCCTCCTCCATCCCGATCAGGTAGACGGCGCGAAATTCGAGGCCCTTGGCATTGTGGAGCGTCATCAACGTCACGAGGCTCTCCTCGCCGCGGATCGAATCCTGATCGGAGAAGAGCGAGATCTCCTGCAGGAAGTGCGACAGGGACGGCTCCTCCGCCGTCTCTTGGTACTCCCGCGCGACACCGACCAGCTCCTGCAGGTTCTCGAGCCTCCCCAGTGCCTCGATCGTGCGCTCCGCCTCCAGCGCCTCGACATAGCCGCTGCGCTCGAGCGTGCGCTCGAGGAGCTCCGAGACCGGGAGCTCGAGGGCGCCGGACTGCAGCGACTGCATCAGTGTCCGGAATCCCTGTACGGACCTGAGCGGAGCGGCACCCACGCCTGCCTCCTCCGCGAACTCCATGGCTTCCCACAACGAGCGTCCCTGTGCATCGGCCCAGGTCTGCAGGCGTGCAAGGCTCGAGTCGCCGATGCCCCGCCGCGGCCTGTTCGCGATCCGCTGCAACGAGACGGCGTCGTAGGGGTTGTCGATCGCCTGCAGATACGCGATCGCGTCCTTGATCTCGGCGCGCTCGTAGAAGCGCGGACCGCCGATCACCTGGTAGGCGACGCCCTGACGGACGAGGACATCCTCGAGCACTCGCGACTGCGCGTTCGTTCGGTAGAAGATCGCGACTTCGTCCCCCGAAAACCCTTGTTCGACGAGCCCCGCGATGCCGGCGGCGACGAACCGCGCCTCAGCGTGCTCGTCCTCCACCTCCAGCACGCGGACGGGCTCGCCGTCGCCGAGCTCGGACCAGAGCTCCTTCGGCTTGCGTTCCCGGTTGTTCGTGATGACCGCGTTTGCCGCCTCGAGGATCGAGTTGGTCGAGCGGTAGTTCTGCTCCAGCGCGATCGTGCGCGTGCCGGGAAAGTCGCGCTCGAAGTCGAGGATGTTGTTGATGTCGGCTCCTCTGAAGGCATAGATCGACTGGTCCGGATCGCCGACAGCCATCAGGTTCCGATGCTTCTCGGCGAGAAGTTGCAACAACCGGTACTGCGCGTGGTTCGTGTCCTGGTACTCGTCGACCAGGATGTAGCGGAACGCCTGCTGCCACTTCTCGCGCACGTCGGGGAAGCGCTCCAACACGTCGACTGTGAGCATGAGCAGGTCGTCGAAGTCGACGGCGTTCGAGGCGAACAGACGGCGTTGGTACAGCTGGTAGACATCAGCGACCGTCTGGTCGTAGAACGACTGCACCTGGTTCGCGTACTCGTCGGGTGAGATCAGTCGGTTCTTCGCGTGGGAGATCTGGTTGTGGATGCCGCGCGGCGTGAACCGCTTCGGGTCACGCTCCAGCTCCTCCAGGCACTGCTTCACGAGCCGGATCTGATCGGCCTGGTCGTAGATCGTGAAGTTCGAGCGATAGCCCAGCCGCTGCGCTTCGCGTCTCAGGATGCGCCCGCAGGCGGCATGGAAGGTGAGGATCCACAGCCCCTGGCCGCTGCGCCCGAGCAGGCGTTGGAGCCGCTCCCTCATCTCGCCGGCAGCCTTGTTCGTGAAGGTGATGGCGAGGATCTCGTTCGGCTTCGCACCGACCGCGTTGATCAGGTGCGCGACGCGATACGTGAGGACGCGGGTCTTGCCGGACCCGGCGCCGGCGATGACGAGCAGCGGCCCCTCGGTGGTGAGCACGGCCTCCCGCTGAGCGGGATTGAGGTCCGCGAGGTACTGCTCCGGCGAGGCGACGGCCATGGGTCGATGCTAGCGAGGCCCTCTCGGCCCGGACGGGCCGTGGCCCATCTACCCGTGCCGGCGTGAGCCACGGCGGGGACTGTCCCCGACACGTCTCGGGAAGACACTGCCCCAACTGGCTCGAACGGCCCTGGGGTTCGGGCCAAGAGTGTGATTTTTCTTCCACACACGGCGGCTGCGGACACGCATAGGCTTCCCGTTCGTGCGGCTCGCGCTCATGATCGAGGGGCAGGAGGGTGTGACCTGGGACGACTGGGTCGCGCTCGCCTCGGCCTGCGAGGAGCACGGGGTCGAGGCGCTCTTCCGCTCCGACCACTACATCTCGTGGTTCGACGAGAGCCGTCGTGTCCTCGATGCATGGGTAACGATCGCCGGGCTCGCCGCGCGCACAACAAAGCTGGAGCTCGGCACGCTCGTTTCTCCCGCAACATTCCGCCATCCAGCCGTGCTAGCGCGCTCCGCGGCGACCGCGGACGAGATCTCCGGCGGCCGCGTGACCGTCGGCATGGGCGCCGGCTGGCAGGAGCGCGAGCACCGCGCATATGGCTTCGAGTTCAGCACCACACGCGAACGCGTGACACGACTCGGAGAACAGCTCGAGATCGTGCACGACCTCCTCCACGAGGACCGCGTCGACTTCGACGGCACGTACTATCGCCTCGAGGACGCGCCGGGCTTCCACCGGCCGGACCTCCCGATCCTCGTCGGGGGTAGCGCGAAGCCGGGCACCGCCCGGCCCGCCGTCAGGTTCGCGGACGAGTACAACACCCTCTTCGGCACGCTCGACCAGGTCCGCGAACGCAAGCAGGCACTCGACGAGGCGTGCGAGCGCGGCGGCCGCGATCCCTCCACCCTCCGCTATTCGCTGATGGCGCCCTGCGTCATCGGCCGCGATGAGCAAGAGGTGCTGGCATCGGCGCGACGCATCGGTGCGCGCTTCGGACAGGATCCGCAAGAGGTGCTCGAACGTCATCGTGAGCACGGCCCGGTCGGCACGATCGCCGAGGTAGCCGAGCGCCTGAAGCAGATCGAGGAGATCGGCTACGAGCGCGTCATGCTGCAGCACCTGGTGCACGACGATCTGGAGACGGTGGCGCTGATCGGGCGCGAGCTCGCTCCGGCCGTCGCGTAACCGCGCCGTTGCGCGGCCCGATCGACCGCCTCTTTCCGAACCTCCCGCACGGTCTGCGGATGGTGATCGACTGGGTGAGCACGATCGCGGGAGCGGTACTGATCGTCCTCGCGGTCAAGGCATGGGTCGTGAATCCCTATCGAATCCCGTCACCGTCGATGGAGCCGACGCTCCACTGCGCCCGACCCGAGCCCGACTGTGAAGCGGGCAGCTCGGACCGCGTGCTGGCGAATCGCTTCATCTACCACTTCCATCCTCCGAGGCGGCGCGACATCGTCGTCTTCCACGCTCCGGACGCAGCGCGACGCGAATGCGTCGGCGGCACTTTCGTCAAGCGGATCATCGGCCTGCCCGGTGAGACATGGTCCGAGCGGGTCGGCGTGACCTACATCAACGGGCGCCGTCTTCCCGAGCCCTACATCGCTCCAGCGCGCCGCGACACCGAGACGAAGATGCTGCTCGACATCCCCCCGCTCGGCAAGCTTCACCGTATCCCGCCGCGGATGTACCTCGTCGAGGGAGACAACCGCGCGCACTCGTGCGATTCACGCGTCTGGGGGCTCGTACCGCGCGCGAACATCATCGGCAAGGTCTTCCTGACCTACTGGCCGCTCGGCAGACTGGGCACGCCGTAAAAGAGAGAGCCCCGCCGAAGCGGGGCTCTCGAACGCAGTTGATGCTCGATCTAGTAGTCCTCGCGAACGACCGTCCGGCGCCGCCCTTCCGCGGGGCCGCCGAAGCCGCCCCAGCTCGACCAGAAGATGAGCGAGAACAGTGCGCCGATCGCGCCGACGGCGAGGAGGATCCAACCGATCGTGTGGATCTCGATGCCGCTGACCGTCGTGTTCACAGCCCAGACGAGGATTGCCCCGACGGCGATCAGAAGAAGGCTGACTCCCATACCCATGATTTCGTCTCCTTTCAGTGGACGCGGAGAGGAAACTTCGTGTCTGCAGGGAAAACGCGGAAGCCCGCTGCGAAGATACGGGTGATGGAGGAGCTCCAGAAACGGCGCGCCTACCTGTGCAGGCTTACCCCGGACCGTGCGCTCGAATCGCCCGAGGAAGCGCATGAGTTCCTGAAGGACCGCGGGATGCTCACGCGCACGCCCGACTCGGCTCTGCCCAGCTTGTTCGAGGCCTGCCACGAGGAGCCGTACGCCGCCGGCAGCCGCGGATTTGGTTCCTGGCCGGCCACGAAGTACCCGTGGTACTTCGAGCTCGCCGAACGGCCGGATGTCCATGAGTTACGTGTGCACAACGGGAAGTCGATCCTTTTCACCGACGAGACCCTTGTGCTCGTGGATTCGATCTGCCGTGCCGAGCTGGCGCGCATGGAAGGTGAAGCAGAGTGGGCTCGAGTGCTCTCGCATCTGGCGGCAGCGGGCCCGTCGACACTCGCCGACCTGCAGACGGAGCTCGCCCTCAAGCCCAAGGAGCTGAAGTCCTTGCGCGCACCGCTCGAGCGGTGCGGCGCGGTCGTCAGCCGCGGCCTCCGGATACAGCTGCCCGAGGGCGGGCACGCGCACACGACCGAGCTCGTTCGCTACGACCAGGCGTACCCCGAGCCGCGAGGCGTAGGCGGCATCGAGGAGCTTGTCATCGCAGCGGTGCGCGCCGCAGTTGTCGCGCCGGAGCCCGAGATCGTTCGCAAGTGGTTCAGCTGGCGTTGGCTGTTCGAGGACCGCCTGGTCGAGGGGCTCGTCAGCGAGGGGCGGCTCGAACGGATCGAGCCGGGCTGGGTGACAGCTCCAGCGTCCGCGTAGCGCGAAAGCCGGCGAGGAAACGCCGGTCGTGCGTCACGAGCAGAACGGTCCCGGGGAAAGCGTCGAGCGCGCGCTCGAGCTCCTCGATCGCAGCAACGTCAAGGTGGTTGGTGGGCTCGTCGAGGACGAGACAGTTGACGCCGCGCGCCGCGAGGAGGGCGATCAACGCGCGCGTCCGCTCACCGGGCGAGAGCGAGCCAGCGTCGCGCAGCACATGATCGGCGCCCAGGCCGAACTTCGCGAGCAGCGTGCGGGCCGCTTCCTCGCCCACACCCGCGGCTTTCGTGAATGCCGGCAGCAAAGAGCCCGCTCCGAGCTCGCTCCTCTGCTGGGCGACCTCGCCGAGCACGACACCCCGGCCGAGCTGGCGCGTGCCGGCAGCAAGCGGCAATCGACCCAGGATCGCGTCGAGCAGCGTGGTCTTGCCGCTCCCGTTCGGGCCGACGATGGCGAGGCGATCGGCCCAGGAAAGCTCGAGGTCGAGCGGGCCAAGCCGGAAGGAACCGCGCTCGACCCTTGCACCCTCGAGTCGAACGACGACATCGCCGCTGCGACTCTGGGGTGCGAGCTCGAGCCGGAGCTCCCACGGCTCGTACGGCTTGTCGACCGCACGCAGCCGCTCGACGCGGCCGCCGATTGCCTTCTTCACGTCCTTCGTCTTCTTCTTCTTGCGACCTTGGCCATAGCCACGCTCTTCCCACTGCTGCATTCGCCGCAGCTGTTCCTCGAGGCGGGCCCTCTCGCCTTCGTAGGCGCTGTAGGCCTCGGTCTGGCGGCGCAGCGCGTTGGCGCGCGCGTGCTCGTACTCGCTCCACCCGCCGGCGAACTCGGTGGCGTGATGCGTCCACTCGTCCAGCTCGACGACGCGCTCGACCGTACGGTCCAGGAAGTCACGGTCGTGCGAAACGACGACGACCGACCCTGGGAGATTCAGAACGAACCTCTCCAGGCGGTCGAGCCCCGTGAAGTCGAGATCGTTGGTCGGCTCGTCGAGCAGAAAGACGTCGAAGCGCGCAAGCAGCACGGCCGCCAACTGCGCGCGCGCGGTCTCACCTCCCGACAGCGCGCCAAGTGGCGCGTCGAGCGGCGCGTTCAGGCCCACCTCGGCGCAGACCGTGCCTGCGCGGGCGTCGAGATCGCCGCCGCCCAGTGTCAGAAACCGGTCGAGCGCGGCAGCGTGACGTTCCGCCAGCTTCGGCTCTCGTTCGAGCCGTCGTGCAAGCTCGTCCATCTCCGCAGCCGCCGACGCAACGGCTGTCCGCCGTGCGAGGTACGCGCCGAGCGACTCTGCGGGATCCGCATCCGATTCCTGAGGCAGATAGCCCACGGTCAGATCCGGGGGCAGGCGACGCACGGTGCCCGCGTCAGGCTCCTCGAGCCCGGCGAGGATGCGAAGGAGGGTCGACTTCCCGGCGCCGTTCGGCCCGACCAGGCCGATGCGGCTGCCCGGCGGCACGACGAGCGTCACGTCACTCAGAGCGAGTTGCGCGGCGTGATGCTTCGTGATGTTGGCTGCGGCGAGCGTGCCGCACGGGCGTTGCAAGAGAGGACCTCCTCGGAAGGCGGAACGGGAAGGGTGTGTGTCTCGCCTAGGCCCTCATAGAGCGGCGCGCAAGCGCCGGCCACGATGCTAGCGGAGCGGGAAAGACTTCCGCGCCAGCGCAGGCAGCACCTGTGAGGTCACCCACACGGGTGTCGCCCCGTACTTGCGGGAGTAGTGATAGCTGCCGTCCGAGCGCCGCAACGATGTCAGGTAGCGAAACGCTCCGGCCGGAGGTTTGACGCGCGCGGCGATGAAGGCCTGGATCGCCCAGGCCGTCGACTGCGCGTCGGAACCTCGTCCGGCGGTGAGCTCGAAGCCGCCGTCGGCGTTTTGCAGCCGACGGAGGTAGGCGATTCCGCGCGCGATCGACCGTCCGCGCACACCCTGCGTGCGAAGTGCCTGGATGACCGCCGCCGTATCGTTGGAATCCGGTCTGGCTCCGGCGATCCAGCCCCACCCTCCCGACCGATGCTGACGACGAAGGAGATAGGACACGCGCAGCTTGACCGGCCGCCCCACCTGAACGTAGGCGAGGATTCCCCACGCCGTCGAGTTGATCGCAGGACCAATGCGACCGTCGGGGTGTCCGAGCGCGGCGAAGCGTGTGTAGAGCGTGTCGGAGATGCGGCCCGTCGCGGCTTCGGCGATCAGCGCAAGCTCGATGTCCGTCGCCGATTGCAACTCGCGCTCGTTCGCGACGAGATAGTCATAAGCCTTTCCGGTCGGCTGCCCCGCAGCACGGAGACCCAGCATCGCCCACGCAGTGAGCCCGGGAGTCGATCGCGACCCCGCCTCTGCGAACCCTCCATCAGCCTGCTGGCGCGAAGCAACATATGAGGCGGGGGTGGCGGCAAGGATCGTCGCGGTCAGGAGAGCGGCTACGCCCATACGACCTCCGTATGCAGACGCCGCCCGTACCGGTCGAGCAAGCGGCGTAACTCCGGGCCGGCGGCGAGCGCGATCACGACGTTCCCGATCGCGTGGGCAAGGTCGAACGGCAGGCCGCGGGCGTGCACGGCGACGAATGTCTGCCAGGTGTGCTCGTCGTAGAACGCGAGCCAGTTCCAGACGTCCATGAACGCGCTGAATGCCAGTCCGAGCACGAAGCAGAACGCGGCTAGTGCGATGCGGCGGCGAAGGAGCTTCGGCGCCAGTGCTCCGGCGACCCCGCACGCTCCCCAGCCGAGCATCTGCCACGGGGTCCAGGTGCCCTGTCCGAGGAAGAAGTTCGAGACGAACGCCGCCAAGGCTCCTACCGCGAAGCCGCTCCGAGCTCCGAGCGCGGCGCCTGCCGCGACGGTCATCACGGTCACGGGCTGCACACCCGGAATCGCCGCAAAGAGGACGCGTCCTGCGGCGGCGGCGGCGCCCAGCGTTGCGATCAACGCCAGCTCCTTGGCAGAGTCCGGCCCACGCTCGCGCCAGGCGATGCCGGCTGCGAGCAAGGCGAACGCGACCAGCAGCAGCGACAGGCCGTCATGAGACCGGTCGACGGCCGCCCACACCGCAGCCGCAAAGGCTGTGCTGCCCGCTATGAGCAGCGCAGTCCTAGACAGGGAGCGCCTCCAGCCCGAGCGTGATCGACCGGTCGGCCACGGCGCGCGCGAACTCCTCGTCGTGCGTCACGACGAGTGTTGCCCGGCGCTCGGAGTTGGCGTGCAGCAAGGCGGCGAGCTCCGCCTTGCGGCGGGGGTCGACACCGCGGGTCGGCTCGTCCAGCACGAGGAGGTCAGGCTCGATCACGAGCACCGATGCGAGCGCAAGCCGTTCGCGCTCGCCCGTCGAGAGATCCCGCGGATGACGGCTCTCCATTCCGGCGAGCCCTAGCGCGGAAAGCGCACCGAGCGCCCGGCCACGGTCGCCCTGTACGCCGACCGCGACCTCCTCGTCCGCGCGCTCACGAATGCAATACCGGCTCGGATCCTGCAGGAGCATCCCTGCCCGCCCTCGGAGCTCCGCCGTCCCCGCGTCAGGTTCCAGCAACCCCGCGGCGAGCTTTGCGATCGTCGTCTTGCCCGTCCCGTTCGGCCCTCCAAGCGACACGATCTCGCCACGACGCAACTCGAGGTCGACGTCGTCGACGACAGGAAGGCCAGCGCGATAGGCGAACCGGACTCCTTCGAGACGGCACACCGGCTCTCCCTGCGTCGTGGTGCGGCCATTGCCGGACGCTCCTAGCCAGATCGGACGGTTCTGTCCCAGCCAGTCCTCCGCGGTGGGCACCGCTGCGTCGAGAAGCACTCTCCCCCCGTCAAGGAAGAGAACGCGGTCTGCATGCTCGAGCACCCGCCGCGGGCGGTGATCGGAGACGAGAACCGCGATGCCGAGCCCCGCAACGTGCTCGAGGAACGCCTCGGCCGCACCAGGATCGAGCTGGGAAGTCGGCTCGTCTAGCAACAGCAGCTTGGGCTGCAGCGCGACGGCGGATGCGAGGCAGACACGTTGCAGCTCTCCTCCCGAGAGCTCTACGACGGCGCGATCCGCCAGGTGCGCCGAGCCGACCGCGGCGAGCGCCTCGTGCGCGCGACGGAGGATGTCCTCCGGTGCAGTACCGACATTCTCTAGACCGAAGGCGACCTCGCGGATGACGCGCGAGAGGATGATCTGCTCCTCTGGGTCCTGGAACACGCTCGCGACCGTCCCGGCGAGCTCGGCCGGCCGCACGGACCTCGTGTCGAGGCCGGCGACGTCGACGCGTCCTTCGAAGCGCCCGCCGTGAAAGTGCGGAACGAGCCCCGCGAATGCGCGCAGCAACGTCGACTTGCCCGAACCGGACGGACCAAGAACGGCAACCACCTCACCCGGTTCGATCGCCACTGAGACGTCGCGGAGCGCCGGTGCATCCGCATCCGGGTAGGTGAACGTAAGTCGATCGGCGCGCGCTACAGCCACAGCGCCCCCGCAGTCACGATCGCCACGGCGAGAGCGACGAGGACACTGTCGCGAGCACGCCACCGAGGTCGCGGGAGGCTCGTCCGCCCTGTCCTGCCGTATCCCCGCGCCTCCATGGCTTCCGCCAGGTTCAAGCCGCGCTCGAGCGCGCTGGCCAGCACGGGCGACAGCAACATGGCACGCCCGCGGACGCCGCTGACCTCGACGCCCCGCCCCCGCAACGCCTCGAGGAAACCTGCCGCGTCGCGCTCCAGCGTGGGCATCAGCCTCGTTGCGAGCGCGGCAGGGCGGGCAAAGCGAACGGCTTGCAGCAGCGCGTCGTGATCCAGCAGCAGCGCATAAGCGGCGAACGCGAATCCGACAGCGGCGAGACGCAGCGCGTTCACTCCCGCGCTGGTGAGCTCTTCGTGTGTGATGTCAAGCTGACCGAGCACCGGCACGATTGGCCCGGTCCAGATCGGATGCGATCCGATCGTCTCGATGAACGGGGTCAGCAGAAAGAGCGCACCGGCTGACACGAGTGTCCCGAACACGTACAAACGTCTTTGCTTCGCTGGCGCACGCATGCAGACGGCGAACAGCACGAGGGCGACGACAGCCACTGAGGCGAGGTGCTGGGCGAGCAGTGCCGCGGCCGCAAGCGCGGCGAGCAGCGCCATCGCGGCGCCGGGCCTCACGGGCCCACCCGGTAGCGAAACCGACCGAACGGGACTTTGCGCAGCAGCAGCTCCGGATTGCCGCTGAAGGTGAACACGACCGGATCTCCTGGGGCATTGCCGCCGGCGACGTGCAGCGATGGCTTCTGCCCAGGGGCCCGGAGCACGAGCAAGTTCACATTCTTCGCCGGGACCGCATTCACACCCCTCGTCGCTCGACCGCGAATCAGCCGTGCGAGACCTTGCGCGGCGGAACGTTGCGACTCGAGCGAGAACAACACCCGAGCCGGGCGCCGACTGCCTCCGTAACCGTGTAGGAACGGTTCCGGAAACGCTCCGACTACCACCGGCTCGCGCATCCGCGTCCGCCACGAGCGAAAGTCCCACCACTCGACGTCGCCGCCGTGCAACCGGTATTCGGCGGCGCTGCGGTCGGCCTCATAGCCGTTGATGAAATAGAACCAGTCGCGTCGAGCCGTAATCGACCCCTCGATTCCGTTGATCGCCTGGACGTAACGCCCCGAGTAACGGGTCTTGATGTCGCCGACGCGATCCAGAGCCTGCATCGCGGTCAGTCCTGCCGGCACCTTCCGCACGAGGATCACGTGTGCACCCTGATCACGTGTGATCCAGAGGGTGGCCTGCCCGCTCTCTCCGCCGCCGCAGCCCGCGAGGACCGCGACGGCGAGGAGGAGGACAAGACGTCTCACGGCAGCGCATTCGAGCGAATGGCTCCGCTGAGGGTCGCGCGGACGAGCAAGCCTCGATGCGGGCCGACACACCCGACGGCGGCCTGAGTGGCACCCTGTGTCTTCACGGTGCGCTTGCCGACGTGAAGAACGGCACCGAGCGCCGGACTGAGCTTGCCGTTGTCGTCCTGGGAATGGACCCGATAGCACGGTGTCTTGCCGGCACGAGAAAGAACAAGTGTCTTCGGACCGCCCGCAACGCCGAACTGCGCCCAGTACCAGAGCACGTCGTCTCCCTGCTGTAAGCGCACTTGATCCGCTCCGACCGGCGGGGATGCGCCGTTCACCTTGAACACCCAGCCCGTTTGACCGACGGCGGGATAACGGCCCACCTGGTCCACGTAGGGCCCGAAGCTGCTCTGCGTGACGTGGTAGTAGAACTCGCCCAAGACGCTTGCCGTTTCGAGCGCGTCCAGCGCGTTTTCGGGCAGTGCATTCGCGCGAGGAGAGGTGACGTCCATCACCGGAGCGGTCGCCCCGAAGATCGTCCGCTCCTTGCCCTCCACCCGGACGTGCACCTTGACCGCGAATGCAGCCGGCGCGATGAGCAGCGCAGCGACGAGAGCCGCCACGACCGCGATGAGTCGGTGAGACACGAATCCTCCCTTCCGCGAGGGGTTCGGGTTGCCGGCGGCGGAGGTCTTCTGACTCGGGGCTCCCTCCCTCGCCGCCTTCCCAGCCCGTGGGCCAGTGGCATGTGGCGCGGGAGCGTCTCCCCTCACAGCGGCGGGACCGTTCCGGACTTGCACCGGATTCCCTCGCCGCTCGCCGGTTTGTGGCCGGAGACTAGCATCGGGCGCCGATGGCGAGGTCGCGACTTCTCACGGTCTGGATTCCGGTCGTTGCGTGGGCCGCCGTCATCTTCACGTTCTCCTCGATCCCGAGCCTCTCGACGGGGCTCGGGACCTGGGACACGATCCTCCGCAAGGGCGCGCACGTGACCGAGTACGCCGTTCTCGGCGCACTGCTCTACCGCGCGCTCGGCCGAGAGCCGCTCGCGCTCGCAGTAGGGATCGCGTACGCGGCAACCGATGAGCTGCACCAGTATTTCGTCCGCGGCCGGCACGCATCGCCGGTGGACGTGGCGATCGACGCGGTCGGGCTCGCTGCTGGGATGCTGCTTTGGCTTCGGCTGCGCGAGCGATGAAGGCGGTGGCGATCAGCCTCTCGGCGCTCGGCGACACGGAGCCGCTCTGGCGTGACTGGCTCGAGGATGCGCGCCGCCGCTTCCGGGTCGACGTCGAAGAGCTCGACCAGGAGCTGCCGAACTGGCGGGAGCTGCTGGAGCGGTTCGCTGAGGAGCGCGCGCCGGTGTACTTCCGTCGGGACGCAGACGTGAGCATGACTCTGCGAGAGCTGCGCGCAAGCGGCACACGCATCGGCGTCTTTACCGATGCACCCGTCGAGCTCGCGCGCATCGCCCTGTCCCATCTGGGCGCCGAACGCCATGTCGAGGTGCTGGAGAGCGGGCCCGGCGCGCAGCAGCGCGTCTCGACGGCCCTCGGCGACGGGGCGCAAGTGATCACCACCCGCGAGGAGCTGCTCGCCGTAACATGACTGGGATGGAACGGCCCGAGGTCGGCGACCGCCAGCTCGACGCACTCCTGGAGCGACTGGATCGCCTCTGCGACGAGATGCAGACGCTCAACAAACGGCTCGACTCCAACGATCAGCTGCTTCGCATCTCACGTGAGCTGTCGACGCTCAACGAGTCCCTGCAGACGCTGGCCTACGCAGCGCTCGGACAGCACGCACCGACGGTTCGCCGTCGCCGCACCGGCTGAAACTAGCCGGCGAGCTTGAGGATACGCCCGTTTCCCGTGCCGAAATAGAGCTCGCCGGCAGCATCCTCGCCGAACGTCGTCAAGGACGAGACGCGGAACGGCTCGCGGCGAACGTCGGTCGCGCCTCCGTCCTGCACACGCAAGCTCCAGACGATCCCGGAGCAGTAATCGCCGAAGAAGTAGCGGCCGGCTGCCGCTGCCACTGCCCGGCCGCGGTACACGTAGCCGCCCGTCACCGAGCAGTTGCTGTCGGCATGGCTGTAGACGTTCACGGGCGCGACGAGCTGACCTGGCCCGAGCGCGGTGTTCGAATAGCGGCTGCGGCCCTCGAAGGCCCTCCAGCCGTAGTTCGCGAGCGACGAGATCTGGGCGCTCGGCCTGTAGTCGATCTCTTCCCAGTCCCCCTGGCCGACGTCACCGATGTAGAGATCGCCGTTCGCACGATCGAACGAGAAGCGCCAGGGATTGCGGAGGCCGAGGCCGACGACCTGCCACTGTGCTCCGCGACGAAGCGGGTCGATTCGCAGTAGCTTGCCGAGCCGCTCGCTCATGTTCTGCGCGCGATTGCCGGGATCACCTGCCGAGCCTCCGTCACCCATGCCGACATAGAGCCGCCCGCTGGAATCGAACTGGAGCTCGCCGCCGTTGTGATTCGCGTAGGGCTGGTGGACGAACAGAAGCTGGCGGGCGGTCGACTTCACGGCGAGTCCACGACGTGAGCGGAACTCGACGACGCGCGTGTTGCCGCTCTTGTCGGTGTAGTTGACGTAGAAACGGTGGTTGCGCGCATATCCTGGATGGAACGCGACCGACAGCAGACCCTGCTCGCCACCGCTGACGACGCGGTCGCGAATGTCGAGGAACGTGCCGCGCAGCTTCCCGTTGACGAAGTAACGAATACGGCCGACCTGTTCCACCGCGTAGAGGCGATGCGGCTCTGCCGGCGTCGATGCGATCGCCGTCAGCGCAGAAAGGCCACGTGCGAACGGTCGCACCGACAACTCTTGCTGCGCCTGGGAGGCCGGGAGCACGAGAGCAGCGGCGGCGAGGACCTCGGCGAGCATTCGACTCAAACTACCCACCGTCAACCGCGGCGGATCGACTCTTAACGGAGGTCTTACCTACTTCTTAAGCAGGATTTTGCGGAGCTCGTCTTCCTTGCCGGGCTGGAGGACGGCGAGCACCTGATCGCCCGGCTTGAGCTCGGTCTTGCCGACGGCGATCTCCGCCTTGCCGTCGCGCATCACAGAGATGAGCCGCGCGCCCTCGGGCAGCCGCAGCTTCTCGACCGTCGTGCCCGCGCACGGAGACGATTTGTCAATCTGCACCTCGACGATCTCCAGGTTCTCCTTCCGGAGCTCGAGCAGGTGCACTAGATCGTGCTCCGGAACCTCGTGCTCGACGAGGCCGAGGATGCTGGACGTCGCGCAGACGGTCGGCGAGATCCCGAGCAGGTCGAAGTGCGGCTGGTTGCGCGGGTCGTTCACGCGCGCGATCACCTTCGGCACGCCGTACTTCTCCTTGGCGATCTGCGCGATCACCATGTTGTCCTCGTCGTCGCCCGTCAAGGCGAGGACGAGATCGGGCGGTCGCTTGACTCCGGCCTTCTCGAGGACGAAGAGCTCGGTGGCATCCCCTTGCATGGCCTGGTGCTCGAACTCGGACTCGAGCCGCTCGAAACGGTTGCGGTCCTGCTCGATGATCGTAGCTTCGTGGCCGTTGCGGAGAAGCGTGCGCATGACGTTGGCTCCGGCCTTCCCGCCGCCTGCGATCAGAACGTACATCTAGACCGATACCTCCTCTCGCGGCTGCGGGATCTCGCAGGAGCGGACCGCGTCACCGAGCGCGTCGATGGCTGCCGAGGTGGGACAGATCGTGCGGAGGCCTCGCTCGCGATAGAAGTCCGCGCGCGCCGGGTCGAGGATCCGGACGACCGTGCAGTCGATGCCGAACCGCTTCTGGGCGACCTGGCCGATCACGAGGTTCGTATTGTCGCCGTCGGTCGAGACGACGACGGCGTCGGCGTCCTCGATCCCGGCCTCGCGCAGGACGGCGTTGTCCATGCCGTGGCCGCGGACGAACCCACCTGTCCAGTTCTCTCCAAGGCGGCTGAGGGCTGACTCGTTCTCGTCCACGGCGGTCACGTCCCACCCGTCGGCGGCGAACCGCTTCGCGATCGTCGAGCCCACCCGGCCGCAGCCGATAACGATGAGCTTCACGTACTCAGCGTAGCTCGGCGGTCAAGCCCGATGCTGGTCACCGTCCCCTTCCAGGACGCCTTGCGGGAAGGCCACGATCAAAACCTCGCTCGGGGCCTTTTTCAGGACGTAGTCGACGGTCGGGGAGAAGAATCGCGACTGCCTGCGCCAGCGGGGTGCGGATCCGAGCACGATCAGGTCGGCGCCCCTCTCCTGGGCCTCCTGGACGATCGCCTGCCCGATCGAGCGGGCCCGGACCGTGCGTCCTTCCACGTTCACGCCATGGTCTGCCCCGAGGAGCTTCGCTTCGGCGAGCGAGGCCTCGGCCCGCTCTTCCTCGTCGAGCAGCTCGGCGTCGAGCGGAAGCTCCATCGGAACGCGGATCACGTGGAGAGCCTCCACCGAGGCCCCTCGCTCCTGGGCGAGCTTGACCGCCGTCGCGATCATCTCCTCGCCGATGTCGCCGAGCTTCATCGGGACGAGGATGCGTGAGAACTCGGCCTCGGCGAGGCCGCGATGCTCGTCCGCCGACACCACCCGCTCCAGCAGGCCCTCCCCGCGCGACTTGCGGACGATGATGTACAAGACGAGGCCGATGCCGAGCCAGGCTGGCCCGGCGAGGCGGGCGCCCTGGTGCGTCCCGATTGCGACCAGCCAGACCGTGAAGGTGAGGACCGCTCCGATGACCGACGGGACCGGCACTCGGCCGACGGTGAAAGGCACGCGGTATGGGCGCCTGCGGGTCGGTTCACTGAAGCGCAACTTGATCACGGCGAGCTGTGCGGCGGTGAACGCGAGGAGCACGCCGAAGCTGAACAGGCTCGCGAGGAACAGCACGGGGTGCGCGAGGGCCGCCGTTCCGACCAGGAGCCCGATCGAGATCAGCGCCGCGGCGACGATGGACTCCGGCGCGACGAGCGTGCGCGGCCTGAGCATCCCGAACCGGCGTGGCAGCTGGCCGTGCTCTCCCAGCGAATAGGCCAGCCGGCCGAAACCGGAAATGGAGGTGGTCGCCGCGGTGAGGAGGATGAGCGCGCCGGAGAGGCCGACGAACACCTGCAGCGGCGCACCGATCACGTTCGGCACGTGCTCACGGATCTGGGTGACGATTCCGACGAGCGGCGCGCGAATCCAGTTGCTGGCGAGCAGAGTGCCGTGCTTTGCCGGAAACGCCGAGAGCCCGACGACCGCGATCGCGACGTAGAGGACGACGACCAAGCCGATGGCGCCGAACAGACTCCGCGGTAGATCGCGGCCCGGGCGCCGCGTCTCCTCGGCGAGGTTCGCGACGGTCTCTAGCCCGGTGTAGGCGAGCATCGCGAGCGGGATCGCGAAGGCGATCGAGTGCCATGTGGGCGAGGTGCCCAGCGAAGTCCCGGCGGTGAGCGCGTGCGGCGAGAACAGCAGCGCCATCCCGAGCGACACGATCAGGAGCTGCGTAGCGAGATCGACGAGCGCGACGATCAGGGCCCACCTGTGCAGGCGCGTGCGGTGGATGAGCCTGATCGCTGCGACTCCGGCGATCACCCCGCAGCCGGCGACGACGTCCCAGGGGCGGTGCACCTTGGTGAAGAACGCGCCGGCCACATAATGCGGCAGGAAGAGGGCCGAGAGCGCGATGACAATCAGGTAGTCGAGGAAGAGCACCCAGCCGGTGACGAAGCCCCAGAAGTCGTTGAACGCGATGCGAACGAATGTCGCCGCGCCGCCGGTCTCGCGAATCGCCGCGGTTCCCTCGGCATAGGAGAGGGACACGATCAGGAAGAGCAGACCGGTCGCCAGCAGCACGAGCGGCGTGAAGCCGAGTGCGTGCAGCGTGATGATGCCGAGGGCGAAGTAGATCGACGAGGCGATCTCGCCGTAGGCGATCGAGAAGAGCGCCGGAGCGTCGAGAACCCGCTGTAGCCGAGGCAGCTTCCGTGCCACAGATTGAGGTTAGCGCCGCCTACGGAGCAGATAGAGGCGGCCGACTCCGAGCGCGAAAAACAGCGCCCCCATCAGGTAACCGAAACCCGCCCCGCCGTGCACTGCCGTGACGACGACGAGCGCGATCCCGATGCCCATGAAGATGACAGCGAAGATCATGACGAGCGAGCGATAGGCGGTGTTCATACGTCCTTCAAGCTGCCTTCCGGCCCGCGACGACCATCACTCTCGAAGGTGCGTGCTTCAGGACGAAGTCGACCGTGTCGCTGAAGACACCGCGCCCCCTCGTGCCGCGCGGCGCGCCCATCACGATGATCTCGCTCTGGCGGCGCGTTGCTTCGTCGACGATCGCCCGGCCGGCGTGGCGCGCTCGGACGATCCGCTCGGTGAACTTCACGCCGTAGAGCTCGGCGATCGCCGCCGCAGCGTCTAAAGCCTCGTCTGCCATGCGCTCCTCTTCTTCGAGCCGCGTGTCGAGCGGCTGGTCGAGTGGCACCACGATGACGCTGACAGCGGCGATCGAGGCGCCCCGGTCGGCCGCCAGACGGCAGGCGAGGTCGATCGCCTCCTCCGAGGCCCGGCCCGGCTTCACCGGCACGAGGATGTTTCGATACTCGAGCGCAACTGCGGGCCCGATGATGATCGGTGCGTGCAACGTTGCCGTCACCGACTCGTGCAGCACCCTACGGCGGTAAACGACGTAGCCGACGAGGCCGATCGCGAGCCACCCCAGCCCGGCCCACCGCGGCCCAGGCTTCTGGACGACGACGACGAGCCAGGCGATCCCGGTGCCGAGCCCACCGAAGATCGCGAACAGGGGCCAGTCCACACCTCGGATCCGAAGGCTGGGCCGCACCTTGAATGCCTCAGGATCGTTCCGCGTGCTCACGCGCAGCGCAACGACGGAGACATGCGCAATCGTGAACGAGAGCATCGCGCCGAAGGCGTACATGTTGCCGAGGAAATCCGTCTTGCCGGGTAGGAGCACGACGATCGAGAGGAGCCCCGCGAAGACCAGCAACGACAACCAGGGGGTCTTGAACTTCGGATGCAGCCGACGGAAGACCTCGGGCAGCTGCTTGTAGGTCGCCATCGCGTAGGTGATGCGCGACGCGCCGATCACGCCCGCGTTGGTGGCGATCAAGAGAATCGTGGCCGCCAGGATGCCGACGTAGATCTCCGAGGCGTGCAGCACCTGGCCGTGCAGGCCGAGATGTTTGACGAGGCCCAGCACCGGATCGTTCTTGAAGCCGCCCTGGTCCGGGCCGAGCCCGAGCAGCGTTTGGTAGCCGTCGGCGGTCTTGTGCACGGGCAGCGCCGAAAGGGCGATCATCGGTAGCGTGAAGTAGATGGCGAAGACCGCGCCGGCCACCCATGAGATCGAGCGCGGGATGTCGCGCGGCGGATCGCGTGCTTCCTCCGCAAGGTTGGAGACCGTCTCGATCCCCGTGTAGGCGATCATCGCGATCGGGATGGCGAGAAAGAATTGGCTCCACGTTGGCGCCACACCCCAGTGGAGGTTCGCGGAGAAGACGACGTGCGGGTGGAAGACCAGTGCGAAGCCGACCACGACGAGCAGCAGCTGCGTTCCGAAGTCCAGCACGGCGAGAACGATGTTCAGGCGGGCCGCTTCCCTGATCCCGACGACGTTCAGCAGCACGAGCAGGACGACCACGATCGAACCGCCGACGATGTCCCACGGGTTTTCGCGCAACGGGCCCCAGAAGATCGAGAGGTAGTGCGGGACGAAGAACGCCGAGATGGCGATCGTGATGATGTAGTTGAGCATCTGTGCCCACGCGGCGCCGAAGGAGACGAGCTCGTTGAACGCGTGACGGGCGAAGCTCGAGGAGCCGCCCGCTTCGGGGAAGCGAACGGTGCCTTCCGCGTATGTCGCAGCAGTGGCGGCGAAGATGAGCCCGCTGATGACAAACACGAGCGGCGTCAGCCCGAGCGCGATCCCGGCGACGAGGCCCAGCGCGTAGTAGATCGAGGAACCGACGTTTCCGTACGCAGTTGCGAAGAGCGCGGGAGTTCCGAGCACCCGCTCGAGCGTCTGCTGGCGCCGGCGCCGGCTGCGCCGCGGCGGCGGGGCTGTCTGCGGTGCCGCGGTGCTCACGGGAGGAGGCTAGAGGTTGGAGCGGCGAGAATGGCCAGGGTCTGACCCCGGCCTTACGGGCGGCCCGAACCGCAAGGGTCTGACCCCAGCCTTTACAGCCACCTGTTCGTCAGCCGTGGATCGAGACGATCAGGGGAATGATCAGGATCGCGACGATGTTGGCGATCTTGATCATCGGATTGATCGCAGGGCCGGCCGTGTCCTTGTACGGATCGCCGACTGTGTCGCCGGTGACCGAAGCAGCGTGAGCCTCGGAGCCCTTGCCGCCGAAGGCGCCGTCCTCGATCAGCTTCTTCGCGTTGTCCCACGCCCCGCCGCCCGACGTCATCGCGATTGCGAGGAAGAGCCCGGTGACGATCGTTCCGATCAAAAGGCCGCCGAGCATGCGTGCGTTGATGATCCCCACGATGATCGGGAAGAGGATGGGGATCAATGCGGGCAACAGCATCGCCTTGATCGCCGAGCTGGTGACGATGTCGATCGCGCGCCCATATTCCGGTCGGGTCGTCCCCTCCATGATCCCGGGGTTCTCACGGAACTGGCGCCGCACCTCTGTGACGACTTCTCCACCCACGCGGCCGACCGCTTGCATCGCAAGCGATGCGAACAGGAACGGCATCAGCCCGCCGATGAAGAGGCCGGCGATCACCCAGGCGTCGCTGAGGCTGAAGGTCGAGGTCAGGCCCTCGTCCGCGAGCCCGGTCGTGTACGAATCGAAGAGGACGAGCGCCGCGAGCGCGGCCGAACCGATCGCGTAGCCCTTCGTCACCGCCTTCGTCGTGTTGCCGACGGCGTCGAGCGGATCCGTGATCGCGCGCACGGATTCGTCGAGGTTCGCCATCTCGGCGATACCGCCCGCGTTGTCGGTCACTGGCCCGTAGGCATCGAGCGCGACGATCAGGCCTGTCATCGACAGCTGCGCCATGACCGCGATGCCGATCCCGTACAGCCCGGCGAAGTGATGGGCGATGAGGATCCCCGCCGCGATCACGATCACCGGCAGCGCCGTCGCCTTCATGCCGACGGCGAGACCCTCGATGATGTTCGTTGCGTGTCCGGTCTGGGACGCGGACGAGATCGACTTCACCGGCCCCCAGCGCGTTCCCGTGTAGTACTCCGTGATCGCGACCAGCAGGAATGTCACGACGAGGCCGACGAGCGACGCGCAGTAGAGGTCCGTGAAGCTGAACTTGCCGCCGTCGTAGGCCAGCGTCACCGGGATGAAGCCGATGGCAGAAAGCACGGTCGCGACGAGGACGGCCTTGTAGAGCGCGTTCATGATGTTGCCCGTCCGCCCGACGCGGGCGAACAGCGTGCCGATCACGGACGCGAGAATCGAGATGCCGCCGAGCGCGAGCGGATAGAGAGCGAGCCCGCTGGACGGGAACTGTGTGCCCAGCAGCATCACGGCGACCGCGGTCACGGCGTACGTCTCGAACAGGTCGGCGGCCATTCCGGCGCAGTCGCCCACGTTGTCACCGACGTTGTCGGCGATCACGGCCGGGTTGCGCGGATCGTCCTCGGGAATGCCCGCCTCGATCTTTCCCACCAGGTCGGCGCCGACGTCGGCAGCCTTCGTGTAGATGCCGCCACCGAGTCGCGCGAAGACCGAGATGAGCGACCCGCCGAAGGCGAGGCCGATCAGGTCGTGGATCGCCGAGTCGGCCGAGTTGCCGAACCAGCCCGTGAGGACCCAGTAGTACCCCGCGACGCCGAGCAGGGCCAGGCCCACGACCAGCATTCCCGTGACCGAGCCCGCGCGGAAGGCGACGTTCAGAGCCGGCTTGAGCCCTCCGCGCGCCGCCTCGGCCGTCCGCACGTTCGCACGCACGGCGACGTTCATCCCGATGAACCCCGCGCCTGCGGACAGGATCGCACCGACGAGGAAGCCGATCGCCGTACCCCAGCCGAGCTTGTTGTAGAAGCCGAGGAGCAGGAACGGCACGATCGAGACCGCGGCGATGGTCGTGTACTGCCGGCGCAGATAGGCGGCTGCCCCTTCCTGAACCGCCTTCGCGATCTCTCTCATCCGCTCGTTGCCGTCCGGGCGCCCGAGCAACCAGATGGTCAGCCAGACGCCGTACGCGATGGCGACCCCGGCGCAGACGAGCGCAAACAGCACCGGATGGTCGTTGAAGAAGCTCCCGACGATCAGCGTTCGTACCCCCTCACAAAGTCCGCGCCGAGTGACCTCGGCGCGGCGGCTTTTCTATCACATGGCGCCTGCTGGAGCGCCGTTTCAGCCTCAGGCGGCCGCTTCGTCCACGGCCGCGGGCTGCGCGAGCTCGAGCGGGGACAGGGTCCCGACGAGCTCGGGATGGGCGGTGCGAACGTGTAGATCGGCGTTCTCGAGAAGCTCCTCCTCGCCGTCCCCCCAGAGAACGTGGCCACAACCGCAGCGAATCACTTCGGCGATATCGAGAGCCATCTCACCGACAAGACGTCGCAGACCCAGCCGCTCTTCCTCCTCGTCACCCCTCGCCCTTGGCGGCGTCCGCGTACGCGAGCTGGAGGTTTGCAGTCACCTGCTTGAAGTCCCGCACGAGCTCTTCGCCTGCCGATCCCTCGAGCACCGGGAGGAGCGCACGAAGCGCCTCGATCGCGAGGCGAGCCTGCTGAAGGTCGCGGTCCGGCTCCGAGAGCCGGCGGTACCCGAGCGACGAGACCGTGTAGAGCGTCTGGACGAGTACATCCGAGACCTTGAGCGTCTTCAACTCCTCTTCGAGCTGCTTCAGGAGCTCGTCGTCCGACGGCGGCCGATTCTCGGTCACGAAGGCTCCCACAGCTCGAAGCGGTTTCCCTCGAGGTCGCTCGCCCAGGCGAACCGTCCGTACTCAATCTCCTCGACCCGATCGTCGACGTCGACACCCGCCGCACGAAGCTGGGCGAGCATGGCGTCGAGATCGCGGACGCGAAAGTTCACCATCAGGTGCTGTCCACCAGTCCCGAAGTACGTCGTGTCTGCGGGAAACGGCGCCCAGACGGTCTGATCGCCGTCCTTCGACGTGAACGTGGTTCCGTAATCCTCCATGTCGATGCCGAGGTGCTCGGCGTACCACGCACGCAGTGCGTCCGGATCATGCGCGCGGAAGAAGACGCCGCCGACCCCCTCGACCGCCTCACCCACCAACGCGCTCCCGCGGTCTGCGGACGAGCTCGGCGAAGACTTCGCGGTGCGAGCCGAGCTCGGCAATGCGCTCGTATTGCCGCTCGGCGGCGTTCGCCGCCGGCACAGCAAGGTAGGGCGCCGCACCGATCTCCTCGGCGACGGGAAGCACCCATTCGATCAGCGCCTCGATGCGCGCGCGAGCCGGGACGACTTCGCCGCGCTCGAAGTCGATCAATCCTTCTGTCAGTCCATACCTGATCGCACGCCACAGGTTCTCCTCGATGAGCCGGTGCGGCAGGTCCGGGAGCTTCTCCCCTTCGTCGAGCGCGCGCGCAAAGCGCGTCCCCAGCGCGTAGATCAACGCTGCCAGGGACTGTGCCTCCCGTAGGTCCGGCTGCGCGTCGCAGATCCGAACCTCGACGGTCGGGTATGCCAGGTGCGGCCGGACGCTCCACCAGATCTGCGTGTGCTCGTCGATCGACCGTGTCGCGTAGAGGAACCGGACGTACTCCTCGTACGCAGCCCAGCCGCCGAACGCGTCCGGAACACCGCAGCGCGGGAACAGCTTCGTGAAGATCTCGGTTCGGGCGGAGTGGAGACCGGTGACGCAGTCCTCGAGAAACGGCGAGCTCGCCGACACCGCCAGCAGCTCCGGCAGGACATTGCGGAATGCGTTGCATACGGCGACCGCGCGATCGGCGCCGCGAATGCCGATGTGGGCGTGGATGCCGAAGCTGTTGTTGCGCCAGACGACGTATTGCAAGAGCTCGTTGTTCCGCCGGTAGTGCGGCGTGTCGATGATGCGCTGGTCCTGCCAGCGGCTCCAGGGATGAGTGCCTGTAGAAGCGAGCCCGACTCCGAATCGGTCGGCGAGCTCCCCCAGCTGCACGCGGCGCTCGGCCATCCGCTCGGCCGCTTCTGCGAAGTTCACGCAACGGCCGGTCTTGACCTCGATTTCGGAGGCGATCAGCTCGCCGACGAGGTGCTCATCGAGCTCCGTTCCCGCCGCTCCGGCCTTGAGCTCCTCGAAGCGATTCGTCAACTCGAGCGTGTCGGGATCGAGCAGCGCGAACTCTTCCTCCACGGCGACCGTGAAGTCTTGTCCGTCCTCGAAAGCCTCGCGTGCAAAGCGGATCTGCTCCTCAGGAGCGAGTCGTTGCTGGTCACCCACTTCACCTAGCGTAAATGAAGCAATCCGGCTAACGGCCGCCGATTGGCTCGAGCAACCGTGTGGCGACACTCGTCCAGCTCCAGCGCCGCACGGCTGCGCGCCGGGCCGCGGCGCCGAGCTCCGAGTGCGCCGCTGGCGTCAGCGCGAGCAGCTCGTCGAGCTTCGCGGCGAGGTCGGCGACGTCGCCGGTCGTGAAGCTCGCCAGGTGCCTGTGTTCCACGGGATACTCGGCTTCCAGGCCCTCTGCGATCTCGGCAAGACCCGAGTGGCGGGCCACGAGCGGCGGCGAGCCGGCAGCCGCCGCCTCCGCCGCGACCATTCCGAACGCCTCCGGGAAGATCGAGGGAACGACCGTGACGTGGGCAAGCGGGAGCAGGTGAACGAGGTGGCGGTGCTCGAGCGGCCCGGTGAAGAGCGTCCCCGGTGGCGCGATCCGCTCCAGCTCCTGCCGGTAGTCACCGAAGCCGACGATCAGCGCGCGGGCGTCGACGCTGCGCAAAGCCTCGAAGAGGACGTGGACGCCCTTGTTGTAGAGGAGCTTGCCGAAGTAGACGACGGTCGGTTGGTCCGCGGCGAAGAACGCTGCGAGGCGCGCGGCATTGCCCTGATCCGGCTGGCGTTCGTTCGAGTTCGCCGGGTTCGCGGCATCGGCACGAGCTTCCTCCAACAGCCGCGGGAACGCCTCGTCGCGTGAGGCAGGGTGGAACTCTTCGACGTCGACGCCCGGCGGCACCTCGTGCACGCGGTCGACGTGGCCGACGACCTCCTCCAGAACGCTCCGGATATGCGCGGACCCGACGAAGACCGCCTCCGCGGGCGCCAAGCACTCGCGTCCCCACGCGGCGAGCTCCTCGTTGCCGCGCATCGAGTACTCGAGTTCCGACCCGTGCGCCTTCACCGCAAACGGCATCCCGCTGGCATAGGCGACCGGAGCCCCCATCAGCACGTGGTTCGCGAAAACCAGATCGACGGGCATCTGCGCGCACAACGCAGTTGCGTTGAGCGCGACGTAGCGCTGTCGCTCGGCGCGCGTGAAGTCCTGCAGCAACTTCGCCTCGACACCTTCGTAGCGGTCGAGCACGAAGACGGGAAGCAATCCGCCGATGTTCGGGCGGAACACTGTCGCTCCCCCGAGGTCGTAACGCTCGGGATGGGGCTCCTGGCAGACCACGACGACGTCGTGACCGGCGCGACTCCATTCCCGTGCAAGTGCACGCGTATAGACGTTCGACCCCGTTCCACCGAGCAGGTAGCCGTGCCAGAGCAGGATCCGCATGGCCCCGCCCGCGCGCCGCTACGTCAAGTAGAAGTAGAGCGCGTAGAGCAACTCGACGGCCGGGTTCGACGTGTGGACGGCCACATCCTGCGGCACGTCGAGCAGGGCTTCCGAGTAGTTGAAGATGATCCTGACGCCCGACTCGACAAGGTCGTCCGCAACGCGCTGCGCGTTGTCGGCCGGAACCGCGACGACACCGACGATGATGTTCTTTTCCCGGATCGCGTTCGAGAGGCGCGCGTAGTCGCTGACCGGCACGTTGCCGACCGGACGGCCCACCTTGTCGGGATCGGTGTCGAACACCGCGGCGATGTTGATCCCGTGCTCGGCGAAGATCGGCGAGCTCGCGATCGCCTGCCCGAGGCGGCCCGCCCCGATCAGTGCGATGTTGTGCTGGCCCTGCGTGCGGAGGATTTTGCGGATCTCCCCGAGCAGCGAGTCGATGTTGTAGCCCACCCCGCGCTTCCCGAACTTCCCGAACGCCGAGAGATCACGCCGGATCTGGGTCGCGTTGATGTTCGTGTAGTCGGAGATCTCCTGGGAGGAGATGCGCTCCTTACCCATCTTCTTCGCCTGCGTCAGCACCTGGAGGTAGCGGGACAGGCGCGCCGCCACTCCGACGGTCAAACGATCAGACACAGCCACCGGGCTCCTGGATTCGAGAGTTTGTGACAACCCGAACCCGTTGTATCACGCGACGCCGGGGGCGCGCGTAGGTCAACTTTGTGCCGCTACTTTGCGCCGAAACGCATCAGCATCGACGTAATAGACGAAAGCGCGCTCGCCGTCGATCTCCACGACCGGGAGCCACTCCCGATAGCTCGCCTCGAGCGCGGGATCGCCGTCGATCTCGATCTCCTCGAGGTCAAACGGAATCTGCTCCCGAATCTCGGCGATGATCCCACGCGCGCGCTCGCAGAGGTGGCAGCCCTTTGCGTGGTAGAGGACGACCTTCGCTTCGCTGAGCGCCGCCATCGTCCGCGAACCCCCGTGGTGTCAGGGATAGATGCCGCGCGTGGTGGTCGCCTCGGCGACGCGCTGGACGGCCAGGCCATAGGCGGCCAGACGCATCGACGCACTTCGGCTCTCCATCGTGGCCCAGGTCTCGTTGAACGCGCGCGTGATGATGTCGTTCAGCTTCGCGTTCACCTCGGCTTCCTTCCAGAAGTACTCCTGCAGCCCCTGGACCCATTCGAAGTAGGAAACGATGACGCCTCCGGCGTTCGCGAGGATGTCCGGGAGGACGAGGATGCCCTTCTCCTCGAGGATCTCGTCGGCGGTCGGCGTCACCGGGCCGTTGGCACCCTCGACGATGATCTTCGCCTTGACCTTGTCCGCGTTCTCCACGGTGATCACCTGCTCCAGCGCGCAGGGCGCCAGGACCTCGCATTCCAGCAGGAGCAGGTCCTCGTTCGAGATCGGCTCTGCGCCTCTGAAACCCGCCAGCGAGCCTGTCTCGCGCTTGTGCGCGATCGCGGCCTGCACGTCGATGCCGTTCTGGTTGTAGAGGCCCGAGGTCGAGTCCGAGACTGCGATCACCGTCGCGCCGTCCTCCGCGAGGAACTTCGCGAGGTAGGAGCCGACGTTGCCGAAGCCCTGCACCGCGACGGTCGTCCCTTGAAGCGAGATCTGCCGCTTGCGCACGGCCTCGCGCACGCAGTAGAGAGCACCGCGCGCGGTCGCCTCTTCGCGGCCGAGTGAGCCGCCGATCGTCAACGGCTTGCCCGTAACGACTCCGAGGACCGAGTGGCCTTTGTTCATCGAGTACGTGTCGAAGATCCACGCCATCACGCGCCCGTCCGTCCCGACATCCGGCGCGGGAATGTCCTTTTCCGGCCCGATCTCGTTGATGATCTCCGACGTGAAGCGGCGCGTCATCCGCTGCAGCTCGCCCTCTGACATCGTCTTGGGATTGCAGACGACGCCACCCTTGGCGCCGCCGAACGGGATTCCGGAGAGCGCGCACTTCCACGTCATCCACATCGCGAGCGCCTTCACCTCGTCGAGCGTGACGTCGGGGTGGTAGCGGATGCCGCCCTTCGATGGACCACGGGCGACGTTGTGCGTCACGCGGTAGCCCTGGAAGACCTGGGTCTTGCCGTCGTCCATCGAGACGGGAACCGAAACGGTCAGAGCCTTCTTGCACTCCTGGAGAACGTTCACGAGGTTGGGATCGATCGCAAATGTGTCGGCGACCTTCTTCAGCTGGGACTTCGCGATCTCGTAAGGGTTCTCGCGAAGGTGCGAGACGGGCGCGTCGACGGTGGTCACGTCAGCTCCTTTTTCCGCGCAAATGAGGGCATTTTTGGCTGGGCCGGGCCGGCGGAGCCTACTTGATCGTGAAACCGACCGTGCGGATCGTCGGCGGCCCGTCATCGGTCGCGAAGGCGACCAGCCTGAGCTGATAATCGCCGCTCGGGAGCACAGCGCCTGCCGGGTCGCGACCGGTCACCCCGAATGAATAGCGACCCGGGAGCACGTCGCGCAGGCGCGCAAGCAGTCCGACGCGACCGCCAACTGGGCTCCAGAGTTCGAGGTCGAGGCGAGACAACGGCAGCACGTCGGGCTCGCCTGCCGAACGCCGCACCGAGCCTGCGACGAAGCTCAGCAGCGCAGGCGCGGCATCCGAGGGCGAGAATGCGTGCGTCGAAAGGCGAACGGAGGCGAGGCCCGCCGGCACTCGCGGCCCGAACGTGATCGTCCACGGCACGCGAATTTCCCTGCCTGCGGCCGGCGTGACGATCACGACGCCTTCGGCCGGTGCCGTCCCTACGAGCTTGCTCGTCACTCGCACCCGAACATGGACCCGGATCGATCTTCCGGGGCCGAGCGACAGATGTTGCGGGCTGAGCTCGAACTGCAGCGCCGCGGCTCCCTCCCGAGCGACGCGCACGTCGAGCGAGAGGATGAGGCGGCGGAAGGACACGTTCCGCAGGACGAATACCTGATTTTCCGCGCGCCACCTTCGACTGCCGGCTCGTCCGAGCGCAAGCGAAGCAGGGCTCGCGCCCACCTCCGTTGCGGTCGCGCCCCCGAGGTCGATCAGGCCCACGCCCTGCGCTGTGACGGGATCGTCGGGAAGAGGTCGTGCCGCACCCACGAGCAGGCTCTTCAGAGCGTCCGCGTCGAGATAGGGACGCGCCTGCGCAAGCAGCGCGGCCGACCCGGCGACGAGCGCCGCCGCCGCGCTCGTCCCGTTGACCGTGCCGTAGCGAGCCGAGCCGTCGGCATTGGCCCCCGGCTCGGCTGTCTCGAGCGCGACGCCGGGCGCTACGAGCTCCGGTTTCACGCGTCCGTCGAACGCCAGGCCTGTCGACGAGAAGTGCATCACTCGCCCCTCGTCTGTATTCGACTCGGTCCGCACGGCGCCCAGGGACACCGTCGCCTGCACTCCGCTGCGAATCCTGGCCAGCAGGGTGTGCGCGACGTCCTCGGGAACGGAGACGGCCGGTATCGGCGCGCTCTCGTCGAGGCCGATCCCGCCTGCGGGCAGATCCGCCCCGTAGAACAGCACCGCGACGGCTCCTGCCTGGGCGGCGTTCGCGACCGATCCATTCGGATCGACTCCGGCAGGAAGAAGCGCTGCGCGGCCGGCGACGAGACTGGAGCCGCGACGGTCGAAGAAGTCGAGCAGCGGAACGGCTCCGCGATAGCCGGGGAGCCCGGTCGTCTGCGATCTCGGCGCGCCGATGCCGACATCGAGCGGGCGCGTCGGCGTGACCGCCCCTGCAAGCGGTCGCATCCCGTCGAGCTCGACGCGAAGTCCTGCGCGCAGCACGACACGCACCTGTCCGAAGCGTGGTCGTAGGTCCACTGCACCCACCGTCAAGACCGCCGGCGACCCGCCTGGGCCCGCGACGCTGCCGTACCCGGGTCCCGCTGGGCCATCGTTCCCAGCGGGAGCGACGACCAGCGTGTCGAGCCGCGTCGCACCGGCGGCGGCACGTGCAAACGGTCCGTCGGCAAAGGCGGCGAACGGCTCCGCGACGCCGACCAATGCGACACGCGCGGCATCGTGCGCATCGCCGTCGCCGTTCGGGTCGACGGCTCGCTCCAGACCGGCGAGAACCTGATCCGTACGTCCGTACACCGCCCAGCTCGCGGACGCGTCTCGCTGCCACCCCGCGACGCGGATCGGCAGCACCGTCGCACCGGGCGCGACACCGGCGAGAGCGCCGGGACCGCCGGAGCCGACGAGCAGGCCCGCCATCTCAGTACCGTGCCGCTCGAGCTGAGCCGGCTCGTCCGGGCGCGAAGCCGCCATTGCCCCTGCCTCGCCACCGACGATGTCGATCCCACTCGCGACACGGCCTCGCAGGAAGGGCTGAGCGCGATCGACGCCCGTATCGAGCAGAGCGATCGTCACGCCGCGGCCGTCCTTGTCGGAGAGCCCGATGTTGGGGCGCTCGCCGAACTCGGAGCTCGTCAGGAGTCGGGAGCTGAGCGAAGCGGGATACGCGGCGCGCACCGGATAGACGCCTGCGACCTCCGGGGCGCGTTCGAGCAGCGCGATGCCGCGCGCGTCGAACGCTGCCGAGAAGCCGTTGACGGTGCGCGTGTAACTGAATTCAGGTTGGACGACTACGCCCTGGACGCGCAGGCGTGCCACGAGCAGCTTCTGCGACGAGAGAGCGGTCTGCATCCAGCGGCGCTCCTCTTCGCTCGTGGCCAGGCCGCCGGCGAGACCGACGCGATCCGCCAGCGCCGGTGCCTTCAGCAGGACGATGACTCGCTGACCGACCGCGACGCGTGGCCGCTGTGCACCCGCGAGCCCCTGCCAGCTCGGCGCACCCAGCTGGACTACGCTCTTGCTGCGACCACCCCCCGCGGCGATGAGGACCGCCGTGACGACGACCGCGAGAGCCGCAAGCACGAGGGCGTTGAACGGCTCACGCGGTGGACGCGTAGGCATCGAGCGCAAGATAGCCGGGATACTGGATGGGGTTGCCGAACCGTGCGGCCGACGCGATCATGGCCGCGTTGTCGGTACAGAGCGCGAGCGGCGCGGCCGTTGCTTCGGATAATGCGGCCCTCAACTCGGAATTGGCAGCGACGCCCCCGACCACCGCGATCCTGGTCGCATCGATCTGCTCGGCAGCCTGTCGCGTCCGCTCCACGAGCGCGCGCACGATGGCGCGCTGATAGCTCGCGGCCAGATCGGCTCGGCGGCGTTCAAGCTCTTCTGCCGTGTAGTCCCTGGCGGCATACAAGAGGGCGGTCTTGAGGCCGGAGAAGGAGAAGTCGAGCCCGGGGACGCGCGCAACGGGAAATTTGTACGCGCTCGGGTCACCAGCGCGGGCGACACGGTCGATCTCTGCCCCTCCGGGATAGCCGAGACCGAGCAGGCGTGCGCCTTTGTCGAACGCCTCCCCCGCCGCGTCGTCAAGCGTCGCGCCGAGGACGCGGGGTTTGCCGGTGCGGTCCTGAACGTCGAGCAGCAGCGTGTGGCCACCGCTCGCCAGCAGGCATAGGAACGGCGGCTCGACCGGATCCGGCTCGAGATAGAGCGAGGCCACGTGGCCCTGCAGATGATCGACAGCGGCCAGCGGCAGCCGCCGTGCCCAGGCGATCGCCTTGGCGGCAGCAACACCGACGAGGAGCGCGCCGATCAACCCGGGGCCCGTCGTCACGCCCACGAGGTCGATGTCGTCGAGCGTCGTGCCCGAGTCGCGCAGAGATTCCTGCACGACCGGCGTGACGAGCTCCAGGTGACGGCGGGATGCAACCTCGGGCACAACCCCGCCGTAACGCGCGTGCAAATCAGCTTGCGACGAAACGACATTCGAGAGGATCCGGCCGTCCGGGGTGATCACCGCGGCCGCGGTTTCGTCGCAGGAAGTCTCGAGGCCCAGTATCAAGCGGGACGCGGCTCAGGATCGCGCCACATAATCAGCGCGTCCTCGCGATTGTCCGTGTAATAGCCGCGACGCACTCCGCGCGCCTTGAAACCCGCCTGCTCGTAAAGCTTGATCGCGACCTCGTTCGAGACCCTGACCTCGAGCGTGTACCCGCGACGTCCTTCTCCGCCCGTCAGCTCGAACAGCCGCTCGAGCAGTCCGGTTGCGACCCGCTTGCGCCGGTGGTCTGGCGCAACGGCGAGGTTCATCACGTGCCAGGCATCGACGTACCGCGAGATGATCAGGTAGCCGAGCAACTCGCGCGTGTCGGGCTCGAACGCGCCGAGCGAGATCGAGGACGGCTTGGCCAGCTCGCCCGCGAACATCGAACGAGACCAGGGCGTCGGATAGGAGTCGCGCTCGATCGTCTCGATCGCGTTCAGGTCGCGCAGCTCGAGGCGACGGAAGTCCACTCGGTTCGCGGTCGCGCTCATCGGCCGCCCCTTAGCCGATGAGCGGGGGAAGGGGCGTAAGGGGAAACCGGGAGGTTTCCCCCTGCGTTCTCCTCAGCCCACGCGGCGATCTCAGCGGCGCGGGGGCTGAGGCGATTCCTAAAGACGGGAGCTCGTGAGGGAAACATGGTTTCCCTCACGGGAGCGAACCGTAGGTGAGCGACGCGCTCATCTCGTGGTTTTATCAACGTCGGGGACTCTTAGGTACATCGGCTCTACAGCCTCGGCCGGGCCGAAGTCCCGGGCCAGCTCTGCGTGAAAGCGGGCTCGCGGGACGTGGCGCTCGTCCTGATCAGGCGGAATCTCGGCGCCGGCGGCTTCCAGCACCGAGCGGTAGCGGACGGCGCCGCTGCCCACGCAGACCGTTCCGGGTGCGGGCCGGAGCCCAGCCGGCGCCAGAACCCGAGGCTCGTCCTGGAGCACGAAGACCTCCCCGCGCCTCGCATCCACGACGGGCAGGGCACCCGGCGCGCCGGCTGCGAGTGCGTCGAGCGTCGAGACGCCGGCCACGGGCACGCCGAGTGCGAGGGCCAGCCCACGTGCGGTCGCCAGCCCGATGCGGACGCCCGTGAAGCTCCCCGGTCCGATCCCGACGGCAATTCCTTCGAGCTCGCGGGTGTGCGCGCCTGCCTGGCGCAACAAGGCGTCGACGTCCTCGAGCACGGTAACTGCACGCGACGTCCGCTCTCCCAGAACCTCACCGTCGGAGACGAGCGCGCTCGTCGCGACGTCAGTCGCCGTGTCGAAGGCCAGGATCAGCATCGTCCCGAATCGTGACAAGTCGCTGCTGTTCTTCGTCGCCATGCTCGAGCCGCACCTCGAATCGCGGCGGCGGCAAGACGCCTGCTCCCGCCTCCGGCCACTCGACGAAGACGACTGCGTCATCGAAGTACGGCTCGAGGTCGCCCCACTCCGCCGCGGAAACGCCGCGGAAGCGAAAGAGGTCGAGATGCGATACGTCGACGCGGCCCTTGTACCGGTGACCGATGGTGTACGTCGGGCTCGTGACTGCTCCTTCGACGCCTAGGGCACGGCACGCACCGCGGACGAACGTCGTCTTGCCCGACCCGAGCTCGCCGGAGACCGTCACGACGTCGCCCGGCCGGAGATCCGCGGCAAGCTTCGCGGCGACCTCTTCCGTCTCTTCCGGCGAGCGGGTTTCGATCAGAACAGCCCGAGCTGCACGGCGGGCTCTGCAACGACCGGAGCGACGTAGACGGGCTCCGGCGGAGCAACCTCCCGGCCCATCAACTCGGGCAACCTCGCGAAGTCCGACTTCAGCACCTCGAGCATGCGCGGCGTATAGAGCGCGGCGGCGGGATGATAGATCGGGTAGAGCAGAACACGACGCCCGCCGAGCGTCACCTCCTGCTCTTGACCGTGGACGCGTGTGATCCCGGTCGGGCGGCCCGAGAGCAGCTTCGTCGCGAAATTGCCGAGCGTCGCCACGACGCGCGGCTCGATCAGCTCGATCTGCCGCCAGAGATGCGACTCGCACGCCTGGATCTCCTCCGGCAGGGGATCGCGGTTGCCGGGAGGTCTGCATTTGAGAACGTTCGCGATGTACACCTCCTCGCGCGAAAGGCCGATGCCTGCGAGCAGTTGCTCGAGCAGCTTCCCGGCCGCCCCGACGAACGGCACTCCCTGCTTGTCCTCGTGGAAACCAGGCGCCTCGCCGACGAACATCAGATCGGCGTTCGGGTCGCCGGTGCCGAACACGACTTGAGTGCGGCCCGCTGCGAGCGCGCACTTGGTGCAGCCCGCAACCAGCTCGCCGAAAGAGCGAAGCTCGTCTGTGCGGGTCAGCTCAGTGACCGCAGCCACAGCTTCCGCCGCAACAGCCGCCGCCACTGGTGAATGCGCCGGTCTGCCCGGCGGTGCCGACCATCGAGAACGTCGAGAGCTGCCGGGCGACGTTGGTCGCGCCGCACTGCGGGCAGACAACCACCTGATCTCCCCGGACGAGCTCCTCGAAGTGCTCCTCGCACTTCATGCAGACGTACTCGTACATCGGCATCGCTCAGGCAGTTTAGGGGCACTGCCGGACGGGCGGCAACTGGGACTAGTACGAGCCCTTTACGGGCTTGCCGCCGAGCCTGCCGGAGACCGAATCGCTGGAGAACTTCAGCGTCCCGGCGACCGCGGCAGGCCCGGAGACGCGGATCGTGCCCTTGTAGGAAAGGGGCAATTCTCCCGGAACGAACGTGACTTTCCCGCTCAGCTGGACACCGCTGACAGAGCTGTAGCGGCTCAAGGTGAAGCTCAGCGCCTGCTGCGAGAGAACGAGCTTGCCGCCGTAGAGACCGCGGGGAGCAAAGGACGCCGAAGAGAGCACGATCTGCAGCCACGTCGACTCCGCCTCGCGCATCGTCCTTGCTGCAGCTGTCAGGGTGGCCTTCACCGTTGCCTTCGCCGGTCGTCGCGGAAAGGCGCCCATGATCTTTCCCACCGGTGGGACCCGCGGACAGGACGCCTGACGGAAGCTCGGGAGCTGCCCGAGGATCCACCGTCTGATCGCGTCGGCCGCACATCCCGAGAAGTCCGCCGTGGACACGCTGTGTCCGACGCCGGGCACCGTGATCAACTGGCCCTGCGGAAACGCGGAGATCACGGCGACCGCGTTCGCAACCGGCGTCCGCAGATCGAAGCCGCCGTTGACGGCCAGCACCGGCACGTTAGGCAGCGGTCCCGCCCCCAGCGGCGCATTGCCGGTCGGCGTCGGCCACTGCTCGCAGAAGTAGGCCGTCCCAATGCGGGCCGCCCAGTTCCCGAACGGTCCGACGCTTCCGGGTGGGAAGGCTCCGATGGTCGCATCGAGGATCGCCTGGCGAGCAGCAGGTGGAGTGTCCGGAGCGAACGGGAAGCGACCATCTGCGCAATTCGTCGCGGCATAGAGGCCGAAGCTCAGATCTTGTGCGGGCAGCAGGCTCGTCCGCAGATCGAGGTCGTAGAGCCGCAGCAACGGACGCGTGTTCCCGAGCAGGGCGGCGTGAACCGCAGCCGGCGCCTCGGCGGCAAGGCCGGGAGAGAGATCCGCATCGATGATCATCGAGATCAGCTGTTCACCATTCATGTGCAGAGCGCGCAGCTTCCCGTTGGGCGCAATGACCGTTCCCTTCACGGGACGAGCCTCGAGTCGATTCGCGAGCTTGACGACGTCGCCCGCGAAATCCTTGGTTGCTCCGCGGCAGATGCCGCCCGCACAGAACGCGGTGAGCGTGCCCGGCATCTCTTTGAGGACGTTTCGCTCGAAGGGGTCGGGATACGTCGGCACGACAACCGAGTCCAGGACGATCCGCTCGACTGCGTCTGGATGCGCCAGCGCGTAAGCGATGGCGAGCTTGGTTCCGTACGACACTCCGAAGAGCCCGATGCGCCCGACCCCCAAAGCAACGCGCACCGCCTCCATGTCTTCTGCGTGGTCGCGCGTCGCATAGAATTGCCGCCCCGGTCCGATGATCGTGGCGCAGTCGCTGGCGAGCGCCGCGTCCTGTTCGATCGTCTTCAACATCGAGGTCTGCAGCGCCGGGCAATCGATGAGGCCGGATTTCCCGGTCCCTCGATTGTCGAATGCCACGAGCGTGTAGCCGGGGAACATGGTCTGCAGATCCTGGGCGGCGCTCGCAGAGCCGAGACTGTACGCACCTGCCGATCCCTGCCCGGGACCGCCCGCGATCAGGAACATCGTCCCTCGCGGCAGCCCACTCGCCGGCAGGACCTCGACGTGGAGCGGGATCGTGCCGGGCACGACGCCGCTCCGATCCAGCGGGACGTCAACCGTCGCGCACTGGACGCCGTCCGTGGACTGCGGACACGGCGAGAGGGTGACCGCCGCGCGCGCCTGGCCGGGTACGGCCAGCACAAGGGCGACGGCAAATCCCAGGAGGAGACGACGACCCACCAGGCACGGCAGGGTAGCAGTGCCCGTGTACCCTTCTACTGCCCGGTATCCGCTACGGAACTGGAGCTTCGAGTGTTCGAGAGCGTCGAGGTCATCGGTTCCGGCCGCGTCGGCGCGGCCGTCTCGGCTCGCCTGCGCGAGCGCGGAGTCGCAGTAGGCGACGAGGGTCAGCTGGCCCTCCTCTGCGTGCCTGACGGCTCGATCGCCGAAGTGGCTGCTGCGCTCCCGGAAGGCCCGTGGGTCGCGCACGTCTCAGGAGCGACGCCTCTGTCGGCACTCGATCCGCATCGCCGCCGCTTCTCGATGCATCCGCTTCAGACGTTCACACGCGCGCGCGGGCCCGAGCAGCTCGACGGAGCCTGGGCGGCCGTGGCGGCCGAATCGGAAGAGGCGCGGGTTGCCGGTTTCTGGTTGGCGGAAACCCTTGGGCTGAGGCCGTTCGAGCTCGCCGACGACGTGCGTCCGCTGTACCACGCCGGCGCCGCGATCGCGTCGAACTATCTCGTCACGCTGCACGCGGTGGCGTCCGAGCTCTTCCGCGCCGCCGGTGCGCCTCCCGAAGCACTCGTTCCGCTGATGCGCAGGACTATCGACAACGGCTTCGAGCTGACCGGGCCGATCGAACGCGGCGATTGGGAGACGGTGGAGGCGCATCGGCGCGCGATCCGCGCGGCGAGGCCCGAGCTCGAGCCCTTGTACGACGTGCTGGCCGACGCGACGGCGGAATGAAGACGCTGCGAACGATCGGGGAGGTGCGTCAGACGCTCGCCGGCAACGGGCCCGTCGGGCTCGTGCCGACGATGGGCGCCTTCCACGAAGGGCATCTCGCACTGTTCCGCGCCGCGCGCGACGAGTGCGAGACGGTGCTCGTGTCGCTGTTCGTCAACCCGCCCCAGTTCGGCCCCAACGAGGATCTTTCGCGCTACCCACGGGACGAGGCGCGCGACGCGGAGTTGGCAGAGGCGGCAGGCGTCGACATCCTGTTCGCCCCTTCAGCCAAAGAGATGTACCCGGACGGGTACGCGACATGGGTCGACGTCGCGGAGACCGGAGCCGAAGGCATTGCCAGACCCGGTCACTTCCGGGGGGTCGCGACGGTGTGCCTGAAGCTCTTCAACATCGTGCGGCCGCGGGTCGCCTACTTCGGCCAGAAGGATGCGCAGCAAGTTGTGCTCTTGCGTCGAATGATCCGCGACCTGGACGTCGATCTCGATCTCCGCGTCGTCCCGACGGTTCGTGACGCGGACGGCCTGGCCCTTTCCTCTCGTAACGCCTACCTCTCGAAGTGGGAGCGTCGGCATGCGCTCGCGCTGCCGCTGGCGCTCGAAGCCGGCCGCTCCGCGCATGTCGAGGGGTCCGACCCCGTGGCCGCAGCCAGGGGAGCCCTCAACGGGCTCGAGCCGGACTACATCGAGGTGCTCGATCTCGACGGCGTCAAGGTTCTCGCCGCCGCAGCACGAGTCGGCTCCACTCGCTTGATCGACAACGTCATTCTGGAAGGAGACCTGAAGTGACAACCCGCCCGCGCAAGCCGGCTCCGAACACTCCTGGGCCCGGGAAGCTTCCACTTCCCGAACTGGACGACCTCAAGCGCCGCGGCGAGAAGATCGCCATGGTCACGGCCTACGACGCGCCGAGCGGCCGCATTGCCGACGCAGCTGGGGTCGACATCATCCTCGTCGGCGACTCGGCGGCGATGGTCGTCCTCGGCTACGACTCGACGGTCCCCGCGTCGATGGACGAGATGCTGATGCTGACGGGCGCCGTGACTCGCGGTGCGCGCCGTCCACTCGTGATCGCAGACATGCCGTTCGGCTCGTTCCAGATCTCGGACGAGGAAGCGCTCACGAACGCGATCCGTTTCGTCAAGGAGGCCGGCGCCGACGGCGTCAAGCTCGAAGGGGGCGGACCGTCGGTCTCGCGGGTGCGCGCTCTCGTCGGAGCAGGCATTCCGGTGATGGGGCACATCGGCCTGACGCCTCAGTCGGCCACCATGCTCGGGGGTTTCAAGGCGCAGGGCCGCTCCGCCGAAAAGGCCCGGGCCCTGCTCGCGGACGCGCGGGAGCTCGAGTCGGCCGGCTGTTTCGCACTCGTGCTCGAAGCGGTACCGGCGCCTGTGGCAAAACAGATCACAGCGGTGCTCTCGATTCCCACGATCGGGATCGGCGCAGGCGCGGACTGCGACGGGCAGGTGCTCGTCTGGCACGACCTGCTCGGCCTCTACGACGGGCACGCACCGCGGTTCGTGAAGCAATACGCAAACCTCGCCCCGGAGATCACGGCCGCACTCAGGCAATACGTCGACGATGTTCGGAGCGGCTCCTTTCCGGAGGAGCAGCACACGTATGCGATGCCGGACGAGGAGCTCGCGGTGTTCTCAGAGGGCGTAGAGCACGCTCACCGCGACGGCTAGCCCAGCAGCAATCGCGGCGGCGAACCCGACACCCGCCAGCGAGCGGCTCCAACTCCACCCGTGCACGGTGCGGACGCCGATGACGAGCAACACGACCGCCCACACGACGAACGCGTAAAACACCCAGGCGAAGAAGCTTCCAATGCCGTGGCCGTCCGCGCCGCCGGTCCGGAAGAGGTCCCAGCCGTAGACCGCGATCCGGATCGGCCAGTAGACGAGCAGCGCAAGTGCGATCGGCGCGACGGCGAATGCCAGGAGATGCCTTGCCCGGCGGAAGCTGCCGCGGCCCCCGAGCTTCCGGAGCGCGACGTGCAGCACCTTTCCGACCACGAAGTACAGCGTGAATCCGTAGAGCCCGCCGGCGAGAAACGCCCATACGGTGAGCAGCGTCCCGTCGATCTGCACGTCGTCGAGCAGCGTGCTCGCGACCGTCGTCGCCAGAACCGCTGCGATTCCCGCGAGCCAGACGATGGAGCCGACAGCGTCCTGGCGTGCCTCCGCGACCTCGTCCGAGTCGTCACGCAGAGCTGCGAACACCTGTCGCGGGCTCTGCAGGACGAGGACCGCCCGGAGGAACCACTCCTTCTGGTCGCCGCGCGACTCCGCCCGCGCGACCACCTCAGGCCGCGACCGCAGCCTTGGGCAGCACGTGCCGGAGGAATTGCCCGGTGGCCGACTCGTCGACCTCGGCGATCTGCTCCGGCGTGCCGGTCGCGATGATCTCGCCGCCGGCCTCGCCGCCTTCGGGACCGAGGTCGATGATCCAGTCGGCCTGCTTGATCACGTCGAGGTTGTGCTCGATCACGAGCACGGTGTTTCCCGAGTCGACGAGTCGCTGCAGCACGTCGAGCAGCTTCTCGATGTCCGCGAAGTGCAGACCGGTCGTCGGCTCGTCGAGGATGTAGAGCGTCTTACCGGTCGCGATCTTCGAGAGCTCGGACGAGAGTTTCACGCGCTGCGCCTCGCCACCGGAAAGCGTCGTCGCGGGCTGCCCGAGCTTGATGTAGTCGAGCCCGACGTCGTGGAGCGTCTGCAGCCGCCGCCGCAGCTTCGGGATCTTCGCGAAGAATTGCAACGCTTCCTCAACGGACATCTCGAGCACGTCGGCGATCGACTTTCCCTTGAAGCGCACTTCCAGCGTCTCGCGGTTGTAGCGCGCGCCCTTGCAGGTCTCGCAGGGGACATACACGTCGGGCAGGAAATGCATCTCGATCTTGATCTGGCCGTCGCCCTTGCACGTCTCACAGCGTCCACCCCGGACGTTGAACGAGAACCGTCCCGGCTTGTACCCGCGGACCTTTGCCTCGGGCGTCATCGAGTAGAGCTCGCGGATGTGGTCGAAGAGCTTCGTGTAGGTGGCCGGGTTCGACCGCGGAGTGCGGCCGATCGGCGACTGGTCGACCTCGATCACCTTGTCGAAGACCTCGATCCCTTCGACCGATTGATGGTCGCCCGGCTTCGTCCGGTGCCGGTGCAGCTTGTTCGCCAGCGCCTTGTGGACGATCTCGTTCACGAGCGTCGACTTGCCGGAGCCCGAGACGCCGGTGACGACCACGAACTTCCCGACCGGGAACTCGACGTCGATGTCCTTGAGGTTGTGCTGGGTGGCGCCCCGCACCCAGAACGACCCGGTGTCCTCCGTCCGGCGCTCCGGCACCGGGATCACGCGCGCACCCGAGAGGAACTGACCGGTGACCGAATTCTTGGTGCGCTCGACCTTGGCCGCCGTCCCCTCGGCGACGACGTGGCCGCCGTGCTCCCCTGCGCCGGGCCCCATATCGACGAGCCAGTCGGACGAGCGCATCATCTGCTCGTCGTGCTCGACGACCAGCACGGTGTTGCCGAGGTCGCGCAGGCGCTCGAGGGTTCCGATCAGCTTGTTGTTGTCGCGCTGGTGGAGGCCGATTGACGGCTCGTCCAGGATGTAGAGCACGCCGACGAGTTGCGAGCCGATCTGCGTCGCCAGCCTCAGACGTTGCGCCTCTCCGCCCGAGAGCGTCGCCGACGCTCGGTCGAGCTGGAGATAGCCGACCCCGACGTTGTCGAGGAAAATCAGGCGTTCGCGAATCTCCTTCACGATTCGCGCGCCGATGAGCTGCTCGGTCTCCGTGAGCTCGAGCCGGTCGAGGAAGTCGAGCGCGCGCGTGACGGACATCTGCGTGAACTCGTGGATGTTCTTGTCCCCGACCGTGACTGCGAGCACTTCGGGCTTCAGGCGTGCCCCGTTGCACACGGGGCACGGACGGAAGGACATGTACTCCTCGATGCGCTCGCGCTGGGTGCCTGAGTCGGTTTCGCGGTAGCGCCGCTCGAGGCTCGGGATGATGCCCTCGAAGGCGAGCATGTAGGAGCGGCGACGGCCCATCCGGTTGCGGTAGCTGACGTACACGCGCTCGCCTTCGGTCCCGTAGAGGAAGAGATCTTCTTCTTCCTCACTCAGGTTTTCCCACGGCTCGTCGAGCGGGATCTCGTAGCGCTCGGCGATCGCCTGGATGACCGATTCGTAGAAGCCCGAATTGCCGACCGACCACGGGACGAGCGCGCCTTCGGAGATCGAGAGACTGGTGTCGGGAACGAGCAGGTCCGGGTCGATCTCCTGCTGCGCGCCCAGGCCGGTGCAGCGCGGGCACGCGCCGTGCGGCGAGTTGAAAGAGAAGATCCGCGGCTGCAGCTCGGGAAGCGAGACGCCGTGGTCGGGACACGCGAACTTCTCGCTGAAGAGCAGTGACCGGTCCTGGTCGACAAGGTCGATCGCGACGAGCCCTTCCGCCAGCTGAGCCGCGGTCTCCACCGACTGCGCAAGCCGCGTGCGGAGGTCCGGCTTCATCGTCAGCCGGTCGACGACGACCTCGATCGTGTGCTTGTACTTCTTGTCGAGCGGAATCTCTTCCTCCAGCAGGTGCTGCTCGCCGTCCACCTTCACCCGCGTGAACCCCTCGTTGCGCAGCTCCTCGAAGACGTCCTTGTACTCGCCCTTGCGGTCGCGGACGACCGGCGCGTTGACGGTGAACTTCGTCCCCTCCGGCAGTTGGAGGATCTGGTCGACGATCGACTCCTGGGTCTGGCCCGTGATCGGCTTCCCGCAGACCGGGCAGTGAGGCCGACCGACCCGGGCATAGAGCAGGCGCAGGTAGTCGTAGATCTCGGTGACCGTGCCGACGGTCGAGCGAGGGTTCCGGGAGGTCGTCTTCTGGTCGATCGAGATCGCCGGCGAGAGCCCTTCGATCGAGTCGACGTCGGGCTTCTCCATCATCTGGAGGAACTGGCGCGCGTACGCCGAGAGGCTCTCGACGTAGCGCCGCTGGCCTTCCGCGTAGATCGTGTCGAAGGCCAGGGACGACTTGCCGGAGCCCGAGAGCCCGGTGATGCAGATCAGCTTGTTCCGGGGCAGCCGGACGTCGATGTCCTTGAGGTTGTGCTCCCGGGCGCCGTGGACGACGAGCTCTTCTTGCGCCATAACCGGCCCAGTTTAGCTAGGTGGATCGGATCGAACAAGTGTTCGTTTAGGGTCAGACAAACCCGCTCGGGGAGCGGAGAAACGAGTCAGCCACTGAGCCGCTCGACCAGGCCGTAGACCCGTCGCGGCTCGGGCACGTAATCGATCTCCAGGTCGCCGGCGACGATCGTCCCGTAGCCCATGAATCGCCCCGGAAGACTTTGCTCGATCTCGACCGCCCCCAGTCGCGAAAGGCGTACCGCGGCTGCTCGGCGCTGGAACGTCCCGTGCACGACGAACAGCTTCTCCGTGGTCAGGACGACGCGCGTCCGCTCCCACATCCAGACGGCCCGGAGCGCGATGCCGGCGCCCCCGGCTTGGAGCAGAACGCCTGCGATCGAGGCCGGCCAGCCGATCGCCATGCAACCGAGGCCGACGGCCGCGAGGCCGAGAGCGCGCACGAACGGGCCGGCGAGCACGACCACATGGCGGCGCTCGTCGAGACAGACCCGTTCCCAGCCCGAAGTGATCATCGCGTTTGCCGCTTTCGCCGGACGGCGAAGGATCCCTGGTCATGAAGGAAACAGCGAAGACACGGCGACCATGCTCTTCCCGGCCAAGGACGCCGAGACGTAGGACTCAGTGGCCCAGAGCCACCAGGTCAGGCGGCGAGCGCCGAGACGATCGCCGCTTCGAGGTCGCCGAGGCGGAAAGGCTTGATCAGGTGCGCAACGGGGCCGAGTGCGCGAGTCTCTTCGCTCGGCGGGGAGATGCTCGTGCAGATGATCGGGAGAGCCTCGAGCCGGCGACGTAGCCGGGCCGCCGCAGCCAGGCCGTCCGCAGAGGCCGGCTCGAGGATCATCACCGCAGGCGCGTCGTCGCTGGTCAGCTCGCCGTGACCGACCGGCTCGTGGCCGGCCCTCCTGACGACCGCCTCTAGCAGGACCCTGAGGTCGGGATGGGGCTCGCTGATCAGGATCCGTGCCATGCCCTCAGTGTCGGCGGGGCTGGTAGGGAACCCGCTTTCGGGCCAGTATGAGAACGGTATGAATGCCGCCCGGATTCTCGTGATCGACGACGATGCCGACATCCGGGGTCTCGTTGCCGCCTTGCTCGAGCGTGCCGGGCTCGCGGTCGAGCAGGCCGAGGACGGGCGTTCCGGTCTTCGCGCCCTGCACAAGACTCCTCCCGATCTCGTCGTGCTGGACGTGTCGATGCCGGACCTCGACGGCTGGCAGACGCTCGAGCGGATCCGGGATCTCAGCGAGGTACCTGTTCTGATGCTGACCGCGCGCGGAGAGGAGCTCGAGCGAGTGCGCGGGCTTCAGGCGGGTGCCGACGACTACGTCGTCAAACCGTTCGGGAGACAGGAGCTCGTGGCGCGAGTTCAGGCACTGCTCCGACGCGCCGGCCGAGAGGCGGCCGAGCAGCAGGAGCACTATGTCGACGATCGCTTGGCGATCGACTTCGCGCAACGCGCGGTCACCTTCGAGGGCGGAGCGGTCTCGCTCACGCCGCTCGAATTCAAGTTACTCGCGGCCTTCGTCCGCCACCCACGCCAGGTGCTGTCCCGGGACCAACTGCTCGAGCTGGTCTGGGGAGACGCGTACGGCGTCTCAGGCGACCAGGTGAAGCTGTATGTCGGGTACCTGCGCCGCAAGCTGGCGCCCGAAGATCCCGCGGCAACTCCGATCGAGACGGTTCGCGGTTTCGGCTACCGGTACAAGCCCGGTTAGGACAACAGCTCGGCCACGCGCGCCGCAAGCTCGCGCGGGCTGAAAGGCTTCTTCACGTACGCGCTCGCACCGGTCGCAAAACCCCGCTTGACGTCGGCCTCCTGTGCCTGTGCGCTGAGCAGCACGACAGGCAGCGCGGTCGTCTCCGCGTCGGCGCGCAGGCGGCGCAGCACCTCCAGGCCGTCGACGTGTGGCATCGTGATGTCCAGCACGGCGAGGTCGGGCCTGCGCGTGCGAACGCTGGCGAGCGCCTCCTCGCCGTCGGCCACCGCCACGACCTCGTGACCGGAGCGCTCGAGCACCGCTTTGACCAGCGCGAGGATGTCCTCGTCGTCGTCGGCGACGAGAATCAGCCGTTGTCCACTCACTCGCGTGCCCCGGCCGGCAGCTCCACACGGAACGAGGTTCCCTCACCGAGTTCGCTACGGACCGAGATCGAGCCGCCGTGTGCTTCTACGATTGCCCGCGCGATGTAGAGGCCAAGGCCGGTGCCGGGAATCTGCCGGTCGGAGGCCGTCGCGGCGCGGAAGAAACGTTCGAAGAGGCGCCGCTGCTCCGCGGAGCCGATCCCGATTCCGGTATCCCTGACCTCGAGCCGCACGACGCCGTTCACCGGCGTGAGCGAGACGCGAACGTCGCCTCCCGCAGGCGTGAACTTGATTGCGTTCGAGACGAGGTTGTCCATCAGCTGGAACATCCGGCCCCGGTCGGCCTGCACAGCCGGAACGTAACTCGCCTCGCAGGTGAGCTCGATGCCTCCGGCCGCGGCACGCGGCTCGGCCTCCCGGACGGATTGTCTGACGACGGCGCCGAGGTCGAGCTCCCCTGGATTGAGATCCAGCTGGCCGGCCTCGAGCCGCGCGACGAAGAGCAGGTCGTTCACGAGGCGAAGCAGACGGTCGGCGTTGCGATCGACGATATCGAGATACCCACGCTGCTCCTCGGTCAGGTTGCCGTCATCGAGTGTGAGCTCGAGGTACCCCATGATCGACGTCAGCGGCGTCCTGAGATCGTGGGAGATGAGCGCAACGAATTCGTCCTTGACCCGGTCCGCTTCGAGCAACTGCTCGTTCTGTAACGCGAGCTGACGCTGGGCGGACTCCGACTCGGCACGCGCGGCCTTCTCGGCTCCCCGGAGGCGATCGAGTGACCGGATCAACCCGGCGAGCCTCACGAGAACCAGCGCGGAGAGTGTCGCCGACCCGACCGCCAACGCGACCGCGTCCACCGGGCGATCGGTCACGCGTTCCAACAGGAGAAGGATCGGAGCGGTCGCGACGGCTGCGCCCAGCACGACCAACCTAGTGGTGCTGAGACTTGGCCCACGCGAGGCTCTGGGCGATGAGAGGTTACGCATCGACGGGGTAAGAGCCGCAACGCCCCAGAGGACGTACGACAGGAGCCAGCCGACATCCAGCGCCGACGCCCCCGAGGCGCTTTCCGGCGTGATGCCGTAGACCTCGTCGACGATGAGAAGCAGAACGATGCTCGCCGCCAGGTAGCGGTACGCGACGGTGCGCCACGTCGGTGTCAACGCGAGGAAGGCCAGCGACGCGAGGAGCAGTACGTCCATTGCCGGATACGACAGCGCGACGATGTTTGCCACCCAGTCGCTCGAGCCCTCCACCAACGGCTGCATGACGAAGATCCATTGACAGATGCCGAATGCGACCGTGAGGAGCGCGGCATCCACGATTCCGACTCGGCGATCGACCGGACGAACGCACAGCACGAGCAGTACGAGCCCGGCTGCCAGAAACGGGTAGCCCGCGAGATAGAAGACGTCGGCCAAGGACGGAATCGGCGGATCGCGATGCCAGACCGAGGCGTAGAGGTTGAAGATGACGTCGCCCACGGCGAAGGCCATCAGTCCCGCGGCGAACAGGTACCACGCCACGGCAAGCGATGGACGATGCTTACGCGTGCCCACGACGACCGCCACCGCCGAGCTGACGCCGATCAAGTCATAGAGGAACGATTGCCCCAGGCTGTCCCACGGCAGCAGGAAGTACAGCCCGATGGCTGCGAGGCCCGCGACGAGATACACCCGCGCGAGCGGCATGGTGCGAAGACCGGCGGCAGTCACAGCTCTCTGCGATGCCTATCGGCAACGGGTGTCGATTCGATTAACGCGTGTCGCTGTACGTCAGCGTCGTCACCGCGCTGGTGTTGCCGGCGGCATCCGTCGCGGTGACCGCGTAGGTCACGCTGATGGGCGGATTGGGCTTCCCGTTCACGATCGCCACAGTGGCGGAATACGAGCCGGCACCGTTCGCGTTCGCGGCGTACCCGGCCGTTGGTGCAGGCGCCGTCTTCGTGACGCTGATCGAGGCGTTCGCCTCAGCCGTCCCCGCTACGACGTCCGCCACATTGTTGTTGTCCGTGTAAGAGGCGGTCGGCGCTCCGGGAGCCACGGTGTCCTTGGTCACGGTCACGGTTCGAACCGCCGAGACGTTCCCGGCGAGGTCCGTCGAGATGACCGAGAGGGTCAGCGTGCCGTCGCCGAGTCCGGAGACGTTGATGCCGTTGAAGTTGACGGTGCCTGCGCCGGGCGACCCTGCATGCGTCGTCGTCACGGTCCCGCCGAGCGTGGCGGTCAACTGGACGACGTCGGTCGTCAGGGAACCGGCCGGAAGCGCAACGGCGACGGAGATGCTGGAGGAGTTCGCGGAGTTGACGTAAGCCGACCCGGCGCCCCCGCCGTTCGTGAGTGTGATCGAGGTCGCCTGACCCGGAGCCGTCGCGTCCGCAGTGACGCTCACGATCGTGCTGTCGAGGCTGTCGAGCACGGGTGTCCCGCTCGAGACGGCATGGATCTTGTACGTGTAAGCCGTTCCGTCGACCGTCGCGGTGTCGCTGTATGTCAGCGCGGCTTGCGGAGTCGCGGTGAGCTTGGTGTAGGCGCCGCCGTTCGAGCGGTAGACGTCGTAGCCGGCGAGGTTCGTCGTCGTGGTCGACGCGCCCCAGGACAGGTCGATGCGGCCGGCCGGCTTCTGCGTGCCAGTCGGGGCGCCGGGTGCCTGGGGTGCCTCGTCGACGTGGAACGAGTAGTCGCGATAGAGCCAGCTCGTTCCGGCGAGGCCGAGGCGGAATGTGCCGGTCCCTCGCCCCGCGACGGTCGTCGACGTCGTGACGCTCAGTGTCGTGGAGGCGCCCGCGGCCAGGACGACCGAAGTGCTTCCGCTCGACGCGAACACAGCGGACGCGACCTGAGGGACCGACGAGAGAGTCAGCGTCGCGGTTCGCGTCGCGCTGCTGACGTTCGTAATCCGGAAGACGTTCGAGAAGGTTCGGGCCGACGGCACCGTGCCGAGGTCGATCGAGAGCCCGTCGACATCCCCGGCGGCAACGGCGGTCGACGTGCCCGGCTGTACGTCGGTGCCGGGTGAGACCGAGAAGTAGTTTCGCAACGCGTCCGCCGTGATGCCGTTCGACGGCGCGGCCAGCGAGCCGGTGAACGCTGCCGAGCTCAGTTGCGTGAAGAGCCCCGCGGCTGCAAGAGAGACACAGGCGATGACGACGAGCTTGCGCATGGGGTTACGCGCCGGCAGGCGCGGCGGCCTCCTTGCGCCAGATCCGAAGCAGCACGCCGACCAGCAGCGAGAGAGCTGCCAGGCAGATCAGAAGGCTGCGCACCTCGCGCGTATGGGCGTAGAACAAGATGTAGCCGGCGACCGGCACGCCGAACGAGACGCGGCCGACCTGTCCCGTGAGGCGGATCGTCCAGGGGTCGCGGCCGGGATTCGCATCGCCCTTCGTGCGATAAGCGAGCCCGTGCGGAGTCTGAAGGATGTGGATAACGCGGTGTGTCACGAGCCGGCCCTTGACGTATGGATCGGAGAACGTGATCACGTCGCCGACCCGCACGTCCTTCGAAGGAATCGCGCGATCGAGCACGAGACCGCCGATGGGAATCGTCGGCCGCATGGAGCCGGAATAGACGGCCACCGGCTTGTAGCCGACAGCCGTGAGGCCGACGTACGCAGCGGCGAAGGTGACGGCGGCCCCCGAAAGGAGGCCCACCGTCACCTTGCTCGCCGTCTTGATGAAACGCCGCACCGTTCGTCCTACGCCTGAGTCGCTGACCAGGTGAACGTCGTGCTGGCGGCCAGGCCCTGGAGGACGTTGTCGCCCGCGTCCGTCCCGGTCGTCGGGAAGGTGACGTGGAAGTAGAAGGTGTGGGCGTCGCCCGCAGCGAACGTCCCCAGAGCGGCTGAGCTGACTCCACTCAGCGACCCGTCGTAGAGGGGGCTGACGCCGTCGACGTCCTTGTACACCTTCAGGTTGAGCTGGCTTGCGAGAGGCGCGCTACCGGTCGTCGAGCCCGACAGCGAGTACACGCCGGCGAGGGTTCCGGTATTCGTGATCGTGATCGTGCCGGTGGCCGAGTCGCCGATCTTCATCGCCGAAGCGTTGAAGATGGCACCGGAGCCCGAGCGGGTCATCGAGAGCGTGCCCGAGGCGAAGGCGTTGGATGCGATCGCAGTCGGGCTCGCGGTGAAGTTGGCGAAGGTTCCCCCCACCGCCGCAACGGCAAGAACAGAGACGGCCGCCAGGCTGAGAAGGATCTTCGACAGTGGGAGGTTCTTGAGCATCTTGCGTGTCAGTCCTTTCGGGTTGGTTGACACGCTCAGCATCGGCCCGCCAGGAATGGGGACGGCCTGCTCCTAGGAATGATTCCGGTAGGAACCGACCCGGGCGAAAGCGAAGCTTTCGCCCGGAGGCCGCTAGGCCTTGCGCCAGCGGCCGAAGATCAAGCCGCCGAGGGTGAAGCCGAGACCAAAGGTGCCGATGGCGAAGCCACCGATCGCGAGGGACTTGCGCCAGGTCGAAAGTCGCTGCCAGCGGCCGAGCGCCTCGCGCTCTTCCGTCGTCAGAGGCTCCCCTCGGCGCTGCTTGCGGATCGCGCCGCCCGCCCGGAGACCGAGATAGAGGTCGTCGAAAATCTCGGCAGACTCTTCGGTCACGCGGGTCAGACTATAGCCTCCACCGGCCGTGCTTACACGTGTTTTACACATCTCCGACCTCCATTTCGGAGCCGGTGACGATGCGGCGATCGAGCGGGGTGCGCCGGTCTTGATCGAGCGGTTTCAGCCCGAGCTCGTGATCGCGAGCGGGGATCTCAGCCATCGCGGCCGCGAGGGCCAGCTCGCCGAGTCGGCTCGATTCCTGCGCAGCCTTGGCCGGCCCGTGCTGGCGATTCCGGGCAATCACGACATCCCTTACTCCGTTCCGGCGCGCTTCACGCACCCCTTCCGTGCCTTCGAGGGACAGTGGGAGACGACGGAGCCGACGTATTCCTCGCCGACGCTCCACGTGATCGGTCTCAATTCGGTCCGCCCCTGGCGGCACCAGTCGGGAGGCGTCCGCAGCGGCCAGCTCGAGCGTGCAGAGGAACGATTGCGGCACGGACCGCCTGACGCCTTCAACGTGGTCGTGCTGCACCATCATCTGATCGGTGCCCCGTGGCGCTCGCGGAAGAAGCCCGTCGCCCGTCGCAACCATGTGCTCGGCTCACTGGTGGAGGCAGGGGCCGATCTGATCCTCGCCGGCCATATCCACCAGGCGGCCGTGAGCGAACGCCACGAGTTCGAGATCGTGCACGGCGGCGAGCGTTCCGTGGTCGTGTCGGTCGCGCCGGGGCTGGGCCAGCCGCGCCCGAGGCGACAGGGCGAGGCCCGCGGGCTGCATCTCTACGAGATCGAGGATGGCTGTCTCCGCGTCCGGACCTACGTCTGGCGGGACACGGACTGGGGTCTCACGGCCGAGCGCCACTTTCCGCGCGGCCGCGAGACCCTCGAGTCCGAACCTGCCTAGACGGTTCTCGCCGCTCCGCGACTCGCCAGCAGGCGGCCGACCAGTGCGACGAGCACGACGCCGATCACGATGGCGATCAGGAACGTCCAGACGCCGTGGTGACCGATGAGCAGGCCGGCCACGATCACGGCCGCGATTCCGATGCCGATCGTCATGAGCAGCCCCATCGGATCACGACCCGGATGGAAGAGCCGCCCCAAAGCACCGACGATCAGCCCTGTGATGATGAGTCCGATGATCCACATGGGCGCGATCTTCCCGTAGCGCCGCCGCGCAAACTCGTCTAACCGCCGCCCACCTGGCTCTTCTTCAGCTCGTACTCCTCGTCGGTGAGGATCCCGGCCTCGTGGAGATCACTGAGCTTGCGGAGGTTCGAGTCGGCCGTGCTTTCGGCCTGCGCGCCCTGCGCCTGCCGCATCAGATCCTCCATCTTGTGACGCCGCTCCTGGAACTTGTCGATGCCGATGCCCCGTTCGGGGAACTTGAGCGCGTCAGGGCCCGTGAGGGGGCGCTTCTGGACGAAGCGCCGGTACGCGACCACGAGCAAGACCGCGCCCAGGAACGAGAGTAGCCCGATCGCCTGGGTTCCCCTCCCCCAGATCCCGATCGCGATCGCACCGCCGACCGCCGAGCCCACGAGGCCGATCGCGACCGTCAGCCACACCGGCATCGGGTCGGGCCCAGGCACTGCGAGCCTTGCCAGCCCACCCGTTATGAAGCCGAAGAACATGATGAGGATGATCGAGCCGAGCACTGGCGAAGATTCTAGGAGGTCGCCGGCGCAGGGGCGCGCGCGGCGGCGATCAGCTCACGCCGCAGCTCTTTGATCTCGTCGCGCAGCTTCGCCGCGTATTCGAACCTGAGCTCCTCGGCGGCAGTGAACATCTCTTCCTCGAGCTCGATGACGAGCTTCTCGAGGTCGCTGGGCGCCATTCCCTCGAGGTCCTTGCGACCTCGGCGTCGCTTCGAGCTCGGAACGGTCGGCGATTCGAGCGTCAGGAACTCGGCGATGTCGGACACTCCCTTGACGATCGATTCCGGCGTGATCCCGTGTTCCTCGTTGTAGGCAAGCTGCACCGCGCGGCGGCGGTTCGTCTCGCTCAGAGCGCCTTCGATCGCCTCCGTCCGTTTGTCGGCGTACATCAGCACCTTGCCGTTGATATGGCGGGCCGCGCGGCCGATCGTCTGGATGAGAGCCGTCTTGCCGCGCAGGAAGCCCTCCTTGTCGGCATCGAGGATCGCCACCAGTGACACCTCCGGCAGGTCGAGCCCTTCACGCAGGAGGTTCACGCCGACGAGGACGTCGTAGTCCCCGAGACGTAGCTCACGGATGATCTGAATCCGCTCGAGCGTGTCGATCTCGGAGTGGAGATAGCGCGCTTTGACGCCGGACTCGAGCAGATAGTCCGTCAGATCTTCGGCCATCTTCTTCGTCAGCGTCGTGACCAGCACACGCTCGCCGATCTCCTCGCGGCGGCGGATCTCGTTGAGCAGGTCGTCGATCTGGTTGTGCGTCGCGCGCAGCTCCACCTCGGGGTCGACGACGCCGGTCGGCCTGATCAGCTGCTCGGCCACACGCGCGGCATGGCGCCCCTCGAACGGCCCCGGCGTCGCGGACACGAACACGAGCTGCGGCACCTTCTCGAGGAACTCGTCGAACCGGAGGGGCCGGTTGTCGAGCGCAGACGGAAGGCGGAAGCCGTAGTCGACCAGCGTTTGCTTGCGCGAACGGTCGCCCTCGTGCATCCCGCCGATCTGCGGGATGGTCTGGTGCGACTCGTCGACGAAAACGACGAAGTCCCTCGGGAAATAGTCGAGCAGCGTGAACGGGTGCGTTCCGGGGGCGCGGCCCTCGAGGATGCGCGAGTAGTTCTCGATCCCGTTGCAGAAGCCGAGCTCCTGCATCATCTCGAGGTCGTACTCGGTGCGCTGCCGCAGCCGGTGCGCCTCGAGCATCTTCCCCTCGATCTCCAGCTGCTTGACGCTCTCCTCCAGCTCGTGCTTGATCTCCGAGACGGCCCGCTCGATCGTCGGCCGCGACGTCACGTACTCGGTCGCCGGCCAGATCGCGATGTTGTCGAGCTTTGCGTAGATCTCGCCCGTGAGCGGATCGAAGTGGCTGATCTGCTCGACCTCGTCGCCGAAGAATGAGATGCGGTACGCGGTCTCCTGGTTCGCGGGCTGCACCTCGACGACGTCGCCTTTCACCCGGAAGCGCCCGCGGCCGAGCATGGTGTCGTTGCGGACGTACTGCGAGTCGATGAGCTTCCGCAGCATCAGATCGCGGTCGTGCTCCTCCCCGACCTCGAGGATGATCACGCGCTCACGCCACTCCTCCGGCGAGCCGAGCCCGTAGATACAGGAGACCGACGCGACCACGACGACGTCGCGTCTCGTGAAGAGCGCCGACGTCGCCGCGAGCCGGAGCCGCGCGATGTCGTCGTTCTGCGATGAGTCCTTCTCGATGTAGAGATCGGCCTGCGGGACGTACGCCTCGGGCTGGTAGTAGTCGTAGTACGAGACGAAGTACTCCACCGCATTGTTCGGGAAGAACTCCCGGAACTCGTTGCACAGCTGCGCCGCGAGCGTCTTGTTGTGGGCGATCACAAGTGCAGGGCGGCCGACCTTCTCGATCGTCCAGGCCATCGTGGCCGTCTTGCCGGTGCCGGTTGCGCCCAGCAGCGTCTGGTAGCGCTCGCCGGCTTCCAGCCCTTCGGCCAGGGTCGCGACTGCCGTCGGCTGGTCGCCGGTGGGCCGGTAGGCAGCGGTTGTCTTGAACTCGGCCACTTAGGCCAAGCGTAGCCTCGATGGCTGTCGTGACCGAGCCACCCCAGACGCGACGATCATGGGGTCTATGCCGACGGCTTGGCGATTGCCGGCCGCGCGCCAGCGCGGCG
>Ga0307302_10000027_pt1 | contig 54959 bp, 48 predicted proteins | sample ER_DNA_183_FD_194490 | JGI IMG/M metagenome (GOLD analysis project Ga0307302, IMG submission 194490) | Bulk soil microbial communities from the East River watershed near Crested Butte, Colorado, United States - ER_DNA_183 | ecosystem: Environmental > Terrestrial > Soil > Floodplain | place...
AAACTGGCGGGCGCCCAGGCCTCCGGAAAGCTGCCGCAAGCGCTGCTGCTTGCCGGACCTCGTGGTGTCGGGAAACAGCGTCTCGCGCTGTGGCTTGCCCAGATGATCCATTGCGAAGCCCCAGGTCAGGAACCGTGCGGCCAATGCCGCCCGTGCCGACTTGTGGTTTCGCTGCAACACCCCGACGTGCACTGGTTTGTGCCGGTAGAGCTGAGCAAACGCGGTGGGACGAGCAGCGGAGACGCCGACAAGCAGGTCGATCTCGTCGCGGATGCGCTGGCGGAGGAAATGGCGGCGCGCCGCGAGCAACCGTTGTACGCGCCCGTCGTGGGACTGGCGAGTCATCCGGTTGCGTCCGTCCGGTTGCTGCTCAAACGGCTGGCGCTGACGCCGGCGATGGGCAAGCGGAAGGTGTTCATCGTCGGGGATGCGGAACGGCTGATCCCGCAGGTGGGGACGGAAGTCGCAGCGAATGCGCTGCTCAAAGCGCTCGAGGAACCGCCGGCCGACTCGGTGATCATTATCACGGCCGCGGACCCCAACGCGCTGCTTCCGACGATTATGTCGCGCGTTGTGCTCGTTCGTGTGGCGCGAATCGCTAACAGTGACGTGACAGCTTTCGCGCAGCAAACGCTCGGAATTAGCAACAAAGCTGAATTGGCACAACGAGTTACGGCTGCTGAAGGGTGCATTGGCAAGCTCTTTGCGACAATAAGCGGCCGTGCCGGGCAACCGGCAGATGATCAGGCAGCACGGTTTCTCGAAGCTCCATGGCTGTTCGCGCTTGGGCAGGTGCCGTTTCAGGCGCGCGGGGGCTTTACCGATATGCTCGACGCGTTGGCCGGCAGATTGCGCAGCGAAATCAAGCGTGGTGGCGATACGGACAAGCTGGTCGAAGCCATCGCCTTGGTCCTGGATGCACGCGATCTCGCGCAGGGCAACGTGAACCCGCAGCTCCTCGCCGCCGTATTGGCCGAGGACCTGCAGGTGCCGAGGCGGTCATGAAGCTGTCGCATCTGGACCACGCCGGCCGCGCCCGGATGGTGGACGTCGGCGACAAACCGATGATGGATCGAGCGGCGGTCGCGACGGGAACGATTCGGATGTCGCTGGACGCTTACCGGCAAGTAGCCGATCAGGTCGTCGCAAAAGGCGACGTGCTGGCGGTGAGCGAAGTCGCGGGAACGCTGGCGGCGAAACGGACGGCGGAGCTGATCCCGCTCTGCCATCCCCTGGGCCTCGACCATGTCGAGGTCGAGGCGAGTCTGGCTGAATCGCTACCAGGCGTGAGAATCTGGGCCAGGGTGCGGACAGTTGGTCGGACCGGCGTGGAAATGGAAGCACTCACTGCCGTCGGCGTGGCGTTGCTGACCGTGTACGACATGGTAAAGGCCGTCGATAGCGAGATGGTGATTGGCGATATCAAGCTCGTGGAGAAGCAAAAGGCTCCGCGGGATGATTGACAGGTGCTTGACGCAGGTGATCCATGCTTGACTTGCAGGAAGTCGACGAACCGGGGAGGACTATGCAGACGAAAACTCAACGTTTGATACTGCGCGGCGGAATTATCGTGCTGGCAGCTCTACTCGTCAGTACCGTGGGCGGGTGGGCCGGTGGCACGACGACCGACACTGAGCGCGCGCCCGCTTCGGGCACGGAGCTGCTCGGTGAACTGCGGTCGCTCCGGCAGCAGCTCGATGCCAAGCAGGGCGAGCTCGAAGTCGCCCGGCTGCAGCTCGAGCGCGTCGATGCCATCATGCAGTACTCGACGCATTACCGGCTGCCCGCCGATATGGCGACGGCGGTCTATGACGTCGCGCTGAGCGAGGGGATCGACCCCGGCCTGGCGTTCCGTCTGGTGAAGGTCGAGTCGGGGTTCAACCCGCGCGCCACGAGCCACGTCGGCGCGGTCGGGCTCACTCAGGTGCTGCCCAGCACGGCGCGGTTGTACGAGCCGGGGCTGACCACGCAGCAGCTGTATGACCGTGACACGAACCTACGGATCGGGTTCCGGTACCTGCGGGACCTGCTGGACCGCTATCCGACCAACATGTCGTTGGCGCTACTGGCTTACAACCGCGGCCCGGCCAAGGTCGAGCAGTTGCTGGGCGCCGGCCGCGATCCCGCGAACGGCTATGAAGCGGAAGTCATGAAGGGATTCCGGCACCACTAACCTCGGGTGCCGGCCGAATCACCGGCCCGGAATCAACAGGACGTCACCGGGCCGGATCACACTACGCATCGTCATGTCATTCGCTTCCAGTAACGCCATCAGCCCAATCCCATGCTGGTGGGCGATCGCGCTGGCGGTCTCGCCGCGCGCCACGCGGTGGCGCGTGCCGTCGCCCCCGCTGACTGTGCGATAGCGCGGGGACACGCGGCGCACCCGGGGCTCCGGCGGCGTGCTCCAGGCGCCCCGCGGCACGACACGCCCGCTCATCGGCACGATGATCCGCTGGCCGACGCGCAGCGCATGTGCGCGGAGATGGGGATTCGCCGCTTGCAGCATGGTGACGGTGACCTTGTAGCGCTGCGCGACCCCGGAGAGCGTCTGACCCGTGGTGACGTAGTGGTCCACGAACGTCACACGCTCGTTGACCGGCAGATCGGCGTACCGCTCGGCCACACGCGCGCCTCTGCCCCGCGGCACCCGCACGACGACGGCGCGCTGCGGCGGCGTTATGCCGCGCACGTACTGCGGATTCAGCTCCAGGATCGCCGCAACCGACGTGTCGGCCAGGCGCGCCAGCACATCGAGGCCGGTCGCGTCGGGGACCGAGACCTCATCGAAGACCAGCGGCGGCAGACGTTCGATGTCGGTGAACCCGTACCGGCTGGGCTGCTTGGCGATGAGTGCCGCCGCGATCAGCTTCGGCACATAGTCACGCGTTTCCCGGCGCAGGTTGCGCCGGTCGGCGATCTGGAAGAAGGTCTGATCGTCGACAGTGTCGGGCTCACCCGGCAGGCGGCGGATTTCCCGCTCGATCCGGCCGGCACCGGCATTGTAGGCCGCGGCCGCGAGATAGACGCTCCCCAGGCGCTGCACCAGGTCCTGGAGATGATTGACCGCGGCGTCCGTCGCTTTGAAGGGATCGCGCCGCTCGTCCACCCAGGCGTCGATCTGCAGGCCGTATCCCCGGCCCGTCGCCGACATGAACTGCCACATTCCAACGGCTCGGGCGCGGCTGACCGCCGTATTCGACAGCCCGCTTTCGATCAGCGTGAGATAGACGAGATCCTCAGGGAGGCCGCGGGCACGCAGCCGCTCCCGGATCATACCTTCGTAACGGCCCAAGCGTGACAGCCAGATCGTGAAACGGTCGCGGGAATCGAGCTGGAAGAATTCGAGGTACTCGAGCACGCGGCGATTGCCCGCGAAGGTCGACACATCGATGTCGAACGTCGTGTTGGCGTCATTGCCGAACAGATCCTCGGCCTCCTGCCGGACGTCCTCACCGCGCACCGCCACGTCGGTACGACGCGGAGCAAGCGAATCGGGGGACCGCTCGTGCAAGCTATCGAGCGCGGACTGATCGGCGGCGGAGTCCTGCTCGACCGTTGCGAGCGCGGTTCCGAGCTGCACGGCCGAGCTGTCACGCGCAGTCACGTCGGAAGCCGGCAGCGCCGTCACGGGAGCCGGGGGAATATGTGCGCCAGCGCAGGCGGCGAGCGCCGCTGCACTCAACATCGAAAACCACACTGCCATTGGTCGTTTCATCGTGTCGCCAGATAATTCCCAAGTAGACGGTTAGTCGCATTCAACACAGCAAGTGCCGCGCCGCGGGGCGGATCGACTTCCGTCAAACAGGACCCCACGAGTCGCGCCGCTTCTTTCCCACGCGCCGCCAGCGAAACGATCACCACCGTCGCATCGAACGCGCGCACCGCTTTCACGCCCAGCAATTCGAACGTGAGTTGTGGCTGGACTGCCTGTTCCAAAGCGTTCACTGCAGCAACCGCGCAACAGCGCAGCTCGCCGGTCTGTGACGAAACGCCATCCGATGACCCTTCGAAACGTCGGCCGTCAGACCAGGTCAGCACCACCTTGGCCCGGCAGCGGCCGTTTGCCAGCCGCTGAAACCCGAATTCCTGAAACCGCAGGCGCTCCTCGGGCACGGACCACCACCCTCACTCGAACCGAACTTCGATCTGCTGCTTGACGCTCGTGTCCTGACTCGCTTCAACCACGTCGACCTCGAGACGCGGACGCCCCTGCGCATCCTGCTCGGCCGAGATGACGAGAATCAGACCGCTGTCGAATTCCACCTTCACATGCCGCACATCGGACCGCACGGTGACATGCTTGACCGTCTCACCGCGTAGCCGCGTCACAGCTCCGACGACGCGCCGGAGATCCTGCAGGTTCGCGGTGCTCAAGAGAGACGCTCCGCGAGCAGCTGCGACAACGCGGCGTCCGGGATCCGCTCAGCCTGGATGAACAGTGACGACTTCGAGGTGGCCTCCAGCGGATACGGCGTCCAGAACGACCGGCGCCGACCCGGAAGAGACTCAGACGCGGCGCGAAACGACAATACCAACTGCCAAGCGGACGTATTCGCGTGCCGCTCGGCGACCGCGTCCACATGCCAAACTTGGTCCCCATGCGCGATTACTCGCCATGACATGGCTCACCTCGAGCGGGGAAAGGGCGCAAAGGGCCCCCAATATGTGGGTTAGCTCCTGTGCGGTCAATGGTTTAGCGCTTTACGGCGGGCTGCGGCGGAGGGTCAGTCGTCCCTGGTTACGAAGGCACGGAAGCGAGTCGCCAGATCTCGCGTGACTGGTCCGGAAACGCCCTTTCCGATCGCGCGACCGTCGAGCTTTGAAATCCCCACGACCTCGGCGGCGGTGCCGGTCAGGAACACTTCGTCGGCCGTGTAGAGATCGTAGCGGTTCATCGGCAGCTCTTCCACCGCGTATCCCGCCTCCCGGCCGAGCTCGATCACAGTATCGCGGGTGACGCCGCGGAGGATGCCTGTGTACGGCGGGGGCGTGCGCAGTGTGCTGTTGGACACGGCGAAGAGATTCATGCCGCTCGCTTCGGCGACGTAGCCGGCTGCATCGAGCATGATCACCTCGTCCACGTTCGCGGCGATGCCCTCGACCTTGGCGAGGATGTGGGAGAGGTAGTTCAGCGATTTGACGCGAGGGGAGAGGGCTTCGCGGTGGTGGATCGGTGTGGCGGCGGTCAGCGCGGTCAGTCCCTTCTCGTACCGGTCCTGCGGCCACAGCTTGATCGTGTCGAAGATGCAGAAGATGGTCGGCTTGGCGCATTTCCGGGGGTCAAGACCGAGGTCCCCGACCCCGCGGGTCACGACCAGGCGAATGTAGTTGTCTTTGATCCCGCTCTTTGCGACGCCCTCTTCGACCATGCGCCCCATCGCGTCCTTCGCCATGGGGATTTCGAGCCAGATCGCTTTGGCGGAGGCGTAGAGGCGGTCGAGGTGGGCATCTAACCGGAAGACGCGGCCGCCGTAGGCGCGGATGCCCTCGAATACGCCGTCGCCATACAGGAGGCCGTGGTCGAATACAGAAACGACCGCGCTGCCGCGGTCGTACCACGTCCCATCGATCCACACGATGGAGGGCATCGGAGGGAATCTGCCTCCGATGTGCGCCCGTGACAACGGGGGGGTTGAACCGGAGTGAGGCGGCTGGGGATCGAACCCAGGACCTACGGATTAAAAGTCCGTTGCTCTACCAACTGAGCTACCGCCTCCTGATGACTACAAACTCGTCAAAGCTAAACCGTCGAAAGACAACGTCAAAATGACTGCGTCAAATGAAGGGCGTCGAAAGAGGCGTTAAAAGACACCGTCAAGGCGTGAAAGCGGTGATACGTCCAAGCTACTTGGTACGATCATGCGCGGATGGTCCTAAGAGCCAATCCGGCAAGCCTGCGGGTGGTGCAGGTCGCGGAACACGTCGCGAAAGGGTGCGCCCAGCTCGCAAGAACGTTTCGCGGACCCGGCATGCTCTCACGGGCGGATCAAATCGTGCGCGCCTCGACGTCAATCGCTCTAAACATCGTCGAGGGCTGTGGTCGCGGCAGCGTGGCCGACTTTCGACGCTTCTTGCTTCAAGCGCGTGGCTCGGCGCAAGAGACGCTTACTCTGTTGCGTCTCGTCGTTCCGACCGATGATGACCAAGCTTCGACGGTGCGCTCGCTCCAAAGCAGCACCGTCCTGATCCTCAAGATGCTTACTCGACTCTACGAACACCCACCGCCAGACAAATAACGCCGTTGATTTTACGTCTCTCAGGCGTCTTTGATTGGACGCCTCTTTCGACGCCGTTCACTAGACGCACTTCTCTCGACGCCGTTCATGCGACGGTGTCTTTTTGACGTAGTTATTAAAAAACCCAGTGCAGCCCGATCTGCGTCTGCTGGGGATCGCCGAGCCCGCTGCGCAGCGTGCCGTCGAAGTTGAAGAGCAACGCCTGAGATGGATCGCGGAAGTTCTCTGAGCCGAGGACGTTGAACATCTGCGCGACCAACTCGACGCGACCCCTGGCGACGTTGAACGGCCAGGTCAATCCCAGGTCCCACGAGAAGTAGCTGTTGTCTTTGCGCAGCGTGTTGCGCTTCAAGATGCTGCCGTTCGCACAGATGCGGTCGGAGGGGGTGGTGGCGCGTGAGCCCCGTGCCGGGGTGCCTGGGCGACCGCAACTCTCAGAGGTCGGCTGGGCCGAGTAGAGACTCAGGCGGCTGTTGAGGAACAGGCCGCCCCCGATGTGCGCCACCATCCAGCCGTTGAACCGGTGACGCTGATCGCGGTCGCTCCAGTTGTACTCCGCCTGCAGCGAATCGGCCTGCGCGTACCGGAAGGTGAACGGATCACGCTCGTTGTCGTCATCCGACTTGTCGTAGGACAGGGTGTAGTTGACCTGGAACTGGAAGTTCGGATCGAGCACGCGCTTGAGCCCGACCGTGATACCGTTGTAGTTCGACTTTGCGCTCGACTCCACGGTCGTCAGCGTGAAGATGCCGTTCCCCCCGGGGAGCCCGCTGCCCCACGGGCTGCCGAAGTGGCCGTCGTTGCGGTTGATGAACCGTGTCAGCTGGTCGGACCGGGAATGCGCGTAGCTGATCGAGGCGCCGAGGTCGGCGCCAACCTGCCACTCATAGGCCAAGTTCGTGCTGAGCGTCCGCGGATTCTGGAACTTCTTGTCGAAGACGAAGACGTCCGGAAAGAATACCGCGCTCTGCGCAACGTTGTCCGGAAGTTGGGCGTCGAACCCGGGAACGGGTCCGAAATAGGCTCCCGGGAATGGAACGCCGCGGAAGTATGTCATCCCGATGGATCCATTGGTGCTGCGGCTCGATGCCAGGTTGAGACCGGGAATCCGCGCATAGTACAGGCCCGCGCTGCCGCGCAGGACGCGCCGCCCGTCGCCACTCGGGTCATACGCAAACCCGAACCGGGGCTGGAACATCTTCTTGTCCGCGGGAATCGTTCCGTCGGACGGGAACGTGTACGTGCCGGTCGTATTCGTTACCGTCTGCCCAATGAATGGTGCATAGAACACCTGCGATGGCGGAGTGATCGGGTCCGCCTGGATCTGCGCCTCCCACCGGAACCCAAAGTTGAACGTCAGCTTGGCGCTTGGCTTCCATGTGTCCTGGAGATAGAGCGCGTACTCGGTTTGCGGAATGTCCTGGGTTCCCGCCTGCCGCAGGGAGCGACCCACTCCTGCCTGCTGGAGATAGAGCAGGACGGGGCCTGTTTGAACCGTGCCCACCGGACAAGCGCCCGTGATGTTGTTGCTGTTGTCGGAGCATTCGACGTAGTTCGGATTGGCAGCGAAACTCAAGAACCCCGGCACTGAGTTAAAGATGTAGCGAGAGTTTCCGAACCCGACGAACGTCTGGACCGAATGCACCTTGTTGTACTCGAAGCCGAGCTTGAAGAAGTGATCGCCCCGGGCCATAGAAACGTTGTCCAACAGTTGCACGCGCGTGTCGTAGTAGTCGACTGGGAGGAAAAACGGCATGCCGAGCCGGTAGTTCGGCCCCATGGCGATGTCGGGGAATGGCCGCAGTGGCGAAGCATCGACGCGATTCAGCCCCAGGGCGCCCGTACGCGGACCGTCGTACGGCCGTGGCCGGTCTTCCCGCGAGTATTGGAAGCGGAACTCGTTCGCGAGGTTGGAAGTGAGGTACGAGACCAGGCTGCCGTTGATCGCGTTCGAATGATCTGCCTCCAAGCCGTTGGCGCTGCGGGCCCAGCTGTCGACGTCGAACGTCCCGTTTGCCTGCTCCGACCAGGTGTAGTTGTACTTGAGGGACGCGTTGTGCCGGTCCGATAGCCGGAAGTCCAGCTTGCCCATCAGCACCCGGGCGTTGTTGGTTCGTTTAATGGGCCCATAGTCGCCGCTCAGCGCGCCGTTGTATGCGCTGTCCATCCAGGCACGCAGCGCGGGGTCGAGGCGGTTCGGATTGGTCTGTTTGACCTCGTCGTAGATCTGCTGATCGTACGCAACGAAAAAGAACGCCCGATCGCGCTTGATCGGCCCACCGAGAGTGAAGCCGAACTGGTGCTGCGTAAAATCGGGCGTCGGAAGCGTCGCGCCGGCATGGTGCGGTTGGCCCGACAGCGCGCCGTCCTTTCCATAATAGTGCAGCGACCCGTGCAGCTGATTCGTCCCCGACTTGGTCACCACGTTCACGAAGCCGCCGGAGGAACGGCCGAACTCGGGGTTGGCGCCTGAGGACGTGACCACGATCTCCTGCACCGCGTCCAGGTTGAACGTGAACGGCGGACGCTGGCCACCGCGCTGCTCGCCGAAAAACGGGTTATTGAAGTCGGCGCCATCCACCGAAACGTTGTTGTGAATGCCCTTTTGCCCGCCGATCGACAGCTCGTCGCCGTCCGGACCCTGCACGATCGCCACGTTCGGCGTGAGCAGTGTCAGGTTCAGGTAGTTACGTCCGTTATTGGGGAGGCGCGATACCGCGGCATCGGGCAGACGCGTGGAGCTCTCGATTTTGGTCGCCTCGACGACCGGCTGGGTCGCCTCGACGACGACGGCCTGGAGCTGCACGGCCGCGAGCGGCAGGTTCAGGTTCACCGTTTCCCCGACGCCCACGCGGACGCCGGTCCGCCGGGTCTCGCTGAACCCGACGGCGCGCGCGGTTACATCATACGTCCCGAGCGGCATGAGGACGGCGATGAAAATGCCGCGCTCATTGGTCGCGACCTGGCGCTGGAAACCGGTCTGTGACTCGCGCAGGACGACCGAGGCTCCCGCGACCGCCGTCCCCGAAGGATCGGTGACCGTGCCGCGGATGACGCCGGTGGTCGCTTGCGATTGTGCAGCCAGCACGACGGGGAATGCGAGAGCCAATACCACCGGCCCGAGGAGCCTACGCACCATGACTTCAGCCTCCGACGGGATGGGAAGGATGTTTCGGGACGGCTAGCGTATCACCCATGAAGGACGTCCGCAAGCCTTAGCTTTCAGACGATGCAAAACACCGAAATCGCCCGCCTCCTCACTGACGTCGCCGATCTACTCGAGATCTCCGCGGGAAATCCGTTCAAGGTGCGCGCGTACCGCAACGCCGCGCGTACGGTCGGGGATCACCCCGATCCCATCGCCGAGCTCGTGACGGGGGGTGAGTTCGATCTCACGGACTTACCGGGGATCGGAGGCGGGATCGCGAAAGAGATCACGGCCCTGGTCGCAACGGGCACCCTACCCCAGCGCCAGCAACTCGTGGCGACGGTGCCTCCGGGACTCCTCGAGCTGCTGCGCATCTCCGGCCTCGGTCCCAAGCGGGTCAAGCTGTTTCACGAGCAGCTGAAGGTGAACAGTGTCGCGGATCTCAAAGACGCCCTCGAAAAAGGGCTGATCGCGAAGCTGCCGGGCTTTGGTCCCAAGCTGCTCGAGAAAATCCGCGAAGGCGTCGCCGACACCGCGACCACGGCGCAAAAGCGCATGGTGTTGCACGAAGCCGAGCAGTATGCGCGGGCGATCGTGGAATACCTGAATGCCGACGGGGGGGGCGGCATCAATGAGATCGACGTGGCCGGCAGCTTCCGGCGGCGCAAGGAAACGATCGGCGACCTCGACATTGTGGTCACCTGTGCCCCCGCCAAGGCCGCCGGCATCATTCAGCGCTTTGGGAAGTTCAGCGAGGTCACGCAGGTCGCCGCGCAAGGCGACACGCGTGCCACTGTCCGGCTCTCCAGCGGACTGCAGGTCGATCTGCGCGTCGTCGAACCGTCCTGTTTCGGCGCCGCGATGCAGTACTTCACGGGATCGCAGGCGCACAACATCGAGCTGCGCAAGATCGCGCAGGCCAAGAAACTCAAGCTGAACGAGTACGGCGTGTTCCGCGGATCGAAATGCATTGCAGGCCGGACGGAGCAAGACGTCTACGCCGCACTCGGCCTCGACTGGATTCCACCGGAGATGCGCGAAAACCGCGGTGAGATCGCGCTCGCGAAAGCGCACGAGCTGCCGCAGCTCGTGACGCTCCAGGAGATCCGTGGCGACCTGCAGATGCATACGGACGCCAGCGACGGCAAGGCGACGCTGGCCGAGATGATCGAGGCCGCGCGCAAGCTCGGCCACGCATACATCGCGATCACCGATCATTCGCCGCGCACTTCGATGGCGGGACAGACGCCCGCGGAGATCCGCGCGCAGTGGAAGGCGATCGATCGGCTCAACCAGGGATTGCGGGGCTTCCGCGTGCTCAAGAGTGTCGAGATGGACATCCTCGAGAATGGGAAGCTCGACCTGCCGGACGACCTGCTCGCGGAAGCCGACTACGTCGTTGCCACGATCCACTACGGCCTGAAACAGAGCGAGCGCCAACTCACCGACCGGCTGCTTGCGGCGATCCAAAACCCCTGGGTGGATGCGATCGGCCACCCGACCGGCCGGATCGTGCCGGTACGCCCCTCCTACCCGCTCGACTTCGACGTCGTGGCGAAGGCGGCGGCCAACGCGAAGTGCCTGCTCGAGATCAACGGCAGCGAACGGCTGGATCTGCCGGATACGCTGGCGGCGGCAGCCAAAGGCCATGGCGTGCGGTTCGTGCTTTCCACGGACGCACACAACACGCGCGAGCTGGGATTCATGAAGTTTGCGGTGGCGGTGGCGCGACGGGCGGGACTGACAGCGGCCGACATCATCAATACGCGCCCGCTGCCGGATTTCCTGAAGGGACTACGTCGCAGTAGAAACCGTTAACAATTCGATCTGCGCGACCGGCTCGAAGCTGTACCGGTGGTGGCGGGTGGGACCGAGGCGCTGAATCGCGTCGAGGTGCTCGGGTGTCGCGTAGCCCTTGTTCGTTTCCCAGCAATAGCCGGGATGCCGGATCGCGAGGCGGTCCATCAGGTAGTCGCGCAGCACCTTGGCGATGATCGAGGCCGCCGCGATCGAATGGCAGCGCGCATCGCCGTCAATGATCGCCTCGTGCTCGCAGCCGAGCTCCGGGCATGGCAGGCCGTCGATGAGGATATGGGCCGGGACGAGGCCGAGCCGGTGGAGTGCGCGCTTCATCGCGAGGATCGAGGCGCGGCGGATATTGAGCCGGTCGATTTCGCGGACGCTCGCCGCGCCGACCGCTACCGCCGTCGCACGCTCGCGGATCTTCGGGACGAACTTCTGGCGCTGCAGCGCCGAGAGTACCTTCGAGTCGTCGAGCCCGCGGATCGGCTTCGCGCCCATCGGAAACACGACGGCCGCGGCGACCACTGGACCAGCCAGTGGACCGCGGCCGACTTCATCGATTCCGGCGACGAGGCTCCGACCTTCGCACCACAACGCCGCCTCGCGTTTCAGCGATGGGCGGCGGTGTCTCACGTCTGCGTCGGCTCCTGTTCGGCTGCGCCGGCGGTCGGGACCGTGATCCCGCGCTTCTCGCGGATGCGTGCGGCCTTGCCGGCGAGCCGGCGCAGGAAGTACAGCTTGGCGCGCCGCACGCGGCCTTTCCGCAGCAAGCCGATTTCGGCGATCAACGGCGCGTGCAGCGGGAAGATCCGCTCGACGCCCACGCCCGCCGAAATCTTGCGAACGGTAAAGGTCTCGTTGATGCCGCCGCCGCGCCGGGCGATGCAGATGCCCTCGAACGCCTGGAGACGCTCCTTCTCACCCTCGCGCACGCGCACCATGACCCGCACCGTGTCGCCGGGAGCGAAGGCTGGGATGTTGTCTCTCAGGTTTTCCATGACCACTTGTTCTAGTCGTCGTTCTTTGCCCATAAATCGGGTCTCCGCTCGCGTGTCAGACGCTCGGCCTGCGCCGCCCGCCATGCCGCAATCTTGTCGTGATCGCCACTCAACAATACGTCCGGGACGTCGAGCCCGCGATAGCTGGGCGGCCGCGTGTAGCTGGGCGGCGCCAATAATCCTTCATAGTGCGAATCGCTCGCCGCCGATTCGTGATCCCCCAGCGCCCCGGGCAGCAGCCGGACGACCGCGTCCACGACACTGAATGCCGCCGGCTCGCCGCCCGACAACACGAAATCGCCGATCGAGATCTCTTCAGCGCTCAGAACTTCAGCGACGCGCTGATCGACGTCCTTGTAGTGACCACACAACAACGTCAGCTCACTGCCCAATGAATAGCGAACCGCCGTATCGTGCGTGAACAGCTTCCCGCGCGCCGAGAGCAGGACGATCGGGCCTCTGTCCCCACCCCCAGCTTTCAGATCCTCCACCGCCTCCACCAATGGCTCCACCTTCAGCACCATCCCCGCGCCGCCACCGTACGGCGCGTCATCCACCGTATGGTGCTTGTCGTGCGTGTAATCGCGCAGCTGCACGACACGATATTTCACCAGTCCCGCTGCGGCGGCGCGCCCTAAAATGCTCGACGAGAGCGGCGCGGTGAACCAGTCCGGAAACAACGTGACCACGTTGATCCGCAGCATCGCTACTCGTCCACCGCCACGAGCTGGTCGCGCCATGCTTCGACCGCTTCGCGCGACGTCACACCCTCGAAGCCGAGCAGCCATTCGCGATGATAGGAGCGGCGCCGGGCGATCACCAACGGACCCGCCACTACCTTGCGATCTTCGTCCAGGACGTACAGTCGTGCTTTCGGCACGAACACCGTCCCCGGTTTCTCCACGAGGGGGAATACCGCGACCTCCCCGTGCTGGCCGTGCGGCTTGCGCAGCCGCCCGACTACGCGGCGGGCGTCGCGGGCGGAGGCGTTGATTTGCCTAGTACGCCGGCCTTCTTGAGGAGCGAGCGCACCGTATCGGTCGGCATCGCGCCCTTCTCGAGCCAGGCCCGCGCCTGCTCGGCGTTCACGTCGATCACCGCTGGATTGGCCTTCGGGTTGTAGTTGCCGATCGTTGCCACAAAGCGGCCGTCGCGCGGCGACTTGGAGTCCGCGACGACGATCCGGAAAAAGGCCTGACCCTTCCGCCCCACCCGACGCAGCCGAATTCGAGTTGCCATAGCGTTCCTACATCCTTTTTAAGAACTTGCCCATCTTGCGCATCTGCTGGAATTGTTCCAACAGGCGATTCACTTCCTGCACCGGCCGTCCAGCCCCCTTCGCAATCCGCAGCTTGCGCTGCCCATTCAACACGCCCGGATCGGCCCGCTCTTGCGGCGTCATCGACAGCACGATGGCCTCGACGTGCTTCAGGCGCTTGTCGTCCATCGACACACCCTGCAGCGCCTTCGCGTTGATCCCCGGCAACAATCCGAGCACCTGCTTCAGCGGACCCATGTTCTGCATCTGCTTCAACGCAACCAAAAAATCCTGCAGATCCATGCCCTTCTTGGACAGGACTTTTTTCTCGAGGCGCTTGGCGGCTTCGGCGTCGACCGACGCCGCCGCCTTTTCGACCAGCGCCACCACGTCACCTTGGCCGAGAATCCGCCCCGCCATCCGGCCAGGATCGAACGGCTCGAGCGCGTCAGTCTTCTCGCCCACGCCGATGTACTTGATCGGCACCCCGGTCACGCCGTGAATCGAGAGCGCTGCACCGCCGCGGGCATCGCCATCGAGCTTCGTCAGGATCACACCCGTGAGCCCGACACCCTCGTGGAACCCGCTCGCGGTTTTCACGGCGTCCTGCCCCGTCATCCCATCCGCGACCAGCAGCACTTCTTTCGGCCGCACCGCCGCCTTCAGTGCGCGCAGCTCGTCCATCATCTCGGCATCGATCTGCAACCGGCCAGCTGTGTCGACAATGACCGTCCGTGCCCGCGCCGATTCGGCTTCCCGCAGCGCGTCCTGGACCAGCTTGACCACGTTTCCCGTTTCCCGTTTCCCGAGAACCGGGACATTTATCTGCGCACCCAACTGTTGCAGTTGTTCTACCGCCGCAGGCCGATAAATGTCGGCCGCCACGAGCGCCGGGGCCTTCTGCTCGAGCTTCAGCCGTCGAGCAAGCTTGGCCGCGGTGGTGGTCTTCCCCGATCCCTGTAACCCGACGAGGAGAATGACCGTCGGACCTACGGAGGCGAATTCGAGGCCGGCCTTCGTGCCGCCGAGCAGCGTCGCAATTTCGTCATGCACCAGCTTGACGACTTGCTGGCCGGGACTGACTGCGTTGACCTGTAGCGTGCCGACGGCCCGCTCGCGCACCCGCTCGACGAACCCGCGCGTGACCTCGAAGCTCACGTCCGCCTCGAGCAGGTGGCGGCGAATTTCGCGCAGCGCGTCGGTGACGTCGCTTTCCGAGAGCACCCCGCGACCTCTGAGCCGGTTCAATACACCGGTCAGCTGCTCGGAAAGGGCCGTAAACATAAGCGTAGCAAGCTAAATGGCGAGTACCCTTAAACCAAGGGGGAGCCTTATCTTGGCATCCATGCTGGGCAAGATCTCTGAGACGCAGCAGACGCAACAGGTAATCCCTCAGTGGACCAGGCCGGACGACGCCGAGCGGCAGGCCCGCCTCGATGCGATGAAGCGGCGGGCGACCGCGTTACTCGGGGTCGCGCTGCTGGTATTCGTGGTGGCAAGCATTTACGAACCGCTGTACCCCTGGCTCGGCTACGTGCGAGCCACCGCGGAAGCATCGCTCGTGGGTGGCCTGGCGGACTGGTTCGCGGTGACGGCGCTGTTCCGGCATCCGCTCGGCCTGCCGATCCCCCACACCGCGATCGTCGCCACGCGCAAAGAGCGGATCGGCCAGATCCTCGGCAACTTCGTGCAGAACCACTTTTTGTCGCGCGAGGTGATCGCGACGAATTTGCGCCGGGTCCATCCAGCCGAGCGCGCCGCCCAATGGCTCGCCGACCGTGAGCACGCGCGGCAGGTCTCCCGGCAGTTTGCCAGTGGCCTCGTGAAAACACTGGACGGACTTCCTCCCAACGAGCTCCAGGATCTCGTCAGCCAGGTGGTCCGCAATCGCGTGCGGACATTCCGCGTCGCGCCGGCCCTCGGCAAGACGCTGGCGCTCGCGCTGGGCGACAACCGGCAGGAAGAGCTGCTCAACGCGACGGTGAAACTCGCGGCCGAGACGCTCAGGAATAACCGCGACCTGATCCGCGAGCGCGTCCGCGCCGAGACGCCGTGGTGGGTGCCTCCGGTAGTCGACGACAAGATCTACCAGAAAATCATCGCGGCGGTCGAACGGTTGTTGCAGGACATGGTGATGGATCCCGCGCATCCGCTGCGCACCGCGTTCGATGACGCGATTCGAGACTTCATCGAGCGGCTGCAGCACTCGCCGGAGGTGATCGCGCGCGCGGAGGCGTTGAAAGAAGAGTGGCTCATGGGTGCGCAGACGGACGAGCTGGCGCGCAAGTTGTGGGAGGGAATCCGGCAGGCCGTAAGCAAGCACGCGACCGGTACGGACGGGACTGGTCCAAGCCCTCTCGACAGCGGCTTGAGCGAGTTCGGGACTGCGCTGCTATCGAATCCCACGCTCCTCGCCGACATCGACGACCTGCTGATCGATGTGACGGCGAACGTGGTGGAAAAGTACCGGCACGAGATCGGCGACTTGATTGCCAAAACGGTGGCGAGCTGGGATGCGGGCGCGACATCGCGGCGCTTCGAGCTGGCGGTGGGAAGAGACCTGCAGTTCGTTCGAATCAACGGCACGCTGGTCGGCGGGCTCGTCGGACTACTGATCTATACGATCACCCGCCTCGTGCACTGAGACGAACCACTGGAAGGGAGCGCCACCCCTTCCAGTCCATCGGCGCATCCACCAGTCGAACCACGGGACGTCCATCGAGGGTCAGCTGTGTTATTTCCGATCGTCGGGCCGTGCGGCCGCCGGGGGGGGGCGGGGGCGGTCGTTTTGCCCACGCGCGTTGCAGCCCGCCCGTGAACCGCGCAGCCGCCGCGGCGTCGTCCCACACGCTGTACCACACGAGGACGTCGCTCTTGGGCCCGAGTACCTGATAGCGGTCGCCATCCCACCCCGTCGCGAGCGTCGCCGCTTCGGTCTCGTTTCCCAATAGCTGCTGGAACAGGAGCCGCGTCTCGAACTCGCCCAGGTTGTCTTCCCACTGTACGGTATCCGGCTCGCCCGACGCAAAGATCACGTCGGTCGGCTCGTCGTGTTCGGCGTAGCGTTCGGGATGCAGGATCTGCTCGGTCGATCGCGGCATCGAGTCGAGCACCGAACGGCCGAAGTACTTGCGCCGGAACCAGACGATGAAGTCGGCGCCGCCGAGGTACGGAAACACGAGCCCTTCCCGCAGCCACAGCGGCGCGCGCGCGAACTCTTTCATTTGCGCCTGCTGCGCGGCCATCGCCGCGCGCTGCTGCCAGAACCAACCCAGCGGGAACGTGTCCGGTTTCTGCTCCGGCATCAGGACGGGAATCTGCGCGACCGTCGCCTGACCCTCGAGGATCGCCTGCGCTGCGGAGCGGCGGTCGTTGGCGTGCCGTTGCGTGATGATCGAATCGAGATGGACGTACTGATCCTGCAAGGCATGGACCAGCTCGTGGGACACGACGATGCGCAGCTGAAACGGCTCGATATCGGCGGGGATGTACAGCGCATTCGAATCGGGGTCGTAGTAGCCCGCGATTTGCTCGGTGAGCAAGTCGATCATCGTAGGCCGGAGCTCGAGCGAATCAGGAATCAAGGTGAACAGCCGGAGCGCCGATTGCATGCCGGCCAGCTCGGCAGGCGGCAGGTCCTCGTCGAACTTGTGGATGACGTACTCGCGGACCTGCGCCCGGCTGCGGCGGAGCACCAGCGGCTCGCGCTTGAACGGGAGTCCGGCGGCTTGCGCGACCACGGGCATCATCCGGTGCACGATGTCCTTCAGCTCGGCTTCGCCCTGCACCGCCTGCGCACGCTCGCGGCACCCCAGGGTCAGGAGGACGACGATGGCGCCGGCGAGCCGCGTCAGCCGGTCCACTCGATCCCTTTCCCGACCGCTTGCCCGACGACACGCGCGACTTCTTTGCCCGTGACGACGAGTCCCTGACGCTCGAGCTCGGCACGCAGGCGCCGGTCAAGGTCGACGCGCTGGTCCTCCAACGACGGGCGGCGAGGTGAAGCGGCGGCGGGGGGCGGCGATGATTCTGCCGCCGCCTCTTTCGCCGCCCTGCGCCCCCCTTCGCCGCCCCCGAGCATTTGCTCGATCTCTTCCCCGAATCGCTGCAACACCGTCGCCAGATCCGGCATCGGTTCTTCGGGGGTCGAGCCTTCCTCCTCCTCCGTGAGGCCACGGCGAATCATCGCTTCGACCTTCTTGCGGTCGCGAATCAGTTTGTCGAGCTCCGGCGACACACGGGCCGCCGCCTGCGCGTGCGCGCAGGCCTCGTCGAGCACGTCGATCGCCTTGTCGGGTCGTGCGCGATCGGGCACGAAGCGGTCGGTCAAGACGATCGCCGCCTTGAGCGCGTCATCCAAAATCGCGACGGCGTGATGGCGCTCGAGCCGCGGCCGGCGGGCCACCAGGACTTCCCACGTCTGGATCGCGTCCAGCTCCTCGATGGTGACCGGCTGAAAGCGGCGCTCGAGCGCGGGATCGGTCTTGATCCACTTGTTGTATTCCTCACCCGTCGTCGCACCGATGACGCGAATGTCGCCGCGGACGAGCGCGGGCTTCAGCATGTTGGCGGCGTCCATCGCCGCGCCCATCGCGGTGCCCTGTCCAATGAGGTTGTGCAGCTCGTCGACGAACAGGATGAGATTGCGGTCGGCTTGCAGCGCCTGCACGAGACGGCGGATCCGGTCTTCGTACTGCCCCCGGAACGATGTGCCGGCGAGCATCGAGACGTGGTCCAGGCCCAGGAGGCGGGCATCCTTGAGGGCGGGCGGCACCTCGCCGGACGCAATGCGTTGCGCCAGACCTTCCACGATCGCGGTCTTGCCGACGCCTGCCTTCCCGACGAGCGCCGCATTGTTCTTCCCTTGCCGCAGCAGGATATCCACGACGCGGGAGATCTCGGCGTCGCGACACCGCACCGGCTCGAGATCACCGCGGCGCGCCTGCGCCGTGATATCGATGCCGACGCGCTCGAGCACGTCGCCGGAATCGAAGAATCCTTCGAAGGGGTTCCCCATCTATCAGTCACCTTTGAGAAAATGCCCGTACCAGGCAATGATCGCATCACCGAACACGAACGCCACGACCGCACCGACAGCGAGGAATACCCCGAACGGCACCAGTCGCTTCTTCTTGATCGACAGCGGGATAAAAATGAGCGAGCCGAGCGCCGCGCCGGCGAATACGGTGAGCAGCACGCCGCGCCATCCGACGAAGCTGCCGACCATCGCCATCATTTTTACGTCACCGCCGCCCATCGCTTCTTCTTTGAACACCCACGTCCCCGCCGTCCCGACGAGCCAGAGCAACACAAAACCAACCGCGGCGCCGAGCAGTGCTTGCAGGAAGCCATCGACGCCGCCGCCCAGGGCGAGCAGCAAACCGATCACGAGCCCGCCCCACGTGAACTCGTCCGGGATGATGTAGTGGCGCGCGTCCGTGATCGCGATGCCGAGCAGCAGCGTGCCGAACAGCGCCGCCGCGACGGCGTGCAGGGTCATGCCATACGCCAACAGCGACACGCCGAAGAGCACGCCGACCAGTGCCTCGATGAGGGGATACTGCCTCGAGATCGGCTTGTGGCACCAGCGACATTTGCCACGGAGCCACAGCCAGGAAAAGACGGGGACATTGTCGCGCCAGGCGATGGGTTGCTTGCAGTTCGGACACGTCGAGCGCGGTCGCAGCAGTGACTGGTCGCGTGGCAGCCGCAGGATGCACACGTTGAGGAAGCTGCCGACGCAGAGCCCGAGCAGCACGACGCCGGCGACGATGACGATATCAGTGCCCACGCACAACCTCGTAGAGCAGGATCCCCGCCGCCACGGCGACGTTGAGCGACTCGGCGCCGCGCGCCAGTGGGATCGCGACGCGCTGCGCCGCGATGGCGTTGAGCTGCGGGCGGATTCCCGCCCCTTCGTTGCCGACGATCACCGCAATGAGCTCCTCAGGAGACGTCCGGGATTCGAGCGCGCGGGGGAGCGGCACGCCGTCCGCCGCGGCCGCCCACAATGTGATGCTGCGGTCCCGCGCCCACGCGATGAACGGCCCATCGTCGAGCTGCACGACGGGGTGCCGGAACGTCGCCCCCATCGCCGCACGCAATGCTTTCGGGTTCATCGGGTCGGCGCTGCCGCGCAGCAAGAGACTCGCCGATGCGCCGAGTGCATGCGCCGTCCGGATCAGCGTGCCGACGTTGCCGGGATCCTGCACGCCGTCCACCACGAGCAAGGGCCCCGCGGCGATATCCGTCAACGCCCACGTGCGGGGCTGCACGATCGCAAGGATCCCCTGCGGCGTCTCGGTACCCGCGAGATCTCCGAACGCGCGCGCGCCGACTTCTTCCACCGCGACCGCGTGACTGGCGAGCTCGGCCGTCAGCGCCTGGCCTCGCGTCGTGCGAGCGAGCTCGGGAGACACGAGCGCGCCTTTGAACTCGAGGCCGGCTGCCAGTGCTTCCTCGACCAGCCGCACGCCCTCTAGGACGGCCAGCCCGCGGCGCCCGCGCGCCTTGCGGCGTTGGAGATCGCGCACGGTCGACTGCAGATTACTGCGAATGTGTGTCCTCGTGCTGGTCACAGGTGCCCCTAAGATTGCGCGCGCTCTTGCTTTCGCCAAGGCACAGCCCGGGGATTCATGAGAATCGCGCTCACCATTGCGGGATCGGATTCCGGGGGCGCGGCCGGCATACAGGCCGATCTCAAGACGTTCCATCAGTTCGGCGTCTACGGAACCAGCGCGATCACCGCGGTCACGGCGCAGAACACGCTCGGGGTGTCCGCCTGGCAGGCGCTGCCCGCCGCGCTCGTGGCGAAGCAGATCGATGCAGTCGCAGACGACCTGTTTCCCGCCGCCGTGAAGAGCGGGATGCTCGGCTCCGCGGATATCGTAGAGATCGTAGCGGATTGCATCGACAAACGGCAGCTCCGGAACTACGTACTGGATCCTGTGATGGTTGCGACATCGGGCGACCGGCTGCTCGATCGCAATGCGGAAGCATTGATCACGCGTTCGCTGGTGCCGGTTGCGCGTCTCGTCACCCCGAATCTGAACGAAGCAGAAATTCTCGTCGGAGCCGAAGTGCGGACGCCGGAGCAGATGGAGGCAGCGGGCCGCATGCTCGTGGCCATGGGCGCCCACGCCGCGCTGGTTAAAGGCGGGCATCTGGCCGACGCCGCTACCGTCGTCGATGTGTTGGTGCACAGCAACGGACCGACCCGGCACTTCACGCACGAGCGCATCGACACGACGTCGACCCACGGAACCGGCTGCACGCTCTCGGCGGCGGTCACCGCCGGGCTCGCGCTCGGTCGCCCGCTCGAGCAAGCGGTGACCGACGCGCTCGACTTTGTCCATCGTGCGATCGCCGCGGCACCGGGGCTCGGAAAAGGCCATGGGCCGCTGAACCATTTTGTCCCGGCGCCGCCCAGACCACCGCAGGAAGGGTTGTAGTAACCGATCAAAAACAATGTAGGGGCGCAGCATGCTGCGCCCCTACCAAAAACCGTCACTACACCACGGTCACGGATTCCACCAGTACGTCGCCTTGATCATGAAGATGTTCTCGGTCGGCGCCCGCAGCATCCGACCAAGCGACCGGCCGAAGTTGAAGTTGCCGCTGTTCTCGGAATCGTCGCGGCTCTGCGTCCACACGAAGTACAGTGTCGAACCCGGCATGTACTCCCAGCGCAGCACGGCGTTGCCGCGCAGCGATTTCTGATTGAAGTTCGCATTACTGAACGTCAGGGTGTCCGCCAGCCCGGGGCCGTCGGGATCGACTTTGTACGAGTTGGTCGAATCCACATAGATCGCATTGTAGCGCGTGAAGGCGTTGCTGCGCGGCCGCGCCAGCTCGTGGTAGTAGTCGTAGCGACCCGATGAGATCAAAGGCTGCGCGTAGAGCTGCAGCGACAGCGTGGGGCTGTAGGTCCAGTTCAGTCGGATCGCGGCAGACAGCTCGGTCTGATGCAAGTCGCCGAAGATGTAGTGGGTGCGGTAGGTCCTCCACGCGCCACCCGTCGTATCGTTGATCGCCGTGACGTACTGCAGCGGATTGGCTTGCTTGTACAGGTTCGGGCCCACGCTGACCGAAACGTTGGGAGCGGGCCGGTACTGCAGGTTGACGTACGTAGACCACTCCACGTCCTGTGACGAGCGGAAGTACGTGAACGCGCCTCCGTTCAGGGTCAGCGATTTGCGGCTGTCCGAACCCAGGTCGAGCCCGAACTGATATCCCGGGGGCAGCAGCAGCAACGGTCCGCCGCGCGTGCGGCGATTGTCGACCGTCCACGGATTGTACGCGACGTTCCAGTTGATCCAGTAGTAGTTATGGAACTGCACGTACCCGAAGTTGAACCCGCCCGACCAGTTGATATTGCCGTCCCAGTCGTAGTTCCGGAACAGTGCGCCACCGGTCTCGGCATAGCGGAACAGCTTGCCCGGTTTACTCCAGGTGCGGCCGCCGCCGAGATGCATGTTGACGACGCCCGTGCGCGACAGGAAGCCGACGTCGTTGACGTCGAAGCCCGGGGAGATCACGCCAAAGGCAGAGTTCACGAAAACGTTGCCGCGCTGCTTCGCGAGCGTGAATCGTGCAGCCATGCCGTTGAGCGCCGTGGCGTTCGTATCCACACCCACGCTCGGCGCATCCGGCCGTTGGAAGTAGTGGACCGAATTGCGCTGCACGGAGGTCATACGTGCGGGTGTGCCGGCGATGCGTGAGCCCGCGACCCACGCGGTGGTTACCCACGTCTTGGCGGTGTCCAGGAAGATCCAGCCGTCGGCTCCCAACGTCGTGGAGTTGTTGTTGCGGAAATCACGCAGCGTGGGATCATCAAACGCGCGCCCGGCGAACGTGGTCATGAATCCGAGCCCCTGCCGGCCTTTGGCGAACTCTTTCTGCGCGCGGTACGCGCCGTACGTCGCGAGCGGCTCGATTTCCTGACCCCAGCGCGCGCCGACGCTGTCCTGCAGTGTGGCGCGCTCTCGGGCGGTCACCGCAGTCAGGCCTCCCACGTTCCAGCTGCCGGCGACTTTGCCGGTGAGCTTGAGTGCACCAACGATGTGCGCACCGTCAGGTCCGCCGACATACCCCTTGTCCGGCGCGCCTGGTAATCCTAGCGAACGCCCGATACGCCGGCTGTAAAAGAAGCTCGGTCCGGACCAGTTGAATCCCCAGAAGTTGCTCTGTCCGCCCTGCCCGAACTCGAAAATGGACGAGCCTTCGACAAAGAACGGCCGCCGCTCGTTGAGGAATGTCTCGCGGTCGCTCAGGTTCACGACGGCGGGGTCGACTTCGACCTGGCCGAAATCAGGGTTGACGGTGGCGTTCAGGGTCAGATTCGAGCCGAGGCCGATCTTCGCGTCGACGCCGAACCCAGGGTCGTACTTCGATCCGTCGTTAAAAGGATCACCGAAGCTGTGCGGCGTGAACGCGGCGCGGGTGGTTGCGTACGGCATGATTTCGAGGCGTCGCGGCGGCTCGATGCGCTCGATGCCCACGAGATCCGGGAATCGCGACACGAAGCCTCGGCCGTCCCGCGGCGTGTAGGCGATGTAGTCGAACTCGTTCTTGCGCGCGATGTCGCGCCGGAAGTTAATGCCCCAGACGTACTGGCTCTGCTTGACGAAGCGCAGCTGCGAATAGGGAATGCGGATCTCCGCGGTCCATCCCTGCGAGTCCCGCGTGACCTTCGCTTCCCACACGCCGTCCCAGGTGTCGTCGTCCCCGTCGTCGTTGTAGAGCGTGCCGTCGTACAGAGTGCCGGCCGCACTGATCCCGAAGTAGAAGCCGCTGCGCTTGTCGTGATAGGGGTCGATGTAGAGCTGGAAGCGGTCGGAGCTGGTGCCCTGATCGCGGCGGGCGAGACGCGCGACGATCGAATCGGGATGCGAGTCGTAGAGCCGCGCCCCGATGTAGAGGGCCGCGTCGTCGTACGCCACGTAGACGACCGTGCTCTCGGTCGGCACGGCCCCCTGGTTGGGATCGCGCTGCGCAAACCCGGTGAGCCGCTCGGCGGTCTGCCAGAGCGGTTCGCTCAGCAGACCGTCGATCGCGACCGCCTGACCACCGCCCAGGCGAATGGCGCGGACCTGTTGGGGCGCGGAGGGCGCTGGAGGCGGAGAATCGACGACAACGAGCGGCGGATGACTTCCCGCCAGAGCGAGGAGCAGCTGGAGCATCGTCGGCATATGCGTCCGGGAGCTAAGGGTGAAGTTGAACCCCGGTCGCGAACGCTGACGGCGAGCGCGCGGCGGTCATCGAGTGATATGACAGAGTGGAACGGAAAATGGTTGCAAAGCGAACGTCAGGATTAGGCCAGCGTGATGCGGTGCAGCACTCCTTTTACGACCACGGAGAGCCGACGGGCCACCTGCTCGCTCACCGCCAGCACCTCCGCGTGAGAGAGCGCCTCGCCCGTAATGCCGGCCCCGGGGTTCGTAATAATGGAAAACCCCAGGCAGCGCAGGCCGCGCGACCGAGCCACCAGCACCTCTGGGACCGTCGACATCCCGACCGCATCGGCGCCGAGCCGTTCGAGCATGCGGACCTCAGAGGGCGTCTCGTAGGAGGGACCAAGGAGGGCGACGTACACGCCCTCCTCCATGGGAATGCGGGAGTCGCGGGCAACCTCGCGTGCGAGAGTGCGTAGTTCCTGGTCGTAAGGCGCGTGCATGATCGGAAAGCGCTCCTCACCGGGCTCTGGCTGTCCGATCAACGGGTTGCGCCACATGAGATTGATGTGGTCGGCGATGAGCATCAGGGTCCCGCCCGGGAAGGTCCGGCGCACGCCGCCGGCCGCATTCGTGACGATCAGGACCTCGACGCCGAGCTCCGCAAAGACGCGAGCCGGCAGGCCCGCGACGGCGGCCGGATGCCCTTCGTACAAATGAAAGCGGCCGGCCTGCACAATGACGGGCACGCCCTCGAGCGTACCGGCGACCAGCTCGCCCTTGTGGCCCACGACGCCGGGCTCGGGGAACCCGGGGACGGTGCGATAGGGGATGCGAATCGGCTCGGCGACTTCGTCCGCCAGAAATCCCAGACCGGAGCCGAGTACGATTGCGACGCGCGGTCTCAGCTTCCCCAGCGCGTTTTTGACCGCAGTCGTGGCGTCTCGAATCCCGAGTCCCGAATCCCGAGTCCCGATCAGAGCAGTATTCCCGCCAGGGTCGCGGACAGGAAGTTCGCGAGCGTGCCGGCGATCATCGCCCGGAATCCGAGTCGCGCGAGATCATGCTTGCGCTCGGGCGCGAGGGCGCCGATGCCGCCGATCTGAATGCCCACCGAGCTGAGATTCGCGAAGCCGCAGAGCGCGAATGTGGCGATGGTAAAGGACACGGGATCGAGACTGCCCTTCATTGGACCGAGATGGGCGTACGCGATGAATTCGTTGAGCACCATGCGCTCCCCTAGCAGCGATCCTATTGTGCCGCTGTCGTGCCACGGTACACCCATCACCCATGCGATCGGGCGGAAGACCCATCCTAGAACCGTCTGCAGCGTTTCCGGGAACCACGGCACCAGCCCATGTATCCAGCCGAACAGGCCGTTCACCAGAGCGATGAGCGCGATGAAGGAGACAAGCATCGCGATGACGTTGAGCATGAGGTGCAGCCCTTCGCCGGTCCCGCGGGACGCGGCATCCAGGACGTTCACGTCGGTTTTTGGGATGTCGACTTTCACACCGGCCAGCGTTTCGGGGACCTCGGTCTCGGGCTCGAGGATCTTCGCCATCATGATCGTGCCGGGCGCCGTCATGATGACCGCGGTGAGCAGATGGCGCGCTTCGATGCCGAACGCGATGTAAGCGGCCATGATCGATCCGGAGACGTGCGCCATCCCCGCCGTCATCACAGTCATCAGCTCGGAGCGGGTCATGCGCGGCAGGAACGGCCGGATCGTGAGCGGCGCCTCGGTCTGCCCCATGAAGATCGACGCCGCGACGTTGAGGCTCTCCGCGCCACTCGAGCCCATGCTCCTATTCATCAGGAACGCGAACGCCTTCACGACGACCTGCATGATGCCGAGGTAGTACATGATCGCGAACAGCGCGGAGACGAAGATGATCGCGGGCATGATCTGGAACGCGAAAATGACGCCGAGACTCGAGTGCTGCTTTCCGATCTCTCCGAAGACGAATTCGGAGCCGGCGTAAGAGAAGCTGAGAATCTTCGTCACGGTGGCGCCGAGCCAGCTGAAGATCGTCTGGCCGACCGGAACGCGGAGCACGAAGATCGCGAACACGAGCTGCAAGCCGACGCCCCAGGCGACCACCCGCCGACTGATCGCGCGCCGGTTTCGCGAGAACGCGACGCCGATGCCGAGGATCAGGATGAGCCCGAAGATTCCCGTGAGTCGTGAGCCGACCGAGCGCGGAGCGGCTGTCACGGTGTCCGCGGGCGCGACCACTTGAGCCTTGGCGGTGTCCTGCGAGGCTGTCTGGACGGTTGCGCCACGGAGCGTATTGAACATGAATCGCGGCAGTGTAAACACCACGAGCGCGCAGACGAACGTAACCGTGAACGCGAAGAGAACTCGTCTCGCGGACATCAGAGAGCCCCCAATTCACTTTGGACACGGGACACGAGCGCCACCTTTTCGTACTCCGGGAGAAATGCGCTTTCGCAAGCGTTCAGGACCACACGCGCCATGTCGTCGGGCGAGAGGCCCAGCACGGCGTGCGCGAGAAAATACTCGTCCGTCAGCGTGATGCCGTCGGTCAACGGGCCATCGGTGTTCAACGTGACGACGACGCCTTGCTGGAAATAGCGCTTAAAGGGATGCTCCGCCACCGAAGCGACGACGTGGGTGTGCACGTTGCTGCTCAGGCACATCTCGAGCGGGATCTTCCGCGCAACAACTTCGTCGAGCAGCGCCGGATCCTCGGCGAGGCGAGTGCCGTGCCCGATCCGCTGCGCGCCGACTTCGTGCAATGCTTGATCTATCGAGTGCGGCCCGTCTCCCTCGCCGGCATGACAGGTGCACGCCATGCCGTGGCCCGCCGCGTACTCGAATGCGGCGCGGTGATCGCGCGCGGGATGGCCGCGCTCCGCTCCGGCGAGATCGAACGCCGTCACTCCCGCGGCGCGATACTCCGCCGCCGCCCGGGCCAGCTCGAGCGACTCCGCCGGGGCCCGCGTGCGCATCGCGCAGACGATCAGCCCCACGCGCGTGCCCGTTTCGGCAACGGCACGGCGGATCCCTGCAAGGGGCGCCTCGATCGCTTGCGACAGGGTCAGCGCCGGCCGATGCAGCAGCGGCGAGTAGCGCACCTCCACGTAGCGGACGTTCTCTGCCGCCTTGTCAAGCACGAATTCGTACGCGACGCGCTCCAGTGCCGCGGCCGTCTGCAGGACGGAGAGGGTGATCTCGTATTTCTGGAGGTATTCCTCGAGGCTCTTGGCATCGCGCACGAGCATCGCTTTGGCGAGCGCGTCCGGCGTGTCGGCCGGCAGCCGGATGCCCTGCTCGCGCGCCAACTCGAGCATCGTCGCCGGCCGCAATGCGCCGTCGAGATGTACGTGCAGCTCGGCCTTGGGCCAGCGCCGCAGCGCGTCCTTGGTCAGCTTGGGCTTGCCTTCGCGCCGCGCGGAGACGATGACGCGATAGACGGAGCCCGCTTCGCCGACCGCGTCGCCGGCATCGATCGGACGCCCCGCGGCGTCCGTCACATACGCCGCGCCGCCGAGCAGCCGCGCCAGGCCGTCGTCCGCCTGTGCCACCGCGTCGCGCACTCGCGCGCCCCGTGGTACATCGACCGCTTTGTCGTTGACGAAAACCCGCATCAGCGGTCGGTCCGATGGAAGCGCACGTCGTCGGGCGCCTCCACCGGCGAGCGCAACACACCCAGATAGCGGGTCACGGCGTCGATATCGACGACGTCGAAGTCTTCCCTCGGCGAGCCGGCCAGCATACGGAATCCAGAGCCACCCGTCGCCATGAAGTCGCTGACGACCAGTGTGTAGGGGCGATTGTTATCGATGTCCTTGCCGGCCACGCGCACCCGGCTGATGCGCTTCCCCGGTGCCTTGCGCGGGTCGTACCACACTTCCGCGCCGGCGATGTGGCAGTCGGGGAGATGATCCTGGCCAGCCACGCACTGCTCCAACGCATCCTGCAGTACCGAGCCTTTGATCGTGAGCCGCAGCAACCGGTTCTGGAACGGCTGCACCTGGTATACCTGCCCCCACGTCACGACGCCCTCGGGGAGGTCCGCTCGGATGCCACCATTGTTCATGATCGCCACGTCGGCGCGCCCCGCGGCGCGCTGCGCGTCGGCGATGAGGCGTCCCAGGCCATACTCGTCGCCTGCCCGCTTCAGCGGGAACTTCAGTTGAGCGACCGTTCGCTCCGAAATGTTGCGAACGGCCTGCTGCTGGCGGCCCAGCGCGTCGGACAACGCGACGTTCGGTGTGACCTGGTCGGCATACGGCGTGACGAGCTGTACCCGCACCTCGCGCCGCCCGCCGGCGCGCACGAAGTCCACCACGCCGATCGAGCGACCACTCGATTGCGCTTCCACAATGGGGATGCCATGCACCGTGGTGTTGACCCGCAGATGCGTGTGGCCGGCAACGATCAAATCGACGGATCCGGAATCGAGTTGGCGTGCGACGTCGAGAATCTCGCCGTGACAGGACGCGGTGTTTCCCCCGCCGGTGCTCGAGTCGCAAACCGCGCCGACGTGCGCAACGACGATGACGTAGTCGGCGGCGGCCCGCGCCTCCGGCAGATAGCGCTTGATCGCCTGCGCGCCGTCCCCGAACGCGAGACCCTGGATATTGCGCGACGCGGTGCTCGTGGGCGTCTCGGTCGTCGTCAGGCCGATCACGGCGATCTTCACGCCGCTCTTCGTCACGAGCTTCCACGGCGTCGCCCACTCGGGCCGCGCGGTACCCGCGGCGTTCGTGATGTTGGCCGAGAGGAACGGGTATTTCGCTTCGCTCATGCGCGCGCGCAGGGTGTCCAGCGACCAGTCGAACTCGTGATTGCCGATCGCCGCCGCATCGATGCCGAGCGTGTTCATGGCGTCGATCGTCCCGCGCCCGAATGTGGCATTCGACAGTAGCGTGCCCTGCATCTCGTCGCCGGCGTCGAGCCGCACGGAGGTGCACCCGCAGGCGCGAGCGAGACTGTCGAGCCACGGCTTCAGCGCCGCCACGCCGCCGACCGGCCGTCCCTGCGACCAATCCCAGACGCGTGGCTCGAGCTGCCCGTGGAGGTCGCTCGTCGTGAGCACGCGCAGCAGCGTACTGTCCCTCGTGCTGACCGCGGTCGGCGCCGGCGCGAACGCGGCGCGCGCGGCTGCGCGTGCGGGATCGGGGATGATCGCCCAGCTCGGCCGCAGATACACCGTCGCCTGGATCGTGCGGACGCGGCGGATTTCCTCAACCAGCAGCTCGCGAATGTCCTCACCCTTGTCGTACACGACGCGCGCGTTCGCGAGCATCGAGTAACCGCCCCCTCCGGCCTGGCGATAACTGTTGACCGCCATAGTGAAGGTGTCCGTCGGCTGCACGATCCGGCCTTCGTAGGCGAGTCCCCGGATGCGCTGCCCCGCCGGCCGGGAGAGATCGACGTTGTAGGCCACGCCGCTCACGACGTCGTAGTTGTAGCCCGCGACGCTGTCATTGATGATCGGCTGGCCGGGCTCGTAGGTGCGGAAGTAACGGGCCGAGTGCTCGAGGTACTCGCGCAGCTGCTGGCCCGAGATCCGCACGGCGCGGAGCGTGTTCTCGTAGGGGTAGATCCCCGAGACGTCGCGCTGATGCACCTCGCCTTCGGGCAGCCCCGGCTGGATGTCGAACGCCGCGGCCGCCGACAGCTGCGCACCTGCCCGGCGGCGTTGGACCTCGTTGAGGAAGTCGAGCAGCGGCGTGTCCTGTACCCGTGCGTAGCGGGCATCGAACCCGGGCGTGGCGGTGCCGAGTGGAGTACCCGCCCACTGCCGCGCCGCTTCCTGCGCGGCGCGGAACCGCTGCGTGAACCGCGGCAGCTCGGGCACGTTCGTGAGCGGGATCAGGTCGGCATGGATCTTCGTCACGCGCCAGCGGCCCTCTTCACGGCTCAACGACACGTGTATCACCGACAGGCTTTGCACCCAGTTCTTCGGCTGCACGAAATGCACGCCGTTGATCACGCTGTCGCGCATTTCGCGGTGCGTGTGTCCGACGATCACGATGTCCGGCTTCGGATTCACCATCGCGAGCGCGGCGGCGTCGTTCTCCGCGCCCACACCGGTCGTGTCGTAGCTCGATTCGCCGAAGCCGCTGTGGATCAGCACGACCTTCACGTCGGCCCCTTCGCCCTCCAGGCGCGCGAGCGCCGCGGTTGTGGCGCCGGTGATTCGTCGCACGCGCACGTGCCCCGCGGCGAGCTGGGCGCGATCCCACAGCGTCGTGCCCGGCGTCGTGAATCCCGTGATGCCGACCTTCACGGCACCGCGCGGCAAGATCACCGTCTTGGGGAACAGCGGCACACCAGCCGAGTCTTCGACGTTCGCCGAGACGTAGCGAGAGGTGGCCTGGGTGGCGGCCCGGCGCAGGAAGTCGACACCGAAATCGAAGTCGTGGTTGCCCGGTGTGACGACGTCGTACTGGAGGGCGTTCAGCGCGTCGACGATCGGTTGCGGCTGCCGTTTGTCGTAGCGGCCGAAGAACGTCGCGAACGGGTTGCCCTGCAGCAGATCGCCGGCATCGACCAGCACGAGCTGGCCGGGATAGCGGCTCCGGAGTGTTTCGAGCGCGGTGGCGGCGCGCGAGAGCCCGCCCGGGGCCGCGGCGTCACGAACGTAGTCCCATCCGAAGACCCGGCCGTGCACGTCGGTGGTGGCGACGATGACGATGTGGGCGGTATCGGGGGCAGAGACGGCCTGAAGCGCGATCAGCAGTGCTGAGAAGAGATGCATAGTGCGCTCAAAATTGCGGAATGAGCGTCGCCCGCGCTACCTTCCGGCCTGCTCATGGCGAATGAGACGGCCGCAGCCGCCCCACATCGCATTCTCGTCGTGGACGACGAGCCCGATATCACGGCTCTCGTTGCGTATCACCTGGCCAAGGAAGGCTATCGCGTCACGACCGCCGGTACCGGTGCGGACGCGCTGCGCTCGGCCCGTGAAGAGCGCCCCGATCTGGTCGTCCTCGATCTGATGCTGCCGGGGCACTCCGGGTTCGAGGTGCTCGCCGAGCTGCGGCGCCGGGACGAAACGCGCGACGTGGGCGTGCTCCTGCTGACGGCCCGCAAGGACGAGCCCGATCGCATCAAGGGTCTGTCCCTCGGCGCCGATGATTACCTCGCGAAGCCGTTCTCCCCCAAGGAGCTGGTCCTGCGCGTGGGCGCGATCCTGCGGCGCCTATCGGCGTCGCCCGTGGCGGCTGGCGGCCGCCTCGTCGGGGGGCCGATCGTCCTGGACCGGACGGCCCATCGCGTGACCGCGGACGGGAAGGAAGTCGAGCTCACCGCTACGGAATTCAAGCTGCTCGAGCGCCTGATCGAGCGGCGCGACCGCGTCCAGTCCCGTTCCCATCTGCTCGAATCGGTGTGGCAGGCGCAGCCCGACATCCAGACGCGAACCGTCGACATGCACGTCCAGCGGTTGCGTACCAAACTCGGCGCGGCCGGCGACTGGATCGAAACCGTACGGGCCGTGGGTTATCGGTTCCGCGAGCCCGTCGTCCCGCCGAAGCGGCCCACGCCCGCGCCGCGGCGCCGTCGTACATGAGACTCGCCACGCGGCTGTTCGCGAGCATCGGGTTGCTCGTGGCTGCCGCGGTCGTCGGTTCCATCCTTGCCACGGACCTGCTGCTGCGGCGGCACCTCGAGCAGGAGATCGCGACCGAGCTGGAGCGCGAAGGCCGGCTCGTGGCCGCGCTCGCTCCGCCGGATTCGACCCGCTGGCCCGAATACGCCGCGCTCGCCGGCGCGCGCCTGTCACGCCGCGTGACGCTGATCGATCCCGAGGGCCGCGTTCGCGGGGACACGGAGTTCGGCCGGGACGCGCTTCCGCGCCTGGAGAATCACTCGAACCGCCCTGAGGTCCGCGCGGCGTACGATTCCGCGCGCGGCGTCGGAATGAACCAGCGGTTGAGTGCGTCCACGAATGAACGCCAGCTCTACGTGGCGGTCCGCGACGGACCACCCGGGATCGCGATCACGCGCGTGTCGACGACACTGGCCGTGGTGGACGCCCAGGTCCATGCCGTCCAGCGCGCCGTGGCGGCCGCCGGGTTGCTCATGCTGGTCGCGGCGGGACTCGTCGCCTGGCTTCTCGCCCGCGTCCTCGCCCGGCCGCTGTTGCTCATCGCCGATGCAGCCCGGGACATCGCGGCCGGCCGCGCCGCGGAGTTCCCCGACGTCCATGTGCCGGAGCTGGCGCATCACGTGGACTCACTCCGCGCCATGCATCATGAGCTCGAGCGGCGCTTCGATGACCTGCGCCGCGAGCGCGAGGAATCCCGTACGCTGCTCGAGGCGCTGTCGGACGGCGTCGTCGCGGCCGACGAACGTGGAGCCATCGTCTCGGCCAATGCCGCCGCGCGCCGCCTGCTAGCCTACGGGAGTACCCAGGCGCTGCCGCCGTTGGGCGAGCTCTTTCACGATCGTCTCCACCGCACCCTGATGCGCGAGGTGCTGGCGGGAGGAGTCGTCGAACGCCGCGAGCTGGATCTCGGTGACCGTACGGTCGTCGTTTCGGCGCGGCCGCTCGCGGAAGGCGGGACGTTGCTCGTGCTGAGCGACGTCACGGACCTGCGACGCCTCGAAACGATCCGGCGTGACTTTGTGGCGAACGTGTCGCATGAGCTGAAGACTCCGCTCACCGCCATCGCCGGGTACGCCGAAACGCTGGCGGCGGAATCCTCGGAATCTCAGGCTGCGGGCTTCGCGCGGACGATCGTCGAAAATGCCCACCGCATGCAGCGGCTGGTCGACGACCTGCTGGACTTGTCGCGCATCGAATCGGGAGCGTGGGAACCGGAACCGCAAACCGTCGCCGTCGAGACCGCCGCACGCGAGGCGTGGGCTCAGTTCGCCGAGCGGGCGGCGAGCCGGAAGATCGCACTCGAAACAGCTACGAATTCGTCGTCCGTCCACAGCGACCCCGAAGCACTGCGGCAGGTCTTCACCAACCTGTTCGACAACGCACTGCGGCACACGCCGTCTGGCGGCCGGATCCGAGTCACGGCGCAGCGGGACGGCGATGACACCGTCGTGCGCGTCACCGATACGGGGACGGGCATCCCCGCCGATCACCTCCCGCGCATTTTCGAGCGATTTTATCGCGTCGATCCGAGCCGCTCACGCCAGGAGGGCGGAACAGGCCTCGGGCTCGCAATCGTCAAGCATCTCGTCGAGGCACACGGGGGCCGCGTTGAGGCTGAGAGCGAGCTCGGGCGAGGCACCACAATCCTTTTGTATTTCGCGACTTAGCCTTCGTTACACAGCCGTAACCCAGGCGTCACAGACCGTTGACCGCTCACGCGCAACATTGGCGCGTGCGAATTGCGCTCGTAACAGACACTTACACGCCGCAGGTCAACGGCGTCACGACCGTGGTCGTCCGGATCGCGAACGTGCTCCGGGAATTCGGCCACAAGGTTGTGGTCGTCGCACCGCGCTATCCCGGCCACCGGACCGTGGATTCGCACGAGCTGCGAATTCCGTCGGTGTCCTTTCCTCCGTATCCAGCCATCCGGCTCTCCATGCCGAAGTTCGGGGCCGTCGCGCGCTTCCTCGATCCGTTCGAGCCCGACGTCGTGCACGTGGCAACGGAAGGTCCGTTGGGTCTCACGGGCCGGCGGTACGCGGTGCGGCGCGGCATTCCCCTGGTCACGTCCTATCACACGAACTTCCCGCAGTACGCGCGGCACTACGGCGCCGGCATCCTCGAGCCGCTCGTCTGGAAATGGCTGCGCTGGTTTCATCGGCCCGCCGTGCTGACACAGACACCCGGCGAAGCAGTGGCGAGCGAGCTGGAACGCCGCGGCATCGGGCGGCCGGTCGTCTGGGGTCGCGGCGTCGACACGACGCACTTCAACCCCGGGCGGCGCAGTGTGGGCTGGCGCCGGTGGCTCGCCGGCGGTGACGACACCGCCATCGTGCTGCACGTGGGCCGGCTCGCGCCCGAAAAGAACATCGACGTACTCGCCGAGGCGTGGATCGCCGCGCACGAGCGGGTGGGGCAGCGCGCGACGTTCGTCATTGCCGGTGAGGGGCCAGAGAGGCGCCGCCTGCTCACCCACCTGCCCTGGGTTCGTCAGCTCGGCTTCCTCGATCGCGACAAGCTCGCGGATGTGTATGCGAGCGCGGACATCTGCGTCCTTCCGTCCCGGACCGAGACATGCGGCCTCGTTGCGCTCGAAGCGATGGCTTCGGGTCTGGCCGTTGTTGCCGCCGACGCGGGAGGGTTTCGCGAGAGCATCACACAGGGGCGCAGCGGTCTCCTCGTGGCACCGGACGACGCCGTCGGATTCGCGTCCGAGATTCTATCGCTGGTGATCGCGCCAGAGCGGCGGGCCGAAATCGCCACGGGCGCGCGGGCGGGGGCAGTCGCGCGCGATGTCGCCCCCGAGAACCTCGACCTCCTCAAGCAGTACGCGAGCGCGGCGGGGCTGGCGGGCACGGGAGCAGCCCCATTCGCCGCGTAGTTCTCGTCGAGGCGGGCGTCTGATGCGCTGGCTCACCCATCTCGGCGGCGCACGAGTGACGATCGGCATCGGGTTGTTGCTGATCGCGGCCGGCGAGCAGGTGCTCGGTCTCGCCGCGCTGTTTGCGCTGACGACGTCGCACCTCGCCGTTCAGGTGTTGAAGCGCGCCGTCGCGCGGCCGCGGCCGTGTGACGCGAACGGGCGGTTGCTGGCGCTGATCCATCTGCCGGATCCCTATTCGTTCCCGTCCGGCCACGCCGCGGCAGCCACGGCAGTAAGCGGCACCGTGGCACTCGCTCACCCGGCGCTCGCTCCCATTCTGCTGCCGGTTGCGGCGCTGATCGCGATTTCGCGCGTGTCGTTGCGCGTCCATCACCTCAGCGACGTGATCGGCGGCGTGGTACTGGGCCTGGCCGGCGCGATCGGCGCCTCCGCCCTCCTTCTGCACTGACAGGACCGTACGTGCCCGGCGGCGGACTGCACGGCCGACCGTCCGGGTGCCCAGGTAGCGGAGGCCAGCACGGCTCCGCTATCTGCGCCCGTGGTCGTTACGAAATCGTGACATCGACGACTCACACCGGTGATGCCGATCGGCGAGTTTTTCACCTGTGAGTGCAGTCAACAATCACCCAAGTCTTGAGGAGTAACCGTGCACGCAAGGCTCTTGGCAGTGTTGTGTCCACTGAGCATCGTCGCGCTGCCTGCGGCAGCGCAGGCGCCTGCCACGCAGGCACCACAGGTCACCGTCGGGGGCGTCGTCTACACGCAATACCAGTACACAGACGCCACGGTTCACACCAACACCTTCGACGTCACGCGCGCGTACGTGAACGTCCTTGGCCGCTTCTCGGGCGGCATCACCACTCGTGTCACTGCCGACATCATCCCGAGCACCCTCACGAACCAGCAGCTTCGGCTCAAATACGCCTTCGCGGCGTGGACCCCGACCGGCAGCAGCCTCACCTACAAGCTGGGCATGATGCAGACGCCGTTCGTGGACTTCGAGGAAACGCTGTGGGACTACCGCATGCAGGGCACCATCGCCGTCGATCGCAACGGCGCCATGACGTCGTCGGACATCGGCTTCGGAGTGGACGGCAAGTGGAATAACGACCAGGTGAACGGCCAGATCGCCGTCGTGAACGGCGAGGGATACTCGGGCGGCACCGGCGACTTCCACAAGGACCTCGAGGCGCGGGTCTCGGTCCGCCTCAAGCCCACCAACGACGCGAGCCGTGTCGGGGGCCTGCGAGTCACAGGCTACGCGGGGATCGGCAAGTACGGGCCCGCGTTCGCCGGCAATGACCGCAACCGATTCCTCGGCCAGCTGTCGTATCGGTCTCAGCAGATTACGCTCGCGGGGGAATACGTCTCCCGGAAGGACTCGACGCAGACCGGAAGCATCATCAGCGCGTTCGGCGTCTATCACCTGACGAGCGGCAAAGTCGCGGTGATCGGGCGGGTCGACCTCGTCGATCCCGATAAGAACGTCGCGAACAACAAGAACACCCGCATCATCGGCGGCGTCTCGTACCAGCTGTCGCCCAACGTGCGGCTGCTCGCCGATCTCGACCGGCTGTCGTTCGAGAGCGGCGCGACGGCCACCAATCAAGCGCTGATTCAAGCGCAATTCGTGTTCTGAACTGACCCTGACCCGAGGACACCCGCTTGTGAAGACCACACGCTTTCTCGCTCTCGCCGCGCTGCTCGGCGCCGCCGTTCCGGCCGCCGCGCAGGTCACGCTGAACGGCGCCGGGGCCACATTCCCGAACATCATCTATGGCAACTGGATGCTGGCGTACAATCAGACGCATGCCGACGTAAAGCTGAACTATCAGTCGATTGGGTCGGGCGGCGGCATTCGGCAGTTCTCCGACGGCACGGTGGACTTCGGCGCCACCGACGCCCCGATGACCGACTCGGCCATCACGGCGATCCAGGGCAACGTGCTCCATATCCCGACCGTGCTCGGCGCCGTCGTCGCCGCGTACACGTTGCCCGATGTCTCGCAACCGGTTCGCATCACGCCGGACGTGCTGGCCGACATCTTCCTCGGTAAGGTCACGAAGTGGAATGACGCCCGGTTGGCGACCATCAATCCTGGGGTCACGCTCCCGAACCAGGACATCATCGTCGTGCACCGCTCCGACGGCTCGGGCACGTCGTTCGTCTGGACCGACTATCTGTCGAAGGTCAGCCCCGAGTGGGCGCAAAAAGTCGGTAAGGGCCCGTCGGTGAACTGGCCGGTGGGGCTCGGTGGCCGCGGCAATGAAGGCGTCGCGGCAACCGTCCGGCAAACGCCGGGCGCGATCGGCTACGTAGAACTGGGATACGCCCTAATCAACAAGATGCCGTTCGCGGTGCTGAAGAATCAGGCGGGCAACTGGATCACCGCTTCGCTCGAATCCGTGACCGCCGCAGCCGCCGGTGGAATGAAGGACATGGGCCCGAATACCGACTTCCGGGTCTCCATCACCAATTCTCCGGGCACTCGGGCGTATCCCGCCGCGAGCTTCACCTGGCTGCTGGTGCACAAGACATACAGCGACACGGCGAAGGCCCGGTCGTTGGTGCAGTTCATCTGGTGGGCGGAAACCGACGGCCAGGCGAAGGCGCCGGAGCTCGGCTACGCGCCGCTCCCGCAGCAGCTGCGCCCCTGGATTCAGGCCCGCTTGAAGACCGTTACGGCCGGCGGGCGGGCGGTCTGGAAGACGGCAGAGTAACTCGTTGACGTAGGACATAATGCCGCCTCCCGGTGCGCTTTCAGGGGCATCGGGAGGCACGCCCATTCGTAGTGACAATTCCGTTACACCGTCGTGACGGACAGTCCATAGGGCGCCGGTAGGTTTCCGGCGCGATGACCAGCCTCCTCGGCAGAGATCGCAGCGATCGCATTTACCGGCGCGTGCTGACAGGATTTGCGCTCGTCCTGCCCTCCCTGATTCTGATCATCCTCGGCGTTCTCTTCTTCAACGCGCTGCCCGCCCTCAAGCGATTCGGCCCTTCGTTCCTGTGGACGTCCACATGGGATCCCGTCGCCGAGGTATACGGCGCGGCGCCCATGATCTTCGGAACGCTCGCTTCGTCTCTGTTGGCGCTGCTGATCGCGGTTCCCCTCGCGCTCAGCGTGGCGATTTTCCTGACGGAGTTTTCGCCGCGGTGGCTGCGCCAACCGGTGGCGTTTCTGGTCGAGCTGCTCGCCGCGATTCCCAGCGTCGTGTACGGCATGTGGGGCATCTTCGTCCTGATTCCCTTTCTGCGCAGTTACGTGGTCCCGCCGCTCAGAGCGGTATTCGGCTGGACACCGTTTCTCCAGGGCGTGTTCTACGGCAATTCGCTACTGGCAGGTGGTGTCATTCTCGCGATCATGATCGTGCCGTACATCGCCGCCGTATCGCGCGAAGTGCTGCTCGCCGTCCCCACGAGCCAGCGCGAAGCGGCACTCGCGATGGGCGCGACGCGCTGGGAGGCGGTCCGGTCCGCAGTCCTACCCTATGGCCGAGCCGGTCTCATCGGTGCGGTCATCCTCGGGCTGGGCCGTGCGCTCGGCGAGACGATGGCGGTCACGATGGTCATCGGAAACCGCCACGACATCAGCGTGTCGGTCTTGCAGCCGGCCTACACGATGGCTGCCGCAATCGCAAACGAGTTCAGTGAAGCGACGACCGCCACGTACCAGTCCGCCCTCATGGAAGTCGGCCTGATCCTCTTTGTGATGACGGTGGCAGTGAACGCCATCGCGCGCATTCTGATCTGGCGCGTCGCCCGCGGCGCAGCGGTGGGAAGCCGAGCCCTGTGAGCGCGAGCGCGTTTCGCCGCCACCTGACGAGCCGCATCATGACGGCCCTCGTCGTCCTCCTCTCGTTCACCGCCGTGCTCGCATTGGTGCTGATCCTGGGCAACCTGATTGCGAAGGGCGCCTCGTCGATCGACTGGGCGTTTTTCACCAAGAGTCCCGTACCCGCAGGACAATCGGGTGGCGGGGTCGCCAACGCCATCGTGGGGACAGCGATCATCGTCGGTGTCACGGCGTTGATCGGCGTACCCATTGGCGTCGGCGCGGGGATGTACCTGGCCGAATACGGCTCGGGACGGCTCGGGTTCCTGGTGCGATTCATCGCCGACGTCTTGAACGGGACACCGTCGATCGTCGTCGGCATCGTGGGGTGGACGTTCATCGTCAAGCCGACGGGACATTTCTCCGCGCTCGCGGGCAGTGTCGCGCTCGCGATCCTGATGATCCCGATGCTCGCGCGCACGACCGAGGAGATGGTGCGCCTGGTGCCCAACTCGCTGCGCGAGGCGGCGCTGGCGCTCGGATACCCGCGCTGGCGGACGTCGCTCAAGGTGGTGGCGCGCACCGCGATGGGCGGCATCGTCACCGGCTGCCTCGTCGGAATTGCCCGCATCGCCGGCGAGACCGCACCGCTCCTCTTCACGGCATTGGGGAACCTGAACTTCACGCTGAACCTCAACCAGCCGATGCAGACGCTGTCGCTCCAGATCTACGTGTACGCCACGGGGCCGTTCGACGAATGGCACCGGCTGGCGTGGGCGTCCGCACTCGTGCTGATGGGACTCGTGCTGATCATTTCTCTCACCGCCCGCTGGGTCACGAGGGCCAGATATGGTAGCGTCCGCTAACACCCGGCTGCGGCTCGAGACGTCGCGCCTCACGGCGCTGTTCGAACAGCATCGCGCGGTGCGGGACGTGTCGCTCTTGTTCCCCGCGCATACCGTCACCGCGATCATCGGCCCGTCAGGCTGCGGCAAGAGCACCCTGCTCCGCTGCCTGAACCGCATGCATGAGCTGACGGCGGGCGCGAGGGTCGAGGGCGAGGTACTGCTCGACAACGTCAACATCTATGCCCCGGATGTGAACCCGGTCGAGCTGCGGCGCCGCATCGGGATGGTGTTCCAGCGACCCACGCCATTCCCCACGATGTCGATCTACGAGAACGTTGCCGCTGGACTGAAGGTCAACGGACGCCGGCCGAGGCCGGAAGTGGACGACGCCGTCTCGCGCGCGCTGCAACAGGCGGCGCTGTGGGACGAGGTGAAGGATCGGCTGCATACCAGCGCGCTCGAGTTGTCGGGTGGGCAGCAGCAGCGTCTCTGCATTGCCCGCGCGGTCGCGCCTCAACCGGAGATTCTGCTGCTCGACGAGCCCACGGCCTCACTCGATCCCGCTGGAACGCAGCGCATCGAGGAGCTGTGCCACGCGCTGAAGCGGCTCTATACGATCGTGATCGTGACGCACAACATGCAACAGGCGGCGCGCGTCTCCGACTACACGGCGTTCATGTATCTCGGCAGCCTCATCGAGGTGGGACGCACGGACGAAATCTTCACCAAGCCGAAGGTGGAGCAGACTGAGGCGTACATCACCGGAAGGTTTGGATGAGCACCACGACGGCGGATCGGCGGTTTGGCGGTTCGGCGGATGGAAAGACGGTTATCGAGCCGCCCAACCGCTTAACCGCCCAACCGCCTGTACTCGAATCCCGCGCCTACAACTTCTGGTACGGGCCAAACCACTCGCTCCATGACATCTCGATCGCGATCCCACGCAACGCCATCACCGCCCTCATCGGGCCGTCGGGCTGCGGGAAGACGACGTTCCTGCGATCGATCAACCGGTTGCATGACCTGACACCCGGCGCCCGGCACGAGGGCGACATCCTGCTCGACGGCGGCTCGATCTTCGCGCCCGGCACCGATGTCGTCGCGTTGCGGCGCCGCATCGGCATGGTGTTCCAGCGGCCCAATCCTTTCCCCAAGCCGGTCTACGACAACGTGGCCTACGGTCCGCGACTCAATGGCCTGGCGCCGGCGCGCGAGCTTCCCGACCGCGTCGAGCGCGCCCTGCGGCAAGCGGCATTGTGGGACGAGGTGTCGGACCGGCTCCGTGAGCCGGGGACCGCGCTCTCGGGAGGGCAGCAACAGCGGTTGTGCATCGCGCGCGCGCTGGCGAACGAGCCGGAGGTGCTGTTGATGGACGAGCCCTGCTCGGCACTCGATCCGATTGCGACCCAGCGCATCGAGGAGCTGCTGGTCGAGCTCAAGAAGACCTACACGATCGTGATCGTGACACACAACATGCAGCAGGCAGCACGGGTTGCAGATTACACGGGTTTCTTCTACGTGGGCAACCTCGTGGAATTCGGCGCGACGCAGCAGGTTTTCACCCGGCCCGTCGATGAACGGACCGAAGCGTATATCACAGGAAGGTTCGGATGAACGCACAAGCCACGAGTCATCGACATTTTCACGACGAGCTGTCGGCGCTCAAGGTCGCGCTGCTGAACATGTCCGGCGAGGCGCAGGCGGCACTCGCCGCGGCGGTCGACGCCGTGCTGCAGCGGGACGGGGACAAGGCGCGCGACGTCATCGCCGGCGATCGAGAGATCGACCACCTCGAGCTCGAAGTCGAGGAGACGGTGATCCGGCTGCTGGCCACCCAGCAGCCGATGGCCCGCGACCTTCGATTCCTCACGGCCGCGATGAAGATCTCCAACGATCTGGAGCGCGTGGGCGATCACGCCGTCAACATCGCGCAATCGGCGGAGCGTCTCCTCGCTTCCCGACCCATCGTCCCGGAGCCCGAGCTCCTCGAGATGGCGCGCCAGGCGCGCACGATGCTCGCCGACGCGCTCGACGCGTTCGTGCGCGGCGACGCGCAGGCCGGCCGCGCAATCTGCCGCCGCGATGACAGCGTAGACGCTTTGCACGCGTCGATGTTCCGGATCCTGCTCACGCACATGATGGAGGATCCGCACATCATCGGCACGGCGATGGAGCTATTTCTGGTGAGCCGGAACCTCGAGCGCGTGGCGGACCTGGCGACGAATATTGCAGAGGACGTCGTGTTTCTGGTGGAGGGAAAGTCGATAAAGCATCACGCCGAAGGATAGGCGTCAGTCGGTGCGGTAGCGGTAGTACGAAGCGGGTTGCACGGTGCGTCGACGTAGCACGTCATCGGACGCGAAGAGACGCACGAGCACCAGCCCCGCGATGAAGCCGCCGACGTGAGCGAAGAACGCGACGCCGCCCTTGTCGATCTCGCTGAGACTGCCGAGCCCGCTGAGCAGCTGTATCAGGCCCCAATAGCCGAGCATCACCCAGGCGGGCAGGGCGACCGTCGTGATGTAGATCGGCAAAATGATGAGCGTGTGCACGCGGACTCTGGGATAGAGCAGCAAATACGCACCCAGGACGCCGCTGATGGCTCCCGATGCACCGATCATGGGTACGACGGAGTGGGGACTGATGAACGTCTGCGTGGCGGCCGCCGCAACTCCGCAGAGCACATAGAAGATCACGAACTTCGCGTGCCCCATCGCGTCTTCGATGTTGTTCCCGAAGACCCACAAGAACAGCATGTTGCCGATCAAGTGGAACCAGCCGCCGTGCATGAACATCGAAGTGATCACGGTCCAGTACTTCGGCACAGCGTGGACCATGCAGACCATGCCAGGCGCGAGCTCCACACCGCTTCCGGGTGGCGCGGTCCGGAGGATCTCCCCCGGAATGAGACCCAGGTCGCACACCGACCGGGCCAGGGGTCCCTGCGCCCCTGCCCCCTGCACAAGAAGGAAGGCGAGTACGTTTGCGATGATGATGGCGACGGTGATGACAGCCGGACGTTCGGTGGGGTTCTCGTCCTTGTACGGAAACATTCGGCAGAATCTACCCGTCTGGCGCCGAGACTGCTTTCGCTGCCTTTTTGGCAGCGAAGACGGGCACGATGCTTGCCTTCTGCGACCCGTAGCATCCGGCCGGCATCAAATCCCTATCAGGAGCTGAAAGTATGGCTGAGAAGATCATCGGTATTGACCTCGGGACGACCAACTCCGTTGTCGCGGTGATGGAAGGTGGCGATCCCGTCGTCATCCCCAACGCCGAAGGCGGGCGCACCACCCCGTCGGTGGTCGCGTTCACCAAAGACGGTGAACGGCTCGTTGGGCAAGTCGCCAAGCGGCAAGCAGTGACCAACCCGCAGAACACGATCTTCTCCATTAAACGGTTCATGGGCCGGCGTCTGGAAGAGGTCACGGAAGAGACCAAGCGCGTCCCCTACAAGATCGTCCGTGGCCAGAACGGTCTGGCCTCCGTCGAGGTCAGCGGCAAGCAATACACGCCGCCCGAGATCTCCGCGATGATCCTCCAGAAGATGCGGCAGACTGCCGAAGACTACCTCGGCCACAAGGTCGAGAAGGCGGTCATCACCGTGCCCGCATACTTCAACGACTCGCAGCGCCAGGCAACCAAGGACGCCGGCAAGATCGCCGGGCTCGACGTGGTCCGGATCATCAACGAGCCGACCGCGTCCGCGCTCGCGTACGGACTCGATAAGAAGAAGGAAGAGAAGGTCGCGGTCTACGACCTGGGCGGCGGCACCTACGACATCTCGATTCTCGAGCTCGCCGAAGGCGTGTTCGAGGTGAAGAGCACGAACGGAGACACCCACCTCGGTGGCGACGACTTCGACGCGCGCGTCATGGAATGGCTGGTCGGCGAATTCAAGCGCGACCAGGGAATCGACCTCTCGAAGGATCCGATGGCGCTGCAGCGGCTGAAGGAAGCCGCCGAGAAGGCGAAGATGGAGCTGTCGACCGTGATGCAGACGGAGATCAATCTCCCCTTCATCACCGCCGATCAGTCCGGTCCGAAGCACCTGAATCTCGCGCTCACGCGTGCGAAACTGGAACAACTGGTGGACGATCTCGTGAAGCGCACGATTCCCCCGATGCAGCAGGCGCTGACGGACGCCGGACTCAAGCCGGGCGACATCGACGAAGTCATCCTGGTCGGTGGTCAGACGCGCATGCCGAAGGTCCAGGAGATCGTCAAGAACTTCTTCGGCAAGGAGCCGCATAAGGGTGTGAACCCCGACGAGGTGGTCGCGATCGGGGCGGCGATTCAGGGTGGCGTGCTCGCCGGCGAGGTGAAGGACGTCCTGCTGCTCGACGTCACGCCGCTTTCGCTCGGCATTGAAACGCTCGGCGGCGTCACGACGGTCCTCATCCCGCGGAACACGACGATCCCGACCAAGAAATCGGAGGTGTTTTCGACGGCCGAGGACAATCAGACGACGGTCGAAATTCACGTGCTGCAGGGCGAGCGACAGATGGCGCAGGACAACCGCACCATCGGCAAGTTCCAGCTCACCGGGCTTCCACCGGCCCCCCGCGGCATCCCGCAGGTCGAGGTTGGGTTCGACATCGACGCAAACGGCATCCTGCACGTGGCTGCTAAGGACAAGGCGACAGGCAAGGAACAGAAGATCAAGATCGAGGCGTCCTCGGGTCTCGGCGACAAGGATATCGACAAGATGGTGAAGGACGCCGAAGCGCACGCGGCGGAGGACAAGAAGCGGCGCGATGTCATCGAGCAGCGTAACCGGCTCGATAACATGGTGTACCAGGTGACCAAAGAGTCGAAGGAGTGGGTCGATAAGCTGGAGCCGGGTCTCAAGTCCAGGCTCGACGCCGCGATTCAAGCGGCGCAGAACGCGCTGCGCAGCGGCGACGCCGACGGCATCAGCAAAGCCCTGGACGAGCTGCAGCAGGCATATTCAGCGGCAGGCGCCTCGCTCTACGCAGCCCGAGGGACCGCGGAAGCCGGCGCTCCAGGCGGCCCAGGGACGGCGGGAAGCGGCGATGGTCAACCCGGCGCCGAGGCGAAGAAGGACGAGAAGGTCGTGGACGCCGATTACGAAATCATGGACGACGATAAATCGAAAAAGTCTTAAAAGGGGGAACGGATGTCGGTGAAGACGAGGGATTGGCTGAAATTCGGGACATTGGTTGCCATGGCGTTTGCGCTCGGCCTGGCATTCGCGTCCGCATTCCGGCTGCCGACGCGCGGTGAGGCGGCGGTACGGTCAGTGCTTCAGGACACCAGCCGGCCGCTGCCGCAGGCGAAGGCGGCCGTCGATCTCGGCGACGCGTTCGCCTCGGTCGCCGAGCATGTGAAGCCGGCCGTGGTGTTCATCAAATCGGAACGTCGCGAGCGGGTCTCCACCCGCCGCTTGCCGCCCGGTTTCGACGACTTCTTCGGGAGTCCGCGCCGTCCCCAGATCGAGCAAGGTTCGGGCTCCGGATTCATCGTTTCGCAGGACGGCTACATCCTCACGAACAACCACGTCGTCCAGGGCGCCGACCGCGTGATCGTCCGGTTGTACGACAACCGGGAATTCACCGCCAAGACCGTCGGCACGGATCCGAACACGGACATCGCAGTCATCAGGATCCAGGCAACACAGCTGCCCACGGTACGATTCGGCGATGCAGACTCGACAAGGATCGGCAACTGGGTATTAGCGATCACCTTCACCGTGACTGCGGGTATCGTGAGTGCCAAGGGACGCGGGTTGCGGGAGCTGAACGGAAGTCGCTATGCGATTCAGGACTTCATTCAGACCGACGCGGCGATCAACCCCGGAAACTCGGGCGGGCCGCTGGTCAACGTGCGCGGCGAGGTCATCGGCATCAATTCGGCCATCGCCAGTGGGACCGGATACTATGACGGCTACGGGTTTGCAATCCCGATCAACCTCGCCCGCACCGTCATGACGCAGCTGATTTCGACCGGACACGTGGAGCGGGCGGTCATGGGTGTGCAGATCCGGGCGATCACGCCGGAAGACGCCGAAGACGCGAGGCTCACCGAGATTCGGGGCGTGGTCGTGAACGAGTTCAGTCCTCCTGAGGACTCGCCCGCGAAGCGCGCCGGCATTCAGGAAGGCGACATCATCGTTTCCGTGGACGGCCAGAGCATCGAGTCGGTCGCGCAGCTCCAGCAGCGCGTCGGCTTCAAGAAGTCCGGCGACGTCGTGCAAGTCACGGTCGTCAGGAAGGGTGGCGTTCGGAAGACGCTGCCGGTGAGGCTGACGGCCGCGCCTGCGACCGCGGCGGAAGAAGTGTCGAGCAACGACGACGGCGGCAGCAGTCGCGAATCCGCCCCGATGGAGAACACTCTGGGCATCTCGGTGGAGCCGCTGACGCTGGAGAACGCCCGAGACCCCAGCCTGCGGCAAGTGATGCGTTCCGGCGGTGGCTTGGTCGTTTCGCAGGTCTCACCCGACGGCCCGGCCTATAGCCGGCTGGCCGATGCGACCCAGGGCTATCCCGACATCATCCTGAAGGTCAATGGAACCGCGGTAGGATCACGAGCAGAGCTGCGCCGGGTCTTAGCCGGCGTAAAGAAGAGCGATATCGTCACGCTCACGGTGCTCTCCAGCGCACCGGATGGATGGCAGCAGCGCGTCGTCCGGCTCCGAGCTAACTAGGGACTCGGGATTGGGGGCTAGGGACTCGGAGTGCAAAGGCGAGTCCCTAGCCTCGAGTCCCTAGCCTCTAGCCCCCAATCCCCTGTCGGTAAGCATCACCACGGCGGTCGCCGCCAGCCAGATGATGAAGAGGGCCTGCCCGTAGTACATCACCGGTAAGAATTCGCTGAACACCAGGGCCACGACGCCGTCCACGGCGGCGACGAGCCACGCCATCCACGCCAGCCACCTGGGCCAAATCGCGCCGTTGCGAATACTCCAGCCAAACGTGTACGCCACCAATGCCAGCAAAAAAGTCGCGAGTCGCTCGGCGGCAAGCCCCATCGGATGGATCATGTCGTAGACGAACACGGCGTGCGTGCCGGTCAGACCCGCGTCCGACCGCGTGTAGGCGTGCGCCAGCTGCCAACCAGCACCGACCATGAAGAGAATGTTGATGGCCCAAACGGAGAATGCGAACGCGCCAATCAGGGCGCCGGCGCGCGCGGGCGTCCATCCCGCGGTGTCGCTGTGTCGCAGCGCCACGCCGGCCAGGCCTGTGTACATGAACGCGAGACCGAACAGCAGAGCCCAATGGATCAGACGCCAGCCGCCAGTTTTCGCGATCATGGCGAGTTGCGCGGCGCCATCGCCGGAGAGAATAGGATGATAGAGGCCGGCGATCCCAAACAGCAGGGCGCCGAGGAGCAGGCAGAGACCGTAGAACAACGGACGGCGCGTCACAATCATGGCGCCCTAATCTACCGACGATATATTGAGCCGCCATGGACTTGAATCGGATTCTGCGCGAGGGCTTCATCGCCGGGTGCATCGGCGCGGCCGCGGTCGCGGTGTGGTTCCTCGTCGTGGACCTGATCAACGGCCACCCCCTCTTCACGCCGGCCATGCTCGGGAGTGCGGTATTCTGGGGAGCGACGGGATCGGAGCACGTGATCGTCGAGCCCGCCCGCATCTTCGGCTACACGATGATTCACGTCAGCGCCTTCGTCGTCGTAGGCTGCGTCGCCGCCGCCCTCGCCGCCGAGGTCGAGTACGCGCCCTCTACGCTGTTCCTCGTGATAGTCGGATTCTGCTTCTTCGAAGTGGGGTTCTACATCCTCGTCGCGCTGCTGGCCAAGCCGCTACTGGGCTATTTACCCTGGTGGTACGTGGCAATCGGCAATGGATTGGCCGCGTTTGCGATGGGCTATTACCTCTGGCGAGAGCATCCGCGAATCGGAGAGGAGCTGCGCCGACATCCTCTCGGTGAAACGGAAGATGGGGAATAGGGGTCACTGCAGGAGCATGATCCGCGCTTCGGAAGGCACGCTGTTTCCGCTTACCAGGAAAAGCATGTAGGGACCCGGGGGGGCGGAGGTCCGGCTCTCGGGAATGACAACCGAGAGGCCGCCGGTCACCTGCTGGAAGCTCAGTGGAACCAGACGCTGCCCCATGTCGGATGCATGCGTCACCGAACCCAGCCGGATGAACGTCACTTTCGCGATGCTGCCGCCATCGGGCGTCCCCACGAACACGATCTGCCCGTACCCGACGGTGCTGGGTGTCACGCCTGTGATGGCCGGGCGCGGACCCTGGAACAGATACGGGGGCGAGTAGAGCTCGTAGTTCCGCTCGTTCGCGCCCCCGCCACCATCGCCGCTGCCGGTGTGCAGCACGCGTCCATCCGGCAGCAGCAACGCCGTCGAATGGTAGATGCGCGTGACCGCGTTGCTGGCGAGCGTCGTCCACGTGCCGGTCACGGGGCTCCACAACTCCGATGCGTACACGGCGCCGACGGGGTTGTTGAAGCCGCCGCCGCTGGTGCCGCCGGTGACCAGGACGTCGCCGGTCGGGAGCAGGGTGGCGTTCATCTGGCGCCGAGCGAATGCCATCGACCCCGTGTACCTCCACGCCGGATTCGGTTGATTGAGGTCGATGATCTCCGCCGTGTTCGTCGGAGGGTCGCCGCCGCCCACATAGAGGATCTTCCCGGGCGCATACATGACCGCGGACCCGTAGCCACGCCCGCCGGTGAAGTTGCGTCGCGGGCCGTCGGTCCAACTGCCCGTGCCGCTGACGTCGAGCCAGCGCGACGGCTGATCCTCGCCGGCATAGAACACGCGCCCATCCGGCGCGACAAAATTCCGCGGATAGTATTCCGTCTCCAGGTTCGCGGTCGTGAGCTGGCGCCAGCCGCTGCCGTTCCAGACCTCCGGAGTCGTGACGACGGCCCCAGCCTGATCTCTGCCGCCCATCACGAGCACCTGGCCGTCGGCGAGCGTCGTCGTGGTCGGATACCATCGTCCGTGCGCCATCGCCGGCGCCTGCTGCCACGACCCGGTCGCGGCATCGAACACGTTCGCGTTCGGCAGTCCGTGGTCATCCGTGATGTGCCCGCCGGCCACGAACAGCCGACCGTCCGGGAGGAAGTCGTGGCCAGCGCAGAACAACCACGACGGCGCAGGGACCGCGGTGAACCCGCCGGTCAGCGGGTCCCACAGCTGAGGATCACCGTTCCGACCCCAGCTCAGTACTTTGCCGTTCGGTAGCAGATGAAGGTGCAGCTGCACGATCGGCGCCGGGAAAACCGTCGACCATTGGCCGACCAGCGCCTCCGGAGGTGGGGGCGGTGGGGGCGGCGGGGGCGGTCCCGGTCGGTCATACACCACCGTCAGAGTAGGTCGGTGATTGGCGATCGGATCTTCGCTGCTGCTGAACATGCGGTACCGATCCCGCAGCGTGGAGGGGTCGGAATTCAACAGCAAACCGAAATTCGTTGAGGGGTCGGTGAGCCATCCCTGGACGACGGACGTCACCTCCCACTGCTTGAGTCCCGGGGTCTTGTCGACATCTTGCGTCGCCACCGCAGGCCCGATGTCTGCCTGCGCCAACGGGACGTTGTTGTAACAACAGGTATTCGGCGTCCAGGAAGTGACGCCGTCGTACGTGTAGCCCGTCGCAGCGGTCAGAACGGGGTTCTTGTTGACGATCGCGTGCGCGGTGACCGTATAAGTCGGATCGGGAGTGGCGTCACTCTCGACCAGATTGAGAGCTAGGGTCGCGCTCGAGACGGTAGATCCCGCCGGGATGCTCGCAAAATCGAACTTCATCAGAATGGCATTCGCCGGCTTCGCATCTGGCCAGGTATAGAGATTGAGCTGCGATTCCGTCGCATAGTTGCCGGCATCGATGCCGAGAAACGTGTCCCCAGTTGGATGGATCACGGCGGTGGACGCTGTCTCAGCCAGGATTGCGCCCGAGAGGGGAGTAGAAGGCGCGGTGGGGCGGTCGTCGCGGCACGCGTGCAGCAGAACGGTGCCGATCGCGAACACGGCCAGAGTTGGGACGAGTGTGTGCAAGAACCGCGACCGATGCATGAGCGGCTCCTCGACGGGTCGGCCAGCGCAGCGGGTCAGCGCGGCCTAGCGCCTGCATCCCCCGGGCCACCGGGGAGAACCTCGCCGGTCGAAGAACCGGAGGGGGCACCGTGTTGTATCAGCGCCGCTGCTGTGGGGCGTCCGCCACGTCGCGAACTCGTGAGCTTCTGGGGCCTAATCCCTCCGAGTCCCGAGCCCCGAGTCCCGAGCCCCGTAGGCAGCTTCCGGTACTCTCGTTTCAGCATCCGATCTCTGGTCCCACACCGAGTATCGGAACCAGATCACGGTCATAACAATCCATAACATCAGCCCGCCCAACACCCACATCAGCAATCCCCCGATTTGCTGATCATCCAGGGGCGACAACCCGCCAACCCGTGGCGCCGTCGCATAGAACGGATAGAGACTTGAGTCCGACAGCGTAATCAGCGCCCCGGTGATCGACATCGGGATGCCCAGGAGAAACAGGTAGAGCATCTGCAACAGGTGCGGGATCCGCGGCAGCTCGGGCACGGGTGAGAGCACCGGCCACCACATGATCACCGCCGTGGCAAGAAAGACGAGGTGCTGCAAGATGTGGAGGTTGTGATGGCGCAGCGCCGCTTCGTAGAGGGCGGGCACGTGCCAGATCACGATCGGTCCGGTGAACAACAGCGCCGCCGCGAGCGGCCGCGTGACGACTCGACCCAGGGCCATCACCCAGCGCGGGCGCAGCAACGGCCGGACGACATGCGCCGGTGTGCCGTAGAGGAGGAGCGGCGGGAACACCAGCGTCAGCAACAGGTGCTGCGCCATGTGGGCGCTGAATAGATACGTATCGGAAAGGTTGTGTAGCGGTCCGTTCAAGGCAGCGAACAACACCAGCAGCGCACCGCCGAAACTCGCGACGTGCCGCCGTGCCGACGTGAGTCCCCCTAAAAAGACGTAAAGCCCGCCCAAGAGGGCGAGCCCGGCCACGACGCTCGGATGCAAATCCCATCTATTCCAGCTCGGAATGTCCAATGTCCAATGATCAATGATCATTGATCATTCTGCATTGATCATTCGGCTACGTGCCTGACCGTAGCCGCACCGCTCCATAGAAGATGAGGAGCAGGCTAACCACCACGACGAGCCCGAGGAGCAGCGGCCCACCGAACAGGAACGTAAAAAAGCGATTGTCGAACTTGAGGTGCATGTAGAACATCACCACCAGCGTGAACTTCACGGCCGACAGCACCAACAACAGCGGTACGAGGACGCCCTGAAAAGCAGGGACGTAGAACACGCCCACCTCGATCAGCGTGATCATCACGAGGATCGCGGCGATCCGCAGATACGTGCCCGTCGTCGCGTGCGCGTGTTCGGTTGCCATCTTGTCGCTCTCGACCTGTGCGCTCATCACTCCCTCCACAACCTCCACCAACCTCGACCAACCTCCAGAACGGTTACTGAATCAGGTACACGACGGTAAAGATCACGATCCACACGACGTCCACGAAGTGCCAATACAACCCGGTGATCTCGACGGTGAGCGCGTTCTGCGGCCCCAGCTTGCCGCGCAGCGCCTGAATCCAGAGGGTGAGCAACCAGATCACACCGACGGTCACGTGCGCGCCGTGCGTCCCGGTCAGCACGTAGAACGTCGAGCCAAACAGGTTCGTGGTGAGCCCGAGCCCTTCGTGCACGAAGTGGCTGAATTCCCAGAACTGGCCGCCCAAAAAGATGAGGCCGAGCAGCGCGGTGACGAACAGCCAGAGCTTGCCCTGCTTCATGTCGCCACGCTGCACCGCCGCGAGCGCGAGCACCATCGCCAGACTCGACATGAGCAGGTCGAATGTGCTGAACGACGTGAACGGAATGTTCAGAATCTCGTGCGGGTACGGCCCGACGAGGCTTCTTCCTTTGTAGACGAGGTACGTCGCGATCAGCGAGCCGAAGAGCAGGCATTCCGACCCGATGAAGGCCCAGAACGCCATCTTGCGACTGTCGACCCCCATGCTCGTGCGGTGCGCTTCACTCATTCAAGTCTCGAAGGGCTCATAGGCCCAGCGGTAGATCCCGACGATCACGACGGCCGCGCCAGCAAGGACGACCGGGATCAGGTGAGCGAGCGCGCCGATGGCGATAATGGGCAGGCCGAACGCCGTGATCATCGGCCACCAGGAACCGCCCGGCACGTGAATCGGCGCGGGCGGCCGATCGGGCAGCGGCGTCATCGGCGCGTGGCGCTCCGTCTGCCACAGCGGAAGACGGCTCGTCACAGTGGGAATCACGGTGAAGTTGTAAACCGGCGGGGGCGAAGGAATCGCCCACTCGAGCGTTGCGCCGCCCCACGGATCGGCGGGCGCGTTGGCCGGCCGCCAGCGCGTGCGCAGCAGATTCCAGAAAAAGATGAGCGTCGCGATCCCGATGAGAAAAGCGCCGATGGTGGAGAGCTGATTGAATCGGGCGACGCCCAGATCGGCGGAGTAGGTGTAAATCCGGCGCGGCATGCCGAGCAGGCCGGAAAAGTGCATCGGGAAGAACGCCAAATTCATCCCGATCAGCGTCAGCCAGAAATGCACCTTGCCGAGCGACTCCGACAGAAGCCGGCCCGTCATCTTCGGCCACCAGTAATAGATCCCCGCGAACAGTCCCAGGATCGTCCCGCCGAACAGGACGTAATGGATGTGCGCAACCACGTAGTACGTGTCGGTCTGCTGTAGATCCGACGGCGCAGAGGCGTGCGTCACGCCCGACAGCCCGCCGATGATGAACATGGCGATGAAGCCCACCGCGAACAGCAACGACGTCGTAAACCGGATCTGCCCGCCCCAGAGCGTGGCGATCCAGTTGAAGATCTTCACACCCGTGGGGATCGCGATGAGCATGGTGGTGCCGGCGAACACCGAATCGGCGATCGGGCCGAGACCGGTGGAGAACATGTGGTGGCTCCACACGCTCCAGCCGAGGAACGCGATCACGACGCCCGAATACACGACGACGGTGTAGCCGAACAACGGCTTCTTCGAGAACGTCGGCAACACCTCGGACACGATGCCCATGGCCGGCAGAATGAGGATGTAGACCTCGGGATGGCCGAACATCCAGAACAGGTGCTGCCACAGAATCGGATCGCCACCGCCCGACGGCAGGAAGAAGTGCGTGCCGAAGAAGCGGTCGAACATCAGCAAGACGAGCGCGACCGTGATCACCGGGAACGCCGTGATCACGAGGAACTGCGTGACGAGCGTCATCCAGGTGAATACCGGAAGGCGCAGCATGCGCATCCCGGGCGCGCGCATGTTGATTATCGTCACGACAAAATTGAAACCGGCGGCCAGCGATGCGATCCCGAGGATCTGCAAACCGAGCAGCCAGAAGTCGACGTTGGGTCCCGGCGAAAACTGGCGCGACGTGAGGTTGGCGTACCCAAACCAGCCGGCATCGGGCGCGACGGACAGCCGGTCCGCACCGAAGAGTGGGCCCGCGATGAAGCTCGCATTCAGAAACAGGCCGCCCAGCAGAAACACCCAGTAGCTGAACGCATTGAGCCGCGGGAACGCGACGTCGCGCGCCCCGATCTGGAGCGGAATGATGAAGTTGAAGAACGCGGCCGACAGCGGCATCAGCGCGAGGAACACCATCGTCGTGCCGTGCATCGTAAACAGCTGATTGAACGTCTCGGCGCTCACGCCGAGCCCACCGTCCGGCCGTATTAGCTGCGCGCGGATGATGAGCGCCTCCAGCCCGCCGATCAGGAAAAAGCCGAACGCGGTCCAGAAATAGAGCAGGCCGATCCGCTTGTGGTCGGTGGTCGTCAGCCAGCTCTTCATTTCAGGCTCTGGAGATAGGCGACCAGCGCGTCGAGATCCTGGGGCGACACGTTCTGCGGCGGCATCAAGGCACCCGGCTTCAGCGACGGCGCGTTCAGGATCCAGCGGTGCAGCGTCTCGGTGGTATTGGGGAACAACGCCCCCGCGAGGGTGGCCCGGCCCCCTACGTGGCTCAGATCAGGGCCAACCTTGCCTTGCGCAACGCCGGCAATCGTATGACAGCCGATGCAGGCGCTGCGCCGGAAGACCTGTTGCCCGGCTTCGGCGGGCGAGCCCTTTGCCGGCGTCGCCGGCGCCGCACGCTGCTGATCGACCCACCGCTGGAACGCGGAGTCCGACTCCACGAAGACTCGGAGCCGCATGTTGGCGTGCGAGGTGCCGCAGAACTCCGCGCACTGGCCCCAGTATTCCCCCGTCGAGTCGGCGCGGAAGGCGATGCGATTGGTGCGTCCCTGAATCAGATCGCGTTTTCCTCCCAGCCGCGGCACCCAGAAACTGTGGATCACGTCCGCCGACGTCATGTCGACCTGAATCGCAGTTCGCACCGGCAGGTGGAGCTCGTTGTACGCGCTGATGTTCAGGGTCGGGTAGCGGTATTCCCACCACCATTGGTGGCCGATGACTTCGACGCGCAGCGCCCCCTCCGGAGCGTGGCCCGACGTCGCGAAAATCGCGCGCATGGTCGGGACGGCGATGAAGACGAGGATCAGGGCGGGTGCGAGCGTCCACCCGATCTCGAGCGCCGTGTGGCCGTGCACGGGTTTGGGGTGAGCGGCCCCGGGTCGCGCGCGAAACCGCGCGATCGCGATCAGCAGTAGCATCTCGACGATCACAAAGACGACGACGGCCCACCAGAAGATGTTCGTGAAGAGCCCGGCGAGCTCGGTGCTGAAATCGGATCGGGGAGCGAACACAGATTGCGGGAATTGCCCCCCCCCGGTGCACGCGGTGAGAAAGAGCAGGAGGAGGGCGAGTACTAACGGCACGGCGTCAAAGTAGACGGAGCCCCGCGACACGTCAACGCGCACGTTATCTTAGGTCGGCATGGCTGAATTATCCGATCGTTTACAAGCCGCACTCGGCACCACCTATCGCATCGAGAAGGAGCTCGGCGGTGGTGGCATGAGCCGCGTGTTTGTGGCCGAGGAGACGCGGCTCGCGCGGCGCGTCGTGATCAAGGTGCTGCCGCCCGATCTGGCGCTCGAGATGCGGGTGGATCGCTTCAATCGCGAGATCCAGCTCTCCGCTTCGCTGCAACATCCGCACATCGTCCCGCTGCTCGCGGCCGGCGGCGCCGACGACCTCCTCTACTACACGATGCCGTTCGTGGAGGGTGAGGCGCTCCGGGCGCGCCTCCGCCGTGACGGCGAGCTTCCCGTGCGCGACGCGATCCGGATTCTCAAAGACGTCGCAGACGCGCTTGCCTACGCACATGCCCGAGGCGTTGTGCATCGTGACATCAAGCCCGACAACGTGCTGCTCTCAGGTAATCACGCCCTGGTCGCGGATTTCGGTGTCGCGAAAGCATTGAGTCAAGCCAAGACTGACGATGGCCTCACGTCCATTGGGGTTGCTTTGGGCACGCCCGACTACATGGCTCCGGAGCAGGCGGCCGGTGATCCCCACATCGATCAGCGCGCGGATCTCTATGCGTTCGGCGCGATGGCCTACGAAATGTTCACCGGCCTCACGCCGTTCGCGGGACTCGCCCCTTACCAGATGCTCGCGGCGCACGTCACGGAACCCGTCGAGCCGATCGCTAATCGGCGTCCCAGTCTGCCGCCTGCGCTCGCCCAATTGGTGATGGCGTGTCTAGCCAAGAACGCGGCGGACCGCCCGCAAAGCGCTACCGAGGTCTTGCAAGCGCTCGAGGTCATCGAAAAGCCGGATCGCTCGCCGGCAGTCGGGTCGCCGGTTGGAACGGTGCGTCATGTGCTCCGCCGGCCGAGCAATCGCGTTCTCACGTCGCTGGGCGTATTGGCAGTCCTCGTGGCTGCGGGATGGGTCGCCTTGGGTCCGAAGTCGCCGGGCCTCTTGGACGCCAATCGCGTGGCGATCGCGCCGTTCGACGTGCTGGGTGGAGGGGAACTCGCCCTCTGGCGAGAAGGACTGGTCGACGTGTTATCCCACAGCCTGGATGGCGCAGGACCGCTGCGCACCGTTTCACCGACCCTGGTGGTCCGGCGTTGGAGCGGGCGCACCGATGCCACGTCAGCGCAGGCATTGGGAAGGGCGACCGGTGCACGGATAGTGGTGTTCGGTAGCCTGGTCCGCGCAGGTGGCGACTCCGTGCGGCTCACGGCGACAGTTCTCGATGTATCTGGTCCAAACATGCTAAGTGATATCGAGCTTCGGGAACGAGCCGATCGCATGGATCGCCTCGCAGACTCGTTGACCGTGCGGGTCTTGCGTGAGCTCGGTC